>Ga0302196_10004977_pt1 | contig 11927 bp, 12 predicted proteins | sample II_Bog_N1_3_FD_198794 | JGI IMG/M metagenome (GOLD analysis project Ga0302196, IMG submission 198794) | Peat permafrost microbial communities from Stordalen Mire near Abisko, Sweden - II_Bog_N1_3 | ecosystem: Environmental > Terrestrial > Soil > Wetlands > Peat | place: Sweden: Abisko...
TCTCGCCAAGACGGCGAAGATGCCGGAATCCCAGGATCTCACGCCACGTTTACCCAGGTCAGGCGCCCAGGCGACGTGGTTCGGGTTCAGAATGACGACGGCAGTAGGACGGCGGTGCTCCAAGCGATCTGCCTGTTTCCCGGATTCATCGGGGCTTCGACGATGCCAGAATCCTGGGTCAGCGGACTGTTGTCGACGAGCGTGACCACTCCGAAGTCCGACTTGACCAACACTGTCTGGCCGTTGGCGGTCGAATAGGTCGCCTGGGAGACGGACACCGGCCCGAGCAGGGTGCCGGTCAGGGTCGTCCCCGGAATGATCAGATAGCTCAGGATCTTCTCGAGCCGAGCTGTGCCCAGGCCCTTGAAGTACGCATACGTGGCCTGCTCAGTAGCGGCGGCGGGCAGTGGCAGGGCCTGACCCCCGAGCTTACGTGCGAGGAGGACCCACTCCTCGTCGTCCGGCTGGAAGAAGGTCGCCCGCCGGGTGCCGTCGGCCAGGATCGAGACCGGACCATGGGGGTCGGCGGCCAACACGCTCTGAACGAGCAGAGCGGTGATGTGGTAGTCGAACTCGTTGATGTCGAAGGTGCCGTCGTTGTTCTCTCCACCCGGAGCGAGTTCAGTGACGATGGATGTCGTCCCGTTGGTGCTCGTGTCGATCGGCGGCGGCGCCGGCGCTGCGGGCGGGAAGCTCGGGAACGTCGGCGGCGTCGGGAAACTCGGGAACGTCGGGAAACTCGGTTGCGCCGGGAACGAGAGCGTGAATCCAGAGGAGGACCCACTCGCCGTCACTGCCGAAGCGGTGGGAGCCGCCAGGGCTGCGGTGCCCAGCGCGGCCGGGCCGGTGAGCACGGCGACCGCAGCCAGTGCATTCGTGATCTTCCGAGTGCGAATCATGATGGTACCCCTCCTCGTCCAGTGGCTTGGCACAACGGTGCCTCCGCTCTGTGTTCGTGGCTGGGTGGATCCGGGATGAACCTGGCGGTCAATTCTTGGCTCCGACGTCAGGGTGCCGCCGGGCCCGGTCGACAGGGATCTCCAGGGAAGTTGGGACAACGGGTGCCTGCGCAGACGGAGGCCCGCGCCCGGGTTCGAACCTGTTCCCTCCACTTCATGGGGCATCCCTGATCGTTCGATCATGGCGCCGCGTCGAGGTCGCCGCCTCGATGGCACCGCATACCACCTGTTCAATAGGCCCAAGCGGGGTTGGGATCCCATCGCCTCCACCACAGTGCTTGCCGGGCCGACCTCGCTCCGTGGCTCCTTGCCGATACGGATCCACCCCTGACGTCCGCGTCATTGTCGACGCCTGGCACATCCCAGAGGTGCTGCCTCGACGGGTACCCACCACACGTCGCACGCACGTTCCGGGAGGACATCTCTGGGCCCACCGGCTCGTCGGAGACCGATTTCGCCGTGAGCGGATCAACCTCGTGAGACTCGAGCGGCTCGTGTTCGCGAACTTCCCACCGACGACCCTCCCCGAGGACATCTGGGAGCGCGCCCGTAACTGCACGGACGAGTTGGTGCTGATCAGCGCCGACCCGCCGGAGTACCGATCGGTCGTCGAGGACGCCGACTGGCTGATCCTCCGGCTCGGCACGGCGGCCGACGCGGAGTTCCTGGCCGGTGCCACCAAAGTTCGCTACGTCGGCGTGCTGGGCACGGACTACGCCCGCATCGGCGTTGCCGCGGCCAGGCAGCACGGCATCGTCGCTACGAACATCGCGGACTACAGCACGACCTCGGTGGCGGAGTTCGCACTGGGGACGACGCTCGACCTGTTCCGCAACCTCGCACCGGAACAGCACCGGGCCGCCACCGGAGATCTCACTGAGACAACTTTCATCGGTCGTGAGCGGTCCGCGCTTCGGGTCGGAGTCGTGGGAGCCGGCAACCTCGGTCGCCACGTCGCACGGATCATGGCACGGGGCGTCGGGGCGTCGGGGCCGAGGTGAGCTACCGGTCGCGCACCCGACGGACCCCGTTCGAGGCGGAGTGCGGTGTCACCTTCCGACCGCTCGACGAGTTGGTGGGCCGGAGCGATCTCCTGCCGGTGCATCTCGCCCTCAGCGGCGACACGGAAGGACTCCTCGATGCCCGGCTCGTGGGATCGCTCCCCCACGGTGCGGGCCTGGTCAACATCGCTCCCAACGAGCTCCTCGACCTCGAGGCGGTCCTGTCGAGGTGCGGGACCGGAAGCCTGCGGTTCGCGACCGATCACCGTGACGAGCTCCCGGGTGAGGTGCTGGCCCGGGCGCGGCTCACGGCGAGCGTCTTCCTCTGTCCGCCCATCGGTTACGCCACCGCCGAGGCGGACCACCGGAAGTTCGAGGTCCTGGTGTCGAACACCGAGGCCTTCGTGACCGGCACACCGACCAACCAGGTCACTCCCTGATCGAACCCGCTCGGCGACCATGGGCGCGGGTGGGTCGGACACTCCGGACCGACACGGCTCCCCGGGTCACCCCGGGCGCGGCGGAGGGAACGACCGGGCCTCGTGGTCCGGAGACGGCCGGCTCAGTGCGTTCGCCCGTCCACCCTCGACGAGCCGGGCGTGGGCCGCCGGCCACCCGGGAAGCTCCGGCGTCTCCTGCTCCCACTCGACGAAGGTGGCTTCGTCGCACCACTCGTCGATGCTCCCCATCATCCCCAGGTGGGGTTGGGCACCCACGAAGGCGGCCAGGGACTCCCGGTCGCTCCAGGCGGTCCGGGTCCAGTAGACGTCGTGGTCGTCCGGGAAGACGCCGGTCCCCAGGTTTCCCGGGGCGTGGGTGGCCTGCGTGATCGCCGACGCGGCCGCGGTGAGGAACGCCCTCCGGTGCTGCGGCCCGCTGAGGCGGAGGCGGGTGATGACGATGAGTACGGACACGTGACCCTCCGGTCAGCTGCGGAAGTAGTGGCCGGCGTTCATGTCGTCGATCAGTCCGGGATGGGTCGGATGCCAGTCCAGGAGTTCCTGGGTGAGTGTGCTCGACGCCGGATTGTCGAGGGCGATGAAGAAGGCCAGGAAGTCGAAGTAGTCGACGATCTCCTCGGGGGCGATGCTCCCGGTCGGCACGCCCAGGTTGCTCCCGATCACCTCGGCGATCTCCCGGAGCGGCACGCCCTCGTCGCCGACGGCATGGAGGCGTGAGCCGGCCGGGGCGCCTTCGACGGCCAGGCGGTAGAGGCGGGCCGCGTCGAGCGTGTGCCCGGCGGGCCAGCGGTTCGACCCGTCCCCCGGGTAGCCGGCCTTGCCCTTGGCCCGGGCGAACGAGATCAGCGCCGGGGTGTAGCCGGTGAGGTCGAGTTGGCTGTGCACCAGGGGGGGTAGCCGTACGACGGACGACCGGATCCCACGGTCGGCGAAGGCGATCACGGCGTTCTCGGCGTCGATGCGCGGCCCGGCCGGCAGGATGACGGCTTCGGTTCCCACCCCCTCCACGCCGCCGAACGCCAGGGGGATCGTCCCCGACGTCCCCACGAAGGCCTTGCCGGTGCCCGCCATCGCCTCACCCATGGCGTCGATGGCCGACAGGTCGGCGCCGAGCGGTCCCTCGAGGTCACCGGCCTGCATCTCGTCGTGCTTGAACGCCAGGTGGATGACCCCGTCTGCGGTGGTGACCGCCTCCCGCAGGCTGTCGAGATCGTCGAGCGAGCCCCGGTGCACCTCGGCGCCCAGGGCCTCCACCGCGGCGGCCGAGGCGTCCGAGCGGGCCAGGCCGACGACCTGGTGACCGGCTCCGATCAGTTCGGGGATGACGGCGGAGCCGAGATGGCCGGATGCGCCGGTGATGAACACTCTCATGGAAGGACCTCCTGGTAACGGGCGGAATCCAGGCGGTGACGAGGATTGATGGCACCTGGTGTCATCACTGTAGCAGGAATGTCACCCGGTGTCATCACCGCCGCGTAGACTCCGGTCATGGTCCGTTGGGAAGGGGGAACGGAGGGGCGGCTGGCCCGGGCCGCCTACGAGCTGTACCTCGAGCGCGGCTTCGACGACGTGACCATCGCCGAGATCGCCGAACGTGCCGGGCTGACCAAGCGCACGTTCTTCCGCTACTTCGCCGACAAGCGAGAGGTGCTCTTCCTGGGGGCCGCCGCCTTCCAGGAGTCCGTGGTCCGTGCCGTGCTCGACGCGCCCGGCGACGTCACCGCCGTCGATGCGGTGGTGGCGGCACTCTCGGCCGGGGGGACCGCCCTCACGACGATGGGCGACCGGGCCCGGCAACGCCAGCGACTGATCGACACGTCGACCGACCTGCAGGAACGGGAGATGATCAAGATGGCCGGGCTCACCGTGGCGATCGGCGACGCCCTGCAGCGACGGGGCACTCCCCCACTGGCGGCGCGGCTCACCGCCCAGGTGGGCGTGGCGGTGTTCACCACCGCCTTCGAACGCTGGGCGGCGGAGGAGGGACCGGTCGAGTTCCCGCTCCTGGTGGACGAGGCCCTCGTCGCGCTGCGGGCGGCCATGGAACCCGGCGTCGGGAACCCGACCGCCGGGGCATCCCCCGGTGCGACGGCCGGGGGCACCTGATCGCCCGGGGGTGACCGCATGGCGACGTCCCCACCCACCAGCCGGTGTCGACCCACCGATTGACACCTGTTCTTACAGGTGACAACCTCAGGGGACGCAGCCCTGCCTCCACGGCAGGCCTGAACGATCCAGGGGGACGCATGGAGCCAGTCCGAGCCGGTGAGCCGTCAGCCGAGCCGCGCACGGTCGCCACCCTGACCCACGGCGAACTGGCCACCCTCACCCGCGAGCACCTGTTGGCCGGTCACGTCATCGACCGCGCCGGCATGCCGCTCGTGATCCCCCACGGCGTCGAGTTCATGCGGGACGTGGCCATCGACGAGTGGATGGGGGCCAGTCCCGTGTACACGAAGCGGATGCAGAAGCTGCTGGGCTTCGAGGGCGACACCGTGGAGGTGTCCCTGAAGGGCCTCCAGCTCGACGTGGGGTCGCCACCCGAGTTCATGGACTTCCGGCTGGCCGTGCAGGACGAGCACCACGGCACCTTCCACCTGGACCACTGTGGCGCCCTCATGGACGTCGAGCCGATGGGGGAGGACTACGTCGTGGCGATGTGCCACCACATCGAGGACCCCACGTTCGACGCCACGGGGTGGGCGACCAACCCCCGCCTCCGGATGCGTCCCGTCCACCGCCCGCCGCGCACGCCGTCCGACCGTCATCCCCACTGCGCGTGGACGGTGACCATCGACGAGAGCCTCGACCCCACGCCCACGCCCGAACTCTCCCTCGTGGTCGCCGGCTCGCAGGCGGCGCTCCTGCCCCTGGCCACCATCACCGGGCCCCTGGACGACGGGTTCGTCGACTACCGCCGACCGCTCGATCCGGATCTCCGGCACGAGGACTTCGCCAGTGGCACGCTCCGGGCGATCATCGACGAGATCGATCTCCAGGGCCACCTCCTCGCCCAGTCCTTCGCCCGGTCCGTCGGTGACCGCCTGTCACCGGAGGAGACCCGGGACGCCGTGGTCCGCCAGTTCATCGGGGTGGGCGGCTGGGCGGCCGAACGGCTGGTCGAGGCCTTCGGGCTGGGTACCGGCCCGGTCGACGCGGCGACGGTCTTCGAGCTGCACCCGGCGTTCAGGCCCCGCGCCTACGTCGACTGGCACGTCGAGGTCGAGGACGACCAGGTCCATCTGCGCCTCGGGGACTGCCCGGCCCTGCACGAGGTCGACTTCCCCTCGTGGATCGGCGAGCTGCACGGGGGTCGGACCGAGCCGCTGGCGGCCATCGCCACCGCGGTCGACCCCTACCTGGCCGTCGAGGAGCTCGAGCCGGGGCACTGGGTCGTGTCCCGCACCGACGTCCGCTCCGAGGAGCAGCCGGAGGTCATGGTCACCCGCTTCTCCACGGCGACGAGGTTCCGCTTCCAGGAGTGACCCGGCGGCGACGACGCCACCTGCCCACCGTCGACCGATCACCCGGTGTGCGCATCCGCCCGGCGGACGATGCCCGGCGACCGGAGCGGTCGTCAGGCCCGCCCGGCCACGTCGGGACGGGCCGCACAGTGCACGCCGATGAACCTGCGGACCTCGTCACCGATCTCCGCGTCCTCCGGCGCGGAGCCGAAGAATCCTCCGTGGGGTGCCGCCTCGATCACGTGCAGTTCGGCCGGGACCCCCGCCTTCCGCAGGGCGCGGTGCATGCGGACGGTGTTCGACAGGAACAGGTCACGCGTCCCACTCGACAGGATGGTCGGCGGGTACCCCTTGGTGAAGTCACCGAAGAGCGGGGACAGATAGGGATCCCTCAGGTCATGTCCGTCGGCGTAGAGCAGGTTGGCGGGCCGGAGGGACCCGGTGAGGACCGAGTCCACACCGAGGTTGGCGCGGAACGAGTCACCCGACTCCGTCAGGTCGACCTCGGGGGTCGACAGGACGGCGACCGCCGGCATCGCCAGCCCCTCGTCCCGGGCGCGGAGGACCAGCGCGGCGGCCAGATTGCCCCCGGCCGACGAGCCCCCGACCACGAGGTGCCCCGCCGGGCGGTCACGCAGCAGCTCCCGGTAGACGGTGACGCAGTCGTCCAGGGCGGCCGGATAGGGATGGTCGGGCGGCATCCGGTAGTCGACCGACCAGGTGCGCATCCGGTACCGCACGGCGGCCATGGCGCCCATCCCCCGACACGAGTCACCGGCCCCGGTGATCAACGCCCCACCGTGCAGGTCCAGGTAGACCCGGGGGTCCTCCGGATCGGCGCCCTCCGGTCGGATGTCGTAGACGGTCACACCACCGACGGCGACGGTCCTGATGCGGACAGGAAGTCGATCGGCCATCTCCCGCAGGTAGCCGACCATCACCTCCTCCCGACTGGCGATCATCGAGTGCCAGCCGTCGAGGTCGTCCTGGGCCGGGAACGGGAACAGCTCCATCCTCCCCATGCCCAGTACTCCGGCCGCTTCCGCGCTGAGGTGGGCCGGAACGGGAAGCGACCGGGCGGGAACGTCCAACACCGCCCGGGGCTGGTCAACCGGCACGACGGGCCCCCCGTGGCGAACGGGCGGACCGGGGTCGCCGACCGCTCATTTGGCGTAGAAGTACGTCCCGCAACGGAAGCCCTGCGAGGCGCCCGACGTCGGTGGGTCGTCGGTGCGGGTGAAGGTGCCATTGACGACGCGGGCGATGATGTAGCAGCCGCTCGGGGTCTTGGCGACGGGATTGACGTTGCCGATCAGGCCCCCACCGGAAAACGAGGTGATCGTGCGGAGCTGCTGGAGGAGCGACCCGCGGCTCGGGTCCGAGCCGGACTTCCTCAGCGCCTGGACGAACAGTTCGGCGGAGAGCCAGCCGTAGAGCGTGTAGAGGTCGGGCTCGAAGCCGGGGCTCGCCACCTGGACCCAGTGGAGGAACGTCTGGTCGGCGGGGATGACCGAGGTGTCCTCCCCGAGGTAGAGCGCGGTGCCCTGGTCGAGCCAGATGCCGTCGGCGCTGGCCGCTCCGCCCGACGTGGGCACGAACGCCTCGCTGTAGCCGGCGGTGCCGAGCACCACCACGGGGTGGTAGTTCTGCTGGTCGAGCGCCTTGACCACGGCACCGGCGTAGTTCTGGGGGGACTGCTCCATGAAGAGGATCTTGACCCCGGCGTTCTTCATGGCGATGACGTCCTGGGTGAAGTCGGTCTGGGTGACCGTGTAGCTGGGATCGGACACGACCTTGTAGCCGAGGCTCGTCATGGCCTGCTGTTCGGCCCCCCACGTCGTCTGGGCGGACGGCTCGCTGGAGACGATCGCTCCGGTGTGGGTGATGTCACCCGGGTACTGCTGCTTGAAGTACTCGAGGCCGCCGAGCTGCCATCCGACCCGGACCGGGTTGACGCTGAAGGTGTTGGGCAGGTCGCTGGCCGTCGGGGACAGGGCCACCGACACGTTGGACACCGTCGGGTCGGCGGCGAGGACCGACGCTCCGTAGCTGTCCTCCAACGAGAAGCTGCCGACCAGCGCGAAGTCGCTCTCGACGGCGGCCCGGGTCTCCTGCTCGTTCGGGGCTCCCTGGAACCCGTCGTCACTGGAGTCGACCACCAGCTTTCGGCCGTCGACCCCTCCGGTGGAGTTGACGTAGTCGGCGTAGGCCTTGGTCCCCACCGGGGCACCCTTGAAGAGGCCGTAGGCCAGGATCGAGACGTTCCCGACCGTCACCGAGTCGGCCGTCACCCCGGTGTGGTCCGAGAAGGCCGATGCCGGGATGCCCGACGTCGTTCCCGAGCCGGGGGAGGCGGTCGTCGCCGCGGGACTCGCCGTCGACGAGCAGGCAGCCAGGAGCACGGCGGCGGCGAGCAGTGCAACTACCGGGGTGGCACCACCCAGATGGCGCCGTGCCCCGTCCCTCCGTCCTCCGAGCGTGTGCATGAAGCTCCTCCCCCAAGGTGCCGTGCTCCGGATGGTCACGACTGCGTGGCCGTCCCTGGCTCGGCGCCGCCGTTGCGGCCCACCGGGGAGTCTGACACCTGTAAGAACAAGTGTCAATGCACGTTGCCGGCCCGGGGACGACTAGAAGATCGCCTCGGTCGGCGCCACCGCCGCGGCCCGCTCACGCGCGCCTCCCAGCTTCTCGGCGTCGATGCCACCGTCGGAGGAGCCCGCCACGAGCGGCGACCGGGTGAGGATGACCACGCCGGCGACCAGCACGGCGAGACCCACGATCTCGATCGTGACCCAGAGTGCCCCGCCCCGCAGGATGTCGCCGAACATGGTGATCCCGAAGACGATGCTCACCAGTGGGTTCAGGGTGATCAGCGTGGCGCGGGACGCGGTGATGGGACCGGCATGGAGCGCGCTCTGGAGCAGGAAGATCGTCCCGAAGCCGACCACGACGAGCATGTACGGCTCGAAGTGGGAGAGGACCGCACCCCATCCATGATCGAGATAGCTGGTGATCGCCTTGGTGAGGACGGAGGTGTACGCCGCGGCCACGGAGGTGGCAGCACCCAGTGAGGCCGCCCGCCACCAACGGGGACCCCGCAGGCCGCCGAGGACACCGAGGCCGATGGCCGCGGCCACGGCCAGGGTCGCCACCACCCACTGGGTCGTGGTGGGGAGCTCCTGTCCCCCGTGCGGGCGCGCCGCAAGGAAGAACCCGCCCAGGCCGACCACGACGACGAGACAGCCGAGCCATTCCCGCACCCCGAGGTGGAAGCGGAACCAGACGGCGAGGATGAGGAGGAGGAAGACCAGCTCGGTGGTGAGCACCGGCTGGACCGTGCTCAGTTCGCCGTGCTTCAGGGCGGTCGCCACCAGTCCGAAGTAGACGAGGCTGAGCCCGAACCCGAGGAGCCAGACCTTCTGGCGGACGGCGTGCCCGATGAGGCTGGCCCTGAGGACGGAGGCCTCGGGGGCCGTCTCCACCCCCATGCGCTGGAGCACCGACGTCAGCGCGTTGATGAACGCGGCCAGTGCGGCCAACGCGACGGCGATCACGACGCCGACCGCCCGGGCCGGCGCGACCATCGGGTCAGGGGCAGGCGGTCAGCCCGCCGGCAGGAACGCGGCACGGTGGACAGCGGTTCGGACACGATCATGACGCTCCTCCTCCACGTGGCACCGCTCCGGCTGCGCCTACGGCGTCCGCCGCGCCCGGCGGGTGCGTCGCCCCGTTTCGGTCGCCCCCTGGAGCCTGACAGGTGTAAGAACATGTGTCAATGGGCGTCCGGCGGTCCGGTCGGCGTATGCGCCCGGGTCGCCGACCGCACACGACATGTTCAGAGCGCGGGCATGACCTCGTCCGTGACCGTCCGCAGGTAGCGCCAGGCGATCTCCGGGGGGAGCCCACCGACGAGAGGATGGAGCGGCAGGGCGATGCCCGACCTCACCATGGCGATCGCCTCGTCGACGCTGACGATCCGGTGGCTCCGCGCCTCGACCCGGAGCTCGTCGACCGATTGGGCGAACGAGAGGCTGGTGGTGGTGGTGTCGCCCGGGTTCATGGCCGCGTACGTCCGGGCGTCGTGCATCAGGTAGGGACCGAGTTCGTCCCAGGCCCGGTCCACGTCGCCGGCGACGAACAGGCTCGTCGGCTGGTCGTTCGGTGGGAGATAGCACAGTCCCGGCTCGTGGCCGGCGTCCCGGGACGCCTCCTCGAAGGCGACCCGGAGCGACTCGTCGTCGGTCTGGGCGAGGAACCCGAGTCCGTTGCGTCCGGCCCGCCGGGCGGCGGCTTCGCTGCCACCGCCCCAGGAGACCTGAGGCCCTCCGGGGGTCACCGGCATCGGGGTGACCCGGACGGTCCGGCCCCGGTGGTCGAACGGCTCGCCCGTCTTGGCCCGCAGCACGATCGACAGCCAGTCGTCGGCGATGCGACCCCGGCGACGGAAGTCCACACCGAACAGGTCGTACTCGTCCTCGCGGTAGCCGATGCCGCACACGTAGCCGACCCGCCCGTTGCTGATGACGTCCAGGACCACCATCTCCTCGGCCAATCGGATCGGCTCGTACAGCGGGAGCACGACGACGGCCAGGACGATCTGGATCGACGACGTCCGGGCGGCGATGGCCGTGGCCAGGATCATCGGTGACGGCAGGTAGCCGTCCTCCTGGCCGTGGTGCTCGCACACGATGGCCGCCACTGCGCCGCGGCTCTCGGACCAGCTGGTCATGTCGAGCGCGGCCGCGTAGAGCTCCGTCGTCGGTGCACCGGTGGAGGGTGCACGCATGTCGAATCGCAGGGTGAACATCAGCCGGTGGCCCGATCGGTCCTACGCGGGCCCGTCCCCGACGTCCCACGCCGGGGAGCCGTCGGCGATCCAGGTGCCGATGACCTCCTCGCACGGCACGACCAGGCCGGCGATGTTGGGGTACCCCGCATACGGGGCCAGCATCACCAGCGTCTCCCGGAGCTCGTCCGGGGTGAGCTCACCCCGCTTGAGCGCGGCCCGGGCCTGGACCTTCCAGGTGTCGACCTGGCCGTTGGCGGCGATGACCCCCATGAGCAGCAGCCGCCGGGACCGCACGTCGAGGACACCACGCCGCCACACCTGGTCGAAGAGGGTCTGGACCATGACGTCGTTGAACGCCATGGTGCCCTCGGGCAGGGTGACCACGTCGCCGGCGTAGACGTCGCGGAGTACCTCGAGACCCCGGTCATAGGGTGCGGCAGTGTCGTCGGTCATGTCTGGGTCCCTTCGTCGGGGTGCCGGTCCGGCACCGGTCAGGTCAGTCCGTCCGGTGCCTCAGAGGCGTCGGGCAACCGGTAGGTGGCGAAGAACCGGGCCTCGGCGAGGTCGCGCCCGGGCAGGTCGACACCGTGCCGTTCGCCGACGAGCCGCATGAGCTCGAGGTCCTTCTGGATGATCGCACCCGAGGTGCGGCGCATCGGGAGGATGTTGCGATCCTCGATGATGCTGTCCGGCAGTTCGTGGAGACCGAAGAACAGCTCGCCCATGTGGCCGAGCTGGCCGTTGGCCCGCATGGCCTCCTTCAGGCCGTCGACCGACAGGTCGAGGTCCTTGGCCAGGCGGACGGCTTCGGCGACGCCGAGGTGCGACACGTAGGTCTGGAGGTTCAGGCACAGCTTCAACAGGTTGGCGTTGCCCAGGGCGCCCGCCCGGACCCGCGTCTCCCCGCAGGCGGACAGGAGGGGCTCCAGTGCGGCGATGTCCGCCGGATCCCCCCCGAGGAGGAACGTGGTGCGGCCCTCTGCGGCGGCCACGTGCCCACCGGTGAGGCACGCCTCGACGATCCGGACCCCACGCGGGGCGGCCTCGGCCGCGGCCCAGGCGACGGTCTCGGGCAGGACGGTGCTGTGGAGGGCCACCACGGCACCGACGTCCAGGTTGGCCACCAGCCCGTCGGGGCCGTCGAGCACCGCCCGCACGTGGTCGTCGGCAGGTACGCAGACACCCACGACATCCGAGGCACGACCGACCTCCGCCGAGGATCCCGCCCCCGTCGCCCCCTGTGCCACCACGGC
>Ga0302196_10004990_pt1 | contig 11903 bp, 8 predicted proteins | sample II_Bog_N1_3_FD_198794 | JGI IMG/M metagenome (GOLD analysis project Ga0302196, IMG submission 198794) | Peat permafrost microbial communities from Stordalen Mire near Abisko, Sweden - II_Bog_N1_3 | ecosystem: Environmental > Terrestrial > Soil > Wetlands > Peat | place: Sweden: Abisko, Stordalen...
CTTCGGTCTGATCGCGACCAACACCATCGCGCAGGGTGATACACGGGGGACGGGCTTGCGCTGGATCGTCCAGCACGGGGGCACCATTTATGCTGCCATTCGCCGGCATAGGTGGCCGGGAGCTGCGGCCGTGATCGTCAGCGTTGTCCACGGGCAGCGCGGGGGAACCGCCATCGGGCCCGAGCTCGACGGCAAGGCCGTGCCTCGCATCTCCGCATTCCTCGTTGCGAACGACGTCGACGATGACCCGGCACCTCTCGCGGCGAATCAGGATCGCTGCTTTGGAGGGAGCTACGTGATGGGCATGGGTTTCATCTTCGACGACAAGGCCAAGAAGGAGCGGGCGGGAAGTCTCGCCGACATGAGGCGTCTCATTGAGACTGAACCACGCAATGCGGAGCGTATATCCGCCTATCTCGGCGGGGAGGAGCTCAACACGAGTCCCGCCCACGCGCACCATCGATACGTTATCAATTTTGGTCAAATGACTGAAGTTCAGGCGCGGCAATGGCCCGGCCTGATGGCGATCGTCGAGCAATATGTAAAGCCAGGACGGCAGCGCCAAAAGGACGAGTACGGTCGGCAATTCTGGTGGCAATTTCTCAGGACACGTCCGGAATTGCACACGGCGATTCGCAGTCTATCGCGCGTGCTCGCGTGCTCCTTGGTTTCCAAATACCTTGGTTTCGCGTGGCTCTCCCCGAACCGAGTCTTTTCGCACAAGCTCGCAGTGTTCGCATTTGAGGCCGATGCCGCACTGGCAGTCCTTCAGGGCCGCACACACGAGGCGTTTGCACTCTTTTTCTCGTCAACACTCGAAGATCGAATGAACTATTCGCCATCCGATTGTTTCGAGACCTTCCCTTTTCCCGAAGGTTGGCAGACCAGTACTGCGCTCGAGACCGCGGGCAAGACCTACAACGACTTTCGCTCCGCGCTCATGCTCAAGAGCGACGAGGGCCTGACAGAGACGTACAACCGCTTCCACGATCCCGACGAGCGCTCCCCCGAGATCCAGAAGCTCCGCGAACTGCACGCCGAGATGGACCGCGCGGTCCTCGAAGCCTACGGATGGAGCGACGTGCCCACGGTCTGCGAGTTCATCCTCGACCACGTTGACGCGGAGGACGAGGACGAGGGGGGCGGCAAGAAGCGGAAGAAGAAGCCCTACCGCTACCGTTGGCCCGACGAGGTGCGCGACGACGTGTTGGCGCGGCTAATCGAGCTGAATCGCGTGCGCGCTGAGGACGAGCGGAAGCGGGGCGTAGTCGTGACGCGGCGGGCGAGCGAGGCGGAGGACGAGGAGGAGGACGACGATGGGGACGTGTAAAGTCGACCGCAGCAGAGGGAGACATGCTTAGAAGCCTGGTCCTCGACGGCGTCGGTCCCGCCGACAAGCTCAATTTCGGCTGGCTCGCAGAGAGGCTAAACCTCGTTACGGGCGACAACGGCCTGGGCAAGTCGTTCCTGCTCGACTTGAGCTGGTGGGCGCTTACGCGGACTTGGCCCGAGTACCCGGCGGTGCCCAGGCGTCCGGATGCGTCGATTGGGTTCGTCTTCGACGGTACGTCGGGGGCGGGCGCGGAGACGTGCCCCTGGGTACCAAGAGACCAGGACTGGAAGCGGAAGCCAGGGCGTCCCGCGAATCCCGGTCTCGTGATCTATGCGCGCGTGGACGGATCGTTCTCCGTCTGGGATCCCTCGAAGAACTACCGCCTCTACCGGGGCGCCGACGGCGGCGAGCAGGAGATGCTTCCCGCCTACCACTTCAAGCCGGGTCAGGTGATGGAGGAGCTCCGCACCAGCGACAAGCAGGTGGTCTGCCGCGGGCTGATCGACGACTGGACGCGCTGGCAGCAATCTCAGGATCCGCGTTTCGCGATGCTAACCCGAATGCTCGCGGCGCTCTCGGAGGATCCGGCGAAACCCATGAAGGCCGGCAAGCCGATGCGGCCGTTCCTCGGCGACGTGCGCGAGGTGCCGACGATCGAGATGCCGTACGGGGAGGAGGTGCCCGTGATCCTCGCCGCGGCGGGGATGCAGCGGATGCTCAATCTGGCGTACCTGCTGACCTGGAGCTTCTCCGAGCACGAGGAAGCTTCGAAGCGGCTGGGGCTTTCGCTCGCGAACCAGCTCGTGCTCCTCGTCGACGAGCCAGAGACACACCTGCATCCGCGGTGGCAGCGAGTTGTGCTCCCTGGCTTGCTCGCCGCGGTCGCGGGGTGGCGCGACCCGGCGCCGCGCGTACAGGTGATCACGGCGACGCACTCGCCCATGGTGCTGGCGTCGCTCGAGCCGCTCTTCGACCCCGCGCTCGACGCGCTCTGGAGGCTCGACATCGCCGGAGGCGCGGTGCGGCTCGAGCAGATGACCTGGCAGAAGCGAGGGGACGCGAATCGCTGGTTGACGTCGGACGTTATCGGTCTCGAGACAGCGACCTCCCCACAGGCCGAGGCCGTGCTCCGCGACGCGCGGCGTCTGCTCCGGACGGACAGCCCTTCCCCGGACGAGCTGCGTCGGGTCAACGCCTCGCTTCTCGCGGTCCTACCGGAGATGGATCCCTTCCTCGTGCGCTGGCGACTCTACGTGCAGCAGCACGGCGGCGAGGCGGCCCGATGATCCACGTCGAGCAAGCCCCCGAGCCCGGTGACTTTACGAAGAAAGTGCGCAGCAAGGGACAGGCGGCGCTCCTGGAGCTGATCGGTTCGCCGGATGCCCCCAGGCGCCGGGGCCGGCCCAGGAACAGGGGTGAGAATCCCGTAACCCGGGTCGAGGACCTGTCGTCCGACTTGCTCCCGGACATCTGGACGGAGGCGCTCCCCGACCTAAGGAAGGCCTACCGCGACATCTGCGCCTACCTCGGGATGTACATCGATCGGGCGACCGGCCTCGCGACCGTCGACCACTTCGTTCCCAAGTCTAAGAACCAGGCGCTTGCGTACGAGTGGACCAACTTTCGCCTCGCGGCCCACCAGGTCAACGCGAACAAGGGGGACCACGAGGATGTTCTTGATCCCTTCGAGATCAAGAACGGCGTGTTCGTCCTCGATCTGGGCACGTTCAAGATCGAACCGGCGGACGGGCTCAGCGAAGAGGTCCGCAAGGCGGTCATCGCAACGCGCGAGCGGCTAAAGCTCAACGATCCGACCTTCTGCGCCGCGCGGGCGCGCTACCACGATCTCTACCACGGGCTGAAGACCGAGCCGGACGACCCCGACGAGCCACTCCCGTACGCGTGGCTCGTTCGGAATTGCCCTTTCGTGGCGTACGAGCTGCGCCGCCAGGGTCGGCTGCGGGGGGCAGACGGAGCTTCGGATGGCACAGGTGGCGAAGGCTCCGGCGACCCGCAAAAAAAAAACTGCAGATCGGCCTAGCCCTGCTCGTCGTCGGACTCATCCTCGGCGTGGCAGCAATCCTCGCGACCGCGGGGCCCCCCGTCCATCCCCCAACCGTCGCTCCAGGCGCGAGCACGCCGTGAAATCGAAGAGGGCACTTCATGGCAACGACTGAAGAGATGAGGCGCGTCGAGCCGGTCCAAGTGCGTGATCACCTCGTGGAGATCCTCGCCCGCGACCTTGTCGGAGCCGTGCCCGACGAGGTGCTCTCGGTCGCCCCCTCGCGCTGGTACCTGACGGGCTTCCTCGTACCCCACGAGGCACCCATCGAGGTGCGCGAGGACCCCGAGCCGGACGAGGAGCTCGCGAGCGGCGGGGACACCGACGGCGACGACGCCGCGCCTCCTGAGGTCGCGTCCGCCCGCAAGGCGTTCTTTCCGTCGTCAATCGGGCTGAGCGTGCTCGTTCCGGCGACGACCCGCGCGCTCGAGGTCCAGGCGACGTGGGGCGAATACGTCCGCGAAGAGGGGTCCCTCCAGCCGCCGCCATCGGGGGCGGCGCCCGAGTCGCAGGGAGCGGGTCGCCCTCCGGAGCGCTGGCGAAGGTCGCCCGTGGAGGTCGGAGCCCGGATCGACCTCCCGCCTTCGGGAAAGGTGACGAAGGCGCTCGCCAAGGGCATCAATGTCGTCGTCTCGGTGAGGCGCGTGCCCGACGGCGCCGGCGTCGAGAAGGGAGCGCGGGCTGTCTCCGTGTTCCTCGTGAACGAGCGAGAGTGGGCAGAGGGGACGCCGAAGGACCAGGCGTTCCTCTTCCAGGCGAAGCTCGAGCTCCACACGACCGAGCACTTCCTGCCGCGCCCCAATGTTCGCGGTCAGGGGGGGAGCGATCCTGACGAGCAGATCGCCGAGCTCCAGTACCGTGACGTCTTCGAGTACGCCGTCGGGCACGGCGTCGCGGCGGAAGCGGATGTCGTCGAGCAGCAGCCCTGCACCCGGGTGCGGACGACGTGGCTCCCGACCGCGGAGGTCGAGAAAGTGGAGCCGGGCAAGGTCCAGGGGGTGGAGCGCGGACTGGAGATGGAGGTGCTCGCGGCAGCGGCGTCTCCGTCCGAGGTGCGTACGCTGATTGGGGAGCTCCCCGCCGCCTACGCGGCATGGATCGAGACACAGACCAAGACCAAGGTGGCTGCGCATCAGCGTGACGTCCTCGCCGGGCTACTCGACGCGGCTCGCACGGTGCAACGCCGCATGGTTGATGGACTGGCCGCGCTCGACGATGCCGACGTGTTCCTGGCGTTTCGCCTCGCGAACAAGACCATGGCACGCGCTGCGCGAGCCCGCGACACCGCCAAGAAGTACGGCACGCCCACGTGGCGCCCGTTCCAGCTCGCGTTCTTGCTGCTCAACCTCCGCGCGATGCACGAGCCGGTGCATCACGACCGCGCGGTGATCGATCTCCTCTTCTTTCCGACCGGTGGTGGCAAGACGGAGGCCTACCTCGGCCTCGCGGCGTACACCCTGGTCCTGCGTCGGCTTCGAGGCGAGGGAGTCTCCGGGGCGGGCGTGAGCGTGGTCATGCGGTACACGCTGCGCCTACTGACGCTCGATCAGCTTGGCCGCGCCGCGGCGCTGGTCTGCGCCCTGGAGCTTGAACGCGAGGAGCGAGCCAAGGCAGGAGACACCAAGCTCGGGTCGTGGCCCTTCGAGATCGGACTCTGGGTCGGCAAAGGGGCAACCCCGAACCGAATGGGCGCCGAGAAGAACTTCGACCCGTCGACCGCGCGGATGAAGGTCCTCGCGTACCAGCGAGACTCTGACCGGAACCCCCCGCCGGTGCCGATCGAGAAGTGCCCGTGGTGCGACACCCGGTTCACTCCGAACTCGTTCCGGCTGACGCCGAACCCGGCGCACCCGGAGAACCTCGAGGTGTGGTGCTCGAATCGCGACTGCACGTTCGCGCGGGACCGCGGGCTACCGATGCTGACGGTCGACGAGCCCATCTATCGCCGGCTCCCGTGCTTTCTCATCGCGACCGTCGACAAGTTCGCGCAGCTCCCCTGGGTGGGGGAGACCGGCGCGCTCTTCGGCAAGGTCGACCGACACGACAAGCTCGGGTTCTACGGGCCATGTGACCCGGGGATCGGACGGCCGCTCGAAGCGGGCCAGCTCGCCCCTCCGGACCTGATCATCCAGGACGAGCTGCACCTCATCTCGGGCCCGCTGGGCACGATGGTCGGCCTCTACGAGACTGCCATCGACGTGCTCTGCGAGGGGAGCGAGAGCACCGCGAACGGCAAGACCTTCGGCCCGAAGATCATCGCCTCAACCGCGACGGTGCGGCGCGCGGAGGCGCAGATCAAGGCGCTCTTTGGCCGCTCGGCGGTCACCATCTTCCCGCCGCCCGGGCCCGACCGCCGCGACTCGTTCTTCGCCATCACCGTCCCCGTGAGCGCTCGGCACGCCCGGAAGTACCTGGGCGTCGCCGCGCCCGGCCGGAGCTTCAAGGTCGCGCTGTTGCGCGTGTATCTCGCACTCCTCGCGGCCGGGAAGAAGGCCCACGACGAGTCCGGCGTCGCCGCGGACCCCTACACGACGCTGGTGGGGTACTTCAACAGCCTCCGCGAGCTCGGCGGGAGCCGACGCATCGTCGAGGACGAGGTCACGTCACGCGTGCGCGGATACGACTCCCGAAAGCGCGTCAAGGAGGCCACCGGTGACTTCGCCGCGCGATCCCTGGGCGAGCCCGTGGAGCTCACCAGCCGCGAGCCGACGCACCGGGTCGCCAAGGCGAAGGACCGCCTCGCCTGCACGATGGACAAGTCCGAGCACGTCGACGTCGCGCTCGCGACGAACATGATCTCGGTCGGCCTCGACATCCAGCGCTTGGGCCTGATGGTGGTGCTCGGGCAGCCCAAGACGACGGCCGAGTACATCCAGGCCACGAGCCGCGTCGGGCGGGATGACAAGAGGCCGGGCCTCGTCGTGACGTTGCTCAACTGCCACAAGCCACGAGACCGCTCGCACTTCGAGCGCTTCAGCGCCTACCACGCTTCGTTTTACCGAGCGGTCGAGGCCACGAGCGTCACCCCGTTTTCGCCACGCGCTATCGATCGCGGGATCGCCGCCGTCACCGTCGCGCTTGCGCGTCTGAGCATCGCCGAGCTGACGCCCCCGTGCGGCGCCGAGCAGATCGGGAGCGCTGCGCTCCGAGACCGGGTGAGCCGGCTCCCGCGGCGGCTCGGGGCACGCGCGGAGCAGGCGCACGTCGACGCGGACGAAGCGCCGAAGATCGGGCGCAGGGTGGAGAAGCGGACGGCGGACCTCCTCGACTCCTGGCAACGCACCGTGGAGAAGAACCACGCCGTGAGCGCGCGGCTTCAGTACCAGCGCGAGGAGCCCACGCACCCGAAGCTCCTTCGTGACCCCCTCGAACCGGCGCCCGACGACCGCGACCTGCGAAAGTTCAAGGCGCAGCGCTCCCTTCGTGACGTCGAGCCGAGCGTCGACGTGTACCTGCGCAAGCCCGGCGGACGCCGGCAGGAGGAGCACTGATGGCCGCCCGGAAGACGCGAGCCGGTGGCGCCGTGAAGCAGGGGCCGCGACCCGAAGGGCAGGTTCGTCGTAGCCAGGTCCTCACGACGTTCGGGCCTGGGGCGCTCGTCGACTTCCCGAAGCACGCCGCGATGATGGGGGGCCTCGAGTCGTGGGGAGACCCGGACAAGGAGGGGTACCAGCAGATCTTCGAGGAGCGTCTCGAGGCTGTCCTGCGGATCCGCGAACAGAACCCGCACCTGCGCCTCTTCGCGCCCCCCTCCTCGCCGGACGACCCCCAGGCGCCCGCACGAGGCATCACCGCCTTCGAGTTTCCCGAGTGGTTCGTCGAGCAGCCCGCGGATGCGCACGTCGGCGAAGGGGGCTTCCGGTCACGTCGCCTGCTTCACCGCAGAGCGATCGAGCGTGGGAGCTACGGGCCTGTCGTCCCGATCCGGTTCGTCCGCGCGTGCCCGAACGGCCACATCAGCGACATCGACTGGCGCGGTTTCGTTCACGGCGGAGCGCAGTGCGCGCAGCAGCTCTTCCTGGACGAGCGCGGAACGAGCGGTGATCTCGCGGACATCCTCGTGCGTTGCGCATGCAGGATGAGTCGGTCGCTCGTGGACGCGACGCAGAAGGGGGATATGTCACCCCTTGGACCGTGCTGGGGAGAGATGCCCTGGCTCGGCAACGCGGTGCAAGGCGCGGGAGAGAGCCCGGCGTGCGTCGATGAGGACGGGAAACCGCGCCGGAACAAGCTCCTCGTGCGATCCGCAACCAACGCGTACTTCCCGCAGAACGTCAGCGCCATCTCCATCCCGGCGGAGGTCGGCAAGCAGGCGCTCCGCGAGGCCGCCGAGCAAGCCTGGAGTGACATTGAGTCGGCGGACGGGCCCGACGACATCGCGCACGAGCTGAAGAAGGCCAAGTACAAGAGTCTGCGCGATCGCTTTAGCGCTCAGGAGCTCTGGGCCGAGGTCCAGCGCAGGAAGTCCGGGGCGACCGAGAAGCGGCCCGGGATCAAGGCGGCCGAGCTCGAGACGTTCCTCGCGGCCAAGGAGTCGGCCGGTGAAGATACCCCCGAGACGGAGGACTTCTTCGCGAATGCGCTGGTGCTCGACGCGGCGCGGACCGGCCCGATGCAACGCATCTCCCGCGTCGTCCTGGTCCACCGACTGCGCGAGGTCATCGTGCAGCTCGGCTTCACGCGGTTCGAGGCCCCTGCGCGCGACGTCGACTACGAGCTGTCGCTCGGTGTCCGCACGGCGCCGCTGGCGCGGGAGGTGACCTGGCTTCCCGCCGTCGAGAACCGAGGCGAAGGAATCTTCTTGGCGCTCGACTCGGCCGCGGTCGCCGAGTGGCGTGGTCGGCGCCAGGTCGACCACCGGGAGAAGCAGCTCGTGGCGGGCTTCGAGGCGTGGAAGAAGCGCCGCCTGGCGACGAAGGCTCGGTTTCCGGGCGTGACCTACGTGATGCTCCACTCGCTCTCGCACCTGCTCCTCACGGCCGTCTCCCTCGAGTGCGGCTACGCGGCCAGCTCGATCCGGGAGCGCGTCTACCTCGACGGTGAACGCTGCGGCATCCTCCTATTCACTGGCACCCCGGACGCCGAGGGGACGCTGGGCGGCCTCGTGCAGGTGGGTAAGAAGCTCGGTCACCACCTGGATGCCGCGCTCGAGCTCGGGCGGCTGTGCTCCAACGATCCGGTGTGCGCGCAGCATCACCCGGACAACGCGCACGAGGAGCGGTTCCTACACGGTGCAGCGTGTCACGGTTGCCTGCTCGGGTCCGAGCCGTCGTGCGAGTGGTCGAACGAGCTGCTCGATCGATCCCTGGTGGTGGACACCGTGGAGGACGCCGGCGCCGCGTTCTTCGGGGAGACGTGATGGACCCGCTCGAGATTCCGAGCGAGACGCTCCAGCAGCTCGCCGATGCTCTGGACGCGGGACATGTTCGCGGTCCGCTGACGAAGTTCGGCCTGCGAGCGTTCACGACGTCCGCGGGTGCCGTCGAGGCACTGGAGGACCTTCGGCAGAAAGCGGGGACTGAGGCCGCGCTCGCCGCCATCTGCCGCCTCGTGGTCGCGGAGCGGACAGCGGCCACCGCGCGAGCTCCGAAGGTGGAGCTGGTGTGGACCGGGCCGGAGCGCGTCGGAGCGTCGTCCCTCGATACAAAGGTGGTCGTTGCGAGGCTGTTCGCTCGGGCGCGTCGCTCCGTGATCGTGTCGAGCTACAGCCTCGGCAGCGGCGCGACGCTCTTCGCGCCCCTCGCCGCGCGGATGGACGAGATCCCCGCCCTGCGGGTTCGGATGTTCTTCGACATCACGGTCGGCCGTGATCGTTCGGGGTTTTCGACCCGCGAGGCCTACGAAGCCGATTTCGCGAGGTACTTCCTCGGGACGCAGTGGCGCGGCGCACGCCTCCCCGATGTCTTTCACGACCCGCGCACCATTGATGACGCACGGATCAGCTTCCACGCGAAGTGCGTCGTCGTCGACGACGAGGTCGCGCTCGTGACCTCGGCCAACACGTCGACGTCCGCGCAGGAGGAGAACATCGAAGCCGGTGTCCTCGTGGAGGATCGTCTCTTCGCGCTTGCACTCGGGAAGCAGTTCGACGACCTCGTGAGGGCGGGGGTCCTGGTACCGGTCGCGGGACTAAGCTGACGGGTGACTCCAACCGAGCATCGTCACCCAGAGTGCGGCGGATGCGGGTCAGCCCGCGGGGATGGATCGGTTACGTGGGAGGGCGACCACGTCCGTCATCGCCATCCGCTGCTGGCGAGCCGAACGCTTCGCGTAGACCCGGATCAGGGCATCGTTATCGCCGCTGCGCATTGTCGCGACCTTCGCACGCAGGCGCTTCTCGTTCACCATGATGATCTCGGGCTCCTCCCTGCCCTCTATCTCCAGCTCGATCCAACTCGACGAGCGCGTCAGGTGCACGCCGACCAACTTGCCCTCGAGAGTCTTCTCGCCGGGACGCGCGTCCCGTGCGAACGAAGCGGCTGCCGCGGCGCGCAGCTCACGACGGTGCTCGGGCTGGAATACGAGCGAGCGGGTCTGGACCTTCCAGGATGGCGCTGAGCACGCGACGGTGCCGACATCCTCCCCATCCGGCGCGATCTCGCCGAAGCCGTCGAGAAAAGCGTTTGCATATTGGACGTCGGGAATCGCGGCCCGAACTGCTTCCGCGCCCTTCGCCGCGGCCTCGGCGAGCTCGAGGAATCGCGCGACGACTCGCGCAGGCGTCACCCCTTGCTCGGTCACAATGCGCTGCTGGGTTCCCGTCGCGACGTAGAGGCGGACGCCATAGCTCGCCGCGAGAGCGGGAACCTCCAAGAGCTGAATCTGATCGTTGCGCTCGAGCTCCGACTCACCGCGGTCGCGGTACTCGAGCTTCGCCTCAAGCTCGGCGGTCCGCCTGAGGAGAGAGGCGAGCATCTCTCGTCGCCGTCGGGCGGCGCCTTCGGGTGCCACGCCCACCCCGACGCGCCCGCCGTCGAGCTTGATCTCGACCGGCACCATGCCGGGGTCGTTCGTCAGACGCGTCAGCTCCGCTTCGCGCGAACAGCGGTCGACGAGGCGTTCGAGATCCTCGCGTCCCTGCTCGCTCAATCCGTCGCTCTCGCCGAGGAAGGCGTACGCCACGCGCTTTGCACGTGCGAAGTCTCCGGCTCGGTTCCATAGAGCGACAGCGGCAACGGCGACAGCACTGCGTGCGCGCGGAAGCGAGACCGGTGCTTCACGCGCGACTGTCTCCTCGATCGCTGCGGCGACTCCGAAGAGCTCGCGAGCGCGCTCGTGCTCACCGTTTCTCCACGCGGTCTCGGCCTGGACCGTGCGCTCCTCGCTCTGCTTGCGTCGCGGATCGGTGAGCGGATTGCCCTTACTGTCGTCCTTCTCGGGGGTCATCGCACCGTCACTTCCGACACGAGGACGCGTGCCAGCTCGAACCCGACGACGGCGGCAACGCCTGGCTCATCCGCCCTTCCACGCGTGACCTGCAGGATCTTCTGCTCGAGCCGCGTGCGGAGCGCCGTGACGCCGGGGACTCCCCTTCCCTTGGCGATGCCGCTTACCTCCAACCGGACCTGCGCGTCCGGCGCATCGTCTTCTCCCACCATCCAGAGATCCGCACCCGACTCGGTCGCTGTTCGCGCGACGACACGCCAGCCGTCGATCGCATTGACCGCGAGCGTCGCGATGGCGTACGCCCCCATCTCCGTCGCGTCGATCGTGTTCGCGTGTGAGCGCTTCATCCGGTCGTCCGGTTTCGCCCACGCGAGCGAAGCCTCAATGTCCGTCCGCCCGGTGGGGCAGAGGTTGCACACCTTCGGGGTCCCGTCGCCGTGGACTCGATCGCACGTAACGGCGGCTGCCTCGCACCACGACGTCCAGAGCGAGGCGGACAGATCGTGCGCGGTGGACGGCTCGCGCAGATCGAGAACGCGCGGCGTCCGCGGCGGTTCAGGTGCTCGGCGGTCGCGCTTCACGCTCGTGAGCGTATCAGGCCACGTTCGAGAGCAGCGCACGGGCTTGGGCATCCCGGCGGGCATGCTCTCGGCGCCTCGCACAAGGCTGTCACATCCAGTTTCGCCGCGAGCGGCGCCGGCAGATCACGTTCGTCGGTCCCCGCGTCCTCTTCTTCGCGTTCATCGTCCTACTCCTCGCGCTCCACGTCGCGTGGCCTACTGTGCCTCCGTGCCCGCGTGCTCTTGGTTCTCGACGGGAGCGGGTGCCATGAGCTGGGCGAGCAGGGCGCTCGCCTCGTCCACGTCGCCCCGCCGCGTCGCCGCGTCGATCGCGGCGAGGATCGCGGCGCGGTCCAAGTTGCTCGGCTCTGGACCGCTCGCACCAGGGCTCGCGTGGTTAGGCTCGACTCGCTGGGGCATCGCGGTAGGCTGGTCCCCCACGATCACCCGTGAATCCTCGCCCGCCCCCGTTTCCTGATTCTTCGAATCCCGCCCTCTCCGCTGTTTTCAGCGAGAATCGTGATGGAGTCTCGCTTCGCCGCAGCGAAACTCACGGGGAACG
>Ga0302196_10005004_pt1 | contig 11889 bp, 8 predicted proteins | sample II_Bog_N1_3_FD_198794 | JGI IMG/M metagenome (GOLD analysis project Ga0302196, IMG submission 198794) | Peat permafrost microbial communities from Stordalen Mire near Abisko, Sweden - II_Bog_N1_3 | ecosystem: Environmental > Terrestrial > Soil > Wetlands > Peat | place: Sweden: Abisko, Stordalen...
CGAGGCGCCCTCGGCGAGCCCCGCCTTGGGCCGCCACTGGGCGATGACATTGTCGTTGAACTCGGAATCGGACGGGATCTCGATCAGGATCACCTCGCCCTCGCCCCAGTCGCCGATCGGCTCGATCCACAGCGACGGCCTGAGCTCCCAGCGCGCGTCATCGTCGTAGAACGCGTCGAAGACGCGCGCCCGCTGCAGCAGGCCGAAACCGCGCGGGTTCACGTCGGCGAAGGCGGAGATCTGCAGGGTCTCGCGGCTGGCGATCGGCCGCCACAGCCATTCGTTGGCGCCGGTGAGGATCTGCAGCCCGCCGATGTCGTAGGCGGCGACGCGCGCGTCGTCGGGGTGGCGATGGTCGAGCGGCCCGAAGACATAGGTCGACGTCATCGGGCTCAAGCCGAGACGGTCGACCGCGACGCGCGCGATCAGGGTCAGCTCGGTGTCGATGATCGTCGCCTCGCCCGGCCGCAGGGTGAAGTGGAATGCGCCGGTCAGGCTCGCCGAATCGAGCAGAGCGTGGATCGTCAGCGCGTCGGCCGCGGGGCTCGGCTTCTCGATCCACAGGGCGCGGAACAACGGGAACTCCTCGCCCTGCGCGTCGCCGGTGCGGATCGACAGGCCGCGCGCGTTGAGGCCGTAGGTCTGGCCGCGCGCGAGGCTGCGGAAGAAGGTCGCGCCCTGGAAGATGGCGAGCTCGCGCCAGCCCTGGTCGTCACCGGCGCGCAGCACTCTGACGCCGGAAAAGCCGATGTCGGGAAGATCGACCGGCGGCTGCAGCTTGCCGAAGTCGAAGGCGCTGCGGTCATAAACCAGGCGGCGCGCCTGGCCGTTCTCGACGACGTTGACCAGCACCGGCGACGTGAAGACGAAGCCGCGCTGCAATGGCTCGAGCGCGAAGCCGATCTTCTCGTCGTTCCAGACCGCCGTATTGGAATTGTGGCGGATCGCCAGATATTGCTCGGCGGTGAGATTGGCGAAGGCGTCGGGGAGCGCCGCGCTCGGCGCCTTGAACGGCGACTTGGCGAGTTCGCGCGCCATGTCGAGCACGCTGTCGGTGGAAAAGGGCGTCGGCTCCGCCATCGGTGCGGCCGCGGCGACGCGCTGCAACGCGATTCCGGCGGCGGCGAAAGCCGCGCCGAGGGTCAACTTGAGAAATTCCCGACGCGGGCTCTTTGCCATGACGCACTTCGTTCGCGCTGCGGGCCCCCTCGCGGACGATGGTCTCGCCGCCGCGCGGACGCCCGCCACACGGTTCCTTAGATTATCCAGTCGCTTAGCGGCATTTGCAAGCCGGAGTGGCATGAAACGGGCATCGCGCGGCGCTATTTCTATATCCTATTCGGGCGAGTCGGCGACGGTGATTTTCGACTGTTCCGCCAAAGCCTGATAAGCGCACGGCGACGCGCCGGGGCGCTTCGCCCGCCGCGGCGTCCGCGCCAGGAGCCCGCCCAGGAGCCCGCCATGAATCCCCCGCTCTCGTCCCCCCGTTCCTGCCTCGGCGTCGTCCTCGCCGCCGGCGAGGGCGTGCGCATGCGATCGGCGATCCCCAAGGCGCTGCACCCGGTCGCCGGCCGGCCGATGATCGTCCACGCGCTCGCCGCTCTCAGGGACGCCGGCGCGAGCGCGATCGCGGTGGTCGTCGGGCCGGGCCGCGACGATGTCGCAGCGGCGGCGCGAGCCTTCGTCCCCGAAGCGGAAGTCTTTGTCCAGAACGAGCGGCGCGGCACGGCGCACGCGACATTGGCCGCGCGCGCGGCGATCGCGCGCGGCTATGACGACCTGCTCATCGTCTACGCCGACGCGCCGCTGGTGACCGCGACGAGCCTCACGGCGCTGCGCCAGGGACTGGCCGACGGCGCGCAACTGGCCGCCCTCGCCTTCGAGACGGCGAACCCGACCGGCTATGGGCGGATGATCGAGCGCGACGGCCGCTTCGTCGCCATCCGCGAGGAGAAAGACGCCAATGCCGCCGAACGCGCGATTCGCCGCTGCAACGCCGGGCCGGTGGCGATCGGCGGCGCGCACGCGCTTACCCTGCTCGAGGCGGTCGGCTGCGACAACGCGCAAAAGGAATTCTACCTCACCGACCTCGCCGAGATCGCCGCCAGCCGCGGCCTCAAGGCCGAAACGCGCCTCGCCGCCGAAGAGGAGGCGATGGGCGTCAACGACCGCCTGCAGCTTGCTGCGGCGGAAGCGGCGATGCAGCGGCGACTGCGCCGCAAGGCGATGCTCGAAGGCGCGACGCTGATCGCGCCCGAAACCGTCTTTCTTTCGACTGACACGGCGATCGGCCGCGACGTCGTCATCGAGCCCCATGTCGTGATCGGCGCCGGCGTGACCATCGGCGACGGCGCGGTGATTCACGCCTTCTCCCATCTCGAAGGGGCGAAGGTCGCCGGCGGCGCGGCGATCGGGCCATACGCGCGGTTGCGCCCCGGCGCCGACATCGCCGCCAAGGCCAAGGTCGGCAATTTCGTCGAGATCAAAGCCTCGACAATCGAGGCCGGCGCCAAGGTCAACCATCTGACCTACATCGGCGACGCGCGCGTCGGCGCCGGGACGAACATCGGCGCCGGAACGATCACCTGCAACTACGACGGCTTCGGCAAATACCGGACCGACATCGGCGCGGGCGTCTTTATCGGCTCCAATTCGGCGCTGGTCGCGCCGGTCAAGATCGGCGACGGCGCCTATATCGGCTCCGGCTCGGTCATCACCGCCGACGTCGACGCCGACGCGCTCGCCCTCGCCCGCGGCCGCCAGGCGGTCAAGCCCGGCTGGGCCAAGGCGTTCCGCGAGAAGATGAAGAAGAAAGGTTAGCGGTCGACGATCGACGTCCGCGCGCCGTCCGCCCTTGGAACACGGGCCAGGATCTTGTCTTCTGTCACAGTGTGCAGCTGAGTCAGTCGAACAGGACTGCAGATCCGATGCCGGCAACCAAGCGTGTCGTCTATAGCGTCGATTCCGATGTCGCTGCGCGCTTCGTGGCGACCTTCAAAGGCCGCGATCGCAGCCGCGCCATCGAGCGGCTGATGCTTCGCGCCTTGGGCGAACGCGAGGCCGAGGTTGTCGCCGCCGCCAAGCTGGTCGAGACCGACCCTTCTTTTGCCGAGGCGGCCGCCGTCTCCGATTGGGCCGACGCCCAGGCGGTCGATCTCCTGTCGCGACGCTGAGCGATGGCGCGCGCTATCCTGCCCCGCGCAGCGGGGAAGGGGGACCGCGCGAAGCGCGGTGGAAGGGGCAAGACCCGCCCGGATCGGGAAGAATCCGCGCCACCGTCAACGCAACGCTCGCTCACGAGGAGACGTTTCTAGCGGCAACTGGCGGCCCTTGCCGGTCGTCGGGCCCGTCCCAAGCGGCCGGCCAAGATCGATATCGCCCCCTCCACCGCGCTTCGCGCGGTCCCCCTCCCCCGCTGCGCGGAGGAGGAAGACGCGCGGCCTTTAGCCGCCCCCTTCATATTGCGTCACCCAACGTGATTTGGGGCGCGCGCGGCGATTGGCCTATGCCTTGCACGCGCGCGAATCGGGCGCCCCGAAATCGGACATGGACGATGTGCGGAATCGTAGGCGTTCTCGGAACGAAGCCGGTGGCGCGCGACATCGTCGCCGCGCTGAGGCGGCTCGAGTACCGCGGCTATGATTCGGCCGGCGTGGCGACGCTCGAGCGCGGCCGGCTGACCCGCCTGCGCGCCGAAGGCAAGCTCAAGAACCTCGAAGCCAAGCTCGACGCGTCGCCGCTCGAGGGAACGATCGGCATCGGCCACACCCGCTGGGCGACCCACGGCAAGCCGAGCGAAGCCAACGCGCATCCGCACGCCAGCCCGCGCGTCGCCGTCGTCCACAACGGCATCATCGAGAACTTCAAGGCTTTGCGCGAGGAGCTGATCGCCAAGGGCCATCGCTTCGCCACCGAGACCGATTCGGAAGCGGCGGCGTTCCTGGTCGAGGACGAACTGGCGAAGGGCAAGAAGCCGGCCGAGGCGGTCGCCGCGGCGCTGAAGCGGATGCGCGGCGCCTTCGCGCTCGTCTATCTGTTCGACGGCGAGGACGACCTGCTGATCGGCGCCCGCCAGGGCGCGCCTCTCGCCGTCGGCTACGGCGACGGGGCGATGTATCTCGGCTCCGACGCCTTGGCGCTCGCGCCGTTCACCGACCGCGTCGCCTATCTCGAGGAAGGCGACTGGGTCGTCGTCACCCACGCGGGAGCGACCTTCCGCGACGCGTCGGGCCGCGTCGTCAAGCGCCGCGCGATCGTCAGCGCCGCCGGCGGACTGCTCGCCGAAAAGGGCAACTATCGCCACTTCATGGCCAAGGAGATCCACGAGCAGCCGGAAGTCGTCGGCCACACGCTCGCCCATTACATCGACATGGCCTCGCAGCGGCTCAAGCCCTTCGCCTGGCCGGTCGATCCCCGATCGATTTCGCGCGTGTCGATCATCGCCTGCGGCACCGCCTACATGGCGGGCCTGATCGGCAAGTACTGGATCGAGCGCTTCGCCCGCCTGCCGGTCGAGATCGACGTCGCTTCGGAATACCGCTACCGCGAGCCGCCGGTCGAAATGAACGGGCTGGCGATCGTCATCTCGCAGTCGGGCGAGACCGCCGACACGCTCGCCTCGCTGCGCTACGTCAAGGCGCAGGGGGCCAAGACAATCGGCGTCGTCAACGTGCCCTCCTCGTCGATCGCCCGCCTCTCCGACGCCGCCGCGCCGACCCTCGCCGGGCCGGAGATCGGCGTCGCCTCGACCAAGGCCTTCACCTGCCAGCTCGCCGCCGTCGCCTGCCTGGCGATCGGCCTGGCGCGCGCGCGCGGCGCGCTCGGCGAGAACGACGAAGCGGCGCTGGTCGGCGAGTTGATCGCCGTACCGGGCCTGATCGCCGAGGCGCTGAAGCTCGAGCCGCAGCTCGAGCCGATCGCTCACAAACTCGCGCGCGCTCGCGACGTGCTCTATCTCGGCCGCGGCACGTCCTATCCGCTCGCGCTCGAAGGCGCGCTCAAGCTCAAGGAGCTGAGCTACATCCACGCTGAGGGCTATGCCGCAGGCGAGCTGAAGCACGGGCCGATCGCGCTCATCGACGAGGACATGCCGGTGATCGTGCTCGCGCCCAAGGACCCGGTGCTGGAAAAGACGATCTCCAACATGCAGGAAGTGGCGGCGCGCGGCGGCCGCATCATCCTGATCGGCGAGCGCCACGCGCGCGAGGAAGCCGCGCTCGAGCTCGAGAGCTTCCTCGCCATGCCCGACGTCGGAGCGACCTTCGCGCCGATCGTCTACGCCGCGCCCGTGCAGATGCTCGCCTATCACACCGCCGTGATCATGGGCAAAGACGCGGATCAGCCGAGAAATCTGGCGAAGTCGGTGACCGTGGAGTAGCATCGCCGGCGTCGGCGGCGCGGTCCGTCCGCGCTTCTCCTGTCCGAGCGCCCAATGACCCCTGAGCCCAAGCCCGGCGGCCCGTTCCATCGTTCGCTCGCGGCGCGGGTGCGCTCGTGGTTCTTCACCGGCCTGGTGATCTTCGGCCCGGTCGCGGCGACCGCCTATATCGCCTGGTGGGTGGTCGACACGATCGACAATTGGGTCAAGCCGCTCGCGCCGGCGAGCCTGTGGCCCGACACCTACCTGCCGGTCCACGTGCCCGGCTTCGGCGTCGTCGCGGTCGTCGTCGGCCTCACCCTGCTCGGCTTCTTCGCCGCCAACATCGCCGGCCGCACGCTGCTCAGAATCGGCGAGGGGCTGGTCGAGCGCACGCCGGTGGTGCGCGGCCTCTACAAGAGCTTCAAGCAGATCTTCGAAACGGTGTTCAGCCAGGGCGGCGATCACTTCCGGCGGGTCGGGCTGGTCGAATTCCCGATGAAAGGCGCCTGGTCGGTCGTCTTTATCTCTGCCGAGCCGGCCCGCGCCGTCTCCGAGGCGCTGCCGGGACGGACGATGACCTCGGTTTTCCTGCCCTGCACGCCCAATCCGACCACCGGCTTCTATTTCTTCGTGCCGACTGCCGAGCTGATCGAGATCGACATGACGCCGGAGGACGCCGCCAAGCTCGTCATGTCGGCCGGGCTGATCCAGCCCGAGGGCCAGGCTGCGCTGGCGTCGATGGCGCGGGCGGCCCAGCTCGGCAAGCCGAGCGCCGCGGCCGGCGCCGTCACGCCGTAACGCTGCTTGCGGCCGCCGCCGCGTTGCTGCGACCCGCCTCAACCTATGCTATCAGGGTCGCGCCGCGCGCATCCGGCGCGCGTTTCGATCGATTCCCGCGGCGCCCGGCTGGCGAATCGGTCCGCGGCGAACAAACATGGGTCTCTGAAATGCCGACGCTGCCGAAATTCGATATCGACGATCTCAAACGCCGCATGCAGGCCGCCCAGGCGACGCTGAAGCACGAACTGGGCGGACTGCGCACCGGACGAGCGAGCGCCAGCCTGCTCGATCCGATTCAGGTCGAGGCCTACGGCCAGCGCATGCCGATCAACCAGGTGGCGACGATCAGCGTTCCCGAGCCGCGCGCGCTTTCCGTCTCGGTCTGGGACAAGTCGATGGTGCACGCGGTCGACAAGGCGATCCGCGATTCCAACCTCGGCCTCAGCCCGACGGTGGAAGGCGCGATCCTGCGCATCCGCATCCCCGAGCTCAACGAGCAGCGCCGCAAGGAGATGGTCAAGATCGCCCACAAATACGCTGAGGACAGCCGGGTGGCCGTGCGCCACGTGCGCCGCGACGGCTTCGACGCGCTGAAGCTCTTGCTCAAGAACCACGCCATCGCCGAAGACGACGAGAAGCGTCACGAGACCGAGGTGCAGAAGGTCACCGACCAGGCGATCGCCGAGATCGACGGCTTGCTCGGCGCCAAGGAAAAGGAAATCATGCAGGTCTAGGCGTTTCGGATTCGCCGGAGGCCGCAATGCCGACATCGCCGACCGAATCCCCGCGTTCGACCGCCGGTCGCTGCTCTGCGCAGCATGTCGCCGTCATCATGGACGGCAACGGCCGATGGGCCCAGGCGCGCGGGCTGCCGCGCTTCGAGGGCCACCGCCGCGGCGTCGAGGCGGTGCGCGTCGCGGTCAAGTCGGCGATCGAATTCGGCATCCCCTATCTGACGATCTATAGTTTCTCATCGGAGAACTGGAGCCGGTCGGCCGAGGAAGTCGCGATGCTGATGGGCCTGCTCAAGCGTTACATCCGCAACGACCTCGCCGAACTGCACGACGCCGACGTCAAGGTCAGGGTGATCGGAATGCGCGCCGGCCTCGCTCCCGACATCGCCGCGCTGCTCGACGAGGCCGAATCGCTGACCCGCGCCAATCGCGGCCTCAATCTGATCGTCGCGTTCAACTACGGCGCGCGGAGCGAGATCGTCGAAGCGGCGCGGTCGCTGGCGCGCGAGGCGGCCGAGGGACGGCTCGATCCGGCGGCGATCGACGCCGATCTGTTCGCCTCCCGCCTCGACGCGCCCGACGTTCCCGATCCCGACCTGATCATCCGCACCTCCGGCGAGCAGCGGCTGTCGAACTTCCTGCTGTGGCAAGCCGCCTACGCCGAGCTGGTGTTCCTGCCGATCCATTGGCCCGACTTCGATCGCGCCGCGTTCGAATCGGCGCTGGTGCAGTTCGCCGCTCGCCAGCGTCGCTTCGGCGGCGCCGGCGCGGCGGCGCCGGTCAAATCGGTCTCGTGAGCCGCGCCGTGTCCGAACCGACCGATTCGACCGCCGACGAAGCCGCAGAACGCGCGGCGAAGGCCCAGAGCCAGGAGCCCAAGCCGGCGCCCGAACGCCGGAGCGACGCTGCCTTGACCGTGCGCGCGGCCGCCGCTGTCGTGCTCGCCGCGGCCGCGCTCGTCGCCGCCTGGATCGGCGGCTTCTGGTTCATGGTCTTCTGGTTCGCTGCGGCGACGCTGGCGTTATGGGAGTGGCAGCGGCTGATCGGCGGCGAGCGGCTGATCGCGCGGATCGCCGTCGGTCTGGCGACGCTGGTCGTCGTAGCGCCGTTGGCGCTGCACGGCGCCAAGATCTGGAGCTTCGCGGCGATCGCCGCCGGAGCGATCGCGGCCGGAGCGGTCGCCGGGCGCAACGGCCGACCGATCTGGACGGCGACGGGCGCCGCCTATTCCGCTGCGCTGCTCGCTGCGCCGGTCCTGCTTCGAGCGAGCCCCGCCTACGGGCTCGCTTCGATCCTGTGGCTCTACGGGGTCGTCTGGGGCGCCGACACCTTCGCCTTTCTCGGCGGGCGGTCGATCGGCGGCCCGCGACTGTGGCGGCGCGTCTCGCCGGGCAAGACCTGGTCGGGCGCGATCATCGGAACCTTCGCCGGCGCGGCCATCGGCGCAGTCGTCGCGATCCTCGCCGCGCCCGGCGGCGCGCGCTTCGCGCCGCTATTTTTCCTCGGCGTCGCCGCCGCGATCGTCGGCCAGATCGGCGATCTCGCCGAATCGGCGGTCAAGCGGCGCTTCGCGGTCAAGGATTCGAGCCGCCTGATCCCCGGCCACGGCGGCGTTCTCGACCGACTCGACGCGTTTGTCGCGGCGGCGGTCTTCGCCGCGCTGGTCGGTTGGGCGAACAGCGACGGCGGCTGGGTCGCTGCGGGATTGTTCCAGATGGTGAGTCCCTGACGCGTCCTTTCGCTCCCGAGGCGGCGGCGCGGCGAACGCGATCGCCGCTCCGGCGACGGTCGGCGAGGCGCTGGCGATTCACCATATCGCGCGAGATAGGGCGGTCGCCCTCTTGGCCTAAGCCGCGGCTTCCGTCATTGTCGTCAACCAATTGGTAACCAAGACGGATGAGCGCCGCCCGGCGACGTTCGGCTTTGCGGAGACTCGGCAATGGCGATTCTGCAGGATTTGCAAGCCGCCGCCGGTTGGGTGGGATGGTATATCCTGCCGTTCGTTTTCTTAATGACCCTCATCGTCTTCTTCCACGAACTTGGCCATTACTTAGTCGCCCGGTGGTGCGGGGTGAAGATCGACGCATTTTCGCTCGGATTCGGTCCGGAGATCTACGCCTGGACCGACAAGCGCGGCACGCGCTGGCGCCTCGCGGCCATTCCCGTGGGCGGCTACGTGAAATTTCGCGGCGACGCCAACGCAGCCAGCGCCCCCGACCTCGACGGCGTGGCGGCGATGGCCCCGGAGGAGCGCAGGCTGACCCTCGCCGGCCAGCCGCTCGCCAACCGCGCCGCGATCGTCGCCGCCGGTCCGCTCGCCAATTTTGTCCTCGCCGTGGCGATTTTCGCCGCGCTGTTCGTCGTCTTCGGCCGCGCCGAGCAGACGCCGCGCGTTGGCGCGGTGGACGCCGGCTCGCCGGCGGCGGAGGCGGGGTTCCAGGTCGGCGACCTGGTCAAGGCGGTCAACGGGGAGCCGATCGCGACCTTCCAGGCGCTGCAGCAGGCGACGCTGCTGTCGACCGGCCTGCCGATGACGTTCGTCGTGGAACGGGCGGGCGGCGAGATTCGGCTGACGGCGACGCCTGAGATCGCGGTCGTCGACCAGGGTCCGCTGGGCAAGCGGCGGATGGGACGGCTCGGCCTGTCCTCGACCAACGACTCTGCCGATGTTCGCATCGATCGCTGCGCGCCGCCCGTTTGCCTGGCGTGGGGGGCGCAAGAGACGGGCTTCATCGTCGAAGCGACCGTCGCCTATGTCGGCGGCCTCTTCGCCGGGCGCGAAACGATGGACAATCTGTCGGGGCCGATCGCCGTCGGCCAGATCGCCGGCGAGATGGCGAAGGTCAGCCTGTGGCAGCTCCTGAGTCTGGCGGGGCTGTTCTCGGTTTCGGTCGGCCTGATGAATCTCTTGCCGGTGCCGCTGCTCGACGGCGGCCACCTGCTCTATTTCGCCTTCGAGGGCCTGCGCGGCCGCCCGCTGAGCGATCGGACGCAGCAGATCGGGTTCCGAATCGGCGTCGCCTTCGTCGCGCTGCTGGTCATCTTCACCACCTCGCACGACATCCTGCGGCTCGTCGGCGGCGTCAATTAACCCTTGATCGACCATGAATCGTGGCCCCCGCGCCACGGTCCCGCGAATTGGCTGGCCGCGGGGCGAAATCGGGTTTGCACTGCCTGCCAAAACGGGTAAAAGCGGATTAAGAACTCGTCCGTCCGGCAGCGGGCGAGCGCGCCGGCCGCCAAGCAAGGCGCGAAACCTTGGATGCGGCCGCCTGTTCGAGCGGGGAGCCGCGCTGAAGGCCGGGGCCGTTGGGCCCAGGTCGGGAAACGGGGACGAAGAGCCAAATGCAATTTTCTCGTAGGTATTTGAGCGCGCTCCTGTTCGCGGCGACGTTGGCTTGCGGAGCGGCGTGGCAGTCCGCCCCGGCTTTGGCTCAGGTGTCGCCGCAGAACATTGTCATCGAGGGCTCGACCCACACCGATGCGGGGACGATTCGCTCCTATTTCACCGGGACCGACCAGGCGAGCGTCAACCGCGCCGTCGCCGACCTCTCGGCGACCGGCATGTTCAGCAAGGTCAGCGCCAAGATCGTCGACGGCAAGGTGGTCGTCGACGTCGTCGAGAGCAGCCAGATCATCAATCGCGTCGCCTTCGAGGGCAACCGCAACCTGAAGAGCGACCAGCTCTCGGTCGAGGTCCAGGAGAAGGGCCACACCGGCTTCGACGCCGCCAAGGCCGACGCCGACGTCCAGCGCATCAAGGACGCCTACAAGAAGATCGGCCACTCCGAGGTCCAGGTCAGCTACCGGCTGGTGCAGCTTCCCAACGGCCGCGTCGACGTCGTCTTCAAGGTCGACGAGGGCGACAAGACCGGCGTGCGCGCGATCAATTTCGTCGGCAACCACGCGATCTCGAGCTATCGCCTGAATTCTTTGATGCAGACGACCACGATGAATTTCATGTCGTGGTTCAAGACCAGCGACGTCTACGACCCCGACCGCCTCGCCCAGGACCAGGAGGCGATCCGCAAATATTACCTGAAGAACGGCTACGCCGACTTCCGTATCGTCAACACCGACGTCGCCTATCACGGCGGCTCCGACTCGGGATACACCATCACCATCACCGTCGACGAAGGCGCGCAGTATCACGTCTCGGGCGTGACCGTGACCTCGCATCTGGCCAAGATCGACAGCGCCTCGCTGCAGCCGTTCGTCAAGATCCAGGCCGGCGACGTCTACAACGCCAACGCGGTCGACGCGACGGTCAACGCCATCACGCGCGAACTGGCGCGACAGGGCTACGCCTTCTCCGACGTGCGCCCGAACGGCGAACGCAACGAGGCGGCGCACACGATCGCCGTCGCCTTCACCGCCGACGACGGACCAAAGGTCTACATCGAGCGCGTCGACGTGGTCGGCAACACCCGCACCCGCGACTACGTGATCCGCCGCGAGTTCGACGTCGGCGAAGGCGACCCCTACAACCACGCGATGATCGAGCAGGGCGAACACCGTCTCAACCGCCTCGGCTTCTTCAAGAAGGTGCACATCTCGACGCGGCCGGGCTCGACGCCGGACCGGGTCATCGTGACCGTCGAGGTCGAGGATCAGCCGACCGGCTCGGTCAGCCTGAGCGGCGGCTACTCGACCACCGAAGGCTTCCTCGCCGAGGTCGCGTTCACCGAGACCAACTTCCTTGGTCGCGGCCAGTACGTGAAGCTCAGCGCGTCCGAAGGCCAGTACAGCCGCGGATGGGGCGCGTCGTTCACCGAGCCCTATTTCCTCGACCAGCGGCTCGCCGCGGGTTTCGACCTCTACCACAAGGAACAGAACCCCAACACCTACGCGACCTATTACAACTGGACGACCGGCGCCACGCTGCGGCTGGGCGTGCCGATCACCAACGAGTTCACCATCCAGCCGAACTATTCGATCTATCAGTCGGAGATCAGGATTCCGTCGCAGTACGAGGACTGCGACGTGACGCCGGCCACAGGCGGTGGGCCCCCGGCC
>Ga0302196_10005011_pt1 | contig 11878 bp, 9 predicted proteins | sample II_Bog_N1_3_FD_198794 | JGI IMG/M metagenome (GOLD analysis project Ga0302196, IMG submission 198794) | Peat permafrost microbial communities from Stordalen Mire near Abisko, Sweden - II_Bog_N1_3 | ecosystem: Environmental > Terrestrial > Soil > Wetlands > Peat | place: Sweden: Abisko, Stordalen...
CGAGCGTGATGCTGCGCGCCGGCAGCCAGTATCGCGGGTCGGTGCCTGCCGGGCGTGGCCTGACATTCAGCACCACGTCATCGCCATGGATGCGGATTGGCTTTGTGCCCGCCGCCATGCCGCTCGCACCGAACAGGTCCGCAAACGGGTCCGTCGTCAACCGGTCGGGGCGCATGCGCACGACGACCTGGCCGGAGAGCTGTGCGCCGGCGAGGGTCAGTTCGCCGCTCTTCTGCGGAAACACCACGTAGTGGCGTTCGACGACGTCGTACAGCTGCCCGTTCTTTTCCAGCTGGCGGTTGCGATCGGCGCCGACCTGCTGCACGAGCACGTCGCCGGTGCCCGCGAACTCGAGCCCGGCCTGGAGCAGCCGCTCGCCGGCGTACACCCGCACCGTCACGTTGACCGCAGCCTGCACGTACGGCTCGTGCGTATCGACGATCGTTTCGAGGAACACGGTCTGCTGCTGCGGGGCGCCGGCGGCACCGCCGGGATTGACGGTCAGCGTAAGCGGGTTGCTCAGTTCACTGCCCCAGGTGATCTGCGGCACGAGGATCTGCCCGGTGCGCTTCGGCGACAGCATGACCTGGATCTCGGTACGCGAGGACACGCTGCCGTTGGCCATCTGGATGCTGGTGCCGCGGCTCGTCGACAGGATGTCGAAGTCCTGCTGCAGGGCTGCGAGGTCCGGCTGGTCGCGCGTCTGACCGTCATACGTCAGCGTCAGGTGTACCGGCTCGCCCGCAGCGACCTGCGGTGGATCGAGCGTCGCGTGGACCGCGGCGAGCGCATTGCCCGTGAGCGCCAGTGCCGCCAGCGCAATGACCCAGCCTTTCATTTGCGGTCCTCAGGATGTTGCAGCATGTGCTCGATCATGAACTTGCGGCGCAGCAGGCCGGAAGGATCATCCGGTATCCAGCGCAACCATTGATCGAGCGATGCGGCCTGTTCCGTGGCGGGCGGCCGCGCTGCGTCTCCGCTGCGCGGCTCTCCCGGCCGGGGCTCACCGCTCGCGGACTGCCTCGCCGCTTCCTTGTCGTCCTTGCCCTGCCTGCCGTCCTGGCCATCCCTGCCCTGCGTGCCGTCCTTGCCGGATTTCGGCCCGCCGGCATCCTTGCCTGACTGCGCGTCCTTGCCTGACTGCGGGTCCTTGCCCGCCTGGGAATCCTTGCCCTGCTGACCGCCCTGCGCTTCGCCCTTGTCGCCCTTTTCGCCCTTGTCGTTCTGCTTGTCCTGCTTGTCCTGCTTGTCATGCTGGTCCGGCTGGTCCGACTTGTCCCCTGACTTGCCACCCTGCTGCGAGTCCTTGAGCTGTTTCGCGACGAGGTCGCGGTTTTGCTGCGCATCGCGCCGCAGGTCCGCATCGCCACCGCCGTCCTTGAGCAAGCGGTCATAGGCATCGAGCGCTCCCTTGAGGTCTCCGGCACGGGCGAGCGCATTGCCGCGGTTGTAGGTCGAGACCGGGTCCGTGAACGGCTTCAGGTGTTCCGCCGCCGCAGTGAACTGCTGCCCCTGGATCTCGGTGAACGCCTGCCGGCGCTGCGCGAGTGTCTGCTGTTCGGGGCGCGACCACAGGTCTGCCCAGCCCAGCGCATGACTCATGGCACTGGTGGACAGCAGCGCCAGGGCGAGGATGCTGCGTCTCATACCCAGCCCCGCCGCGCAATCAGCAGCGCGACCAGCAGGATCAGCGGCAGGAGCCAGATGCCGCCGTTGCGCCATGCAGAGACCTGTTTTTCCGTCGCGATCGACTGCTCATCGAGCGGATTCGCACGGCGCTCGGCGAGCATCGCGATCAGCCGCGGCACACTTTCCAGCGACCAGTAGCGGCCATGTCCGCTCGCCGCCACCTGTTGCAGCTCATCGACGGGGAGACGGGCGAGCACACTGCGCCCCTGGTCATCATGGACGAATTCGCCGTTCGCTCCCTTGAGCGGCGCGCCATCGGCGGTACCGACGCCGACGATCTCGACGGTCGCACCCTGCCCGGTCAGCCGGTGAGCGGCGGCAAGCGCCGCGGCAGGATCGGCGAATCCGTCGGTGAATACGATGACCTCGGCATGCCGGCTCCCCGACTGACGCAACAGCTGCCCGGCCTGGTCGAGCGCGGGGCCCAGCGCATCACCGCGCTCGGGCATCAGCCCGGGAGCCAGCACCGGCAACAGTCCGCGAATCGTTGCCACGTCCGAGGTCAACGGGACGACCGTATGCGGCTCGCCCGCAAACGCCACCAGTGCAACGCGCGCATCCTGCGCCGCGCCCAGCAGGTCATCGATCGCAAAACGCGCGCGGGTGGCGCGGTCCGGCGTAACGTCCGCCGCCGTCATCGAAGGCGACAGGTCGAGCACGGCGACCCAGTCGTCGGGCGCGCGGAACCCGAGGCTGGGCAGGCGCTCCCATGCAGGGCCGGCAAGCGCGACCACACCCAGCGACCACAGCGCCGCGAGCAGCAGCCAGGGTCCGCCGTTGCCGCCACCGGCCTCGAGCCTGAGCGCATCGACCAGTGCCGGGTCCATGATGCGTGACCAGCCGCCGGTACGCGACTGGCGCCAGCGCAGCCAGAATAGGCACAGCAGCACCGGCGGCAGCGCCAGCAGCCAGCGGGGATGCAGCAGATGCAGCTGGTGCAGCGCCGTCAGGTCCATGTGCGCATCCCGATCCAGATTCCCGGAAGTGACAGGCCGAGCGCCGCCGCGAGGGGAATCCAGAACCATTCGTCGACCGGACGCAGCCACTGCGCCCGCGCCGCGACCGGCTCGAGCTGCTGGATCTGCCGGTAGACGTCGGCCAGCGCCGACGCATCGGTCGCGCGGAAATACCTGCCGCCGGTCGTCTGCGCAATGTCCTGCAGGGTTTTTTCGTCCAGGTCGTTGTTGCCCTGGACCCCGAAGAACCCGGCTCGCGCCTGCGCGCCGACCCCGATCGTGTAAATCCGCAGTCCCGCGCCAGCCGCGAATTTTGCCGCCTGCGCCGGCTGCACCGCACCGGCGTTGCTCTGGCCATCGGTCAGCAGGATCAGCACGGTGCGCTCAGGCAGCGCCGCGGTTGCATTGCCCGACTTTGCCGCCTCGCTCGCCTCGGCGCGCAGCCGCTTCAATGCCATGCCGATGGCATCGCCGATCGCCGTCTCGGGGCCTGCGACACCGACAACGGCCTCGTCGAGGAAGCGATGCACGGTGACCAGATCCTGCGTCAGCGGCGCCTGCACGTAGGGCTGGGTGCCAAACAGGATCAGGCCCACCTGGTCGCCCTGCCGGCTGTCGATGAATTTTCCCGCGACCTGCTGCACGACCTGCAGGCGGCTCGTGCCGTTCGCCATGTCCGGCGTCGACATCGATCCGGAGACATCGACGGCGAGGATGATGCGTCGGCCGGTCGTCGGCGTCGGCAGCGGATCGCCGAGCCACTGCGGGCGCATCGCGGCGACCACGAGCAGCGCCCAGACCAGTGCGAACAGCGCGCGTCGCCCGATCCCGGCGCGGCTCGCCTTGCCGACACTCGCGCTCAAGGCCGCAGCGAAGGGCAGGTACAGCGCCGCGCTCGCCGGCGCCGCCGCACCACGCAACCGGTAATACAGCCACGGCAGCGGCAGGAACAGAGCCATCCACGGCCAGCCGAGCTGCATCATGGCCGCGCACTCCGCTGTTTTGTCCGCGCGGCCGTGCGCACGAAACTCTCCGTCGCCGCACACCAGCCCTCGCGATCCGCCTCCGGCTGCCGCGACGGCGATGAGCCGCCGAAGCTTGCGGCAAGCAGCGCCTCGCCGAGCGGACCGCCGAGTCCGGTGGCGCCATGGGCGGCGACGAAGTGCAGCCATTGTGCGCCGCTGAGGCGCGCCACCTGGTCGGTGCCGAATACCGCGAGCGCATAGCGCCGCAGCAGGTTCTGCAGCGCCCGCGCAGTCGCAGCGGGATCCATGTCGCGGCTACGGATGCGCTTCAGTTCGCGCAGCGCCACGCGTCGTAGCCGCCGCGGCGGCCAGCGCCACCACCAGACGGCGCCGGCGAGCAGGACGATGATGAGTGCCGCAAGCAGCCACCAGCCCGGCGCCGGCGGCCACCACGGCGGAATCGCCGGCGCATGCTCGGGCGCCAGTTGCGCGAGCCAGTCGCTATTGGCGGGGGCGGTCGTCATGCCGCAAAGGACGCCTCGCGCCGGCTCGGCTGCAGGCCCTGTTCAGCCGGCGTCCCGGTATCCAGCGGCGTGGTCTCGAGCCGCAGCCCTTCACTCAAGCTCTGCACGCGCGCCGCGCGAGCCGCCCAGGCGGCCCGCCAGGCCGTGCGGCTCATCGCGCCATCGAGCCCGACGAGGCGGCGCGGCAGCCCGGCGCGGAAGCGTCCGTCCGGCAGCCCGTCACGCTCCAGGGCATCGGTGGTCCAGAACAACCGGCACTCTGCATGCGCGGCGAGCGGCGACCAGGACGACAGCTCCGTGCCGCTGGCCGCGGCAAAGTCGCTGAGCGCGAGGACCAGGCTGCCCGGATGCACGAGCGGACGCAGCAGCTGCAGCCCCGCCTGCAGTGTCTCAGGCAAGGGTTGCGCCGGACGCGTCGGTTGCAGCGCCAGCATCGCGGTCAGCAGCGGCAGGACACCGGCCTCGCGCGAACGCGGAGCGAGGCAGCGCATCTCGCTGCCATTGCCGATGACTGCGCCGACGCGGTCGCCGCCGGCGGCTGCCGTCCACGCCAGAAGCGCCGCGGCTCGCACTGCAAGTGCGGCCTTGGTCTGCAGCCGGCTGCCGAAGAACATGCCGGGCTGCAGGTCGACGAGCAGCCATACCGGGCGCTCGCGTTCCTCACGGAACAGCTTCGTGTGCACGCGCCCACGGCGCGCGGTGACGCGCCAGTCGATGCTGCGCACATCGTCGCCCGGCGCGTACGGCCGCACTTCCTCGAACTCGAGCCCGCGGCCGCGGTGCGCGCCCCGGTGGCCGCCGAGCAGCAGTGCGCGCGCATTGCCCTGCGCGCGTAACTGCAGCTGGCGTGCGGCGCCGCGCAGCGCCAGCAGCTCGGCAAGATCCGGCTGGATCATGGCGCCGGCACGCGTCGCAGGAGCTCGGCGATGCAGGCCTGCGCGTTGATGCCGCGCGCCTGGGCCCCGTAATCGATCAGCAGGCGGTGGCGCAGCGCATCCGGCGCGATGTTCTGCACATCGTCCGGCGTCACGTAGTCGCGACCGGCCAGCCAGGCGAGCGAGCGGGCGCCGCGCTCCATCGCGATCGCCGCGCGCGGGCTCACGCCCCAGCGCAGCCACTCGCGCAGCTGCGCGCTGTAGGGCTCCGGGCGGCGGGTCGCATCGACCAGTGCGGCGATGTATTCGCCGATCGAGTCGGCCATCGTGAGTCCGAGCACCTCGCCGCGTGCGGCGAAGATTTCCTCCTGCGTGAGGCGGCGCGGCGGCGGCGGCAGCTCGCGCTGGGCGATCGCCTCGCCACGCGCCAGCGCCATGATCTTCAGCGTCGTCGCACGATCCGGATAATCGATCGCGACATGCAGCATGAAACGGTCGATCTGCGCCTCCGGCAGCGGATAGGTGCCTTCCTGCTCTATCGGGTTCTGCGTCGCCATGACGAGGAACAGCCGCGGCAACGGGTAGGTCGACTGGCCGACGCTGATCTGGCGTTCAGCCATCGCCTCGAGCAGCGCCGACTGCACCTTGGCCGGGGCGCGATTGATCTCGTCGGCCAGGATCAGGTTGTGGAACAGCGGGCCGCGCTGGAAGCGGAAGCTTCCCTCCTCCGGCCGGTAGATCTCGGAGCCCGTCAGGTCCGCGGGCAGCATGTCCGGCGTGAACTGGACGCGCTGCGCGTCGCCTTCGACTGCATGCGCGAGCGCCTTGATGGCGCGCGTCTTGGCCAGTCCCGGCGGACCTTCGACCAGCAGGTGCCCATCGGCGAGCAATGCGACCAGCAGACGCTCGACCAGCACTTCCTGGCCGATGATCTGGCTGGAGAGGTACTCGCGCAACCTGGCAAAAGCCGCCTGCGCGCCCAGCGTAGTGCCTGGATCCGTCATGCCTCACTCCTTGGTTGTTGTGGCGAGCCCGCTATCAGACCGTCACTACGGGTTTTAAGTTCCGGGGTCGGCGCCGGTGATCCGTCCCTCGGCGTCGTGGCGTACGACCAGGCGTTTCGCCCCAGCCCACTGTTCCAGCGCGGCGGGTGTGAGGCCGTAGTAGCGCGCCTGTTCCGCCCGCGACACCGGCGGTCGTGGCTGGCGCCGCTGCGAGCCATGGAAGCGGAACAGGTTGTAGTAGGCCCAGACCAGCAGGCTGCCCCCCAGCCAGCCCACCACGATCGCATAGTCGGTCACCTTGCCCTGCAGCAGCGCGAAGCCGTTGCGGATCACCATTTCCGTATACGCAATGTGGATGCCGAGCGCCCAGCCGAGCAGCGCAAGGAGCGGCAGCCACAGGTAGATCCACAGTACCCAGAACACCAGTGTCACCGAGCCATAGACGACACGCTGGCGCACGCTCTGCAGGCTCGGGCGGTCGATGATGACGTGCTTCATGACGGATTGATGCCCCGGTCCGGACTCGCCCACCGCGCGCGCGAGCTGCGCTTGCGCAGCAGGATCTTCGGCACGGCCACGACGGTCGTCAGCGCGTTGATGGCCCAGAACGCCAGCGGATACCAGATCATCCAGAAGTAGATGCGCCAGAGGCGGTGATCGTGGCGGCGGTCGAGCACCAGCGAGACGCCGATCTGCAGGAGGCAGGTCGTGCCGATCACGACGCCGGACCAGCCGGGAATCGGCGAGGCCATGCGGATGTAGGACGGCAGCGGGATGAAGTTGTTGATGACCCACAGCGACGTGACCAGCAGGATCGAGTAGGCCCAGAAGATACTGAGCGCAAACTCCAGAAAAATTCCCCACATACGCCGCGTGCGCCACTCGCGGATGTTGCGGGCGTAGCGCATCGCGACCTGGAAGCCGCCCATCGACCAGCGCAGACGCTGCCGCCACAGCCCGCGCAGCGTCTCCGGCATCAGGATCCAGACGCGCGCATGCGGCTCGTAGCGCACGTCCCAGTGGCGGATCTGCATGCGCCAGGTGACGTCGATGTCCTCGGCCAGCATGTCCTGGCGCCAGTAGCCGACGTCGTGCAGCGCCGTCTTGCGAAACGCCGCCGCGACACCCGACACCGTGAACACCCGGCCGTAGGTACGCTGCGCGCGCTTGATCAACCCGACGATCGCCGAGAACTCGCCGACCTGGATCTTGCCGAGCAGCGTCGAACGGGTACGGATGCGCGGGTTGCCGGTGACCGCCGCGACGCGCGGCCACGCAAAGTGACGCATCATCCAGCGCACCGCGAACGGATCCGGAAGGGCGTCGCCGTCGATGCAGACCAGGAATTCGTGCTTGGCCGCGAGCGCCGCGGCCTCCATTGCGAGCGCCTTGCCCTGGTTGCTGGCAAGGTGCACGACGCGCAGGCGCGCATGCTGCAGGGCGAGCGCGTCGAGGAGCGCGCCGGTGTCGTCGCTGCTGCCGTCGTTGACGGCGATCACTTCGTACTCCGGATAGTCGATCGCCATCACGTGCGCGATCGTCTCGGCGACATGCGCCGACTCGTTGTGCATCGGCAGGATCACCGTGACCGGGGCGGCGAACGACGCCGGCGGCGGCAGGCTGTCGGCCGCGGTGCGCCGTTCGAAGCGGAAGTAATAGTTGATCGCGCCGATCATCCACAGATACGCCATGAACAGCGGGTAGTAGAACGTGTAGCTCATCAGCAGGTCGCCGAAGCCGCGGATCAGTTGCGTATCCATGCCGGGCACCCCTCTCAGTTGTCGCCCGGGAAGGACTGCAGCGACAGCGCGCGGCGCAGCGCCTGCGACGCAGGCTCCGGCCTGGCCACAGCGCCCGCGCCCAGGGCAAGGTTGCGCGCTCCGGCGCGGCGCAGCGCGTCGAGCTGCGCCGCCGCGCGCGCGCCTTCCGCCACCTGGAAGACGGTCTTCGCGAGGCCCTGCGGCAGCAGACCGACCTGCGCCACCTGCCCGCTTCCTGCCGCGGGCACCGTGACGAAATCCGCAGCCGTCAGCGCTGCCGGCAACGCAGCGGCGACATCGCCCGCGGCGAGCGCGCGCGCCGTCAGCAGGCCGTCATGATCAGCGCCGACCCGCGCGGCGAGCGCCGCGGTCGCGCCGCTGTCGCTGGCCGCACCGGGAGCCGCTGCGAACAGCAGGCCCTGGAAGGTGGCAGCCGCCGACAGGTCGTCAAAAATATCCTGCGCAGCTTCCGGGCTGCCGCCGATCTGCGGCGGCAGACTGGCATAGACGGCGACACCGAGGCGCGTGCGCAGCTGCCAGGCCGCGCGGTTGAACAGGTCGGCCCGCAGCGGCAGCCGCCGGTTCGGAAAATACACCGACGGCAGGGTACCCGCGGCCTCCCCGCCCGACCAGGCGCGCAGGAACACCGAGTTGGCGCCGCTTGCCTGGACCGCATCGAGCAGCCGCGACAGGTTTGCTTCCTGGCGCTGCGGATCCGCATCCTGGATGCGATCCAGGTCGATGGTGAGCGCGCGCAGCGGCGCGCGCCGCAGCGGCGCCTCGAGCACGCGCGCGAGGTCCGCGGTCGTATAGTCGTGCGTGACCAGGATGCGGCGCATCCGCGTCAGCGGGATGTCCGGGGTGTTGATGCCGAGTTCCAGCGACATGCCGTAGGGCATGCCGAGGCTCCCCGCAATCGCGTCGGTCACGCGGTCGTGAGCGCCGTACGGCCACGCCACCAGGCGCGGCCGCGCGCCGGTGAGCGCCGCGATGCGCTCGCTGCCGGCGGCGAGATCCGCCGCGATGCGCGCCGCATGGGCCGCCGCATCCTCGTAGGCGCCGCTCACCGGATCGTAGCGGCGCGCGACGGCCGCCGGTTCCAGGTTGCCCTGCGGATTGGCGACTATCCCGACGTGCAGGTCATAGGTATGCGATGCAAACTCGATGAGGCCCGAGCGGCGCATCGCGTCGATCTCGGTCTGGCGCAGGAAATCGGCCCGGCTCAAGGTCACGTCGCCATAGCGCGGCGCCGCGCGGGTGCCGTTGCCCTCCTCGAGCCAGCCGCCGACCAGTGCGACGACGGCCGGGTAGCCGAAAGCCTGCAGCAACGGGAAAGCGCGGCTATAGACGCTTTCGAGTCCGTCGTCGAAGGTGATCAGCACCGCGCGCGGCGGCAGCGGCCGGACGCCTGCGCGCGCCGCGATGACGTCGTCGAGCCGCACGACATGGTAGCCCTGGCTGCGCAGCCACTCGAACTGCAGTACCAGCTGGCCCGTCTCCAGCGTATAGAAGTCGGGGCGCTGGCGCGCATCGTCGCGAATCTCGTGATAACAGAGCACGACGAAGCTGTCCTGCGGCCACTCGGCGGCAGCGGCCGCCGCGCTCCACAGCGCCAGCACGATCGCGACCAGGGCGGCCAGTGGGCGCATCAGAACCTCCCCAGTGCATAGAGCGTCAGCACGTCGAGCCGCTCGCGCGAACCGTCATACGGACGCACGCCGCGGCCAAACCCCGCCCTGACGACGACACGATCGTTGATGTCGTAGTTCAGGCTGTAGCGGAACGCCGCAACCAGCCCGGAGCCGTAGCCCTGCTGCCGGTAGTCGCCGAGCGTCAGGTCGAGTTCCTGCGACAGCGCCGCGCTGTAGTGGCGGAACTGTTGCCACTGGTTCTGCAGCGTCAGCGTCGCGGATTCGTCGCGCAGCGGATTGAAGTAGTTGGTGTTCGGCAGCGTGTTTGACGAGGTATCGAGGTCCAGGCGGGTGTCGAGCCTGTATACCGGTCCCGTGACCCAGCGTTCGCGCCAGAAGGCGGATTCATCGTGGCGCGAATTGCCGTCGCTGAATTCCTCGCGCTTGGCATTCAGGCCGAATTCGCGCGATTCGCTGACGCGGTAGCCGAGGTCGAGCGCGTCGCGGTCCGCATGCACACCGACGACGACGGCAGCGATGGGTATGTCGAGGGTACGCGCCGAGTACGAGCCGCCGAAGCGCCAGTGATCGTCGGGCGTCACCTCGATGCTGGTCTGTGCCGCGGGAGATGTCCGGTCGATCTCCAGCAGCTCGATGGTCGCGAGCCAGTTCATCGTGTGATATTCGACGCCGGCACCGGCGGCATGGCGCCAGGTATCGCCCTGGATCGGATCGCCCTCGGCCTGGTTGAAGTGGGCGTAGGCACGGAAGTCCGCGCCCAGGGGCGGCGTCCAGGCATATTCCTCGACGGTCGAGTCGATGAGCCCGGCGCGCCGGCCATAGCTGCGGCCGAGCTGCGCATCGATGCTGAATTCCGCGGAATCATGGATCTGCCAGTCGCGCTGGCTGCGCAGCAGCGTCGGGTCCTCGTCGGTGCGCTGCGCTGCCATGAGCTGCAGGGTCGCCTGCGCGGAGCGCCAGTCCGCCATCTGCAGCTGCGCCCCGAACAGCTGCGCCGTCGCCGCGCCGAGGTCAGGATTGCGTTGCAGGACTTCCCTGGTGAGCGCCGCGGATTCGCGCGGCCAGCCGCGCAGCCCCTCGACCTCGGCGAGCGCGAGGTTCACGTCCGGATTGCCCGGCGCCTCCCCCGCGAGCGCATCCAGGCGGCGCCAGGCGTCCGCCAGCTCCTCGTTATAGGCGAGTGCCATCGCGGCCAGGACCTGCGCCGGGATGTAGTCCGGGTTTTCGCTGCGCAGGCCGGGCGAGTCCGCGTCCAGGTACTGCGGTTCCTGCCGCGCCAGCGAATCGGCCCAGCTCTGTGCCTGCCGCGGATGCCCGCTTTCCAGCAACGCGTAAAAATAAGTCGACTTCAGGCTGAACGGCACCGGGCTGCCGGCGGGCAGCGAGCGGAACAGCTCGGCCGCGCGCTGCGGCTGGCGCAGCGTCAGGTACGCATCCGCAGCGGCGCCGGTCGCATGCGGCGGGATCGGACCGCCGTCCCGCGCCAGGCCCTCGTACTCGGCGACGGCCTCGCGCGAATGCGACCGCTCCTGCAGCGCCTCGACGAGGTCGGCACGCACGCGGCGGCGCAGGTCCGCGGAGGCTGCCGGATCCGCAATCGTCGCACGCATGCGGGCAATCACGGCGTCCAGATCCGCGGCACGGACGCGCTCCGGGCGCGGCTCATCCCGAGCCCAGCGGAATTCGAACGCGAGTTCGTCCTGCTGCGTCGCCACGCGTTGCGCAGCGGTGGTCACCGACGCCGGCGTCAGCGCCTCCGCGAGGTGCGGCGCGCCGAGGTGCACGAGCGCCCGATAGCGCAGCGCCAGAGCCCCGCCCTGGTCCGGCTCACCCACGAGGATTGCCTCGGCTGCGGCAAGGGCCGGGACCCAGTCCCCGGCCGCTTCGTCGGCGAGCCCCAGCGCCTCGAGTACCTCGCTGCGCTCCGGGTAGCGCGCCTGCAGCGCGAGAAGGTCAGCCTGCGCGGCGGCGACCCGGCCCTGGTCGAGCAGCACGAGGTCACGGCCGGCACGCACTGCCGGATTGTCATCGGCCCCCGGTATCGCGGCGTAGTACTGCAGCGCCAGTTCCGGCCGGTGCTGGTCGCGGGCGCCCCGACCCAGCGCCTCCAGCACATAGGGGGGCAGCGTTGCCGCGTCGATAGCGGCGGCGGTCTCGAGCGCGTCATCCGCATGCCCGGCGTTGACCGCTGCGACCAGGTAATCGTTGCGGTAGCGCGGGCGCGCCGGGCACTGGTCGTAGGCAAATTTAAGCTGCTCATAGGCGGGCCCGAGCTGCCCGGCCCGGTATTGCAGCAGCCCGGCGGCATAGGCCGCCTCGGCCCGCCCGGCCACGCCCGGATCGCAGTCGGCAGCATGAACACTCGCGCAGGCAAATACGGCGATGCAACCCGTCAACGAGATTTTGCTGGCTTTTCTGTAATCCATCATGCGAAACGAGTTTGCGGCACACTT
>Ga0302196_10005017_pt1 | contig 11871 bp, 9 predicted proteins | sample II_Bog_N1_3_FD_198794 | JGI IMG/M metagenome (GOLD analysis project Ga0302196, IMG submission 198794) | Peat permafrost microbial communities from Stordalen Mire near Abisko, Sweden - II_Bog_N1_3 | ecosystem: Environmental > Terrestrial > Soil > Wetlands > Peat | place: Sweden: Abisko, Stordalen...
GTGCTGCTGATCTATGACGAGATCCAGTGCGGCCTGGGCCGCACCGGCCGCCTGTTCGCCCACGAATGGGCCGACCATGCCGCCCCCGACATCATGTGCGTCGCCAAGGCGCTCGGCGGCGGCTTCCCGGTCGGCGCCTGCCTGGCCACCGCCGAGGCGGCCAAGGGCATGACCGTCGGCTCCCACGGCTCGACCTATGGCGGCAATCCGCTGGCGATGGCGGTCGGCGTGGCGGCGGTCGAGGAGCTGACCAAGGCAGAGACTCTGGCCCATGTCCGCGACGTGTCCGGCTATTTCACCCAGCAGCTCTCGGGCCTGAAGGACCGCTATGGCGACGTCATTCTCGACATCCGCGGCAAGGGCCTGCTGATCGGGCTGAAGCTGGCGGTCAACAACCGCGAGTTCATGGTGCTGGCCCGCGACGAAAAGCTGCTGATCGCCGGCGGCGGCGACAACTGCGTGCGCCTCTTGCCCTCGCTGCTGATCACCCACGACGAGGCCCGCGAGGCGGTCGCCAGGCTCGAACGCGCCTGCGAAGCCGCGCGCCGCCAGGCCGCGGCCTGAACTCCATGCCTCGTCATTTCATTGATCTGTGGCGCTTCGACCGCGCCACGTTGCGGGCGATTCTGGAAGACGCCAAGGCGCGCAAGGCCGCTAGGCTCGGCTGGCCGAAGGGCCGGGTCGACGCTGACGCGCCCGCGCTGGGCCATACCCTGGCGATGATCTTCGAGAAGAACTCGACCCGCACCCGTTTCTCCTTCGACGCGGCCATCCGCCAGCTGGGCGGCGCCTCGATCATCGCCACCGCCAGCGACATGCAGCTGGGCCGCGGCGAGACGGTGGAAGACACCGCCCGCGTGCTCTCGCGCATGGTCGATGCGGTGATGATCCGCTCGAACAAGCACCAGACGCTGATCGACTTCGCCTCGGCCGCCAGCGTGCCGGTGATCAACGGCCTCAGCGACGCCGGTCACCCCTGCCAGATCATCGCCGACCTGCAGGCGTTCGAGGAGCATCGCGGCGACGTGGCGGGCAAGACGCTGGCGTGGATCGGCGACGGTAACAACATGTGCTCCAGCTTCCTGCACGTGGCCGCCCAGCTGGGCTTCCGCTTCACCATCGCCTGCCCGGACGCCTATGCGCCCAACCCGGCCGATGTGGAGCGGGCCCGGGCGGCCGGCGCCGACATCCTGATCACCGGCGACATGCGCGAGGCCGTCGCGGGCGCCGACGCGGTGATGGCCGACGCCTGGGTCTCGATGGGCGACACAGACCATGCCGAGCGGGTCACGGCGTTCGCGCCCTACCAGGTCGACGAGGCCCTGATGGCGGCGGCCGCGCCGAACGCCGTCTTCCTGCACTGCCTGCCCGCCCACCGCGGCGAGGAAGTCACCGCCGGCGTCATCGACGGGCCGCAGTCGATCGTCTGGGACGAGGCGGAAAACCGCATCCACGCTCAGAAGGCGATCCTGGCGTGGTGCCTGGCGGGCGATCAATAAACACCTCTCCCGCGGCGAGGGGGCCCGTCCGTCTCCCCACGGGAGAAGGTCGCGACCCTTAAACTGGCGAAAGTGGCTCCCAACCCCTATCTTGCCTCGACCCGCCCCATCCTTTTCCTCGGACGCCCCGCCGTCCGCATCCCCGTGCGCCCGTGACCCTTGCCGCCCCTGAAGACGATTTCGTCGCCCCGTTCCAGATCGAGGGCAAGCCCGTGCGCGGCCGCGTCGCCCGGCTGGGCGCGGTGGTCGACGACATCATCACCCGCCATGACTATCCGGACGCGGTCGCCAACCTGCTCGGCGAAGCCTGCGCCCTGGCGGCGCTGGTGGGCGCCAGCCTGAAGTTCGACGGCCGGCTGATCCTGCAGGCCCAGGGCGACGGGCCGGTGTCCTTCGTGGTCGCCGACTATGACGCCTCCGGCGCCCTGCGCGGCTATTGTCGCTATGACGAAGCCCGCGTCGCGGAGGCGTCGAAAGGCTTCGCGCGGCCCGGCGCCAAGAGCCTGCTGGGCGACGGCGCCTTCATCATGACCATCGATCAGGGTCCCGACACCGAGCGCTACCAGGGCATCACGCCGATCGAGGGCGAGACATTGGCCCTGTGCGCCGAACACTATTTCGCCCAGTCGGAACAGATCCCGACCCGCGTTCGCCTCGCGGTCGGCCAGGTGCAGACCGATGGCCCGGCCCGCTGGCGCGCCGGCGGCCTGATCCTGCAGAACATCGCCGAGGACGAGGCCCGCGGCCCCACCCAGGACGCGTGGGAGACGGCCCAGGCGATGATCGCCACCCTGGGCGAGGACGAGTTGATCGACCCGACTCTCAGCGCCGAGCGGCTGCTGTTCCGCCTGTTCCACGAGGACGGCGCGCGGCTCTACAAGGCCGCGCCGCTTCGCGCCTTCTGCCGCTGCTCCCAGGAGCGGATCACCTCGGTGCTGAAGTCCTTCCCCGCCTCGGAGCGCGTGGACATGATCGAGGACGACGGCAAGATCCGGGTGACCTGCGAGTATTGCTCCCGCGTCTATGAGCTGGAGCCGGAGGCGGTGGATCGGTAGAATTTCCTTCTCCCGCAGGGGGAAAAGGAAGTTTAGCGGCTCAGTTCACCGCCTTGTGCGCCCCGGGCAGGTGCAGGGAAAACGCCGGAATCTCGGCGTCGAACACCTCGCCTTCGTCAGTCAGCATCTGGAAGGTTCCACGCATCTCGCCCGACGGCGTGGTCAGCGGACAGCCCGACGTATAGCGGAACGCCTCGCGCGGCTTCAGCTTCGGCTGCTCGCCGACGACTCCGGGGCCATTGACCTCCTCGGTCTGGTTGCGGCCGTCGGTGATCAGCCAGCGGCGCGAGACCAGCTGCACCGTCTCGGTCCCATGGTTCTCGATCTCGATGGTGTAGGACCAGGTGTAGCGCTGCTCGATCGGGTCGGACTGCTGCGGCAGATAGTGGGCCACGACGCGCACCAATACGCCCCGGGTGGTCTTCTCATAGACCGGGGTGCGCGACTGGCGACGGGGGATCCGGCTCATCCCGCTCGCCTCACGCCGCATCAAGGGCGCGCTCGATGTCGCGCGCCAGGTCGTCGGCCCCTTCCAGGCCCACCGACAGCCGCACCCAGCCCTCGGTCAGCCCAATCTCCAGCCGCTGCTCTTCCGGCATCGAGCGGTGGGTGGTCGAGCTGGGGTGGGTGGCCATGGAGCGGGCGTCGCCCAGGTTGTTGGAGATGTCGACGATCTCCAGGGCGTTCAGGAAGTTGAACGCCGCCGCCTGGCTTCCCAGGTCGAAGGCGACCAGGGTCCCGCCGCCGGTCATCTGCCGCTTGGCGATCTCGTATTCGGGATGGTCCTTGCGGGTGGGGTAGCGGGTAGTCTTGACCTTGGGGTGGGCGGCGATGCGGTCGGCCAGCAGGGTCGCGGTCTCCATCTGCCGGCGGACGCGCAGGTCCAGGCTGACCAGGCCGTTCAGCAGCACCCAGGCGTTGAAGGGCGACAGCGACGGCCCGGTGTGGCGGATCACGTCGCGATAGGCCTCTTCGAGCAGGGCGAAGTCGCCCAGCACCGCGCCGCCCAGCACCCGGCCCTGGCCGTCGATATGCTTGGTCGCCGAATAGACCACCACGTCGGCGCCCAGGGTCAGCGGCTTCTGCAGGATCGGGGTGGCGAAGACGTTGTCGACCACCACCTTGGCGCCGATGTCCTTGGCGATGCCGCAGACGGCGGCGATGTCGGTGATTTCCAGCAGCGGATTGGCCGGGGTCTCGATCAGGAAGACCTTGGTGTTGGGGCGCACCGCCGCCCTCCAGGCCTCGACGTCCGGGCCCGGCACAAAGGTCGCCTCGACGCCGAAGCGGGGCGCCCAGTTGTTGAGGATCCAGCGGCAGGAGCCGAACATGGCCCGCCCGGCCACCACATGGTCGCCCGCGCGCAGCAGGCCCATCAGGGCAAGGTGGATCGAGGCCATGCCCGAGGCCTGGGCGCGGCAGTCCTCGGCGCCTTCCAAGAGGGCCAGCCGGTCCTCGAACATCTTCACGGTCGGATTGGCGTAGCGCGAATAGACGAAGCCCGGCTGGTCGCCGGAAAAGCGCGCGTCGGCCGCCTCGGCGCTGTCGTAGACGAAGCTCTGGGTCAGATAGAGGGCTTCGGCCGTCTCGCCGAAGGGCGACCGCATGGTCCCGCCGCGCACCAGACGGGTGGCGACTTCCCAGTCGGCGGGGTTTTCGCGGTCTTCGGCGGACATGACGCTCACTCTTGGAAAAATGGAGCGGCATGAAAGGCGCCGCACCCTGTCAGGTCAAGGGCGTGCATCCGTCGCGCGCTGATTTCGCGTGGCGCGTGGCGCAGCTGTTTTCTGCGTCGACCTTTCAGGCCGACGATGTGGCGTGAGGCTTCATTGGTTATCGACCGGTGGGGTGGGGCCTTGTTGTCATGGCGGCCAGCTTTGCTTCGGATTTCACCAAGACCTTAATGCCGTTTCGACATCGCGGTGTGGTCAGGTTTAGCGCCGGCCTACCCCACCTCGTCATCCTGAGCCGGCGCGAAGCGACGTGTCGAAGGACGCAGCGGCGGCGAAAGTGCGTCCTTCGACACGCGCTCTGAAGAAGAGCGCGGCTCAGGATGACGCAGCTAGGGGGCCGCGATCCCATACCCATCGAACTGCTCGATTGAGCGCGGGGCGATGATCAGGTCCAGCGCCCCCGGCGCCTCCAGGATGAACCGCAGCGCCGCGCCGGGGACGCTGTCTCCCGCCGCTTCGGCGCGCGCTCTCAACGCATCGATCGCGGCGAAGGTCTCCGGCGTCAGCAGGTGGTCGTAGAAGCCCGGTGCATCACTGACCCGTCCGGAACTGGGCTTGGAGTCGGCGCGGTACTTGCCGCTCAGCAAGCCGCCGGCCAGGGGGCTGAAGGCGACATAGGCCAGGCCCTCGGCGCGGCACAGCGGGATGAGGTCGGCCAGGTCGCGCTGCTGCAGCAGGTTGAACTCGTTCTGGACGTGGGTGAAGGCCGCGCGCAGGGCGCCGGTGGACAGCGCCAGCACGCCGCGCAGGTCGGCGAGGTTCGCGTTGGACACCCCGAAGGCGGCGATCTTGCCGGCGGCCAGGGCGCGGTCGAAGGCCTCCAGCGTCTCCTCCAACGGCGTCGCCGGGTCGAATTCATGCATGTAGTAGAGGTCGATCCGCTCGACGCCGAGCCGGCGCAGGGACTCGTCGAGGTGGTGCGCGACCTGGGCGCGGCTCAGCGGCCGGGCGCCGGGCGGGCAGCCGTTTGGATTGCCGACCTTGGTGGCGACCTGGGCGTTCGCCCGGAACGCCTTGTCCTGAAACCGCAGCCATTCGCCCAGCACCGTCTCGCTCACCCCGCCGCCATAGGTGTTGGCGGTGTCGAACCGGGTCAGGCCGATGGCGCGGGCGTGGTCCAGCAGCCCCAGGGCCCGCTCGCGCCCGTCGCCCTTGTCGCGCAGGTCGGGCGAGGAGCCCAACCCGCCGAAATTGCCGCAGCCGAACACGATCCGGCGCCGTTCCTCCGCGGCGATCATCAGGCTGGGGTCTCGCCGCTGAGGATGGTGCGCAGGCGCGTGTGATCGAGATTGCCGCCGGAGACGACACAGACGATGTCGCCCTGGCCGGCCTTGCCCGTCAGCGCCGCGGCCACCGTCGCCGCGCCGGCCCCCTCGGCGATGATGTGGTGCTTGGCCGCCAGCAGCCGGATGGCGTCCGCCACCTCGGCGTAGGAGACGCGCAGGGCGCCATCGACCGTCTGGCGCACCAGCGGCCACATCTCCTCTAGCACGGTGGTCGAGCCGATGCCGTCGACGAAGCCGGGCTTGTAGTCGACCAGCGTCGGCCTGCCCGCCGCCAGCGCCGCCGCGGCCGGCTGCCCGGCCTCGGTCTCCACCGCCAGCATGCGCACGTGCGGCTTCTCGCGGCGCATCACCGAGCCGATGCCGCTGATCAGACCGCCGCCGCCGTAGGGGACGACGATCGTGTCGAAATCGGCCAGGTCCTCGACGATCTCGGCGCCGATGGTGGCGTTGCCGGCCACCACCGCGCTGTCGGCGACGGGGTGGAAAAAGGCGCCGCTCGCCCCCTCGAACCGGCCGGTCATCAGCACCTGCCACCAGTCGGCGAAGGGCACGCGGATCACGCGGGCGCCCAGGGCTTCCAGCGCGGCGGCCTTGGTCTGGGCGGCGGTGTCCGGCGCGACAATGGTCACCGGCAGGCCCATGTGGCGGGCGGCCAACGCCAATCCCAGGCCGAAGTTGCCGGCGCTGGCGCTCAGCACCCCGTCGGCCAGGGTCTCCGGCTCGCGGCTCTTCAGCGCGTTGACCGCGGCGCGGATCTTGAACGAGCCCAGCGGCTGCAGGTTTTCCAGCTTGATGTAGACGTTGACGCCGGGGATTTCGGCGTCGAGACGCCACAGCGGGGTGCGGCGGGCGTAGCCGGAGATGTTGGCGCGGGCGACATCGACGTCCGCCTCGCTCGGCAACTGGACGGTCAGGCTCATGCGGCCCCCTTGGCGATGGCCGCCGAGGCGACGCGGCGCGCGGCGTGGGTCTTGCGCCAGGCGAAGTAGAGGACGGTCAGCAGCGCCAGCCAGGGCACGCCCACCAGCCACGAGACGTTCCAGTCCTTGTCCAGCCCCATGGTGATCAGCAGGGCCATCAGCAGGCCGAGGCCGGCGATCTGCATATAGGGGAAGAAGGGCATCCGCACCGGCAGATCGGCCGCCTTGTGCGCGGCGCGAAAGCGCAGGTGGCTGAGCAGGATGATGATCCAGACGACGATCGCCCCGAACAGGGCCACCCCCTGCAGATAGGCGTAGGCCTTGGGCGTGAACTTGGCGAGCGCGGTGGCCACCAGGATGCAGCCGCCCGACAACAGCACCGCCGCGACCGGGGCGCCGGCCTTGCTCAGTTTGCCCAGGAAGCCTGGAGCGTAGTCGCCGCGCGATAGGGAAAACAGCATCCGCGAGCAGAGGTAGACATTGGTGTTCATGCCCGACAGGGCCGCGCTGATGATGACGAAGTTCATGATCCCCGCGGCGTGGGGAATGCCGCTCATGCCCAGCACCTTGACGAACGGGCTCTCGGTCACCGTCACGCTGCCGCCGGTCTGGGTCCAGGGGATGATGGCGGCGATCACGCCGAGCGCCAGCACGTAGAACAGCAAAAGCCGCACCGCCATGCCGCGCAGGGCCGCGGGAATGGTCTTTTCGGGATTGGGCAGTTCGCCCGAGGTGACGGCGATCACCTCGATGCCGACGAAGGACAGCATGCCAAGGATCACCGCCATCCACACCCCGTGCGCCCCATGCGGAAAGAAGCCGCCCGGCAGCTGGTAGAGGTTGCCCAGGCCCACGGGCTTGACGCCGAGGCCGAAGATGTGGGCCGCGCCGATGATGATGAAGAGGACGATGGCCGTCACCTTGACGAAGGAGAAGACGTATTCGACCGCGCCGAAGTTCTTCACCGACCGCGAATTGACGAACAGCACGATGAAGGCGAATCCCAGCGACCACAGCCAGACGGGCGCCTGGGGAAACCAGAAGGTCATGTAGATGCCCGCCGCAACCGCCTCGAACCCGGTCGCGATCACCTGGGCGAACCAGTAGGTGTAGCGGACCACGAAGCCGGCCCAGCTGTTCAGGTACATCTCGGCATAGGCGCCGAACGAGCCGGCCGCCGGGTGCATCACCGCCATTTCCGACAGGCTGAGCACCATGACCACGGCCATGAAGCCGGCGATGGCGAAGCTGACCAGCACCGCCGGCCCCGCATAGCCAAGGGCGATGCCGCTGGAGAGGAAGATGCTGGTTCCCAGCGCCCCGCCCAGGCTGATCATGATCGCCTGGCCGCGCGTCAGGCTGCGGCGCAGGCCGCTCTCGCGCTCGACGATCGACAAGTCTTCCAAACCGATCCCCCTGACGGCCGCGGCGCCGACTGTCCTAACGGTGAAACCGGCGAGCCCCAACCTGTGGCTTGGTTTCGCGAGCCGGTGCGGCGAGATGCGTCGAATTTAAACACGAAGCGCACGAAGGACACGAAGCGCGCGGTGATGATCCTGCGCGCCACGCGAAAAATCGCCACAAGGCCGGCTGACGCCGGCGGGCGCCAACCCCCCTGAACTTCGTGTCCTTCGTGCGTTTCGTGTTTCAATTTCTTTCCTCACGCAGCCAGTCCCTCACGCGCCCGCCCTTGCCAGACTCGCGGCTTGAAGCGAGTGTCGCCGCCAAATGAGCCAATCTCCCGTTCCCGGCATCCTGCCCTGCCAATCGATCGAAAGCCTGATCGCTCGGGGCGCCATCTCATCCGACGCGCCCTTCGACGCCGACCAGGTGCAGCCGGCCAGCCTGGACCTTCGCCTGGGCGAACGGGCCTGGCGGGTGCGCGCCTCCTTCCTGCCGGGCCTGGGCCGGACGGTGCGGGAACGGATGGCCGACGTGGCCATGCATGAGCTGGACCTGACGGCCGGGGCGGTGATGGAGCGGGGCTGCGTCTATATCGCCGAAATTCGCGAGACCATGCGCCTGCCCGCCGGGGTGCGGGCGAGGGCCAACCCGAAAAGCTCGACCGGCCGGGTCGACGTCTTCGTGCGGGTGCTGACCGACCACGGGCCGGTGTTCGACGACGTGGCCGAGGGCTACGCCGGGCCGCTCTATCTGGAAATCGCGCCCCAGACCTTCTCGATCCTGGTGCGCACCGGCACCCGGCTCAGCCAGCTGCGGCTGAAGCAGGGCGATCCGCCCCGGCTCGGCACGCGGGATGTGGGCGTCGACCTGACCGGCGCGCTGGCCGGCTTCCGCGCCCGCCGCCACGCCGGCATCGTCGACCTGGACCGCGAGGACGGCCACGACCCGCGCGACTTCTGGGAGCCGCTGGAGCCGCGCAAGGGCGAGCTGCTGCTGGATCCGGGCGAATTCTATATCCTGGCGTCCAAGGGCGCCGTCGAAATCCCGGTGCTGCAGGCGGCGGAGATGACGCCGATCGATCCGTCGGTGGGCGAGTTCCGCGTCCACTACGCCGGCTTCTTCGATCCCGGCTTCGGCGTCGAGGAGACCGGCAGCGCCGGCTCCAAGGGGGTTCTCGAGGTGCGCAGCCACGAGACGCCCTTCCTGCTGGAGGACGGCCAGACGGTGGCCCGCCTGGTCTATGAGCCCCTGACCGAACGCCCGACCCGCCTCTACGGCGAAGGCGGCTCCCACTACCTGCGCCAGGGGCTGAAGCTGTCGAAGCATTTCAAGGTCTGGCGGTAGGGGAGCGCTGCATCCCGGCCGTTGCGTGGTTCGAGACGCCCCGGGAGGGGCTCCTCACCATGACGAGATGGGTAGGCTGCACAAAAGTGGTCAGGGTGAGGAGGGCTCGCCTTCGAGCCCGTCTCGAACCACGCACGGGTTCTGGCGGCGCTACTTTGTAAGCCCGCCTGACCACAAAACGCCCGATCGAGGGTAGCGAACCCCGCCGCCCTGCGCGAAGATACGGATGTGACCGACTCTCCTCCCAGCCAGACCCAGACGCCGACCATCGACGTCAGCGCCATGCCGCGCGTGCTGCGGCGGATCATGATCATGGCCGTGCAGGCCGACCCCCTGCGGGTCGCCTTCGCCATCCTCTGCTCCGTGGGCGCGGCGGCGGCGGGCCTGACGACGCCGAAGCTGTTCGGTCACGCCTTCGACCAGGTGGCGAAGCTATTGGTGGTGGCGGCGCACGCGAAGGCCGGCCAGCAGGCCATGCTCGACGCCTCCTCGGAACGAGCGCTGCTGTTCACCGCCGGCCTGGTGATCGCTTTCCAGGCCGCGCGTGGGATTCTGACCGGGGTGGGCGGCTACCTTGGCGAGAAGGTCAGCCAGAAGGTCGCCTACCAGATGCGGCTGGACTTCTTCCAGCAGCTGCAGCGACTGTCCTTCGGGTTCCACGACAAGATCCATTCCGGCGACCTGATCACCCGCGGCATGCTCGATCTGGAGGGCGCGCGGATGTTCATCCAGAACGGCATGATGCAGGCGCTGACCCTGGTCCTGCTGCTGGCCGGCGCAACCGGGCTGATGTTCGCGGACGATCCGAAGATGGCGGCGCTAGGCCTGGCCTATGTGCCGATCGCCATCTTCGCCCTGGGCCGGATGGGCTTTCTGCTGCGGGTCACCTGGATGCGGGTGCAACAGCTGATGAGCATCCTGACCCTGACCATGGAGGAGAACCTCCAAGGCGTCCGCGTGGTCCGCGCCTTCGCGGCCAGGGCCTATGAGATGGCCAAGTTCGACCGCGCCGCCACCGCCGCCCTGACCTATTCCTACAAGCGCATCGTCCTGCGCATGCGCGCGATCACCACGCTCACGGTCAGCTACTACGGCTCGATGTCGCTGATGCTGTGGTACGGCGGCCATCAGGTCGCCGCCGGCCACATCACAGGCGGGCGGATGAGCGAGATGATCCTGTTCCTGCAGGTGCTGCAGGCGCCGATCCGCCAGGTGGCGATCATCGTCATGGCCGCCGCCCGGGCGACGACCTGCGGGTCCCGCCTGTTCGAAATCCTCGATATCAAGCCCGAGATCGCCGACAAGCCGGACGCCAAACCCCTCGCGCCCACCGAGGGCGTGCTGGCCTTCGAGCATGTGGATTTCGGCTTCGCGCCCGGCAAGCTGGTGCTGCACGACATCAGCTTCACCGTCGGCAAGGGTCAGACCCTGGGCATCGTCGGCCCGCCCGGCAGCGGCAAGTCGACCATCGCCAACCTGATCCCGCGCTTCTACGACGTCACCGCCGGCCGCGTCGCCATCGACGGCCAGGACATCCGCGACGTCCAGCTGGCGTCCTTGCGCGAATACGTCGGCCTGGTGCAGCAGGAAGCCTTCCTGTTCGATTCCACCGTCACCAACAATGTCGCCTATGCCGACCCCTGGGCGGAGGAGCAGCGCATCGTCGGCGCGGCCAAGACGGCCCAGATCCACGACTATCTGGCCCAGCTGCCCGGCGGCTACGAGACCCGCGTCGGCGAACGGGGCGTGGCCCTGTCCGGCGGCCAGCGCCAGCGGATGTCGATCGCCCGCGGCGTGGTGCCGGGGCCGGGGATCATGATCTTCGACGATTCCACCGCGGCGATCGACGCGGTGACCGAAAAGAAGGTCCGCGACGCCCTGGCCGAGGCCACCAAGGCCAAGGCGACCATCATCATCGCCCATCGGCTGTCGTCACTGATGCACGCCGACGAGATCATCCTGCTGGAGGAAGGCCGCATCGTCGAACGCGGCACGCATGCTGAGCTGCTTGCGCTGGGTGGCGAATATTACGATCTGCACCAGCTCCAGACCCGCACCGAACAGGGGCTGTCCACCGCCGACGCCAAGATCCGGCGCAAGGTCGAGGAGGCGGCGGAGTGAGGGGCCAGGCCGGAGACCGTTCCCTAGGCCTTCTCCCCTCGAGGGAGAAGGTGGCGCCGGAAGGGCGTCGGATGAGGGGCCGCGCCGGCGGTTCAGCTTCGAAATCCTGTCCGCTTCAATCCCGCTCGCCGATTTGGCTTCAGCAAAGACAAACCCAGCGGCCGGCGCGGCCCCTCATCCGTCAGGCTTCGCCTGCCACCTTCTCCCTCGAGGGGAGAAGGCCTAGCGGAGCGGCCCAATGACTGACGCCACCCTGAACACCACCCCCGCCCCCCGCAAACGGAACGCCAACCTCGGCTCCGACGACGCCGAGGAAATCTTCATGTCGTTCGACACCCGCATCCTTCGGCGGTTCGGCGTCTTCCTCAAACCCCACCGGGCCTTTCTGATCGGCGCCCAGCTGGCGGTGCTGGCGTCCGCCGCGACACAGCTTTCTCTGCCGATCATGATCGGCCAGGCGGTGACGGCGGCGACCGGCGGACAAGGCTCTGGACGATACGGTCGCGCGA
>Ga0302196_10005019_pt1 | contig 11869 bp, 14 predicted proteins | sample II_Bog_N1_3_FD_198794 | JGI IMG/M metagenome (GOLD analysis project Ga0302196, IMG submission 198794) | Peat permafrost microbial communities from Stordalen Mire near Abisko, Sweden - II_Bog_N1_3 | ecosystem: Environmental > Terrestrial > Soil > Wetlands > Peat | place: Sweden: Abisko...
TGGCCACCACCAGGCGGCTGCTCGATGCCGGGGCGCAGGTGGTCGTGCTGGACCTCAAGGGCGAAGACGCGGTTCGCGAACTGGGCGATCGCGCACGCTTTGCGCAGACCGACGTCACCGACGAGGGCGCCGTCACCCGCGCACTGGACACCGCGGAGGCGTTGGGAACCCTGCGCATCGTGATCAACTGCGCCGGCACCGGCAACGCGATCCGGGTGCTGGGCCGCGACGGCGTCTTCCCACTGGACGCCTTCCGCAAGGTCGTGGATATCAACCTGGTCGGCACCTTCAACGTCATACGGCTGGCGGCCGAGCGGATTTCCAAGACCGACCCCATCGGCCCCAATGGCGAGGAGCGTGGTGTCATCGTCAACACCGCCTCGGTGGCGGCGTTCGACGGCCAAATCGGGCAGGCCGCCTACTCGGCGTCCAAGGGCGGCGTAGTCGGTATGACGTTGCCGATCGCGCGCGACCTGGCCAGCCACCTGATCCGGGTGGTGACGATCGCGCCCGGCCTGTTCGACACCCCGCTGCTGGCCGGCCTGCCGGAACCGGCCAGGCAGTCGCTGGGACAGCAGGTGCCGCATCCGTCGCGGCTGGGAAATCCCGACGAATACGGCGCCCTCGCGGTGCACATCGTCGAAAACCCGATGCTCAACGGCGAGGTCATCCGCCTGGATGGCGCGATCCGGATGGCGCCACGCTGACAAAAAAGCCCCCCGCAATTGCGGGGGGCTGCCTGGGAAACGGGGATGTCGTTACCGACGGAACCATCGGGTGATGGCGGAATCGGCCATGAGCAATCGCGCTAGCACGCTCATCGTCGGTCAGCTGGCCGTGGGTAGGTTTTGTTGCCAGTCCTCGAATTGTTCCGAGGTCTCGCCTTCCACCAACACGTCGCCGTGGTAGAGGGCCTCGAAGTCAGCTTTGATGACGTCGGCACTTGAGTCGTCGATCCACATGTCCTTGAGCGTAAGAGCCAGCATTAAGGAATCCGTGTGCTTCGCTTCGCAAAATGGTGGCAATTTACTGGCGAGTAGGTTTGCCGGACGTCAACGACCGGATATTGCCCCTGAACGGCGCAAAAGCGACCCATTTTCTGTCCAGACTCTTAGCGTCGCGCGGGTTTGATTGCGTGTTGAACCATCTGGGTACCCACGCCGTGTTCAGGGGCGGGTACCGGGTCGGGATCTGTAAGTTATCGCGGTTGAGTTACCGCCGGGTCGGTGGCACCCGATGACGTTCAGCACCGACGGCGGAAGGACCCCACACATGCTGCAGAGGATTGCCCGAATGGCCATCGCGGCGCCCCGGCGGATCGTCGCGGTTGGGGTCCTGGTGTTCATCGCCGCCGCGGTCTTCGGCGTCCCCGTCGCCAAGAGCCTGTCTCCCGGTGGTTTCCAAGATCCGACCTCCGAGTCGGCGCATGCCATCGAAGTGTTGGGCGACAAGTTCGGGCAAAGCGGCCAGCAGATGATGATCGTGCTGACAGCACCCGGCGGGACCAATAGTGAACAGGCCCGCACGGTAGCCACCGACCTGGTCGGCCAGTTGCAACGGTCGCCGTTGGTATTCGACAACGTGTCCTCGGCCTGGACCTCGCCGCCGCAGGCCGCCGCGGACCTGATCAGCACCGACGGTAAATCGGGGTTGATCGTGGTCAACCTCAAAGGCGGCGAGATCGGCGCTCAGAAAAATGCCCAAACCCTGTCCCAGGAGTTCGTCCACGATCGTGACGGGGTCACCGTGCGCGCCGGTGGCTCGGCGATGGAATACGCACAGATCAACAAGCAGAACCAGGAAGACCTTGTGTTGATGGAGGCCATGGCGATCCCGCTCACCTTCCTGGTGCTGGTCTGGGTGTTCGGTGGGCTGCTGGCCGCGGCGTTGCCGATGACCATCGGGGCGTTGGGCGTCGTCGGCTCAATGACGGTGTTGCGGCTCATCACGTTCACCACCGACGTATCGATCTTTGCGCTCGACCTGAGCATTGCGCTGGCCGTGGCGTTGGCCGTCGACTACACGCTGCTGATCTTCAGCCGCTATCGCGACGAGTTGGCCGAGGGCGGTGACCGAGATCAGGCACTGATCCGCACCATGGCGACATCCGGTCGCACCGTGCTGTTCTCCGCCGTCACCGTGGCACTGTCGATGTCGTCCACGGCTCTGTTCCCGATGTACTTTCTGAGGTCGTTCGCCTATGCCGGGGTCGCCACTGTGGCCTTCGTCGCGACCGCGTCGATCGTGCTGACACCGGCCGCGATCGTGCTGCTGGGTCCGCGGCTCGACACGTTCGATGTGCGTCGGCTGTTGCGGCGGGTGTTGGGCCGCGCCGAACCCGTGCACAAGCCGGTCGAGCAGCTGTTCTGGTACCGGTCGAGCAAGTTCGTGATGCGGCGCTGGCTGCCGGTCGGGGTCGCCGGCATCGCGTTGTTGCTGTTGCTCGGACTTCCGTTCATGTCGGTGAAGTGGGGTTTCCCGGACGATCGGGTGCTGCCGGTTTCGTCGTCGTCGCATCAGGTCGGTGACCGGTTGCGCACCGGTTTCGCAAACGATTCCGCGACGGCGGTGCCCGTCGTCGTCCCCGATGCCCGTGGCCTGAGCCCGGCGGACCTCGACAGATATGCCGCCGACTTGTCACGGGTTTCCGGCGTGTCGGGGGTGACAGACCCGACCGGGACGTTCGTGGGCGGAAACCAGGTGGGACCACCGGCTGGTCCAACCGGGTTGGTCGGCGGCAGCGCATTGCTGACGGTCAGCAGTACGGCGCCGCTGTTTTCGCCGGCGAGCGGCACCCAGCTCGACCGGTTGCACGAGGTGACCGGACCGGGCGGCCGATCCGTCCAGATGGGCGGTGTCGCGCAGGTCAACCGGGACAGCGTCAACGCCGTGACAGACCGGCTTCCGTGGGTGCTGGGGCTGATGGCCGCCATCACCTACGTGCTGCTGTTCCTGCTCACCGGCAGCGTGGTACTGCCGGCAAAGGCACTGGTGTGCAATGTGCTCTCGTTGACCGCGGCGTTCGGCGCGCTGGTGTGGATCTTCCAGGACGGCCATCTCGGCGCGCTGGGAACAACCCCGAGCGGGACACTCGTGGCCAACATGCCGGTGCTGTTGTTCTGCATCGCTTTTGGGTTGTCCATGGATTACGAAGTGTTCTTGATGTCCAGGATCCGCGAGTACTGGCTGGCTTCCGGAGCCGCTCGACCGGCGAAACTGAGCGCGACCGAGGCGCACGCCGCCAACGACGAAAGTGTGGCACTGGGAGTGGCCCGCACCGGCCGGGTGATCACTGCCGCGGCCTTAGTGATGTCGATGTCTTTCGCCGCGCTGATCGCCGCTCATGTGTCGTTCATGCGCATGTTCGGCCTGGGCCTCACACTCGCCGTGGCGGTGGATGCCACGTTGGTGCGGATGGTTTTGGTACCGGCATTCATGCATGTCTTGGGCCGGTGGAATTGGTGGGCGCCCAAGCCCCTGGCGTGGATTCATGACCGGATCGGGATCAGCGAGGGGCCGGCGCCCGTCAAACCGGCTGAGACGGTGGAGCATGAGAGCCTCGAGGAACCGGCGATCGCGACTCCGGTGACGCACCATGGTTGACGTCTCGGTTGAGGGGCTCCGTCGGCCCCGGGCCCCCCGTGGGTCCGGTGATCGGCTACGCGACGAGATCCTGGACGCCGCCACCGACCTGCTGCTGGAAACGGAGCACGCCAGGGCGGTTTCGATCCGCTCGGTGGCGCAACGCGTCGGCGTCACACCGCCGTCGATCTACCTGCATTTCGCGGACAAAGACGCGCTGCTGGACGCGGTGTGCGCGCGGTACTTCGAAAAACTCGACCAGGAAATGCAGCGGGTAACCGGCGAGTTTTCCTCGCCGGCCGAGGTGCTTCGCGCCCAAGGATTGGCCTATATCCGGTTCGCCACGCAAACCCCGGAGTTGTACCGGATTGCCACCATGGGGGAATGGAAGTCGGGAAACAGCATCGACGTCGCGCTGGAAACCACTGCGTTCAAGCACATGCTCGCCACGGTGCAGGCGCTGATGGACGACGGTGTCTACCCGCCAGACGATCCGACAACCGTTGCTCTGGAAATCTGGACCGCTGCGCACGGTGTTGCGGCTATGCTGATCGCCAAACCGCACCTGCCGTTCGGCGACGCCGAGGTATTCGCCGACAGGGTGTTGTTCTCGGTGTTCTGTGGGCGCGTGGTAACCGGTCCAGCCGGCCCCGGCCCCGGCGCCGCGGCCTGGGGGATTGCACATCGACCTAACTGAGGAGTTTCGACAATGACGCGGGCTGTGGCTCAGACGATCAACAACCCGTTCTTCGCCCGCGTCTGGCCGGTCGCCGCCAGCCACGAAGCCAAGGCGATACCGATCCTTCGCCGGGAGAATCTTGTCGGCCTGTCCGGCCGGGTGCTGGAAGTCGGCGCCGGTATCGGGACCAACTTTGCCTTCTATCCGCCGTCGGTCGAGCAGGTGGTCGCCATCGAGCCCGAACCGCGACTGGCCGCTCGCGCCCGCGTCGCGGCGGCCGCTGCGCCGGTACCGGTGGACGTGATCGGCGAGACGGTAGAGGCATTCGGCAGCGGAGAGCAGTTCGACGCGGTGGTGTGCTCGTTCGTGTTGTGTTCGGTGCGCGACCCCGCCGCGGTGCTGCAGCAGCTGCGTTCGCAGCTACTCCCGGGCGCAGAGCTGCGTTATCTCGAGCATGTGGCCAGCGCAGGAGCCCGGGGCCGGTGGCAGCGGTTTCTCGATGCGACGGTATGGCCGAGGTTTTTGGGGAACTGCCATTCGCATCGCGATACCGAGCGCACTATCCGCGACTCCGCATTCGAGGTGGAGGCTTCCCGCCGCGAGTGGACGCTACCGGTCTGGTCGCCCATTCCGGTGTCGGAGTTGGCACTGGGTCGAGCGCGAAAGGTTTTGTAGGTCTTACGCCGAAACTGCACTGAGGGCGTGGGTTTGGCGTGCGGACGCGATCTGTGCGCAGTTTCGGCGCCACTATTTCAGGTTCGATCCTCGAAACTCGAGCGCATCGCGAACTCGGCTAACGATCGAGGGCGGACGGTCTGTTGCGATCACCCGGATGACGATCCAGCCCAGCCGGTCCAACGCCTCTCGTCGGCGAAGGTCCCACGCGTACTGCCAGCGATCGACGCGATGATGCTCGCCGTCGTATTCGGCCGCGACCATCAGATTCTCCCAACCCATGTCGAGGTAATACACCTGCGCGCCATCCGCGGTCACCACCCGGATTTGAGTGGTCGGTCGCGGCAAGCCCGCGCGGATCAGCAACAACCGCAGCCAGGTCTCTTTCGGCGACTGTGAACCGGCGTCCGCCAGGTCGAGTGCAGTTTCCAGTTGCCTGAGTCCGCGCGCACCTGGATACCGCTCTGCCACCTCGGCGGTTTCATGGACCGTAACGCCGGTTGCGCGGAAAAGGGCGTCGAGCTGGGCAATCGCGAAACCCACCGGCTTGCGGCGGCCGATGTCGAACGCGGTGCGGGGCGGCGTCGTCACCGGCACGCTCTCGACAACGCTGGATTCTTTCGGGTGAATCCTCATGTCGTAAGTTCGCAAGCCGCGAGGCGGCCGCGCGTTCGACCAGATCAGCTCGACTGGAAGGCGTTCGTCGACCCATTTTGAGCCGTGCCACCCAGCCGCGGTCAGCCCGGCGAGCACCCCTTGCCGGTGTGACCACAGCCAGCCCGCGACGGCAAGTTGTCGCGCCGTCAGTTGCTGGTCCCGCCGGACGTAGACGTCGGGAAACACTGCGCGGAAGCGAGACCGCAGCTGATGGCGTCGCAGTGTTCCGTCGGCCACCGCCTCACTACCGAGAAATGGTTCGTTGCGGGGTTCGTCGGTTGCTGTCACGACGGCAGATTCGCTCAACGCCTCGACGCGGCCCCGCCGAAACTGATGCCACGGCGCGGATTTGTGGACCAACCGCGATCTGTGCGCAGTTTCGCCGCCACCAGCGCAGGCTCGGCGCGCGAGGAACTTACTTCAGCAGCGCGGGCAGTCGCTGCAGCAATCCGGGCAGCGCCCGGCTCGCCGTCTCGCGGATGCAGATCGTGGCGCTACCGGACAGCGGCGTGGGTTCCGGGTTGACCTCGATGACGACCGCGCCGCGCGCCAGCGCCAAATCGGGTAGCCCGGCCGCCGGGTAGACGATCGCGGAGGTGCCCACCACCACCATCACGTCGGCGGCCTGCGTCGCCTCGACCGCGCGCTGCCAGGGCTCCTCGGGCAAAGGCTCACCGAACCATACGATGTCGGGCCGGATCAGCCCGCCACAGTGATGGACCGGCGGTTCCACCTCGAGCGCCGGTTCTGACATTTCGGGCAGCGGGTCGGTGTAGGGCAGACCGCAACGCGCACAACGGAATTTGAAAAGGCTTCCGTGCAGGTGGTGCGCCGGGTTGCTGCCCGCGCGTTCATGCAAATCGTCGACGTTCTGGGTGATGACGCTAACCTCGGCATGGTCCCGCCAGGCCGCGATGGCGCGGTGCCCGTCGTTGGGGTCGACGGTGGCCACCAGATAATGGCGCCACAGATACCACCCCCAGACCCGCTCGGGGTTGTTCAGCCATCCTTGTGTGCTGGACAGCTCGTAAGGGTCGAAGCGGGCCCACAATCCGTTCTTGTCATCGCGGAACGTCGGCACGCCGCTCTCCGCGGATATTCCCGCGCCGCTCAGTACCGTCACTCGCATTCCACCAAGATAGTCGGGTGACGGTCGGGTGATAGTGGGCGATACTGGGCACGTGGAGCTGCGGGATCTGTTGCGGGTCGACGCGTCGGCGAGCACGCCGTTGTTCGATCAGCTCAGAACGGGAGTCATCGACGGAGTCCGAGCCGGTGTGCTACCCCCTGGCACGCGTCTCCCCACGGTGCGTGAGCTGGCCGGGCAGCTCGGTGTGGCCACCAACACCGTGGCCCGCGCCTACCGTGAGCTGGAGTCGGCGGCGATTGTCGAGACACGTGGGCGCTTCGGCACTTTCATCTCCCGCGTCGATCCGACCGACGCTGCGATGGCGGCTGCGGCCAAAGAATACGTCGATGCGGCTCAAGCGCTGGGACTGACCAAGTCCGACGCGGTGCGCTACCTCACCAACGTGCCTGACGAATAAGGCTTAGCCGAACTCCAGCAGCGTCATGCATGGACGCAGCGGATCAAAGAGCCGGGTGCGGTAGACGAACGACGTCGCGGCGTTGAATAGCATGCCGCGGCCCAGTGGCAGCTGCATCTCGCGGACCGCGCGGATACCCGGCACCGTGTTCGTCAGGTCCGCGGCCTGCGCAGCCGACAGGCTGAACGGCATCGGCGGCACCTTGTAACGCCGCGAGGTACGCAGGCCGCCGAAGCGGCTCACCTGAGAAAACCAGGCCGGGGGCAGGTCGAAGAGCATCTGGCCGCCGGGAAATCTCTTGGCGCACTCGGTGATCAGCCTTAGCGCCTGCTCGGGCTGCAGGTACATCAGCAATCCCTCAGCAGTGATGAGCACCCCGCCGGAGGTGTCGACGGCGTCCATCCAGCTGTAATCCAGCGCCGACTGCGCGCAGACCGATGCCCGCGGCGACGGCGGCAGCAGTCGCGTCCGTACACCAATGATGGGTGGCAGATCAACCGTGAGCCAACGGAATTGGCCGTTCGGAATGGCAGCGTCCAGACGCCAGAAGCTGGTCTGTAGCCCCTCGGCCAACGCCACCACGGTGGCCGCCGGGTGTTGCGTGAGAAAGGACCGAGTCTCGATGTCGAAGGCCCGCGCGCGCAGCGCGATGCCCTGGTGTGACGCGCCGAACTTGGCGAAGTCGAAGTGGATCGAATCGGCCAGGGCTATCGCCATCGGGTCGTCGATGACGCTATCGGGGCGGCGGGCTTCGGCGGCCCGGGCGTTCAGCGTCAGAAGGGCGGTCTCGGAAACACCGGTGAGGGTGACTCTCTCTTTGGTGGACTGTCTGGTGGGCTCTTTGGCGACGCTCATCGGACCCAACCTACCGACGGTCTGTTACCGCAGGACTTTGGCCAGCGTGCGCAGGTTGCGGGTGGTGCTCGATGACTTGTACCGCGGCTTGCCCATCGTCTTGCCGATGGTGCTGTCCAGGGTGGCGCCTTCGGGCACCTGCCAGTAGACGACGCCGTCACCGCGGCTGATCTTCTCGCCTGGGCCGGTGCTGTCAGCCAGCGCGGTCAGCTCATCCAGCACTGCGGCGTCGGCGACGAAGGTGACGTAGGACTGGTATCCGTCGACCTCGCGTTCGAACGGATAGGCCTCGTCGATGTCGCGCAGGGTATCGATGTCGTAGGCGAGCACCCACGCCTCATAGCCGAACCTCTCGCGCAACGTGGCTTCGGCTTTCTTGCGCACGGCCGTCACCCCGGAGGCCGACTGCAGCAGCACGTTGCCGCTGGCCAGGACGGTGCGCACCTCGCTGAATCCGGCATCGGTCAACGCCGACGCCACCTCGGCCATTTTGAGGTTGACGCCGCCCACGTTGACGCCTCGCAGGAATGCCGCGAACCGGGTCATGATCCGATTCCACCAGTCCGGCTTTGCAATGCGCGAGCCGGGACCGGCGCGGTTGGCGCGCGACGTAGGCTTTCGACATGGGACGCCAAGCCTTCGACGACAAGCTGTTGGCCTTGATCAGTGGGAACTCCCTGGGGGTGCTCGCCACGATCAAACGCGACGGGCGGCCCCAGCTGTCGAACGTCAGTTACCACTTCGACCCGCGTCAGGTGGTGGTGCGGGTATCGATCACCGAGCCGCGGGCCAAGACGCGTAACCTGCGCCGCGACGCGCGGGCGTCGATCCTGGTCGATTCCGATGATGGCTGGTCGTATGCCGTCGCTGAGGGTACGGCCGAATTGACGCCGCCGGCGGCTGCGCCCGACGACGACACGGTCGAGGCGCTGATTGCCTTGTATCGCAACATCGCTGGCGAGCATCCGGACTGGGACGACTACCGGCAGGCGATGGTCACCGATCGGCGGGTGCTGCTGACGCTGCCGATCTCCCACGTCTACGGCATGCCCCCGGGCATCCGGTAGGCACGCTAGGCTGCCGGCATGGCTGAATCGAACTCCTCGCAAGAGGCGAAGTCTTCCGGGTCAGAGGGGTCAGCGGAACCAGAGGAAGACACCAAGCGCAAGTTTCGTGAAGCTCTCGAACGCAAGACGGCCAAGTCCGCGGGCGGATCCGATCACAAAGACAGCGGCGGTAAGCAGGCTCGGGTGCACGGCCCGCTGGAGAACCGTCGGGAATTTCGCCGCAGGAGCGGCGGATAGCACTTAGCGGAACAGGTCGATCGATGGATCGGCTTGCCCTGGCTTGCCGCGCAGGCTTCCTCGGGTGCTCGGGTGTCCGAAGTTCACTTGGGACGGGTCGTTTTGGTATGCCCAGTCCGCCACGATGGTGCGTTGACTGAACTTCCAGCGGCCGTCGTGCTTGGTGTACTCGTCTAGGTACCGGCCGCCGATGATGACGTCAATGTCGTGTTCGGGGCCGGTGAAGGTGTGAAACACCAGGCAGTAGATCTCACCGCGACCCTTTTCGCCTTCGATCACGAAGTTCGTCGTGGTGATGTTGTGTTGGGAGACAAGCACATACGGCTCCGCGGCCTGTAGTTGCGCGATGAACTGTTCGACGCCGCCCGTCGAGAACGAGCCGTGAGAGTCGGTCGCGTCGGGGTGATACAGGCTCCGCAGGGCTTCATAGTCAGCGCGGTCGACGGCCCGGCAATAGGCATTGACGAGCTGATGCAGTTCGTCCCGGTCCAGCACCAGTGCCAATTTGGCCTCATCCACCACCAGGCCACGATAACTCGGTGGTTATGTGCTGGCCGTTAGCGCCGTTCCGGTCATCGGTCTTAGGGTGTTCAAGCGGAGGAAGTTCAAGAAAGGTCGAAGACATTGAAGCTTTGGCTCGCCCAAGATCCTGAGGCCGATCAACTGCTGGACGATAGTCCATTCGCGTTGCTGGTCGGGATGGTCTTGGATCAGCAGATTCCACTGGAAGTGGCCTTCCGCGGGCCTAGGAAGATCGCCGACCGCATGGGCGGGTTCGATGCCGCCGAGATCGCCGACTACGATCCGGACAAGTTTGTCGCGCTGTGCTCGGAAAGGCCTGCGATACATCGCTTTCCGGGGTCGATGGCCAAACGTATCCAGGCGCTCGCGCAGATCGTCATGGACCGCTGCGACGGGGACGCGGCCGCGTTGTGGGTGGCCGGGGACCCGGACGGGAACGAGCTGTTGCGGCGGCTGAAGGGGTTACCCGGGTTCGGTGAGCAGAAGGCGAAGATCTTTCTGGCGTTGCTGGGCAAGCAGTACGGCGTGACGCCGAAGGGCTGGCAGGCGGCGGCGGGGGAGTTCGGCAAGCCCGGCACGCACGTTTCCGTTGCCGATATCGTCGATGCACAGTCGCTTGGGCAGGTGCGATCCTATAAACAGCAGCTGAAGGCAGCAGCCAAGGCGTCCAAACAGAAGTAAGGGAAAGGCGACAACGTGAAGACACACATAACGTGTCCGTGTGGCGAGGCCATCACCGGTAAGGACGAGGACGAGCTGGTTGAGCTGACCCAGGCGCACCTCGCCAGCGTGCACCCGGGCCTGGACTACGACCGCGACTCGATCTTGTTCATGGCGTACTGATCCGGGTGGTGCCCGGCTGGCGTTAAGGCACCCCCGCCTTAAGGCACCACCGTCGAGCCGATAGTCGGCATGAACTGGCACTGCCGTTCCTTGGTGGTGACCTGGCCGAAGATCGTCGACATGATGCTGCCCGAACCAGTGTCGGCAATCGCGGTCAACGTCGTTGGCCCGTCCGCATTGATATCGGAGCGCGGCTTGAGCGTCACGCTCCCGGACTTGCCGGTGGTCAGGTTCACCCAGGTGACATTCAGCGGCAGCTTCTGCACCTCGGCCGGCCCGGGGGTTCCGACGGCGGTGAACACGTACGCCGTCTGGCCGGGACCCGGACCGGGAGCCGGAATAGCCGCAGGCCCCGCCACCGAGAGGGCGGCCGCCAGGGCGCTACTGCCGTCCGCCAGGCAGTTTGTCCCGATCGAGGGGTACATGAAGTCCTGCGTTGTCGGGGAATCGGGGCCGAAACCGGGAGCTGCCGCAGGGGCAGGTGCCAGCGCGCCGGGCGATGGCGCCGGGGCCGCCGGCGCGCCGGGCGATGGCGCCGGGGCGCTGGGCGCCGGTGCAGCCGCAAGCGCGGGACCCGCCGCGTGGGCCGGATCGATACCCGCCGGCAGGTGCGACTGCAGGCCCGGCTCGATGCCCGCTGCGGGCACATGCGGCGCGGGCGCGGTCGCGGCATCGGGCGCCGGAGCCACGAACTGGTTCACCGACGCGGCCACGTTCTTGGACTCGGTGGGTGCCGTCGGATTATGGCTGGTGAATGCTTGCGCGGCGGCCATCAGCAGCTGCGTTGCCTGCTCGGGGTTGCCGGCTGCTTGCTGAATTATCGGGCTCAGCTGCGACAAGGCCGGTAGGCCCGGTAGCTGTTGGGTGGAATTCGGCTGCGGTGTCGGCTGCGCCGCCACCGGGTCGGCTGCCGCGCTCGGGCAGAGCCCGAACGCAACAGCCGACGCCGTGACGACTGCGGCCAAACCTTTGGACAGTTCCCAAGTGTTCGACATCGTGTCCTCTGGTTGGTCGTAGTGGATCGTTGGTAGTGGATCAGCCGACTAAAACGCTGCTCAAGGAATCGCGGAAAGCAGCGACGGAGCCGAGGCCGGCGCGGGGGCAGCGGGGCTGGCCGCCGCACCCGGGATGGCGCCCGCGGCCAGCGCAGGCAGGTCGCCCGGAAGCGAAAGCTGCGACGGCACGCTAAGTGGCAGGCCCGGCAG
>Ga0302196_10005020_pt1 | contig 11868 bp, 10 predicted proteins | sample II_Bog_N1_3_FD_198794 | JGI IMG/M metagenome (GOLD analysis project Ga0302196, IMG submission 198794) | Peat permafrost microbial communities from Stordalen Mire near Abisko, Sweden - II_Bog_N1_3 | ecosystem: Environmental > Terrestrial > Soil > Wetlands > Peat | place: Sweden: Abisko...
GGCCGGGCTTGTCCCGGCCATCCATGCCGTGAACGCCCAATACGGACAGCGGATGCCCGTTCGTTCACGGCATGGGTCGCCGCGACAAGCGCGGCGACGACGAGGCGGTGGAGTCATTCACAACGGCCGTTGGCGTAGGGGCGCGCGGCTCAAACTGACGTAGCCTTTTGGGCCATGGGTCAATCTTTTTGAGGCTTGGTATTATCAGACCCGCAGGGCGTCGCGCACACCGGCCGGCCAGGCCTCGATATCAGTCCCGTGGGTGGCGAACAGGGCCACCGCGATGCGGTCCATGCCGAAAGCCACGCAGCCGGTGTGGGCCGCCTCGCCGTCGCTGGTCTTCAAGCCCCAGGTGTGGCCGAAGTGGTCGCGGTGGTAGTTAAAGCTCATGCAGGCGGTCGGGCTGTCCTCCGAACGGATCGGCACCAAGAGCTCGAACTTCAGCGACTGCTCGATCTGGCTGATCGCCACCAGCTGGCCGACGCGGCCGAAAAACGGATCGCTGGCCAGGTCGACGCGGTAGGACAGGCCAAGCCGATCAGCGACGCCCTTGGCGCGCTCGATCCACTGGCCGCGGAAGGCCTGGATCCGCTCGGGCGAGCCGATGCAGACGAATTCGCGCATGCGGAACGACTGGAAGCGGTCGATCTCGGTCGAGGGCTCGCGGCGGAAGCAGTCGCAGGCCACGTCGAACACCAGGCCGCTATCGGGCACCGGCCCGCGTTCGGCGGCGAGCGGATAGACCGGATAGCAGGCGGCGGGGGCCAGAACCAGGTCCGCCGCGCCCAGGTCATCGGTCCAGTCGGCGCCGGCCTCGAAGCGGTCGACCACCGCGCGGATCTCGCGCTCGGAGCCCGACAGGCAGCTGACGCAGCCCAGCAGGTTGGGGAAGCTCTTCAGATAGCCGTGCTTCTCCAGCTGGCGGCGGCTCATCACCGGCGGGAAGCGCAGCACCTCGGCGCCGGCCGGGCGGTAGCTGGAGATCAGGCTGGCCAGGGCCTCGACCACGCCCTCATAGAGGCCGGTGCGGGCGTAGACGCCATCGACGCCAGTCTTGCGAAACAGGGTGTCGGCGAGCTGGGTCAGCCGGTCGTCGCCGGCGTCTTCCTTGAATTGGGCGGTCATCATCACGGGAGGCGCTCTTTAGCTGAACAAGGTCGAGGGGGTCTCGGCCAACAGGCTCGAGGCGGCGAGATTGGCGAGGATGCGGTCGTTGTTGATCATCACTGGGGCCGACAGCACGTCGCGCAGGTGACGGGCGATGCTGGCCTCACTGTCGTTGCGATAGCCAGACAGGCCGCAGGCGCGCAGGGCCGCGAGCACCGTGGCCTGGGCCAGTTCGGAGCTGTCGACCTTGAGCAGATTGATCCGGGTCTGGAACGCCAGGGCGCCGAGCGCCTCGGCGTTGTGCTCGATCGCCTGATAGCCGGCGACCGCCTCGGCGATCAGCGCGCGAAGCGCACGCAGGGCGGTGTTGGCCTTGGTCAGGTAGGCCGCCGCCGGCGGCGGCTGGCCGCCATTGCCGCGCGCGGCTTTGCGGATGAAGCGGCGGGCCCGCTCGACGCTGGCCGCTGCGATCCCGGCCCAGACCGCCGACCAGAAGATGTGGGCGGCCGGAACCATGGTGCGGCTGTGGATGGCCTCATAGGCGACCGGCATGATCTGATCGAGGCTGGCGTCGGCCTTGAGGGCGAAGCCGACGCTGCAGGTGCCGCGCATACCCATGGTGTCCCACGACTGGGTCTGGGTCAGGCTGTAGTCGGCCCTGTCGAGCACCAGCAACACCTGGTCGGAGGCGTCGGCCTCGCCGCTCCGGCGGGCGGTGGTGACCAGGCCGTCGGCCTGGGCGCCATAGGAGATGACGCTGGCGTCACGGTCGAGGGTGATGCGGCCGGCCTTGGCTTCGACAGCCGCTGCGCTACGGCGCACGTCGCCGCCGGCCTTGCCCTCGGTGGTCGAGGAGGCGAGCAGCAGTTGCTCGGCGGTTAGCCGGGTGATGAAATCGGCCATCCAGGCGCTGTCGCCCGCATGACGGATGACGCAGGCGGCCTTGACCTGGTGCATGGCATAGATCATCGCGCTGGAGGCGCAGGCTTGACCGAGGGCGTAGCAGACCTCCGCGACCTGGGCGAAACTGGCCGCCTCGCCGCCCAGGGCGGTCGGCGCCAGCACGCCCATCAGACCCTCGGCCTTGGCGGCGGCGATGGCCTCGGCGGGAAAACGCGCCTCTTGGTCCACCGACTGAGCATGTTCGGCGGCGATCTTGGCCACCCGCGCGGCCCGTTCGGCCAAGGGCAGACCGCGCCAAACCGGGACAGCGGCGGCTTGCGGCCGATAAGGCGGGACATCCAGGGTGGGCGCTGTTTTCAGGGCTTGCAGGGTCATCAGTCCGCCTGTCGCTTTCAAGTTCAGGTCGCAGTTAGAGTTCATTCGCCGACTTCGTCGCCGCTTGAGCCCGTTTTTACGTCACGTCACGGTTCAGATTCGTACAGAACACGCCATCACCAGCAGCGTCGCTGCAATAAATATACCTACATCCGTTGTTACGTTTTGAACAAAGAATACTTAATGATATTTAAGTATCTTTACATTCGTTCTTGATCCTGATACACAGTTTCATTGTCAACCATCCGCTCCGTCACAAGCGCTGGACATCGCTGGATTTGCAAGATGGGCGCCAGCCCGGTACGGGACAGGTCCCGGCCTTTGGCGACGCCCCAAGGAGCGACGAACATGACGGACATGACAACCTCGACCAACGCCAAGGTCACTGAAATCGTCGAGGGTTTGTTGGCCAAGCGCGGCCCCCGCGCCGGACGCAATCTGAAGGACGCGGGCCTGACCTCGCTTGAGATGGTCAATCTGATGCTGGCCATCGAGGCCGAGTTCGACATCGAAATCCCCGGCGCCATGCTCAAGCCCGAGAATTTCCGCTCGATCGACGCGATCGACGCCATGGTCAAGGTGGTGGTGGCGGCATAAAGCGCTGACCTGAGCAATTTTATCTCACGGCTCCGAACGGCCGCCCATCATCCACCCATCCCTGCCGCTCGAATCCAGCCCCATGCCCCTCGACCGCCACGCCCAACGCCTGCTGCGGATGATCGCCCTGTCTAGGGGCGGGTCCGTCGCGTCGCCCGAGGATCGACGGCGCGGGCTGGAGGGCCTTAGGCTGATGGCCGAGACGCCGCCCGATCCGGCGGTGGTTGCGCGGGACCTGAGCCTAACCGGACCCGGCGGCCCGCTAGGCGTCCGGCTGTATGACGCCGACCCGGCGTCGGCGGCGCCGAGGCCAGCCCTGATCTTCTTTCACGGCGGCGGCTGGGTGGCCGGCGATCTGGAGACCCACGACGGGCTGTGCCGACGGCTGGCCCTGGCCGGCGGGTGCAAGCTGCTGGCGGTCGACTATCGCCGCGCGCCGGAGCACCGGTTCCCGGCCCCCATAGAGGATGGCCTGGCCGTGGCGCGCTGGGTTGCGGCCAACGCGTCCCAGCTTGGCGTGGACCTGCGGCGACTGGGCCTTGCCGGAGACTCCGCCGGTGCGGGCGTCGCCGCGGCCGTGGCGGCCCAGCTGCGCGATCGCGACGGCCCGTCCATAGCCCTTCAGCTGCTGATCTGCCCGATCGTGGACGTCCTGCATGAGGGCGCCTCGCGCCGGGACTTCAGCGACGGCTATTTCCTCGATCGCGCGACCATGGCCGCGGACCTCGCCGACTATCTGCCGCCGCACGCCGATCCGAGCGATCCACGGCTTTCGCCCCTGCGCGAGGCGAGCCTGATCGGCCTGCCGCCGACGCTGATCCACGCCGCCGAATATGACCCGTTCCGCGATGAAGCCTGCGCCTATGCCGAGCGCCTGGAGGCCGCCGGCGTCCCGGTTCGGCTCACCGTGCATCCCGGAATGATCCATTACTTCTACGCCCTGCCTCGGGCCATCCCCTACGCCTTCGAAGCGGCGACGGCGATCGGGGCGCAGCTGCGGGCGGCCTTCGCGATGGAATGTTAGTCCTTCAGGCCGCGATCTGCGGGACGGGACCCACGTAGGTTGAGGCTGGGCGAATAAGCCGGCCGCTGGCGACCTGTTCGCGGGCGTGGGCCAGCCAGCCCAGGGTGCGACCCATGGCGAAGACGCAGGTGAAGTCATCAGGCGCGAAGCCCAGGGCCTCTAGCAGCAGGGCGGTATAGAACTCCACATTGGTCTGTAGCGACCGGTTCGGTTTGCGCTCGCGCAAGATGGCCAGGGCCGCCTGCTCCACCGCCTCGGCTAGAACCAATCGGCCGGCGTCGGGGGTCAGGGTCCGCACCGCGCGCTTCAAGGCGTCGGCCCTCGGGTCGCGCACCCGGTAGATGCGATGACCAAAACCCATCAGCCGGTCACCTCGGGCCAGGGCCTGTTCGATCCAGGGGCGGACGTTGGCCACCTCGCCGATGGCGTTCAGCATCTCGATCACCGGCCCTGGCGCGCCGCCATGCAGCGGACCTTTCAGGGTGCTGAGGCCGGTCAGGACGGCGGAGGTCAGACCCGCCAGGGTGGAGGCGGTGACCCGCGCGGCGAAGGTCGAGGCGTTGAGACCATGATCACAGACCGTAACCAAATAGGTGTCCAGCGCCGCGGCCTCGGCCGGGCTGGCCGTGACGCCGCGCACCATCCGCAGCGTGTCGGCGGCGTGATCCAGCGCCGGGTCGGGCCTTATCGGCTCAAGCCCATTGCGATTTCGGGCAACCGCGGCGGTGAAGACAGCCGGGGCGGACAGGAGCGTCACCGCCGTGTGCAGATCGTCACCGTCAGGCAGCCGGGCTAGAAGGGCGCGCACCGATTCCACCGCGTTCAGACCGGTCGGGACGCCGCCGGTCGACATTATCCGTGCGAACACCGCGGCTCGGGCCAGGCCAAGCCGCGCCTCAAGCCCCACCACATCGGGCAAATCCTCGAAAAAGCCGTCCAGCAGCAGATGAGCGGCCGCCGCGAATCGCGTGCGACCGGCCAGCTGGTCGAGACTGTAGCCACGGATCACCAGCCGCCCGGCGTCGCCGTCGACGTCCGACAAAATGGTGCGGGCGGCGATCACGCCCTCCAAGCCTTCAGTCATGCGCGTCGCTCCTCTTGGTGTCAGAGGCAGATTTCAGGAGGATGTTGAAGTTGGTCAATCTTGATCAATTTAATCAATATATCTAGGCTTGGCCCATGGCGGATTGGATGACGGCGAACGAGGTCATGGATCGGCTGGGGCTAAAGCCCCAGACCCTCTACGCCTATGTCAGCCGCGGCCGGATCGAGGCCCGTCCTGACCAGGCGGACGCGCGACGTAGCCTCTATCGCGCCGCAGACGTCGCCCGGCTGGAGCAGCGCAGGGCTAGAGGACGGCGTCAGGCCGCGGTCGCGGAGGAGACCATCGCCTGGGGCGAGCCGGTGCTGGCCTCGTCGATCACCACCGTGGTTCACGGCAAGTTGTGGTATCGGGGCCTGGACGCCGAAGCCTTGGCCGGCGCCGCGCGGTTGGAAGACGTGGCGCGTCTGCTCTGGGCCTGCGGCGACGCGCGGTTCCCGACCCAGGACTACCCCATCGCACCGGGGCGGGCTCTCGACCGGATGTTCCAGTCCCTGGCCTGGCGCGCCGCCACCAGTCCGGCCATGCGCGGCCGACGCTCAGAGGCCCTCTATTTCGAAGCGGCGTCGCTGCTCGATCTGTTGGCGGATTCGGTGGCGGGCCGACGAGGGCGAGGGCCGATCCATCTGCGGCTGGCCCAGGCCTGGGGTTGTGATGGGGAAGGCGCTGACCTGATCCGGCGGGCGTTGGTGCTGCTGGCCGATCATGAGCTGAACGCCTCGACCTTCGCCGCGCGGGTCACCGCCTCCACCGGCGCGTCATTGGCGGCCTGCGCCTTGGCGGGCCTGGCCGCCTTGTCCGGACCGCTGCACGGAGGAATGGTCAGCCGGGTGCAGGTGTTTTCACAAGAGGCGCGAAGGTCGGGGCCGCAGGCCGCGGTGGGTGAGCGCTTGGCCATGGGCGCGGGCTTGCCGGGATTTGGCCATCCGCTCTATCCCGACGGTGATCCGAGAGCACGAGCCCTGTTGTCGGCGTTCCGGCCCCATCCGGACGATGCGGAATTGGCGGCGGCGGTGCGCGATATGACCGGAGAACGCCCCAATATCGATTTCGCCCTGTCGGCGCTCGCCGACCGGCTGCCCCTGCCCGCCGACGCTCCCTTTCAGATCTTCGCCGTGGCCCGCTGCGCCGGTTGGATCGCTCACGCCCTGGAGCAGTCAAAAACCGGAAGGCTGATTAGGCCACGGGCCCGGTATGTGGGAGTGCAGCCGAGGGACGGCGAAGCCGATGCGGATATTATTTCGGCTTGACGCTAAACCCTGAGCGCGCCCGTGACCAGCGCCTCGAACAGCGCTCGGTCGAGGGCCCGGTATCCCTCCGGCAAGGCCAGGAATAGGGGGTCTGAAACGCGCGACGGGTCATACCCCTCCCGCGCCAGATCGGCCTTTTTCTGCTTGAAGGTCTCGGTCATCGCCAGATCGGCGGTCAGCCGCAGGATCACCGGACGGGCGTAGGCGGGCAGGCGCGCGGCCAGGTGAGCGGACAGGGCGGTCAGGTCGAAATCCTCGCCCACCACCAGCGCCGCCATGCCGGCCTTGCCGTCACAGCCGGGGATCTCGACGCCAAAGACGCAGGCTTCGCGGACGCCGGGGGCCTCGCAAAGCGCCTGAGCGACCTCGGTGGTGGCCACGTTCTCGCCCTTCCAGCGGAAGGTGTCACCGACCCGGTCGACGAAGTAGAAGAATCCCCGCGCGTCCTGGCGCATCAGGTCGCCGGTGCGCAGCCAGGCGTCGCCGGGCTCGAACACGCCCCGCAGGATCTTTTTCTCGCTCTCGGCGGCGCTGGTGTAGCCCTCGAACCGATGGGCCGGATCGCCGCCGGCGTTGATGCGCCCGATCGCCTCGCCCGGCTCGCCGCGTGCGCTGCGCACGCACAGGCCATCGGCGCCGCGCAACGGGGCGCCGGTCGCCGGATCAAAAGCCACCAGGGCGGCGGGAAAGCGGTGGCTGATGAAGCCGGGGATGCGGCCAATGGCCCCCGGCTCGCCCTCGACATTATAGAGCGAGAAATTACCCTCGGTGGCGGCGTAGAACTCCAGGATCTGCGGCAGGGCGAACCGGTCCTTGAATGCGGTCCAGATGTCGCCGGACAGGCCATTGCCGCAGGCCAGGCGCAGGCGATGGCCGCGCTCCACGTCGCTCGCCGGGGCGGCCAGCAGATAGCGGCACAGCTCGCCGATATATTGAAACAGGGTGCAGTTCCACTGAGCCACCTCCTCCCAGAAGCGGCTGGCGGAAAATCTTTCACGTAAGACCACCGAGCCGCCGGCCACCAACAGGGCGCCGGTGGCCACCACCCCGCCGACGCTATGGTACATCGGCAGGCAGTCATAGAGGCGGTCGTCCGGTGTCGCGTCCATCAGGCCGGCGAACCAGCCGCTCCAGCTCATCACCCGGTGATGGCTGACCCGCGCCGCCTTGGGCAGGCCGGTGGTGCCGGAGGTGTAGATTAGCAGCGCCGGATCGGCGAGCGTCACGTCGGCGGTCAAGTCGTCGCTGAACGGCGCAGCCGATAGGCCGGCGAGCCCGGCCCGCAGCGCCGCCTGGCGCCAGATCGGCGGGGCGTCCGGCCGGTCCGCCAGGGCCTCGGCGAGCGGACTGGCCAGACCCTCGGCGACAATCACGCCGCGCGGCTGCGCCACGGCGAGGCAATGGGCGAGGGCCGCGCCGCGCAGGTTGGTGTTGATCAGGGCCACGACCGCGCCGATCCGGGTCAGGCCGAGCCAGATCGCCATGTAGTCGGCGGTGTTCGGGGCCAGCAGGGCGACGACGTCACCCTTGGCCAGGCCGGCGGCGCGGGCCCAGCGGGCGTAGGCCCGCACGCGCGCCGCCAGGGCGGCGTAGGTCAGGATCTCTGCGTCATCGAGCAGGGCCGGCGCGTTCGGCTGAGTCTGCGCCCAATCCTCGACCACGTCGGCCAGCAGCCGTCGCGGCGCCTGATCCAGCCGCGCGGTGCGGTCCAGCGCCCGCAGCCAGGCCTTGTTGGCGCTGGGCGCGGCGCGGGCGACGGGCGCCTCAGGGGTGATGTCAATGCGGGTCATCGCGACTCTCAAGATGGCGCATCGCCGGCTTATCGGGCGCCGGCGCGCCAAAGGGGTGCAAAGGACGGGCCATCGGCCCGGCATGCTCCCTGCAAAGGCTCGCCCCGTCGAGCCCCGTGCGCCAAAATGAAACCGTCATCGCGCACGGCCCCGGAGAGTTGAAACCATGCGTCCCGAAACCCTCGCCATCCACGCCGGCTTCGACCATGACCCGACCACGCACGCCGTGGCGGTGCCTATCTATCAGACCGCCGCCTACGCCTTCGACAGCGCCGAGCATGGCGCGGCCCTGTTCGACCTGGAGGTCGAGGGTTTTCGCTACAGCCGCATCGGCAATCCGACCACCTCGATCCTGGAGCAGCGCGTCGCCGCGCTGGAGGGCGGGGTCGGCGCCCTGACCACCGCCTCGGGCCAGGCGGCGCTGCATTTCGCCCTGGCCAATGTCGCCGACCATGGCGGCAATATCGTCTCCGTGCCCCAGCTCTATGGCGCGACCCACGCCCTGCTCAGCCATATCCTGCCACGGCAGGGGATCCAGGGCCGCTTCGCCGCTGGCGACAGTCCCGATGACATCGCCCGGATGATCGACGGCGACACCAAGGCGGTGCTCTGCGAGAGCATCGGCAATCCCGCCGGCAATATCTGCGACATCGAGGCCCTGGCCAAGGTGGCCCACGCCGCCGGCGTGCCGCTGATCGTCGACAACACCGTCGCCACCCCGATCCTCTTGAAGCCGATCGATTACGGCGCCGACATCGTCGTCCATTCGCTGACCAAGTTCATGGGCGGTCATGGCACCACCCTGGGCGGCGCGATCGTCGACGCCGGATCCTTCCCCTGGGCGACGCATCCGGACCGGTTTCCGATGTTCAGCCAGCCGGACGCCTCCTATCACGGTCTGATCTATAATGAGCGCTTCGGGCGCGAGGCGTTCCTGGCTCGCTGCCGCAGCGTCTATCAGCGCAACATGGGCGCGGTGCTGGCCCCGCTCAGCGGCTTCCTGCTGCTGCAGGGCATCGAAACCGTGGCCCTGCGGATGGAGCGCCACGTCGAAAACGGCCGCAAGGTCGCCCAGTACCTGCGCGATGATCCCCGCGTCGACTGGGTCAAGTACGCCGGGTTCGAGGACAGCCCCTACCACGCCCTGGCGCGGAAGTACCTGAAGGGCCAGGGCTCGTCGCTGCTGACCTTCGGGGTAAGGGGCGGGCTGGAAGCCGGGCGCGCCTTCTACGACCAGCTCGGCTTGATCAAGCGGCTGGTCAATATCGGCGACGCCAAGTCGCTGGCCTGCCACCCGGCCTCGACCACCCACCGCCAGATGAGCGCCGATGAACAGGCCAAGGCCGGGGTGCGGCCGGAGATGATCCGGCTGTCGATCGGCATCGAGCATATCGACGACATTCTCGCCGATCTGGACCAGGCCCTGGCGGCGGCGGTTCCCGCCGCGGCGCCCGCGCCGAGCCGCCTCCACGCTGAAAGGGTCTGAATCGCCATGCCCAGTCCAAGCCCCGCCCCGCAAGACCGTCCCGCCCCGCGCGGCCGCCCGCCCAAGCTGCGGATCGGCCTGGTCAACAACATGCCCGACGCAGCCCTGGCCGCCACCGAGCGCCAGTTCGCCGACCTGGTCGCCGGCGGCGCCGAAGCCCTTGGCGTCGAGGTCAGCCTGCGGCTCTTTCACCTGCCTAGCGTGCCCCGCGCGGGCCTGATCCGCGAATCCATGGCCGCCCGCTACGAGCCCGTCGCCGCGCTGAAATCGTCCTGGATCGACGCCCTGATCGTCACTGGCGCCGAGCCCCGCACGCCCGACCTGAGAACCGAGCCCTATTGGGACGAGCTGACCGATCTGATCGACTGGGCGCGGAACAACACCACCTCGACCTTGTGGTCGTGTCTGGCCGCCCATGCCGCGGTGCTGCACCTGGACGGCATCGAGCGCGAGCCGCTGGCCGAGAAGTGCTCCGGCCTCTATCTGTGCGAAACGGTGGCCGACGATCCGATCACGGCCGGTCTGCCGGGCCTGATGCGGATGCCGCATTCGCGGCGCAACGGCTTGCCGGTGTCAGAGCTGGCCGCGCGCGGCTATCGACTGCTGACCGAATCGCGCACCGCCGGGGCGGACATCTTCGTGCGCCGACGCGAGCCAAGCACCTTTGTCTTTATCCAGGGCCACCCGGAATATGACGCCGACGGCCTGCTGCGCGAATATTGCCGCGACGTCGCCCGCCATCTGCGCGGCGAGCAAGACGCCGCCCCGACCCTGCCGGTGGGCTATTTCGACCAGCTGACCGAGAGCTTCTTCCGCAGCCTGGCCGCTCAGGTCGCCCGCGAACCGGCCTCGCGGCTGATGGCCCGATGCGGCGAGATCGCGGCGGCCTTCACCCCGCCGCAGCCTTGGAAGCCGCACGCTCAGACCCTGTTCCGCAACTGGATCGGCGAGATCGCCGCCGCCAAGGCGGCCCGTGGCGCGGCGGAGGTCTAGGGGGCCGCCGAGCCGTTCAGCCCAATCAACCAAACCCCTGCGGGCGTAGGACCCGGGCCTGAGCCAGCTCGGTGTTGCGTTCGCACCACAGAATCGACCCAAATTGGTCGGCGTCGCCTGCCGTTTCGACGGTCGCCTCCCGGCGGGGAATGACGCATCGATCTGCCGCCGCCAAGGCGCAAGGTGACGCCGCAGCCGCTGATTGTTCGATTAAGGACGAAAAACCTCGTTCGGGAACAGCCGCCTAGGCGGCGTTTCAGCCCAGAAATACGCGACGGCGACTGCAATTTTCATCCGTTCACAGCTTATACGTCGCGCAAACGTCACCGCGGCGCCATCAAAGCTTCATTTGATCCCCACGCTCTCCTCGGCGCCTTTCCGCGTGCCCAACGGCGCAGGAACCGTCCGGCGCGAAGCCGCGCCCGGCGACGGCCCTGCGATCCGGAATGATCTTGTTACTGAGGAGATCCGCCATGACCCTTCGCCATCGCCTGCTGCTGGGCGCCGCCCTGATCGCCGCCACCGCCGTGGGCGGCTCGGCCTTCGCCGCCGCCGCCTCGGGCGTGACCACGGCCACCGGAACCGAGGGCGCCGACGTGCAGGAGGTGGTGGTCACCGCCGAGCGGACCACGGCCTCCACCGTCGCGCCGTCCAAGGCCTCGCTGCTGGAGACCCAGCCCCAGTCGATCATCACCCACACCTATATCGAGCAGGCGACGCCCGAGACCGGTGACTACACCACCACCATTCTGATCGCCCCGTCGATCGCGGGCGTCTCCTCGAACGGCGGCGGCGTGGGCGACACCAACACCTCGACCCTGCGCGGCTTTCAGGACGGCCAGTACAACATCACCTATGATGGGATCGCGTTTGGCGACGCCAACGACACCACCCACCACCCGGCGGCCTTCTTCCCCGGCTCGACCATCGGCGCGGCCGTGGTCGATCGCGGGCCAGGCGCGGCCGGCGACCTGGGTCAGGCCAATTTCGGCGGCGCGGTGCACCTGTTCTCGCCTAACGTGTCGGACAAGTTCAGCGCCAGCCAGAAGGCCAGTTTCGGCTCGTTCAACACCCAGTCCTATGTCACGCAAGTGCAAACCGGAGCGATTAGCCAGCTGAACGGCGCCAAGCTATTCGTGAATCTGGATGAGCGCTCAGCGGTGGCCTGGATTGTCTGAACAGGGATCGCCGCTGGTTAAGTGGAATTGCTGCCGGTTGTGTTTCGCCGTGGTTGGCTCTTC
>Ga0302196_10005026_pt1 | contig 11863 bp, 13 predicted proteins | sample II_Bog_N1_3_FD_198794 | JGI IMG/M metagenome (GOLD analysis project Ga0302196, IMG submission 198794) | Peat permafrost microbial communities from Stordalen Mire near Abisko, Sweden - II_Bog_N1_3 | ecosystem: Environmental > Terrestrial > Soil > Wetlands > Peat | place: Sweden: Abisko...
CCCGACGGCATCCATTTCACCAAGCCCGGCGGACGCAAGGTCGCCCACTTCCTCGAGGCCGAGATTCGCCGCGTCTTCGACAAGGGCCGGCCGCAGAATGAGACCGCCGACCTTCCGCCCGACATCGAGCAGGCCGCTGGCGACATCAACGTCCAAATTCGGCGCGAGATGGGGGCTCCCGAGCCCCCGGGCGCGCCGGCGACGCTGGAGCCGCCCAAACGCCTCGCTGGACCGATCCTGTCGCTGACCGGACGACCGATTTCGCCCGGCGGCGCGCTCGCCTCGCTCGAGCCGAGCCCACCCGGAGAGACAGATCTGGTGGCGCGCGTGCTGCGTCAGGGCGAGCCGGCCGATCCGCGCAGCGGCCGCGCCGACGACTTCTCCTGGCCGCGGCTCTGAGCCGCAGCGATCCCTCGGCGCGCTTGTTCGAGCCGACGGCGCGTGTTAGGCGACGCGCCGAAACGCAAGGTCGAGCGGCTGGGAGTTGAAGGCATGGCCGAAGAGAACGGCAACGGCGGAGTGGACGCGGCCGCGCCGCGCTTCTCGGTCGTGGCGCAATACGTCAAGGACTTCTCGTTCGAGAACCCGAACGCGCCGCGCAGCTTCGGCCAGCCGCCGGCGGGGCTCAACCTTCAAGTCAACGTCAACGGCCGCCAGATCGCCCCGACCGACTACGAAATCGAGCTGCTGCTCGAAGGCGGCGCGGGCGAAGGGCCCGGCGTCGCCTTCAAGTTCGAGCTCCATTACGCCGGCGTGTTTCGCATCGAGAACGTGCCGGCCGATCAGGTCCAGCCGCTGGCGATGATCGAGGGGCCGCGCCTGCTGTTCCCGTTCGCGCGCCAGATCATCGCCGACGCGGTGCGCAACGGCGGCTATCCGCCGCTTTACGTCGACCCGATCGACTTCCACCGCCTCTATCTGCAGCGGTTGCAGACGGCCAGCCCGGCGACGGCGAACGCCTAGTCGCCCTTGCTGTCCGCGGCCGGCGCGTAACGGCGCCAAATCGCCGCTTGGCCGAGCGATTCGATCAGCGCGTCGTGGCCGTCAAGTTCGGCCTGGCTTGCGCGCTCGGGCAGCGGCGCCGGCCGCGCGCGCTTGGCCGTCGCGACCGGCCCCTCGCCTCGCGCCGCCTCGACCGCCGCGAACGACAGTGAATGCTGGCGGCCGCCCGTAAGCTCGCCATAGACCTCGACCAGAATCTCGGCGTCGAGCAGCGCGCCGTGGCGCACCCGCTTCGAGCGGTCGATGCGATAGCGGTCGCACAAGGCGTCGAGATTGTTGGGGGCGCCCGGATGCTTGCGGCGCGCCAGCAGTAGCGTGTCGGTCACTCGATCGGCGGCTATTGGAGGTCGGCCGAGCGTCGCCAGCTCGGCGTTGAGGAAGCGCACGTCGAATTCGGCGTTGTGGATGACGAGGCGGTCTTCGCCGATGAAGGCGAGGAAGTCCTCGACCACGGCGGCGAAGACCGGTTTGCCGGCAAGCGAGGCGGTCGAATGGCCGTGGACGCGGAACGCCTCCTCCGGCACCTCGCGCTCTGGATTGATCAGGACGTGAAACACCGAGCCAGTTGCGATCTGGTTGACGATCTCCACTGCGCCGATTTCGACCAGGCGATCCCCCTTGCCAGGGTCGAGCCCGGTCGTCTCCGTGTCGAGGACGATTTCACGCATCGGTCGGCCTCCGGCCGGGGACGGGGGCGAGCGCCCGCAGCACGGCGGCGACCTGCGCGCGCGTGGCCGGATAGGGCCCGCGCGTATCGATCACCCAATGGGCGCGGCGGCGCTTCTCGGCGTCCGGCGTCTGGCGGGCGAGGATCGCGGCGAGCTTCGCCTCGCTCATGCCGGGGCGCGACAGGGCGCGCGCGCGTTGCGCCTCGAGGCCGGCGCTGACGACGATGACGACATCGACCGACTTCTCCCCGCCGGTCTCGAACAGCAGCGGCACGTCGACGACCGCCACGCGGCGTCCCGCGGCGGCGGCGGCGGCGAGAAAGGCCTGGCGGCGGCGCGCGACATCGGGATGGACGATGTCTTCGAGCCGCCTCAGCGCCGCCGGGTCGCCGAGCGTGGCGGCGCCGAGCAGGCCGCGATCGACGTCGCCGTCGATCCGCACGCCGGGAAAGGCGGCCTCGACCGCCTCGGCTTGGTCGGAGCGATAGAATTCGCGCACCGCGGCGTCGGCGTCGAACACCGGCGCGCCTTGTTCGGCGAACATTCGGCCGACCGTCGATTTGCCCATCGCGATCGAGCCGGTCAGTCCGGCGACGATCACGTTCGCCCTTTTTCCGCGGCGCGCAGGTCGGCTTCGACCAGCCCCCGCAATTCAGCCGTCACCTCGGGCGTCTTGCCGAACCAGCGGGCGAAGCCCGGCGCCGCCTGGCGCAGCAGCATGCCGAGGCCGCCGACGGCGACGCAGCCGCGCCGCCACGCCGCCTCGACCAGCGGCGTCGTCAGCGGGACATAGACGACGTCGGCGACGACCGCCTCGGCCTTCAGCGGCGCAAGAGCGACCTCGAGCGGCGGCTGGCCGGCCATGCCGAGGATCGTCGCGTTGGCGAGCAGCCCGGCCTTGGCGAGCAGCTGCGGCAATTCGTCCCAGCTCGCCGCGCGCGCCGCCGGAGCGAAACGTTCGGCGAGCGCGACGGCGCGCGAGCGGGAGCGGTTGACGATGGCGATGCGCTCGACCCCGCGCGAGACCAGGCCGTGGACGATCGCGCGGGCCACGCCGCCCGCCCCCAGCACCACGGCGCTGTCGACGCGGTCGCGCCAGCCCGGCGCCTCGGCGTCGAGAGTGGCGAGAAATCCGGCGACGTCGGTGTTGTCGCCCCACAGCGCGCCGTCTTCGCGCCACAGCGTGTTGACCGCGCCGGTGGCGCGGGCGGAATCGGTCAGCCGGTCGCAAGCGGCGAAAGCGGCCTCCTTGTGCGGCACGGTGACGTTGGCGCCGACCAGCCCGTCGACGCCGATCGAAGCGGCGAAATCGGCGAATCCGAGCGGCGGCACGGCGAAGCGCTCGTAAGCGCCTTCGAGATGGTAGCGCGCGAGCCAATAGCCGTGGATCAGCGGCGAGCGCGAATGGGCGACCGGCCAGCCGCAGACGCCGGCGCGTCGAACGGCGCTCATAGCGCCAGGAGCCCGAGGCCGCGCAGCGCGGCGAGGAGTTTCAGCATCGGCAGCCCGAGAATCGTGGCGTAATCGCCCGAGATCGATTCGAACAGATGCGCGCCGAGGCCTTCGATCTGGTAGGCCCCGACGCTCGCCAGAACCGCTGGTCCGGCGATGTCGAGATAGCGGGCGATCTGCCCCGCGTCGAGAGCGCGCATCGTCATATCGGCGCTTTCGTTGTCTTCGGCCAGGATCGCCCCGTCGCGCGCCAGGGCGAAAGCGGAAACGAGGCGGTGGCCGCGGCCGCTCATCGCCCGAAGCGCGGCGGCCGCCGCCGCCCGGGTCGGCGCCTTATGCATCGGCTGGCCGTCGAGCGTCAGGGTCTGATCGGCCCCCAGCGTCAGGGCGCCCGGCCGGCGCGCGCTGACCGCAAGCGCTTTGGCGCGCGCCAGCGCCAGCGCCAGGTGGCTCCCGGCTTCGCCGTGCAGGGTCAGCGTCTCTTCGACGCCGCGCTCGTCGATGTCGGCCGGCTCGACCTCGAACGGCAGGCCGACGCCCGCCAGCAGCGCTCGGCGGCTCGCGCTCTTCGAAGCCAAGACGATCGGCGAAGGGCCGATCCACAAAGTTGGGGTGGGCATGGGCGCCGATTTCAGCCGTGGGCGATGAACTTCTGTTTGTGCACGCGATAGAGATCGAGAATCGCCGCCGCAGTCTCTTCGATTGAGCGGCGGGAGACGTCGATGATGGGCCAGTTGCGCTCGCCGAACATGCGGCGCGAGTCGTTGACCTCGTGCGCGACTGCGATGCGGTCGACATATTCGGTTTCAGGATTGGCCTGCAGCGCCAGCAGGCGATTCTGGCGGATCTGGACGATCCGGTCGGGCGAAGCGACCAGACCGACGATCAGCGGCCGGCGAAGATGGTCGAGCGCGGCGGGCGGCGGCACGCCGGGCACCAGCGGAATGTTGGCGGTGCGGTAGCCGCGATTGGCCAGGTAGATGCTTGTCGGCGTCTTCGAGGTGCGGCTGACGCCGAGCAGCACGATGTCGGCGCTCTCCAGAGTCTCGGTCAACTGGCCGTCATCGCACATCATGGTAAAGTTCAGCGCGTCGATCCGCTTGAAATATTCGGGATTGAGCATGTGCTGGGCGCCGGCGCGCGGGGTCGAGCTCTGGCCGAGATAGGATTGAAACAGGGTCAGCACCGGACCGAGCACCGACAGGCACGGCGAACCCGATTCCTCGCAGGCCGTCTCGAGGCGGCGCGACAGGTCGGGGTCGACCAGCGTGAACAGCACGATGCCCGGCGCGTTGTCGATCTCGGCGACGACCCGTTCGAGCTGGGCGCGGGTGCGCACCAGCGGATAGACGTGCTCGATCGAGGCGACGCCCTGGTACTGCGCCGCGGCGGCGCGCGAGGCGGCGATCAAGGTCTCGCCCGTCGAATCGGAGACGAGATGAAGGTGAAAATAACTGCGCCCCATCGACTGCTCCGCTGGCGAGAGGGCCCCATATAGCTCGCCTCGACGCTTGTGGACAGACGTGGAGAAGCCGCAGCTTTGGCCACGCCGCAACCGTCGCGGGGGACAACCAGCCGCCGCGGTCCACAGGCGAGCGCGGCGCCTCGATCATGACGCCGGCTGAGCGCGCAGCCGGCAATTGTGGGGACGACGGCCGTCTGTCCACATCAGGGCTTCCGCCCGCCGCGTTGAATCGATTAACGATTTGTTAACCAATCCCCAGCCGCCCCGGTCATTGCCGATTCGCCGTCCGCCAAGGCGGAAACGGCCCGGCGCGGTGGACAGGATTGCCCGCGCGCTCTTTGCCGCCAAGAAGAAACGAATCTAGAGAGTCAGATTCCTAGATTCCTTTGGTGGGCCGCCTGTGGGAATCGCGCCCCGCTTTGCCCTCGCCGGTCTCGCATGGCAACTTGCCGGCGCTCGTCGCAACGGCGGTCTTGTCCTCATGCAATCGATCGACCTCTGGATCAAAGTCCTGCACATCGTCGCCGTCATCTCGTGGATGGCGGGCATGCTCTATCTGCCGCGGCTGTTCGTCTATCACGCCGATACGCAGCCAAAGTCGGCCACCTCCGAGCAATTCAAGGTGATGGAGCGGCGTCTGCTCAAGGGCATCGTCAACCCGGCGATGATCGCCGTCTGGATCACCGGACCGCTGCTCGCCTGGCGCGAAGGCTATTTTCTATCGCCATGGCTGCACGCCAAACTTGCGCTGGTGCTGCTGCTGACGGGGCTGCACGGTTTCTTCTCCGCCCAGGTGCGCGCCTTCGCCGAGGATCGCCACACCCATTCGTCGCGTTTCTACCGTTTCATCAATGAAGCGCCGACGGTGATCATGATCCTGGTCGTCTTCCTGGTGGTGATGAAACCGTAGGCGGCGACCGCGGCCAAGAAATCGGGCCGCGAAATCAGTCGTTGAAAGATTCGCCGAAGCCGTCTAAACGGGGCCCTCGCCTTCCACGGGCGCCCCGCCGACGCGCGGATCTCCCCGATCCCGACGATGTCGGCCGAAGCGGTCATCCGCTTCGACGCAGGCCCCGCGCCCGTCTCTCCCTTGCCCTCGCAGAACAGCCGAGACCATCCCAATGCGGGAAATCAAACTCCAAGACTTGAAGAAAAAGTCGCCGACCGAACTCCTCTCCTTCGCCGAGGAGAACGAGGTCGAAAACGCCTCGATCATGCGCAAGCAAGAGCTGATGTTCGCCATTCTCAAGCAACTGGCGGCGCGCGAGGTCGAAATCATCGGCGAAGGCGTGATCGAGATTTTGCAGGACGGCTTCGGCTTCCTGCGCTCGCCGGACGCCAATTATCTCGCCGGCCCCGACGACATCTACGTTTCGCCCTCGCAGATCCGGCGTCTGGGCCTGCGCACCGGCGACACGGTCGAGGGGGTGATTCGCAGTCCGAAGGAAGGCGAACGCTACTTCGCGCTGCTGAAGTGCAATGCGATCAACTTCGAGGACCCGGAGAAGACGCGCCACAAGGTGCACTTCGACAACCTGACGCCGCTCTATCCCGACGAGCGCCTGAAGCTCGAGGTCGACGATCCGACCCGCAAGGACATGTCGGTGCGGGTGATCGACATCGTCTCGCCGATCGGCAAGGGCCAGCGCGCGCTGATCGTTTCGCCGCCGCGCACCGGCAAGACGGTGCTGCTGCAGAACATCGCCCAGTCGGTCACCGCCAACCACCCCGAATGTTTCCTCATCGTGCTGCTGATCGACGAGCGGCCGGAGGAAGTCACCGACATGCAGCGCTCGGTGAAGGGCGAAGTCGTCTCCTCCACCTTCGACGAACCGGCGGTGCGCCACGTCCAGGTGGCGGAAATGGTGATCGAGAAGGCCAAGCGCCTGGTCGAGCATGGCCGCGACGTCGTCATCCTGCTCGATTCGATCACCCGCCTCGGGCGCGCCTACAACACCGTCGTGCCGTCGTCGGGCAAGGTGCTGACCGGCGGCGTCGACGCCAACGCGCTGCAGCGGCCGAAGCGCTTCTTCGGCGCGGCGCGCAACATCGAGGAAGGCGGCTCGCTGACCATCATCGCCACCGCGCTGATCGACACCGGCTCGCGCATGGACGAAGTGATCTTCGAAGAGTTCAAGGGCACCGGCAATTCGGAAATCATCCTCGACCGCAAGGTCAGCGACAAGCGCACCTTCCCGGCGATGGACATCACCCGCTCCGGCACCCGCAAGGAGGAACTGCTGGTCCCGCCCGACATCCTCAAGAAGATGTACGTGCTGCGCCGCATCCTCAATCCGATGGGCACGGTCGACGCGATCGAATTCCTGCTCGGCAAGTTGCGCGAGACGAAGACCAACGCCAATTTCTTCGAATCGATGAACACCTGATCGGATCGACGTTGTGACCGAAGCCGCCGCGGAGGAACTCAAGGGTCTGCGGGTCGAAATCGATCGGCTCGACGCGGCGATGCATGCGCTCCTGATCGAGCGCAGCCAGATCATCGACACGCTGATCGCGATCAAGCATCGCCAGGGCGGCGGCTCGGCCTTCCGGCCGGCGCGCGAGGCGGCGATGATGCGCGCCATCGTCGAGCGCCACAAAGGCCATCTGCCGCTCGACACGGTCGAGAGCATCTGGCGGGTGATCATCTCGACCTTCACCTACGTGCAGGCGCCCTACAGCGTGCATGTCGACGTGTCGCGCGGCGACGCGGCGATGCGCGACTCGGCGCGGTTCCATTTCGGCTTCACTGTGCCGTGCGCGCCGCACATGAGCGCGGCGGCGGTGATCGCGGCGGTCGCCGGCGCGTCTGGCGATCTCGGCATGCTCGCGCTCGACCGCGGCCCGGCGTCGGGCGCCTGGTGGATGGGGCTGGCGCGGCCTGACGCGCCCAAGGTGATCGCTCGGCTGCCGTTCGTCGAGCGGCCCGATCATCCCGCCGGCATGCCGATCTTCGTCATCGCCAGGCCGCTCGCCGACGGCGCGGCGCGCGACGTGGTGCTGGAGGCGGTGACGGTCGATCGCTGGCGCGGCGAATATCCGCAGGCGATCGCCGAGCTCGGTGGCGAGATCGTCGGCAACGCCGCCGACGGCATGGGCCTGGCGCTGCTGGTGGCGCGGCCGGGGGCGCTGCGGGACGGGTCGGCGGCGGCGGCGCTCGCCGCGGCGGGGGCGGCCGACGCGCGCAGTCAGGAGATCGGGGCGCACGCCGCGCGCTACGACGGCTCGAAGCTGCGGCCGCGCCGCGGCTAGACGATGGACGAGGGGACGATGTCGAGTTCCAAGCCTGTGCGGCCCGAGCCGCGCGCCGAGGTGATGGCGATCGACGCCTATGTGCCCGGCAAGAGCGCCGTGGCCGGGCTCGCTAAGGTCCATAAGCTGTCGTCGAACGAATCGCCGCTCGGACCGTCGCCGCGGGCGATCGAGGCGTTTCGCGCCAACGCCGATCAGCTCGCGCTCTATCCGGACGGCTCGTCGCGCCTGTTGCGCGAGGCGATCGCCAGGCGCTTCGGCCTCGACGCGGAGCAGATCATCTGCGGCAACGGCTCCGACGAGCTGATCTCGCTGCTCGCCCATGTCTATCTGCGGCCGGGCGACGAGGGGCTCTACAGTCAGTACGGCTTTCTCGAATATCCGATCGCCATCCGCGCCGCCGGCGGCGTGACGGTCTTCGCCGACGAGGTCGGCCTGACGGCCAACATCGACGCGATGCTCGCCAAGGTGACGCCGCGGACCAAGATCGTCTATCTCGCCAATCCCAACAACCCGACCGGCACGTATCTGCCGTTCGCGGAGGTCAAACGCCTGCACGCCGGCTTGCCTGGCGACGTGTTGCTCGTGCTCGACGCGGCCTACGCCGAATATGTTTCGCGCAACGATTACGCCGCCGGCATCGAACTCGTCTCGACCAGCGACAACGTCGTCATGACGCGCACGTTCTCGAAGATCTACGGCCTCGCCAATCTGCGCATTGGCTGGGCTTACGCGCCGGCGCGCATCGTCGACGCGTTGAACCGGGTGCGCGGGCCGTTCAACGTCAACGGCGCGGCGATCGCCGCCGGCCTCGCGGCGATCGAGGACGCCGGCCATATCGCCGCCGCGGCGGAGCACAACGCGCGCTGGCTGCCGTGGCTCGCCGAGGAGATCGCCAGGCTCGGCGTCGAGGTGACGCCGAGCGTCGGCAATTTCCTGCTGCTGCGGTTTCCTGCGACGGCGGGCAGGACGTCGGCGGACGCCGACCGTCACCTCAGCGCGCGCGGCTTCGTCTTGCGCGCGGTGACGGCTTATGGCCTGCCGGACTGCTTGCGGCTAACGGTCGGCCTCGAAGAGGCGAACGGTGGCGTCGTCGCGGCGCTGGCGGCGTTCATGGCGGGCGGCAAGTCATGAGCGAACGTCTTGGTCCGCCGCTCGGCGCGCCGCTCTTCGACCGCCTGGCGCTGGTGGGGATTGGCCTCATCGGCTCTTCGATCGCCCGGGCGGCGCGGCGCAAGAACCTCGCCCGCGTCATCGCCGTCGCCGACGAATCGGCGGAGGCGCGCGAACGCGCAATGGCGCTCGAGCTTGGCGACGAGGTCGTCGCCGATCCGGCGGAAGCGGCGGCCGGGGCCGACCTCGTCATCCTCTGCGTTCCGGTCGGCGCCGACGAAGCGGTGGCGCGCGCGATCGGGCCGAAGCTCAAGGCGGGCGCAATCGTCTCCGACGTCGGCTCGGTCAAGGGCGCGGTGATCGCCGCGGTCGGGCCGCATCTGCCCAAGGGCGTCGCGCTGGTGCCCGCCCATCCGGTCGCCGGCACGGAGCAGTCGGGCCCGGAGGCTGGCTTCGCGACACTGTTCGTCAACCGCTGGTGCATCCTCACCCCGGCCGCCGATGTCGATCCGGCGGCGACGGCGAAAGTGCGCGGGTTCTGGGAGGCGCTCGGCTCCAACGTCGAAACGATGAACGCCGCGCATCACGACCTGGTGCTGGCGATCACCAGTCACGTGCCGCATCTCATCGCCTACAACATCGTCGGCACCGCTGCCGATCTGGAGGAGGCGACGCGTTCGGAGGTGATCAAGTTCTCCGCCGGCGGCTTTCGCGACTTCACCCGCATCGCCGCCTCCGACCCGACGATGTGGCGCGACGTGTTCCTCAACAACAAGCAGGCGGTGCTGGAGGCGCTCGGCCGCTTCAGCGAGGATCTGACGGCGTTGCAGCGGATGATCCGCCACGGCGACGGCGACGGGCTGTTCGCGCTGTTCGAGCGCACCCGGGCGATCCGCCGCGGCATCGTCGAGCTGGGCCAGGAGACCGCCGCCCCGGATTTCGGCCGCCGTCACGACGAAGACGGCAACGGCGGGGGCTGAGGCGGCGGGCGGAAGGCTTGGTCAATCCTGAAGGTCCAGGCCGAGATCGGCGCGTGTCGAATTTGGGTTTACGCGGACCTCATCCTTCGAGGCCGCTTCGCGGCGCCTCAGGACGAGGGGCGCCGATGGCGCGAACCGCGGCGGCGTGCCTGATCCGTGCTCGCCCTCAAGGCCAAGCCCGCTCGCGGGCGCTGCACGGCCTTGACGGCGATGGGTCGACGTGGCCGGAGGTTGCGAACGATGTCGAAGAGCGGATCAGACATGTCGACTGCGCCGCCGCGCGACTTGTGGGTGTTCGGCTATGGCTCGCTGATGTGGCGGCCGGGCTTCGTCTATGTCGACCGCCGGCCGGCGCTGCTGCGCGGCTGGCGGCGACGGCTGTGCGTCTATTCGCATGTCTATCGCGGCACGGCCGAGCGGCCCGGCCTGGTGCTGGGGCTCGACCGCGGCGGCGCCTGCCGCGGCGTCGCCTTTCGCGTTGAGGCGGCGCTCGGCGAAGCGACGGTGCGATACTTGCGCGAGCGCGAGCTGGTGACGGCGGTCTATCTCGAGCGGGTCGTGCCGGCGACGCTCGACGACGGGCGGCGGGTTTCGGCGGTGACCTATCTCGCCGACCGCGCCCACGGCCAGTACGCCGGCCCGATGCCGCGCGAGGCGCTGCTGACGCTGGTCAGGCAGGGCGTCGGCCGGTCAGGCCCCAACGCCGAATACGTGCTCAACACCCGCGACCACCTGCGCGGGCTCGGCATCGTCGACGCCGAGCTCGAATGGCTCGCCGGTCAGCTACGAGCGGCGTGAGGGGCGGCCGCGGCGAGGTCGTCGAGCGCCGCGCGTCGTTCGGCCGCGGTCGCTGCGAGCAGGTGGAGGTGCAGCTCGAGCCGGCCGGAAAATGGCGCCGCCGTTTGGGCGAGACGCGCGACGACCGGCTCGGGGAAGACGCCGGTGTCGGCGAGCGCGACGATGTGCCGGCGGCCGTCCGGCGCCGCCGCTACCGCGATCAGCGCCGCGTCGCAATAGGCCGGGCAAGCGCGCGCGTCGTACACCGAGGCGATGTAGCGGCGGCCGGACGCGCCCCGCCAGGCGCAAAAACGCGGCGACAATGGCTCGTCAGCAAGCGAGGCGAGCGGCTCGGCGTCTGTTTCGGCGAAATAGGGCGCAGTCGGCGGGGCGGGCTCCGGCCACGGATCGACCGGCAGGCGCGACGCGACGAGGGCGGGCGAAACGAGGTCGAGGCCGAAAGTCGCCATCGGTCCATCTCCAGGCAGGGGCGCCAATGAGAACAAACATAGAACGGAGGCGCCGATTCGTCAAGCCTCGTGACGCTCCTGGCCGACCTGCGACGCGTCGACCGTCGCCTTGCCCGCCGCCAGCACCGCCGCCAGGCTTGGGTCGGCGGCGACCGCTTCGTCGTTGAGCCGCGCGCAGGCCGCCTCCATTGCGCTTTCGAGCCGTTCGGCGAAGGCGTCGCGATCGAGGCCGGGCGGGATCGGCGGCAGATATTCGATCACTGCGACACCGGGACGACGGGTGGAGTCGCGCCGGCCCCAGTAGAGGCCGGTGTTGACCGCGACCGGCAAGCAGGGCGCATTGTTGCCGGCATAGATCACCGCGACGCCATATTTATAGCGCGGCGAGGCGCCGGGGGGCCGACGCGTCCCCTCAGGATAGATCATGATCTGCCGACCGTCGCCGAGCACGGCGCGCGCCTTGGCGACGATCTGCGTCAAGGCGGCGCGGCCGTGCGAACGGTCGATGGCGATCTGACGCCCGCCGATCAGATAGAGTCCGAACAACGGGATCCAGCTCAATTGGCGCTTGAAGATGATGGCGAAGTCGTGCGCGTGGCGAAGCAGTGCGAAGGTTTCGAGGAAAGACTGGTGCTTGGCGGCGAGAATGTAGCCGCCCTGCGGGACGTTCTCGACGCCGCGGAA
>Ga0302196_10005030_pt1 | contig 11859 bp, 12 predicted proteins | sample II_Bog_N1_3_FD_198794 | JGI IMG/M metagenome (GOLD analysis project Ga0302196, IMG submission 198794) | Peat permafrost microbial communities from Stordalen Mire near Abisko, Sweden - II_Bog_N1_3 | ecosystem: Environmental > Terrestrial > Soil > Wetlands > Peat | place: Sweden: Abisko...
CGGATTCGGGGCCCGGTTCCAGGGGGCCTGCTCCGGGGGGTACCACTTGCCGTCGGAGGCGATCCACCATCCGGGCCCCTCCGAGCTGTCGCTCACGACGGCCCTCGGCGGGTGAGCTCCCGGGCGAGGGCCCGGAACGCCCGTCCCCGGTGGGAGATGCCGTGCTTCTCCTCGGGGGACATCTCGGCGAACGTCCGTCCACCGAACCCGTCCGGAGCGAAGACCGGGTCGTAGCCGAAGCCGCCCGTACCGGAGGGTGCCGGGCTGATCACTCCGGCCACCTCGCCCTCGCACCACCGCTCGCTGCCGTCGGGGAAGGCCACCAGGGCCACCGTCCGGAACACGGCCGCCCGGGCCTCGGGACCCTCCGCGCCCACCCGGGCCAGCTCGTCCAGCAGCTTGGTCACGTTGTCGGCGTAGGTGGCGTGCTCCCCGCTGTACCGGGCCGAGTAGACCCCGGGTGCCCCGTCCAGGGCCCGGACCTCGAGGCCGGTGTCGTCGGCCACCGACGCCATGCCGGTGGCCTCCACCAGGGCGGTGGCCTTGAGCCGGGCGTTGGCCACCAGCGTGTCACCGGTCTCGTCCACGTCGGGCACCCCGTCGGGACGGGGAAGGAGCTCGAGGCCGGGGACCTCACCCAGGATCGAGGCGATCTCGGCCGCCTTGTCGGGGTTGGCGCTCGCCAGGACCAGCCGCAACGCCACCTCGATCAGCGCGGTGCGGGCGGTACGGCGAGCGTGTCCACCTGGAGATCGAGGAGTTGGGCGATGCCGTGTTCGGCCAGGCTGAGCATCTCGTCGAGCTCGCCCTTGGTGAAGGGCATGCCCTCGGCGGTGCCCTGGACCTCGATGAACCGGCCCGAGGACGTCATGACCACGTTCATGTCCACCTCGGCCCGGCTGTCCTCGTCGTAGGGGAGGTCGAGCATGCAGACCCCGTCCACCACCCCGACGGACACCGCCGCCACCGCCTCGGTCAGCGGATTGGCCCGCAGCGTCCCCTTCTGGACCAGGCGGGTGAGCGCGTCGTGCAGGGCCACGTACCCTCCGCAGATCGATGCCGTCCGGGTTCCTCCGTCGGCCTGGATCACGTCGCAGTCCACGGTGATCTGGATCTCGCCCAGGGTGACCATGTCGCACACCGATCGGAGGGAGCGTCCGATCAGGCGCTGGATCTCCTGGGTGCGGCCCGACTGCTTGCCCTTGGCCGCCTCACGGGTGACCCGCTCCCCCGTCGATCCGGGGAGCAGGGAGTACTCGGCCGTCACCCAGCCCTTGCCACTCCCCCGCATCCACGGGGGGACCCGCTCTTCGACCGACGCCGTACACAGCACACGGGTCCGACCCATCGAGACCAGGACCGAACCCGGGGCGAACACCGTGAAGTCCCGCTCGAACGAGGCCACGCGCAGCTGGTCGGTCGCTCGTCCGTCGGCCCGTCCGGTGGTGCGCCGGGCGATGGTTCCTTCGCTCACAGCTGTCCTTTCCCTCGGGCCGCCCGTCCGGGCGGACCCGATGACGGCAGAGTAGCGGACCCCATCTCACCCCGGGCGAGGTGGGCACCGCCCGGGGGTCCCTCACCTCGGGGCCACGACTCGGGGGGTCCTGCTCGGCCCCGTCTCCCTCGGCCAACAGTTTCTGGAAATACCATCACACCGGTACTCTCATCGGGGACCTGATGCCGAGAGGCACGCTCCGGACCCGTGCTGCCACGGGAGGGGCGACACCACCGGCCGACCCGCTGGCCGGCGGACCTCAGAAATACGTGATGCGCTTGGCCCGTTCCTCGACCTCGTCGAGGTCGTCGGTCCAGGCCCCGGTGGAGAGGTACTTCCACCCGCCGTCGGCCGCCACCACGACGATGGTCCCCGAATCGATGGCTGTGGCTGTCTTGATGGCACCGGCCAGCGCCGCCCCCGAGGAGATGCCGGCGAAGATGCCCACCTCGGTCAGGCGACGGGTCCACTCGATGGACTCGCGTGGTCGGACGATCCTCTTGCCGTCGAGCAGGTCGGCCCCACCGTTGTCGATGAAGATGGGGGGGATGTACCCGTCGTCGAGGTTCCGCAGGCCGTCGACGATCTCGCCGGCCGGGGGCTCGATGGCCAGGACCTTCACGTCGGGATTCTGCTCCTTCAGGAACCGGCCGACTCCCAGCAGCGTCCCGGACGTGCCGAGGCCGGCAACGAAATGGGTGACCTCCGGGCAGTCCCTCCAGATCTCCGGTCCGGTGCCCTCGTAGTGGGCCTTGGGGTTGGCCGGATTGGCGTACTGGTAGAGGAACACCCACTCGGGGTGCTCGGCGGCCAGGGCCTGGGCGCGGCGGACGGCGCCGTTGGACCCCTCCGAGCCGGGCGACTCGATGATCTCGGCCCCCCAGACCTCCAGCAGCTGCCGGCGCTCGATGGACACGTTGGTGGCCAGCACCACCTTCAGGTGGTAGCCCTTCACCCTCGAGATGAGGGCCATGCCGATGCCGGTATTGCCCGAGGAGGGCTCGATGAGCGTCTGGCCGGGGTTGAGTATCCCGTCCTTTTCCGCCTCCTCGATCATGGACAGGGCGATCCGGTCCTTCACCGAGCCACCGGGGTTCTGGCCCTCGAGCTTGATGAGGATCCGCACGCCGGGATTGGGGCTCAGCTCGCTGATGTCGACCAGGGGCGTGTTGCCGATCAGCTCCAGGACGGAGCCGTACGAGGTCATGACGGACGGGGCACCCGGGGATCGACCGCCCCGCCGGCCACCGCAGGGAGGATGGAGATCTCGTCGGAGTCCTTGACCGGGGTGTCCAACGCCGACAGGTAGCGGACGTCGTCGTCGTTGAGGTAGACGTTGACGAACTTGTGCAGCGCGCCCGAGCTGTCGATGATCTGGCCGGACAGGCCCGGGTACTCGCCGACCAGGCCGGTCAGGACCTCACCCACCGTCGAACCGGCCGAGGAGACGGTCTTCGCACCGCCGGCGTGAGGGCGAAGGACGGTCGGCAGGTTGACTAGGACGGGCACGGGCGCTCCTCTGTGGCTGCTGGTGTGGTGCGTGGGATGGCTGGAGTGAAAGTCGACTGCTCCGGTGAGGATTCTACCGGGACTGCAGGACGACCGGCTCCTCGGTCACCGTGCCCCCCCTGATGCGGTAGCTCCGGACCACCGGCTGGATGTCCCGCAGGGAGACCAGGACGTAGTGCCACTCGGGATCCGGGGCCTGGGCCACGTCGGTGGCCGAGGGGTAGGCCTCGGTGTGGGTGTGGGAGTGGAAGACCCCGATGATGGCGTGGCCCGCCGCCTCGGCGTCCCGGTCCGCCCGGAGGTGCTCCTTGGGGTCGACGGTGTACAGCTTGGCCGAGGCGGCCAGGTTGCGCGTCGGGTAACAGGTGAGTGCCTCGCCGGTCACGGGGTCACCGCCCAGCAGGCCACAGGCCTCCTCGGGAAGGCCGGTGAGGCAGTGGGCGACCATCTGGTCGTGCACCAGTCGGGCGAGCGTGAGCATGCTGCAGTGCACGCTAGAGGAACCCGGCCGCCGATCGGGCGACTACCGTCGAGAGGTCATGTCCGCAGCCAAGAAGAACCGAGCCGGGGCGGCCAAGGGGTCCGAGGCGCGGCCCGAGGCCAACCGGGTGGTGGCGTCCAACCGGCGGGCCCGCCACGACTACGAGATCCTCGAGACCACCGAATGCGGCATCGTGCTGCAGGGCTCGGAGGTGAAGTCCCTGCGGGCGGGCCGGATCGCCCTCCAGGACTCCTACGCCCGGATCATCGACGGGGAGATGTGGCTGTTCGGGGTCCACATCCCCCCCTACGCCCAGGCCAACGGCTTCGGGGCCCACGATCCCGACCGCCGGCGCAAGCTGCTGCTGCACCGGCGCCAGATCGACGAGTGGATGGGTCGGTCCCAGCAGCAGTCGCTGACCCTGGTCCCGCTGTCCATCTACTTCACCGACGGACGGGCCAAGGTGGAACTGGCCCTGGCCCGAGGCCGCCGCCAGTACGACAAGCGCCACGCCATCGCCACCCGTGATGCCAGTCGTGAGGCCGCCCGGGAGGCCCGGGCCGCCTCCCGGCACGTCGACCACCGCTGAGCGCCCGGGTGGGTCCCGAGCCTCCGACCCCGGCCCCGGTTCCGGCGCTTCCGGTCGCCCCTGTCGCCCGATCACGCCGAGCCGGTAGGCTTGTGTCCCTGGCTGGGCACCCCGTCCGGCCCCAGGAGCAATCCCCAGGGGGTGACAGGCTTCGACTCTGGTCGTCGATGTAGGAGAAGCGAGCCGTGGTCTCCGGAGCCACGTTAAAGAGCCGGAACAAAAAACAAACGCCGAGCCTCAGCTCGCGCTCGCAGCCTAGAAACTGCGACGTCCGACCGGTCTCAGTCCCACGGGCCGGAGCCGGGCGCCATCTAGTGGGGCTCACCTGAACGACACCTCCGACGGGTCGTCAGGGACAATTCAGTCGGATACGGAACGACGCTGGTGCCGGTAACGGCGACGGTCCCGACAATCCACCGCCGGCTGCGCTCGGAGAAGGCCTACTGAGAAGCCGGAGGACGCGGGTTCGATTCCCGCCACCTCCACGATGCCCTGACCTGTTTTCCCGCAGGTCAGGGCATTGCTCTGTTCGGACGTGGCCGCGGACTGCTGCTGTTCGGGAACCGGATGGGTTCCCGAGGTCGGCGCAGGCTCAGTCGACCGGCATGAGCGCCGGATCCGCGGACGTTCCGATGTCGGGATCGTCGACGGTTCGGACCGGGCCCTTGAAGGACTTGTTGGCTCCCGCCACCCAGGCGATCCACACCCCGAGCACCAGGGCGAGCATGACGACCGGTGCATAGTTGAAATCGTTCCAGTTGAAGCTGCTGTTCCACGGGACGGCCGCGGGTGACCCGGGAAGACAGAAGATGATCACACAGAGCGCGACCCAGATGAAGGCGACCACGTTGATCCACTTGTAGTGCTGTCGGAGGTTCCACACGCCCGGTTCGAAGGCATCGCCCTTCCGCCACCGCAGGAAGACCGGCAAGATGTAGGCGATGTAGAGGCTGATGGTCGTGATCGACGTCACGGCGAAGAAGGCCACAGGGACACCGGCACTATTTCCGAAGAGAGCCGGGATGGTGATGATGAGGGCGAAGACCACCACGAACAGCACGGCCCAGGTGGGCGTCTGGTGCCGGTTGAGTCGACGCCACAGGGCGTGACCGGGCACCGCTCCATCTCGGGAGAAGGCGAAGACCATACGGGAGGCCGCGGCCACGCAGCCCATCCCGCAGAACAGCTGGCCGACGGTGGAGACGTCGAGTACCAGCTTGGCCAGGCCGCTGCTCAAGGCGGTCGTGATGATGGCGATGGCGGTACCGTCACCCTTGTTGACCGCGGCCACGTGGGTGGCGGCGAAGGTGATGGCCAGCAGCAGGATCCAGCCGCCCACGGCCGAATAGGCGATGGACGTCCACAGCCCCCGGGGCGCGGCCCGCTCGGCGTCGTGGGTCTCCTCGGAGAGGTGGGCCGAGGCGTCGTAGCCGGTGAAGGTGTACATGGTCAGCAAGAAGCCGAGCGGCAGCACGAAGAACCAGTAGATGTGACCGGAGAAGCCGGTGTTGTTGAACCGCTGGGTGAAGACGAACGAGGCGCTCTGGTGGGTGCTGGGCCCAAAGATCAGGACGAGCACGATCACCGCCACGCCGCCGAGCATCCACCAGGCCGAGACCCGGTTGAGCAGGGCCACCAGGTGCGAGGAGAAGACGTTGATCAACGCATGGGCGGCGAGGATGAGGAAGAACAGGACGAACGTGTTGTGCAGGATGGTCGAGGGCGTCGTCGTCGTGAAGTTGAGGATGAAATTCACGTTGTAGAGGCCGAGCACCGAGTTGAGGAACGTGGCGGCTCCGTAGTCGACCGCGGCGGTGATGGCCACGAGGCCGAGCAGGTTGAACCAACCCGTGAACCAGGACCAGCCCACCCCTCCCAGGCTGTAGGCCCAGTAGTAGATACCGCCGGCCGTCGGGTACTTCGACGCCAGCTCGGCCATCGACAGCCCGACCAGGAGGACCAGGATGCTGATCACCGGCCAGCCGATCGAGATGGCGATCGGGCCGCCGTCGTTCCAGGCCTGGGAGTAGGTGGTGAAGCATCCGGACAGGATGCAGATGATCGTGAGGGAGATGGCGAAGTTGGAGAACGCACTCCAGCCCCGGTTCAGCTCCGGCTTGTAGCCCAGAGCAGCCAGCCGCTCCTCATCCGACGACAGCACCGCATCGCTAGTTCCCATCGAGCCCTCCGCCTGTGTTGGTCACTCGGAACATGTCAGGTACAGCGTTGCCGGAGGAGGTTACCAAATCTCCCATCACCGCGAAAGGGGCCCGACTCGCCCGTCGGGACCGCCGGCGCTGCGATTCACGCGGTGCCATGACGGCAGCGCGCCGCGTCGCCCGACCCGACCTGAGGGGGCTCGACGGCACGTGGGAATTGCTCCGGGACGTCCTGGCCCGAGCGGCGCCTCACCGGACACTCCGGACGCTTGACCACAGGGGGACCCGGGTTTACTCTCCACACGTCTGTTGAGTCGCGGTTGGCGCGTTGCGTGCCCGACACCGATCGGGAGCGTCGCTCTCGGTGGAGAGGAAAGTCCGATTCCCAGCGCTTCTGGAACAACAGCACCCGCCGGGCGGCACGACGGCTCCGGTGTCCTCACGCTCCACCCGCTCGGCTCCGTGACGGGGGGGCGGCGGCTCGCACGGGCAGCGTCTCCCCGGTCGGCATGGGCTGCGCCCGTGTCCCGGCGCGAGGAGATCGATTGAGCACCGACCGGGCCCCGCACGGGAGGGTGAGCGTCGAAGAACTGACGCACCAGGTCGAGATGGGGCGCGTGGACACCGTGGTGGTGGCCATCACGGACATGCAGGGCCGGCTCCAGGGCAAGCGCTGCGACGCGGGCTACTTCCTCGAGCACGTGCGCCGGGACGCCACCGAGGCCTGCAACTACCTCCTGGCCGTTGACGTGGACATGTCGACCGTCGACGGCTATGCCATGTCGTCGTGGGAGCGGGGCTACGGGGACTTCGTCATGCGACCCGACCTCGGGACCCTGCGCTGGGTGCCGTGGCACCCCGGGACCGTCCTCTGCCACGCCGACGTCGAATGGGAGGACGGGAGCCCCGTGACCCCCGCGCCCCGCCAGGTGCTCCGGCGCCAGATCCGGCGCCTGGCCGAGCGGGGCTGGAACGGCTGTGCCGGCACCGAGCTCGAGTTCCTGCTCTTCCGGGACACCTACGAGGAGGCGTGGTCCCGGGGCTACCACGGCCTGACACCGTCCACCCAGTACAACGTCGACTACTCCCTGCTGGGAACGGCCCGGGTGGAGCCCCTGCTCCGCCGCATCCGACTGGGCATGACCGGGGCGGGCATGCAGGTGGAGTCGGCCAAGGGCGAGTGCAACCTGGGTCAGTTCGAGATCGCCTTCCTCTACTCGGGGCTGCTGGAGAAGGCCGACGAGCATGCCCTGTACAAGCTGGGGGCCAAGGAGATCGCCGCCCAGGAGGGCATGAGCCTCAGCTTCATGGCCAAGTTCGACGAGCGCGAGGGCAACTCCTGCCACGTCCACATCTCGCTCCGCGACGACGACGGTCTGCCGGTCTTCGTGGGCGACGCCCCCGACGCCATGTCCGAGACGTTCCAGCACTTCCTGGCCGGCCTGATCGCCACCACCCGCGAGCTGACGCTCCTGTATGCGCCCAACATCAACAGCTACAAGCGCTTCGCCCCGGGGTCGTTCGCACCCACCGCCGTGGCCTGGGGGCACGACAACCGGACCTGCGCCTACCGGGTCATTGGCCACGGGTCGGGCCTCCGGGTGGAGAGCCGGATCCCGGGGGGTGACGTGAACCCGTACCTGACGGTGGCGGCCCTGGTGGCCGGGGGCCTCCACGGCGTCGACCACCACCTCCCCCTCGACGCGCCGTTCGAGGGGAACGCCTACGCCTCGGACCGCCTGACCCATGTGCCCACCACCCTGGACGAGGCGGCATCGCTCTTCGACGCCAGCACCGTGGCCCGGACGGCCTTCGGTGACGACGTCGTCGACCACTATGTGAACATGGCGCGGATCGAGATCGCCGCCTTCGGTGCGGCCGTGACCGACTGGGAGCGGACCCGCGGCTTCGAACGGCTGTGAGCCGATCCGTCCGGGCCCGCCGGGCCGGCGGTGCACGGGTGACCACATGACGGACAGACGGAACCAGACGGAGGAGTGATGGCCGGTCGGCTCGAGGACAAGGTGGCGGTGATCACCGGCGCGGCCAGTGGGATCGGGAGGGCCAGCGCCCGTCGCTTCGTCGACGAGGGGGCCCGGGTGGTGGTGGCCGACATCGACGAGGCACCGGGGCAGGCGCTGGCCGACGAGCTGGGCATGGTCTTCGTGGCGGTCGACGTCACCGACCCGTCCAGCGTGGCCGGCCTCTACGACGCGGCGGCCGAGGCGTACGGGGGCATCGACGTGCTCTTCAACAACGCCGGGATCTCGCCACCGGACGACGACTCCATCCTCGAGACCGAGATGGACGCGTGGCGCCGGGTCCAAGAGGTCAATCTCACCGGGACGTACCTGTGCTGCAAGCACGGCCTCCCCCACCTCGTGGCCCGCGGGGGCGGGTCGGTCATCAACACCGCATCCTTCGTGGCCGTGCTCGGTGCCGCCACCTCGCAGATCTCCTACACGGCCTCCAAAGGTGGGGTCCTGGCCATGTCGCGGGAGCTCGGCGTGGAGTTCGCGAAACGGGGCATCCGGGTCAACGCGCTGTGCCCGGGCCCGGTCAACACGCCCCTCCTCCAGGAGCTGTTCGCCAAGGATCCCGAGCGGGCGGCCCGGCGGATGGTGCACGTCCCGATGGGGCGCTTCGGCGAGCCCGAGGAGATCGCGGCGGCGGCCGCCTTCCTGGCCTCGGACGACGCCTCATTCATCACCGCGTCGACCTTCCTGGTCGACGGCGGCATCCATGCCGCCTACACCACGCCACTGTGAGGATCGCACCGGAGAGGTGACCGTCGCACCCCGGGCCCGGCAGTGCATCCGGGACCATGGCGGGGTCACCTCCGTCCGTCCCCGCCGGCGCCGCTGCAGCCGGGGCCAGGGCGCCGTGGTCGACGTCATAACCACCACTCCGGCCGACGGCGAAGACGTCGAGCCGGTCCGAGGCGGGGACATCGCCGCGGAATTCCGGCCGACGCCCGCCTCCGGCCCCCGGGTCCGGACCGGTCCGTCCGGTGGTCCGCTGGCCCGGAGCGATGCGTCCTGGACCTCGCTACGATCGGTGTCGTGGTCGCCATCATCCTGCTTCCTGTCGTGGTCTTCGTGTGGATCGCCAAGCGCCTCCGGACCCGCCGTGAGCAGCGGGCCGAGGCCGAGCTGGCCCTGGCCGAGGCCGAGGCCATCCGTCGGGAGCAGGAGATCGTCGCCGATCTCGAAGCCCGCTTCTACGAAGCCTGAGACCGGCGGGGGACCGGGCCGGGTCAGCCCGGCGGCGCGTCGGCACCGGCCCCACCGGGTGGCCTGACCTCCCACCTGGTCGAGCGTCCGCCGGCCGGGGCGGGTGGGCCTGGGGCGCGTTCGGCTGCCTCGATCCTGTCGGAGTCGATCCGCCACCGGCTCCAGTTACCGAGTCGGGTGGCCGATGATGCGGTGAGAGCACATTCCGCTTTGCACTGCCCTGATCTGGATCATCTCCAGCACCAGGGACAGGGTTGGATGCCTGATTCCACTCGGCTACACCCACAGAATCGACGTGTCCCATGCGCCAGAGCTCACCCCGTACTGCCGGTCATCCGCGGCCGCGTCCCTTTCGGCGTATCCCGCTCGTCTGTGCCGCCGTCGTCCTCGGCGCCGTGGCCCCGGTGGTCCTCCACGCCCCGAGGGCCGGCGCGGCGGCGGCCGTGGCCACCACGACCTCGCTCTACGAGCCCAACACCGCGGCAGCCGCGGCGTACGCCGGGGGCCAGGCGGCCGGACGATCCGGTGCGCACGGTCTGGTGATCCTCGACTTCGGGCGACCGGCGGCCGACGGGCCCCTCTCCGGGACGGTCGACTTCACCGGTGGCTTCGCCTCGTTGGCGTCCATCGAGATCGCCGCCGAGAGCTACATCGACGGCTACTTCGCCACCGCTCCCGACCGCCTGTCGCTGGATGTGGCCATCGGGACCAACGACAGCTGCGGTACGGGACAGCCGTGCGGGGCCGTGGTGTGCGGATGCGCCTCCGAACCATCCAGCTTCACGGCCTGGGGCGCGGCCCTGGCGGCGGCCGTGGACCAGGTCCAGGCCCACGCCACCCACGCCAAGGACCGCGCCGGCTACACCGACACGGTGACGGTGATGGCCGGGGACGACGCCGAGCCGGGCTTCGATCCGGAATTCGTGAACACCTCCGACCTCATGGCCGGGTACGCCCGGGCCGTGGGCGGCTACACGCCGGCCCTGGTCGACTACGGCTCGGCCGACCCCGGCATCTGGTCGGAGGCCCAGCTCCTCCGGGTGGCCAACGGCTTCGCCCCCAACCTGGCCGTGCCCGAGATCTACTCGCCCGGGGATGCCTCGAGATGGGCGGCGCTGGCCTCCTACGCCAAGGGGGTCGGACAGCCGCTGACCTTCTTCGGGGTCCTGGGCGGAGGTACAGGCGGGTCGGCGGCCCCCACCGGCTACAGCTCGTTCGCCGACGCCCTGCAGCCCATCACGGGGCAGGACTCGTTCCGGTGGTTCTCGAACATCTCCCCCTAGGCGCCCCCTCGGCTGCGGGGATCAGCGCCCCCTCCACTGCGGGACGCGACCCTCGGAGGCGGCCAGACGTGCCTCTCGGGCATCCTCGGTGGCCGCCGTCACCAGCCGCATGGTCTCCCCGAACCGGATGGCCTCCACCGGGGGAAGGCTCTGGGCCCGGATGGCCACTTCCTTGCAGGCCCGGGCGGCCAGAGGGGCGGCGGCCACCAGCCGACGGGCCAGCGACTCGGCCTCCTCCATGAGCTGATCGTGGGGCACCACCCAACCGGCCAGCCCGATCTCGTGGGCCCGTGACGCGCCGATGCGCTCCCCGGTGAGGAGGAGCTCCATGGCGTACTGCCAGTTGACCCGCTGGGGGAGCCGGATGGCGCCCACCATGGCCGGGACGCCCATGCGGACCTCGGGGTACCCGAACTCGGCCCGGTCGCTGGCGATCACGAAGTCACACCAGGTGACGAGGGTGAGCCCGTAGCCCAGGCAGTAGCCGTTGACGGCGGCGATGACCGGCTTGTAGATCTCCCACCCGCTCTCGAACGAATTGACGGTGGGCTTCTCCCAGAACGTCCCGGCGAACGTACCCGTCGACCCGGCCCCGTCACGCAGGTCCGCTCCGGCACAGAAGGCCGATCCCGCACCCGTCACGATGGCCACCCAGGCCTCCTCGTCGTCACGGAACCGCGCGAAGGCCTCGTTCAGGGCGGTCCGCATCTCCCCGTTGATGGCGTTGAGGGCCTCGGGACGGTTGTAGGTGATGGTGGCGACGTGTCCGTCGAGCGCGTAGGTGGCGAGTGGGCTCATCCGCACAGCATGCCCCACCGGCTCGAGCAGGCCCGGGGTCCCGTCCGGGCATCGGCGCCGCCCCGGTCCGGGCCCCGGTGGAGCGGGAGGAGCTCAGTCCTCTTCGGGGATCTGGATGGTGACACCACCGTCGATGACGACACCGTCCTCGCCCCCGGACAGTTCGAAGATCTCCCACGGGCTGGGCGGGGGGGTCTCGGCCAGGACGGACAACAGTGCGGTCTGGCTGTCGGTGAACGCCCGGAGCTTGGTGGACTCGGGGATGCCCAGGGCCACGCATTGGGCACAGAAATCGATCAGCTCGCCGAGCGA
>Ga0302196_10005035_pt1 | contig 11856 bp, 8 predicted proteins | sample II_Bog_N1_3_FD_198794 | JGI IMG/M metagenome (GOLD analysis project Ga0302196, IMG submission 198794) | Peat permafrost microbial communities from Stordalen Mire near Abisko, Sweden - II_Bog_N1_3 | ecosystem: Environmental > Terrestrial > Soil > Wetlands > Peat | place: Sweden: Abisko, Stordalen...
ACATGGCTGGGTCGACATGGCTGGGTCGACATGGCTGGGTCGACATGGCTGGGTCGACATGGCTGGGTCGATATGGCTGGGTCGACATGGCTGGGTCGATATGGCTGGGTCGACATGGCTGGGTCGACATGGCGTCGACATGGCACGGTGGGGCCGGATGGTGCGACCCCGGCCGTCTCCGGCGCCCTCTGCTCCTTGGCTACAGCCTGGCATCCCCGGCGCCGGTGGGGGTGGACGGCGACAGGGTCCGTGCTCGGGTTGCCGCCCACCGAGCCGTCGGTGTCGGGGAACGAGGATCAGCCCTGGTGCCGGATGCGCCCGTCGACCCGACCGGCCGGCGGTGGGAGCGAACGACGAGGGATCAGGACCGGCCCGGAGGATCGCCGGACGGGGGGTCGGAGAAGACGGCGGCCCGCTTCTCCCGGAGGGCGGCCACGCCCTCGCGGTAGTCGGGACCGGACATCATGGGATCGATGAGCGCTTCGGCCGTCCGGACCGATTCCGCCGCCGTCTGGTGGAAGGCCTCGTACACCTGGCGCTTGGACGCGGCCATGGACGCCGGTGACACGGAGGTGGCCAGCATGCGGGCATACCCCCGGACGGTCTCGGCCAACTGGTCGGCGGGCACCACCGCGGTGACCAGTCCGAGATCGAACGCCTCCTCGGCGGTGAAGGTGCGGCTGGACAGAATGAGGTCCATGGCCCGGGGTAGCCCGATCAGCTTGGGCAGGAGCCAGGCCAACCCGAAGGCGCACGGGAGGCCCAACCGCCCGTGCGCCGTGGTCAGCTTGGCCCCGGCGGCGGCGAACCGTAGGTCGCAGTAGCAGGCCAGAGCGAAGCCGATGCCGGCCGCCGGGCCGTTGACGGCGGCGATGACGGGCTTCCGGATACCGAAGTGGTAGGCCAGTTCGGCGTCGAACTCGGGCCGGACGCCGTAGCCCGGGCGGTCGAGGTGGTCGGCGTCCCAGGAGCGGTAGGCACCCCGCTCGACGTGGCCGGCCAGGTCCTCCGACTCGGCGCCGGAGCAGAACCCCCTCCCGGAGCCGGTCACCACGATGACCCGCACCTCGGCGTCGTCGGAGGCCCGCTCCAGGCAGGACCGGTACTCGGCGTTCATCTGCGCCGTCCAGGCGTTGAGGCGCTCGGGCCGGTGGAGGGTGATGGTGGCCACCCGATCGGTGACGTCGTAGCGCGTGACCTCGAGGTCCGGGAGGCGGGCCCCCACCATCACCGCACCCACATCCGCGTCGATGCCCCGGTGCCGCCCGTGTCGGGTGGCCGGTCCGCCCTCAGTAGCGGTAGGTGTCCGGCTTGTAGGGACCGTCCACCGAGACGCCGATGTACTCGGCCTGCTCCTTCGTGAGCGTGGTCAGCCTGACCCCGAGGGCGTCGAGGTGGAGTCGGGCCACCTTCTCGTCGAGGTGCTTGGGCAGCACGTACACCTTGTTCTCGTACTGGCTGGCGTTGTTGAACAACTCCATCTGGGCCATGGTCTGGTTGGTGAAGGAGTTGGACATCACGAAGCTGGGATGACCGGTGGCGTTGCCCAGGTTGAGGAGGCGCCCCTCGGACAGGATGATGACGGCGTGGCCGTCGGGAAACACCCACTTGTCCACCTGGGGCTTGATGTTCACGCGCTCCACCCCGTCGATCTTCATCAGCCCGGCCATGTCGATCTCGTTGTCGAAGTGCCCGATATTGCCCACGATGGCCTGGTGCTTCATCTGCTCCATGTCGGCGGCCGTGATGACGTCCTTGTTGCCGGTCGTGGTCACGAAGATGTCGGCCGTCTCCACCACGTCCTCGAGCGTGGCCACCTGGTAGCCGTCCATGGCGGCCTGCAGGGCACAGATGGGATCCACCTCGGTCACCACGACCCGGGCCCCCTGGCCCCGCAGTGACTCGGCGCAGCCCTTGCCCACATCCCCGTAACCGCAGACGACCGCCACCTTGCCCCCGATCAGGACATCGGTGGCCCGGTTGATGCCGTCGATCAGCGAGTGCCGGCAGCCGTACTTGTTGTCGAACTTCGACTTGGTCACGGCATCGTTGACATTGATGGCGGCGAACAGCAGCTCGCCGCTCTGCTCCATCTCGTTCAGCCGGTGCACACCGGTGGTGGTCTCCTCGGACACCCCCTTGATGCCGCTGGCGATGGTCGTCCACCGGTTCGGATCCTCAGCCAGGCTCCTGGTGAGCACCTCGAGGACCACGCCGAACTCTTCGGAGTCTGCCGTCGACGGGTCGGGAACGGCGCCCGCCTTCTCGTACTCGACGCCCTTGTGCACCAAGAGGGTGGCGTCCCCGCCGTCGTCGAGGATCATGGTCGGACCCTGGCCGGGCCACAGCAGGGCCTGCTCGGTGCACCACCAGTACTCCTCGAGCGTCTCACCCTTCCAGGCGAAGACCGGGACGCCGGCCGGGCTGTCCACCGTGCCCGCCGGGCCGACGGCCACGGCGGCGGCGGCGTGGTCCTGGGTGGAGAAGATGTTGCAGCTGGCCCAACGCACCTCGGCGCCCAGGGCGGTGAGGGTCTCGATGAGGACGGCGGTCTGGATGGTCATGTGGAGGGAGCCCGTGATCCGGGCCCCGGCGAGGGGCTTCTCGGCACCGTGCTCGGCCCTCATGGCCATCAGCCCGGGCATCTCGTGCTCGGCCAACTCGATCTCCTTGCGGCCGAACTCGGCGAGGGAGAGGTCGGCCACCTTGAAGTCGGCGGTCTGGGTGGGGGTCATGGGGGCTCCTTGGCTGTGGCAGGTCCTACACGGGCTGCCTGGTGGTCGGCGCGGGAAGGCGGTCCCTTGCCGGCCGGTCCAGAGCCGTCGGACCACTGCTCGAGTGGTCGCCGTGCCCCAGTGCCGACCGCACCATCGTAGCCGACCGCGTCGATCCGTCCCGAGTGGGGCGCCTCGACTGAGGCGTCGGGGCCAGACCCGGTTCCGCTGGGCCGGCTGCCTCGGAGCGGGTGGGACACTGGGGCATCGACCCTCCCGACACACCGCCGACGGAGCGGGCTCTCCGCCCCGGCTCGCCGGCCTGGTGGTTCACCAGCCGTGCCACCGGGCGCATCACCGTGGCCCAGTTCCCCAACGTGCCCCTGCTGGTGTTCCTCGGCGCTGTGGTCGCCGGTCGCCTCCTCGACCACCACCATCAGATCTCCCGGGTCCTCGCCGACGTGGCCACCGGGGCCATCGTCCTGTGGGCCCTCGACGAGATCCTCCGAGGGGTGAACCCGTGGCGCCGACTCCTGGGCGCGGTGGTGCTGGGACTGTCCATCCGCACCCTCCTCCTCCGCTGAGCGCAGCGGGCCGGCGTGGCCGACGGACGGAGCCCCAGGACCCCAGGCGCCCGGCCCCGGCCCGCTACCATCGTGCCGACATGACGCGGGTCGGCCCCCGGGCAGTGGGCGCCGCTGACGAGGCAGAGGCTGACGAAGCAGAGGGGGAGGAACGATGATGCGGGAGCGGAGCGCACCAGCAGTGAGGGGACCCGGCCAGCTGGTCGGGTCATCGGTGTCGACGACCAGACGCCGCTTCACCGCCGTGGTCGGGGCGGTGGTGCTCACCGCCGGCCTACTGACGACGGCCGGCTTCGCCGGATCGGCGGCGGCGTCGACGGGATCGTCGGGAGGGAGGGTGCTCTTGGTGGGCACCTTCCACGGCCATGCCGGCAAGTACAAGACCATCCAGTCGGCCGTGGACGCGGCCAAACCGGGTGACTGGGTCCTCGTGGCCCCCGGGGACTACCACGAGAACGCCGACGAGTCGGGTGTCACCACCGATCCCGCCCACGGGGACATGGGTGGGGTGATGATCACCACCTCGGGTATCCACCTCCGGGGCATGAACCGGGCGACGGTGATCGTCGACGGGACCAAGTTCGGGTCTCCCGGCGCCTGCAGCTCGAGCCCGAGTGCACAGAACTTCGGGGCCGTCGGCAGCAACGGCCAGGCCGTCGGTCGCAACGGGATCGTGATCTGGAAGGCGAACAACGTCTCGGTGGACAACCTGACGGCGTGCAACTTCCTCGCCGGCACGGGCGACTCCGGAAACGAGATCTGGTGGAACGGCGGTGCCGACAGCGGCAGGATCGGCCTCAAGGGCTATAGGGGCACCTACCTCACCGCCACCACCTCGTACTTCAGTAGCCAGGGCACGGCGGACCAGCAGGAGGCCACCGCCGCCCAGTACGGGATCTTCTCGTCCAACGCGCAGGGCCCCGGGGTCTGGAACCAGCTGTACGCCAGCAACTTCAACGACTCCGGCATGTACGTGGGGGCCTGCCTCCAACTGTGCGGGATGACCATCGACCATGCCTGGATGGAGTACAACGCCCTCGGCTACTCCGGTACCAACTCCGGTGGGTCGATCGTGGTGGAGCACTCCCAGTTCGACAACAACCAGGACGGGTTCGACACCAACACCCAGATCAACGGGGACCCGCCGGCGCCCCAGAACGGGGCCTGCCCCGGCAAGCGGATCAGCCCGATCACCCATACCCGCTCCTGCTGGGTGTTCATCCACAACTACGTCCATGACAACAACAATCCCAACGTGCCCGAGGCCGGCAACGCCGCCGCCGGGCCGACCGGCACGGGCATGACGTTGTCGGGGGGTCGCAACGACACGGTCATGGACAACGTGTTCGCCGACAACGGAGCGTGGGGCTTCCTCATGGTGCCGTATCCCGACTCGGGCACGCCCTCGCTCAACCAATCCTGTCCCGGCACCGGAGGGGTGGAGACGCCCGGATTCGGCTGTGTCTACGATCCCATGAACGACGCGCTGCTCCACAACACCTTCAGCCACAACGGGTACTTCGGTAACCCCGGCAACGCCGACTACGGACAGATCACCCTCGATGCCAACCAGGCGCAGAACTGCTTCGCCGGGAACACGGCACCGAACGGGAGCCAGCCCTCGGACCTCGAACAGACCCAACCCACCTGTGGGAAGCCGACGACGGCGGCCAACACCGGAGGTCCGTTGCTGGCCCAGGTGCTCTGCGACACCGGATTCGGTTCCTGCCCCGCCGGCGCCACGTATCCCGTCCGCACCGGCGTGATCATGCACCCCCTGCCCCACGGCATCCCCACCATGCCCAACCCGTGTGCCGGGGTCCCGGCCAATGTCTGGTGCCCGGCGGGCAAACCGCTCTGACGGCCGACGGGGGCCGGAGCCGCCGACCGATGGGGGGCCGGACCCGATGACCGGGTCGGACCCGCAGCGACGCACCGAGCCCGAGGGACGGGTGGTGCGGGGGGCCAGTACCATCTTCGCGGTGGGGCGCCGATCGTGACCCGGGCAGCGGCCGACGGTCCCCCCGTCCCCGACGGTCCCGGTCCGCTCGAGGTGTGGGCCAGCCGGGAGACGGTGGTCGGTGACACCCGTGTCCGTCGGGCCCTGCCCCACCGGTCCCGCCGGACGGTCGGCGCCTGGTGCTTCGCCGACCACATGGGCCCACTGGCGCCCGACGCCACTCCCACCGGCATCGGCCCCCACCCCCACACCGGCCTGCACACCGTGACCTGGCTGGTCGAAGGGGAGATGCTGCATCGGGACTCCCTCGGCTCGGAGCAGATCCTCCGCCCGGGACAGCTCAATCTGATGACCGCGGGCCAGGGCGTCAGCCACGCCGAGGAGCCCACCGCCCGAGGAGGGGGAGGAGGAATGCACGGGATCCAGCTCTGGGTGGCGCAACCCGAGGCCACGCGTCACGGCCCTCCGGCGTTCGAGCACCACCCGTCCCTTCCCGGCGTCGAGTTGGGCTCGGCCCTGGCCACCGTGCTCGTGGGCACCCTGGACGGCGCGGCATCACCGGCCCGCCGGGACACCGATCTGGTGGGCCTCGACGTCCGGCTCCGTCGGGGCGCGGCGGAGCTCCCGGTCGAGCCGTCGTTCGAGCACGCGCTGGTGGTGTTGGAGGGCGGCGTGCGGGTCGACGGACGGCCCGTGGTGCCGGGGGAGGGGGCGTACGCAGGCCCCGGGCGCCACCAACTCGACCTCGACTCGACGGAAGGGGCCAGGCTCCTGGTGCTCGGGGGAGCCCCGTTCGAGTCGGCCGTGGTGATGTGGTGGAACTTCGTGGGTCGGACCCGCCAGGAGGTCGCCGAGGCGGGGAGGCAGTGGAACGACGGCGCCGACCGGTTCGGCGACACCGGGTCGCCCATGGCCCGGATCCCGTCCCCCCGTCCCCCGTGGGACCCGTCCCGGCTTTAGGCCGTCTCCTCCTCCCGGGCCCGTCGGCACCCAGTGGAAGGCCAGGACGGCATCGTGGGATGCCGTCAGGGCGCGGTCACCGAAACGGCGAGGGGGAGGTTCTCCGACGACTGACCGACGGCGAGCCGGTAGGTGCCCGGCAACGTGGTCCAGGCGCCGTTGAGGTAGATGCGGAAGGCCGAGGCGGGAATGGCCAGTGTGACCTCACGTGATCGGCCGGGAGCCAACGGCACCGTGGTGAACGCCTTGAGTTGGGCCGGCGGCTCGCCGGCTGCGGACGGGAAGGTGACGTAGGCCTGCGGCACGGCGACGCCGGCCCGGGCACCCGTGTTGGACACTCGGACACGAAGATCGAATCCGCCGTTGGTGCTGGACAGCGACAGGTGCGACAGCGAGAAGGTGGTGTAGGCCAGGCCGAAGCCGAACGGGAACAGGGGCCGGATCCCCTGGGCATGGTCGTACCGGTAGCCCACATCGAGTCCCTCCGAGTAGGTCGAGGTCAAGTCGACCCCCGGCCACTGGGCCGGCGTGCCCACCCCGGTGGTGGCGGCGGAGGCGGGAAAGGTCAACGGGAGCCGGCCCGAGGGGTCCACGTCCCCGTAGAGGAGGGAGGCGATGGCGGCTCCATCCTGCTCGCCCGGGTACCACGCTTCGATGACCCCGCGGACCTGGTGTAGCCAGGGCATGAGCACCGGCCCGCCGGTGTCGAGGACCACGACGGTCCTGGGGTTGGCGGCGGCCACGGCGGCAATGAGGGCGTTCTCGTCGCCGGGGAGAAGCAGCGACGGTCGGTCGAAGGCCTCGGAGTTGAAACTACCGGCGAAGACCACGGCGGTCCTGGCTCTGCGGGCCGCGGCAACGGCGGCGTCGATCTTGGCGCTGGCGTAGGAGAATCCCAGGGTGAGGGAACTGGCGGCGACGGACTCTTCTCCGGACGGGGTGTGTCCGTAGTCCGGCTGCCAGGCTAGTTCGACCCGGTAGGGGTGATCCCCGACGAGGGGCACGGTCTCGGACCAGCGGCCGAGGCCGTGGCTGAGCGGGTCGCTCACGGCGGTCATCCCGTCGAGGGTGAGTGTGGCCGCACCCACCCCTTGCAACGAGAAGGTGTACAGCCCGCTGCGGGGCGGGGTGAGCGTGCCCGTCCACTTGGCCGAGACATCCGACCAGCCCGGAGGGAGCACGACGTGGGTGTGGGACGGTGAGGTGGACCGGCCCAGGGCGAAGGAGCCGATCCCCCGTCCCCGTGGGTCGTCGAGGCGGTCCACAGGAGGGACGGCGGGAGCCTCGGGGAGGAGGCGGTTGGAGGAAGGATGGAGACCGAGCGAGACATCGACCGTCGGCTGCACCGACTGCACCGACTGCACCGACTGCACCGACTGCACCGAGGCTGCACCAGTCGCCTCGTCGGGGTCGGCCTGCGTCAACGTGAGCGTGAGCCCATGGCCGACCCCGGATGCCGGTGACAGGTACCGGGTGGGCACGGGAGGCAGGTTGGCGGTCGTGCTGCCACCGTCGGTATAGGTGACGGTGGCGCGCGGCCCCGCTCGGCGCCGGATGGCCCCGAGCGGTGACGACGTGAAGGGTGGGGTCACCCGCGAGCTTCCGTATCCGGTGGTGACCGGGTCGGTGGCGGCCGCGGCGCCGATGACGGCCACGGAGTTGTGGGCCGCGGCCGTGAGGGGCAACGTCGCACCGGCATTCTTGAGCAACACGGCCGATCGTTCCGCGGCGGTGAGGGCGAAGTCGGTGTCCGAGTCGGAGTCCACGGCGGTACCCGGTGAGTCCGTGTCGGCCCGGTCCACGAGCCCGTGGGCGAACATGGTGGTCAGGACCCGCGTCACGGCCCGGTTCACCGCGCCCATCGTCAACCGGTGCCCGCGCACCAGCTCGTCCAGCCGGGTCACGGAGGCCGGCTTGAGGAGATCGGTGCCGGCGTCGATGGCCGCCACCGGATCGTGCACCGCCTCGAGGTCGGATCGGACGAAGCCGGAGAAGCCCCAGGCGGACAGTTGGTTCATCAGGCCCGGGTCCTGGCACTGGTACGTCCCGTTCAGCTGGGGGTAGGCACACATGGCCGAGGCGATATGCGCCTGTTCGACGGCGGCCTGGAAGGGAGGGAAGTACAGCTCCTCGAGGGCCCTCGTGGGCACCGCCACGTTGAGCACGCCCCGATCGGTCTCCTGGTTGTACACGGCAAAGTGCTTGGCCATGGCCAAGGTGCCGGTCGACTGGATCCCCTCGGTGTCGGCCACGCCCATGGCCGACACCAACAGGGGGTCCTCGCCGAATCCCTCATAGGTGCGCCCGCTCTGCGGCACGCGATCGATGTTGAGTGTCGGCCCCTGGATGACGTCGATGCCCTGTCCGGCGGCTTCGGACCCGAGGACCTGGCCGTACTCCTCGGCCACTCCCGTGTCGAAGGTGGCGGCGATCCCGAGTGGGGCCGGTAGCTGGGTGACGCCCACGGCACCGTAGGCCACGCCCTGGGGGCCGTCCTGGAGGGAGAGCGCGGGGATGCACAGGCGCGGCACGCCGGCGTTGATGTTCTCGTACGGACCGGCATGGAGCAGCACGATCTCCCCGAGCTTCTCGTGCACCGTCATCCGCCGCAGCACCTCGGCGGCCAGGGCGGCGGGGGCGAGGTTCCGGTCGAGGCCAGCCTCGAGCCACGGGCACCGGCTCACGTCTGCGGCCGTGGAGGGGACCTGGGGCGGCGTGGCGTTGCGCCCGCCGAAGGCGAAATCGGCGGCACCGTCACCCAGTGCGCTCCCAACCGGCGTCACCGCGACCAGTGCGCCCAGCACCACCACGCCCACCACGATGGCCACCGCCACCGCGCGTGGGCAGCTCCGCGTCGCCCGGGGGCTCCCAGCGGGCGTCGAGGTGCTGTCAGGTGTGCGATCCATCGGCCGCGGCCAACCTAGTGACCATCGGCCGCCGATGGGCGTCAGGCCATGGGCGGGCAGCCGCCGTTAGACGGCTTCCGATCGATTCCGTCCCGTTGGGGCCCGATTCTCGGGCGACCCCCGGGTGGCGTGGCCTCCAGTCCACGGACGGCGCCGTGGTCGCGCGGACTAGTTGACCAATTTTGTCGGGTTTGAGAGGATGGGCATCAGAGAGCGCCTACCCGTGCTGGCGAACGACGCCGAGGGAACGCTGCGAGGAGACCACTGCCATGTCCGAATGGGGATTCGAAACCCGTCAGATCCACGCGGGTGCCGTACCCGACCCCACCACCGGGGCCCGCGCCGTACCCATCTACCAGACCACCAGCTACACCTTCCGGGACACCGCCCATGCCGCTGCCCTGTTCGGGTTGGAGGAGCTGGGCAACATCTACACCCGGATCATGAACCCGACCCAGGCCGTGTTCGAGGAGCGGGTGGCCGCCCTCGAAGGGGGTGTGGCCGCGCTGGCGGTGGCCAGCGGTCAGGCCGCCGAGACCATCACGTTGCTCAATCTGGCGGAGAACGGTGGCCATGTGGTCTCCTCGGCCTCCCTGTACGGAGGCACGTACAACCTCCTCCACTACACCCTGCCCAAGTTCGGGATCGAGGTGACGTTCGTGGAGGACCCCGACGACCTTGACGCCTGGCGCGCCGCCATCCGCCCCAACACCAAGGCCTTCTACGCCGAGACCCTGGGCAACCCGAAAGGTGACGTCCTCGATTTCGAGCGGGTGGCGTCCATCGCCCACGAGCACAAGATCCCTCTGGTGGTGGACAACACGGTGGCCACCCCCTACCTGTGCCAGCCCCTCCTGCACGGCGCCGACATCGTCGTGCACTCGGCCACCAAGTTCATCGGCGGGCACGGCACGTCCATCGGGGGCATCATCGTCGACGGCGGCTCGTTCGACTACGAGGGAAGCGGTCGGTTCCCCGGCTTCACCGAGCCCGACCCCAGCTACCACGGCCTGGTCTTCGGCCAACTACCGGAGAGCCTGTTCCCGGCGCGGTTCGTGCTGAAGGCCCGGCTGCAGTACCTCCGCGACATCGGGGCCTCCATCGCCCCCCTCAACTCGTTCCTCTTCCTCCAGGGGCTGGAGACACTCAGCCTCCGCATGGAGCGGCACGTCCAGAACGCCACTGCCGTGGCCGAGTGGCTGGAGGCCCGCGACGACGTGCCGTGGGTCTTCTACCCCGGCCTGGCCTCGAGCCCGTGGCACGAGCGCCAGCAGCAGTACCTGCCCAACGGGGGTGGGGCGATCCTGGCCTTCGGGATCACCGGCGGGGCCGAGGCGGGCAAGACGTTCATCGAGGGGCTCGAGCTCTTCAGCCACCTGGCCAATGTCGGTGACGTCCGCAGCCTGGCCATCCACCCGGCGTCCACCACCCACTCCCAGTTGACCGAGGCCGAGCAGGTGACCACCGGTGTGACGCCGGACCTGGTCCGGCTGTGCATCGGTCTCGAGTCGATCGAGGACATCATCGCCGACCTCGAGGCGGGGTTCCGCTCCATCAAAGGTACGTGACCCCGGGCCCGTACCCGGGGGTATGGGCACCGGGTGACGATCCGGGAGGGCGCCGGTTCGCCGAGCTCTTCGGTGTCGGTTCGCCGGGTCTTCGGCTCGAAGGCGGTGGCCACCTCCCCGGGGTCACGGTGGCCTACGAGACGTGGGGCGCGCTCGACGCCGACCGGGCCAACGCCGTCCTGGTGCTGCACGCCCTGACCGGGGACTCCCATGCCGCCGGTCCCGCCGGTCCGGGCCATCCGCTGGCGGGATGGTGGGAGGGGCTGATCGGGCCCGGCGCCCCCATTGACACCGACCGGTACTTCGTGGTGTGCCCGAATGTGCTGGGCGGCTGCCAGGGAACCACCGGTCCCGCGTCACCGGCACCGAACGGCCTGGCGTGGGGGTCACGCTTCCCGTTGGTGACCATCCGGGACCAGGTGACGGTGGAGGTGGCCCTCGCCGACCACCTGGGCATCGACCAGTGGTCGGGTGTGGTCGGCGGCTCCATGGGGGGTATGCGCGTCCTCGAGTGGTGCGTGGGCCATCCCGACCGGGTCCGGCGGGCGGCGGTGCTGGCCGTGGGGGCCATGGCCACCGCCGGACAGATCGCCTTGTGCTCGCTGCAGATACGGGCCATCACCGGCGATCCCGCCTATGCCGGTGGGGACTACTACGCCACCCGAGACCGTCCGAGCGACGGCCTGTCGTTGGCCCGCGGCATCGGGCAGTACAGCTACCGCACCGACCTCGAACTGGAGAGCCGTTTCGGCCGGACGGCCCAGGAGGAGGAGGATCCCCGCAAGGGCGGGCGGTTCGCCGTTGAGTCCTATCTCGAACACCACGGGGACAAGCTGGCTCGACGGTTCGACCCCAACTCCTACGTCGTCCTGAGCGAGGCCATGAACCACCATGACGTGGGCCGCGGCCGCAACGGGGTGGCCCGAGCCCTGGCCTCGGTACGGGCCGAGGTGGCGGTGGCCGGCATGGCGTCCGACCGCCTCTACCCGCTCGGCCTGCAGTACCAACTGGCCCGTTTGATTCCCGGCAGCCAACCCGTCACCGTGATCGAGTCCCCCTCGGGCCACGACGGGTTCCTGCTGGAGGTCGATCAGGTAGGCGCTGTCGTCGCCTCACTCCTGGCCTGACGATCTTCCCGCTGACGTCTTCGGTTCCCTACCCGGG
>Ga0302196_10005037_pt1 | contig 11855 bp, 14 predicted proteins | sample II_Bog_N1_3_FD_198794 | JGI IMG/M metagenome (GOLD analysis project Ga0302196, IMG submission 198794) | Peat permafrost microbial communities from Stordalen Mire near Abisko, Sweden - II_Bog_N1_3 | ecosystem: Environmental > Terrestrial > Soil > Wetlands > Peat | place: Sweden: Abisko...
GTCGGGGAGGGGGCGGTGCTCTCCATGGGCGTCTTCATCAGCGCCTCCACCCGCATCATCGATCGCAAGACCGGCGAGATCCACCGTGGATACGTACCGCCCTATTCGGTGATCGTGCCCGGCGCCCAGCCCGATCCCAACGGCGGCCCGGGTCTCGCCTGCGCCGTGATCGTCAAGACGGTGGATGCGCAGACGCGCTCGAAGACCAGCATCAACGAGCTGTTGCGGGACTGAAGGAACGCCCCCGGACCGCCTAGTCGTTGCCGCCGCCATGGGCCTTGCAACGGCTACGCTCGGGGGCGACAACCCTCACGCGTGCGCTGTGACGTTTCGGCCTGGACCGACGCTCCGGCGACTTGGGGGGAACAGAGGTTGCGGCTGACATGAGCACCGCTTCGTGACGGGCCGCATCAGAACGCCCGGTTTTTTACGCGCCCTGGCGCCCGACTGGCTGGTGCAGGTGAGGCGCTGGCGCCGCGCCCACGGCGCCTTTCCGCGGCTTCTGCGGCCCTCCACCTTCAGCGAGAAGATCCTCCATCGGATGATCTTCGACCGCCGTCCGCTCCTGACGCAACTGGCCGACAAGGTGGCCGTACGTTCCTTCGTTGAAGCGCGCCTGGGGCCGGACATTCTGCCCCGGCTTCTTCATCTGACAACCCAGCCCACGGACATACCCTTCGACGACCTGCCGGACCGGTTCGTGGTCAAGCCGTCCCACGGTTCAGGCTGGGTGACGCTGGTCACAGAAAAGGCCGCTATGGACCGCGGCCTGCTCGTTCGGACCTGTGACGACTGGCTCGGCCGGAATTTCTATGGCCTGACGCGTGAGCGTCACTATCGCGACATCCCGCCGCGAATCCTGATCGAGGCTTTTGTGGGCGGCGAGGGGGACGGGCCGCCGGACGATTACAAGCTGTTCGTCTTCGATGGAGTGGTCAAGCTCATTCAGCTCGATAGTGGCCGGTTCGGCCATCATCGCCGGCGTCTCTACACCGCGGACTGGGAGCGCATCGACGTGCGGTACGGCTATGATGAGATCGACAACTGCCGGCCCGCGCCGGCCCACCTTCAAAACATGATCGCCGCGGCCGAGGCGCTCGGCCAGGGCCTGGATTTTGTGCGCGCAGATTTCTACGACACGGCTGGCGGCCTCTATTTCGGAGAGCTCACAATGACTCCTGAATGCGGCCTGGCGACATTTCGACCCAATGCATTCGATGAATGGCTTGGCGGTCTGTGGACGCTCCCGCCCCGTTGAAGGCGCGAAAGCCTGATCCCTTTACACGGAACAGATGTAAAGGGTGAATCGGGCTCTAAACTTTTGATTCTAGAGGATGATTCAGACTTTGGACGATTCCGTCTAAAGTCATCGTGCTCCAGAGAGGCCGGTCTACGCCGCCCAGAACACCCTGACCGGGACGCGGGTCTGCCGCAACATGGTGGCCACGGGCGGAACGAACCGGAGGTCCGCCGCCACCCGCTCCACCACGCGCCGCTTCTCCTTACCGGTGATCAGGATCAGCACCAGAGCGCTGGAAAGCAGGGCGCGGGCTGTCAGGCTGATGCGCGGAACCCTCGGGTCTAGGCCGGCCTGATCCACGCCCACGCACCAGTTCGCCCCCTGGGGATCGAGAGCAGCCTCCAGACCAGGCGCACCGGGGAAGAGCGAGGCGATATGGCCGTCCGATCCCATGCCCAGGAGCACGGCCGCGAACGGCGCCAGCGCCTCCAGCCCAGACTCGGCGGCGGCGGCGTCGGCCTCGGGTGTGGCGCCGTCGCCCTTCAGCGCCAGAAAACCCGCCCGCGCCGCGTGACCCGTCAGCAGCCTGCGCCGGACCAGTCCCTCATTGCTCTCCGGCGCCGAGGGATCGACCCACCGCTCGTCGCTGAGCGTCACGGTGAGCCGCGACCAGTCCAGGTCCCGGCGCGACAGGCGGTCATAGGTGGGCCCGGGCGTGGTCCCCCCCGTGGCGACGAAGGATCGCGCGCCTGGCCCAGCCAACGCCTCGGCGAGAATCGCCGCGGCCGCGTCGGCGAGGGCGTCGTGATCGGAAAAGCTTTCGATGTTCATGATGGACTACAACGTTGAATTGGCCACGGGCGATCCACGGCCGCTTGCATGTTCAGCTAACGTGGCTGCATCGCCGCCGGTTCTTCTCAAGACTCAGTCTATAAATCATGTCCGGTCGGTGATCGCGCGGGATGTCCCATGACCAACCTCATTCAGCAACGTGTGGAACTGGCGCGCGCCGGACAGAACCCGTTCGTCATATGCCAACTGCCGTCTGGGTGGCTCGTGATCGGGGACGTCCAGCCTTTGGATGGCTATTGTCTCCTCCTGGCCGATCCGGTGGTGGAAAGCCTCAACGCCTTGGATGAGAATCGCCGCGCCCTCTACCTGCGCGACATGGGTCGCATCGGCGATGCGCTTCTCGTGGTTACCGACGCCTTTCGCATCAACTATGAGACCTGGGGCAATAGCGAGCCCGCGCTCCACACCCACATCGTGGCGCGCTATCTGACGGAGCCGCAGGACAAGCGCCGCCGGCCCGCCTGCATGGGCTATGATTGGGCGGCCGCCCGCCCGTTCGATCCGATCGCCGACGCCCGATTCATCGAGCGGATGCGCGAAAGGCTCAAGTGACTCGCCCGATCGTTGCTGCGCGCCTTGCCAGGTGTACGAGCCGCGCCCGAACGACCGACCCTCAGGCCCACTCAAAGCCTCCCGTCTGGCGCAGCGCCTCTCCCAGCGCCATCGCCGCGGCGGTAACCACGTTGAGGGATCGGGCGTCGGGATTGAGGGGAATCTTGAGCCGGGCCGTCGCGGCCTCATGTACGGCGTCTGGCGCGCCGGCGCTTTCGGACCCCATGATCAGTGTGTCCCCGGCGCCGAACATGTGGGCGTAGAGCGGCGTCGCGGATGTCGTGGTCATCAGGATCAGGCGCCCTTCCCGGCGCTCCGCCGCGAGGAGAAAAGCGGACCACGACTCATGCCGCGTGATCCGCGCCAGCGGCCCGTAGTCCAGGGCCGCGCGGCGCAGATCCCGGGCGCCCATCGCGAAGGCGCAGGGCTCGATAATGTCCAGCGATACATCCAGGCAGGCGCACAGGCGGATGGCTGCGCCGACGTTTTGCGGAATGTCCGGTTGAAAAAGCGCCAGACGCATTCTATGCGAACCCCTTGAGTGACGCCGCGCGCGGGGCGGGCGGGAATTAGGCCCAATGGTTCGGGCCGTCTCGATTAGAGCGAAGGTGAGCTTAACGGTGGCAGACAGCCTGACCCAAGACGCTTCCGATCATGGCCCGGCCGATCCGGGCCGGCGCGATTTCATCAACATCCTGGCCGTCGCCGCCACCGTGGGCGGGGTCGCCGCCGTGGCGTGGCCTCTGATCGACCAGATGAACCCGGCCGCTGACACCCTGGCCCTGGCCTCCATCGAATACGACCTCAGCAAGGTGGCGCTGGGCCAGGAAGTCACCATCGCCTGGCGCAAACAGCCCGTCTTCATCCGTCACCGGACGCCCAAGGAGATCGCCGAGGCCGTCGCCGACGATCACGCGCCCATGAAGGATCCGGCCACGGACGCCTCGCGCACCAAGCCCGGCCACGAGCAATGGCTCATCGTTCTGGCCAGCTGCACCCATCTGGGTTGCGTGCCCACATTCGCCCAGGGCGAATACGGCGGCTGGCTTTGCCCTTGCCACGGCTCGGTCTATGACACCGCTGCGCGCATCCGGAAGGGTCCGGCGCCCAAGAACCTGTACCTGCCGGACTACGCGTTCCTGAGCGACACCAAAGTGAAGATCGGTTAGGCCAGATGAGCGGACCGTCCAAATACGAGCCCAAGTCGGCCATCGAGCGCTGGCTGGATACGCGCCTGCCCATCATCCGGTTCAGCGCCGATCTCATGGATTTCCCGACGCCGCGGAATCTCAACTACTGGTACACCTTCGGCGGCATCCTGGCCTTCTGCCTCGCCGTGCAGATCGTCACCGGCATCGTCCTGGCCATGCACTACGATCCCAGCGGGGCGGGCGCCTTCAACAGCGTCGCCCAGCACATCATGCGCGACGTCAACTACGGCTGGCTGATCCGCGGCCTCCACGCCAACGGCGCCTCCATGTTCTTCCTGGCGGTCTATCTGCACATCCTGCGCGGCATCTATTACGGCTCGTACAAGGCGCCGCGCGAGGTGCTCTGGCTGCTGGGCTGTGTCATCTACCTCCTGATGATGATGACCGCCTTCATGGGCTACGTCCTGCCCTGGGGCCAGATGAGCTTCTGGGGCGCCAAGGTGATCACCAACCTTCTGGGCGCGTTCCCGATCGTCGGCGGCCCCATCACCACCCTGCTCTGGGGCGGTTACTCGGTCGATAGCCCCACCCTCAACCGCTTCTTCTCATTGCACTATCTTCTGCCCTTCGTGATCGCCGCCGTGGTGGCGCTCCACATCTGGGCGCTGCACGTCCCGGGCAACAGCAATCCCACCGGCGTGGAGGTGAAGAGCAAGAGCGATACGCTCTCCTTCCACCCCTACTATACGGTCAAGGACGGCTTCGCGATTTCGGTGTTCCTCATCCTCTTCGCGGTGTTCGTCTTCTATCTGCCGGACGCCTTTGTGAAGGCCGACAACAACATCGCCGCGAATCCCCTGGTGACCCCGGCCCACATCGTGCCCGAGTGGTATCTCCTGCCTTTCTACGCGATCCTGCGGGCCATTCCTGACAAGCTCACCGGGGTCATCGCCCTGGCCGGCGCCATCGCCGTGCTCTTCGCCCTGCCCTGGCTCGACCATTCCAAGGTGCGCTCCATGCGCTACCGGCCTACGGCGCGGATCTACTTCTTCATCTGGATCTTCGCCTGCCTGATCCTCGGCTGGTGTGGGGGCCAGGAGCCCAATGACGCCATCATAAAGGGCGTCGCCGGGCCGACCCTTGTCGACTACGACATCAACAGCGTCACCTGGCTCAGCCGGATCGCCGCTATCTATTATTTTGTGTATTTCGGAGCGATTACGCCGCTGCTCGGTCTTTTCGAGAAGACGCTTCCGGTGCCGGATTCACTTTATACGCCGGTGCTTTCGCACCCCGCCGCCACCCCGGCCGGCGCGGTCGCTGCGCCCGAAACGAAGGGTTGAGACCCATGGCGCGCGGACGTCTCATTCTCGCGGCGATGGCTCTCGCCGGCGCCATGACCGGCAACGCTTTGGCCGAGTCCAACCAGCTGGCGCCCAAGGACGTGCACTGGAGTTTCGAGGGGCCCTTCGGGACCTACGACCAGGGCCAGCTCCAGCGGGGCTACAAGGTCTACCACGAGGTCTGCTCCGCCTGTCACTCCATGAGCATGATCGCCTTCCGTAACCTCGGCGACAAGGGCGGGCCGTTCTGGAACCCGAAATACCCCAATCCCAACGACAACCCCGTTGTGAAGGCCATCGCCAAGGACTTCCAGATCGCGGACATCGATTCGGACACGGGTGAGCCCATCAAGCGTCCGGGTACGACGGCGGACTATCTGCCCAATCCTTTCGCCAACCCCATCGCCGCGCGGGCGGCCAATGGCGGCGCGCTTCCGCCGGACATGTCCCTGCTGGTGGCGGCCCGTGAGGGCGGCGCCGCCTATGTCTATTCCATCGTCACCGGCGATGAGATGACCCCGCCTGACGGCCTGGCGGTGCCTGACGGCAAATACTACGATCCCTATATTCTGGGGGATATGAGCGCTTACTGGAAGGGCGATCCCAAAAAGGTCCCGCCCGGCGGCGTCATCGCCATGCCCCCGCCCCTCGTCGCCGACCGCGTCGCCTATGACGACGGAACCAAGGCCACCGTGTCCCAGGAGGCCATGGACGTCTCCGCCTTCCTCGCCTGGGCCTCCGATCCCAAGCTGGAAGAGCGCAAACAGCTTGGCCTGGCGGTGATGATCTTCCTGCTGCTCTTCACCGGCATCCTCTACGCCAGCTACAAGACCGTCTGGCGCGAAGCGGGCCATTAGCGTCTTCCTCCCTCCCCTAATGGGGAGGGACAGAAGGCGCAGCCGTCAGGGTGGGGAAATGCAATGCATCCCTCAGCTTGTCGCGGCGTCACACGTCCCCGTCCAGCCTCTTCGGGTCGACCTTCCCCATGAAGCGCAGGGGAGGACACAGCCGATCAGGGAAGAGAGGCAAACCCGTCCGTGGCCCGCACCAGTCGGTCCAGAATCCCCGGCTCGTCGAAGGCGTGGCCGGCGTCGGGGACGATCTCCAGCTTGGCCTGGGGCCAGGCCTTGGAAAGGCGCCAGGCTGAGCGCGCGGGCGTCGCCACGTCGTAGCGGCCCTGGATGATCACGCCTGGAATGTCCTTCAGCTTGCCGGCGTCGCGGATGAGCTGATCGGGCTCCAGCCAGCCGCCGTGGGTGAAGTAGTGGTTTTCGATGCGCGCGAAGGCCAGGGCATAGTGGGCCTCGCCGTAGTGCTCCGCATAGTCATTGGGCATGAGGGTGATGGTCGCGCCTTCCCACAGGCTCCAGGCCCGCGCCGCCTCGATCTGCGCCGCACGCGACTCGCCGGTCAGGCGCCGGTGATAGGCCGCCATCAGATCGCCACGCTCCGCGTCCGGGATCGGCTTGAGGAATGCTTCCCAGAGGTCCGGAAAGAGCCACGCCGCGCCGCCCTGATAGTACCAGTCCAACTCCGGCTGGGTCAGGGTGAAGATCCCCCGCACGATCAGTCCGCTCACGCGCTGCGGGTGCGTCTCCGCATAGGCAAGGGCCAGGGTGGATCCCCAGGATCCGCCGAACACCAGCCAGCGATCCACCGCGAATTTTTCCCTCAGCCGCTCGACGTCGGCCACAAGGTTCCAGGTCGTGTTGGCTTCGAGCGAGGCGTGGGGCGTGGACCGCCCGCAGCCCCTCTGGTCAAAGAGCGTCACGCAATAGCGCGCCGGATCGAACAGCCGTCTGTGCGCCGGCGAACACCCCGCTCCCGGCCCGCCGTGCAGAAACACCGCCGGCGCCCCGTCCGGATTGCCGCAGCGCTCCCAATAGACCCGGTGGCCTTCTCCGGTGTCCAGATAGCCGCTCTCGAACGGCTCGATCCCCGGATAAAGCCCGCGTCGCTGCACCGGCGGTGTGAGGCCTGTATTCATGAAGGCTCCGACTCTGTTCGCCTCCGTTTAACCGCTTCGCGCCCCCTCCGTCACGGTCCAACCCTTCGGGGCCGCTGGTGTGCATTGCGCACACCGCCGGCGCTGCAAGATTCAACCACAAAGGACACAAAGGTCACAAAGACGGGCGCGAAGAAAAGTCCATGCGCTTCACGCGAAGCGCAATCCTGCTCTTCTTCGTGAAATCCTTGGTGTCCTTCGTGTCCTTCGTGGTGAAATCTAACGCCCGCCACGCACTCGACGCCGGCCTATTTCGGCGGCGCCAGATCGAGCCACCCCGCCCGCATATCCAGCCGCAGATGATAGCGCGCCCAGATAGCCTCGCCGATTGCGCCATCCAGGCCGGGAGCCCCCTGGTCCCACACCCCTCCAGGCGTCTGCTCAAAAAGCGCGCCGGCCAGGCTCAGGGCTCGCAGTCGCGCCGGCGGATCGAGGAGGTCCGCCGCTGCGCTCGCCTTGGGCGGCGGGCGGGTATAGCGCGCGCCGGCGACCTCGACGCCGGGAAACCCTGTGTCCAGGGCGAACCAGCCCCGCGTGCTGGTCTCCCCGTCCGAGACTCCCGCCGTCACCGCCGGAACGCCGTCGATCCGGCGCACGGCCAGCCGCGCCGCCCCGGCCATCCTCGGCGGCGCCTTGCCATAGAGGGTGAGGCGACAAGGGTCCGGCTGGATGTCCACCACGAAAGGCGCCAGGACATCCGCCCCGATCACGCCATTGATGCTGGTGACAAAGGGCGCCGAGCGCGCATCCAGATCGGTGATGGCCAGGATGACTCCCGGAAGGCTCATCCCGGCGACGAGCAGTCGCCCCTCGGCGCTGTCGCTCTCGATGCCGGCGCTGCTCGCCGCCGTCACATGCAGCTGGCTGCGGGGCGCCGAAAGATCGACGATGAAGTCCCCGGCGATGTTCCCGAAGGCGGCGGAAACCACCACGGCGCCATTGTCCAGCCAGCAGGCGGCGCCGCTCGCCCGCGCAGATCCGCCAGCCAGGGCGAGCAAAATCGCCAGGCCGGGCCCAAGGTGTCGGCCTTCCATTCGTCCGACGATAGGCAAAGCCGGACGCCTCGGCCATAAGGCCTTTTGCGAACAGGGAGCGGCGCATGGCGGCATGGGTCTTGGGCATTATCGGCGGATCGGGTCTCTATGACCTCGAGGGGCTGGAGGATCGGCGCTGGGTCGAGATCGCCGGGCCCTTCGGCGCGCCGTCCGACGCCCTTCTCACCGGCCGGCTCGGCGGAGTGGAGCTGTGGTTCCTCCCCCGGCACGGCCGCGGCCATGTCCTTCCCCCAACGGCGGTCAACGCTCGGGCCAACATCGATGCGCTCAAGCGCGCGGGCTGCACCGATGTTCTCTCGCTCTCGGCGGTCGGCTCCCTGCGCGAGGCCCTGGCGCCGGGCCATTTCGTGGTGGTGGACCAATATATCGACCGCACCTTTAGTCGCGAGAAGAGCTTCTTCGGTCCGGGCCTCGTGGCCCACGTCTCCATGGCCGACCCGGTCTGTTCGCGCCTCTCGGCCCTCGCCGCCGCGGCCGGCCGCGCCGCCGGCGCCCGGGTGGTGGAGGGCGGCTGCTACCTTGCCATGGAAGGCCCGCAGTTCTCCACCAAGGCCGAGAGCGCCCTCTACCGCTCCTGGCGGTGCGATGTCATCGGCATGACCGGCATGCCCGAGGCCAAGCTCGCCCGCGAGGCGGAGCTGCCCTACGCCTCCGTGGCCATGGTCACCGACTACGATTGCTGGCACGAGGTCATCGCCCACGTGGATGTGGCGCAGATCCAGCAGGTTCTGGGCGCCAACGCCCAGCGAGCCCGCGATCTTGTCCGTCAGCTTGTGCTGGACCTGCCCGCCGAGCGTAGCGCGTCACCCATCGACACCTGTCTCGATGGCGCCCTCATCACCGACCCGGCGGGGATGGATCCCGCCATGGTCGCCAGACTCTCCGCGGTCGCCGGCCGCGCCCTTGAATCACGAGCCATCCCCGCATGAACCTCGCCGACACCATCCGAACCATCCCCGACTATCCCAAGGCGGGCATCATGTTCCGCGACATCACCACCCTGCTCGCCGATCCGCGCGCCTTCCGCCAGGCTGTGGACCAGCTCGTCCAGCCCCTGGCGGGCATGAAGATCGACAAGGTCGCCGGCATCGAGGCGCGGGGATTCATTCTCGGCGGGGCCGTGGCGCACCAGCTCTCCGCCGGCTTTGTGCCCCTGCGCAAGAAGGGCAAGCTGCCGCACCAGACCCGGGCCGTGGAATACGCCCTGGAATACGGGACCGACACCATCGAGATGCACCTGGACGCCGTGGGCGCCGATGAGCGGGTGCTGCTGATTGACGACCTCATCGCCACCGGCGGGACGGCGCTGGCCGCAATCGACCTGCTCACCCAGGCCAACGCCGATATCGTCGCCGCCGCCTTCGTCATCGACCTCCCCGACCTCGGCGGCGCCGACCGCCTCCGCGCCGCGGGCATCAAGGTTTCGACCCTGTTGGCGTTCGGCGGTCACTGAAGCTCGCCGGCGGCCGCCTCAGACGGTCGCGACGGCCCCGTCCCGCGCCGTCGCGGGTATGGAATCATAAACGGTCGCGGGAGTGATGTTGAGCCGCCGCCGGGCGGCCTCCAGGGGCTCGCTCATGAGGCGCTCGAAGTCCTCGCCGGGCAGCCAGGCGGCGGCCTTCCCGCGCTGGTAGCCCTGCCAGATGGCCTGGACATAGGGGTATTTCGGGCCCCGTCGTGAGCGCAGGGCCGCGCCCAGGGCGATCAGGGCCCAGCCCAGGCTGCGGGTCTGGGCGTAGGAGAAGGCCACCAGGCACGCCTCGCCCAGGCCGTCGCGATGATAGCCGGATAGAATATGCCAGATGTCGTGCGTGTCGCGGATGCGGCGGCCAAACCAGGCGTAGGGGTGAGCCACCTCCGCCTTGCCGTGTGTCTGGCGGCTGATGTCCGCCAGGCCCTCGGCGGAGATATTCTCTGTACGGATGAAGTGTCGATACGCGGCGCCCACTGTGCCGGGTGTGAAGCTGTCCAGCCAGACGTCGTCCATAAGCTTGGGAGCCATCTCGACCCGCTCATAGGCGAGTCGCCCGCCCTGCGGCGTGGTCAGAAGCCGGTGATAGCTCCTGGCCGTTGAGTCGCCGTTGAGCGCGCCCATGATCTCGAACACCTGGCCGGTATCCTCCTTGTCGGCCAGCAGGCGCCGCAGCGCGCGCAGGGCCGCGCCCCAGTGCCGCCGCGGGCGCTCGATGCGTGTCTGTTCGGGCGCCGGCGCCCGGACCAGGGGTTCGTCGGCGAAGTCGATGGCGGTCATGGTCAGATGTCCTTCTTGGGTCTTGAGGGATTGGCGGGCGCCGCCGCCGCGTTCCAGGACGCGAGGCCGGCGGGCGTCAGAAGCGAGTGAGCGATCATGTCGCGCAGCACCTGGCCCACGGCGCGCAGATCCATGTCCTCGCCCCAGGCCGTCTGCAGGACCAGGCCCTGAAAGGCGGCCACCAGGGTCGTCGCCACGGCGCCCGGGTCGACGGAGCCTCGGATCTGCCCGGTGCGCTGGCCTCGCTCGATGAGATGAGCGATGGCGTCTCGCACCCGCGTCAGCCCCTCCACGGCGGTGGCCTGGATGCGCGGATTTCTGAGCGCCTCTCCCCAGCCCTGGATGCCCACCCGGCGCAGATCGGCCCGGGCGGGATCCTTCAGGCCAGAGCCGTGCAGGTCGATGAGCCGCGCAAGACCCCGGATCGGGTCCTGCTCGCGCTCGGCCAGGGCGTTGAGAAAGGCCTCCTGCTGGTGACGCTCGTCGGCCAGCGCGACGACGATGTCGTCCTTGTTGGCGAAATAGAGATAGAGCGCGCCCTGGCTGATGCCGGATTCGCGCACGATGTCACCGGTTGTGGTGTTGTGAAACCCGTCCCGCGAGAAACAGGTCAGGGCGGCGTCCAGAATCTGCTGGCGCCGCGCATCGCGTTGGTCCTGGCTGATCTTGGGCATGGCCACCATAAAAACTGACTGATCAGTCGTTATTAACCTCTCACCCGCCCTCGGTCAATCCGTCCGTCCCGCGAAGCCAATGAGGTTGCCGTCTGGATCGCGGACGATGAAGCCGCCGTGGTCCTCGGCATGCCAGGGCTCCCGCCTCAGCACTTGATGAAATGACGCCCTGGCGGCTTCGAACTCGCCAAAGAGCTGGCGGGCGTTGCTCACAAGAACGGTAAGGCATACCGGGTCGTCCTCGCGCGCCAGGTCCAGGACCGGTTGGTGGACGAGCCTGAGATTGAGAACGGCCGCGCCCCGCGCCACCTGGCCGAAGAACGGTGGCTCGCCATAGGTGAATGCAACCGCAAAGCCCAGCACCCGGGTGAAGTAGTCCAGGCTGCGCGCGAAATCCGTCACGAACAGGGTCGGCTCGACGCTCAGGAGATCGGGCGTTTGGGCGGGAGATGTGGAGGCGACTGGGTGGGACATCGCGCGGCTCCTCGTTCCGAAGGCTACCAACACCCCTCCTACCCCATTTCCCCCCGCCCGCCGCTCGTCGTGAAAAGCTGAAGCGTGCGAAGCCGCGCCAGACGCGCCGCGTCGACAACGAAATCCGCGCGGCGGTCGGAGGCGAAGCCATGGCCCGCGTCGTAGATGTGGACCGGAAGGTCGGGGTAAGCCTCGGCGATCTCCTCCACCGTGGCGGGCGGGATGCTGGCGTCGTGGCGGCCGAAATGCAGGATCGTG
>Ga0302196_10005048_pt1 | contig 11839 bp, 9 predicted proteins | sample II_Bog_N1_3_FD_198794 | JGI IMG/M metagenome (GOLD analysis project Ga0302196, IMG submission 198794) | Peat permafrost microbial communities from Stordalen Mire near Abisko, Sweden - II_Bog_N1_3 | ecosystem: Environmental > Terrestrial > Soil > Wetlands > Peat | place: Sweden: Abisko, Stordalen...
GACACCGAGCCCGCCGTTCCTCAACGCCAACGCGACCCCCAGCGTCTACCAGCCGGAGGGCTACTACTACGCGGCCAACGTGATCGCGGAGGACCCGTCCTACTTTGCCAGCGCCGTTTACAAGCTGACGGACACGGCCTCGGTCTACCTCACCTATGACCGCGTCGACGCGGTCCTCGGCTCGGGCAACTTCGGCGGCGTCAACGTCACCTCCGGCTCGGGGTCCGGCGACCCCAACCACCAGCTGGACGTCGCGCTCAAGACCGGGAGCACCCTCTATGAGGCCGGCTACAAGCAGTCCCTCCTCGGCAACAAGCTCTACTTCGCGGCCGACGTCTACCAGCAGGAGAAGTCCGAGCCGCAGATCGAGGGGCCGGCCCTGCTCGTCAAGACCGTGGGGCTGGAGTTGGACGCCGTCTACCAGCCGACCGTGGCCCTGACGATCAACGGCAACTTCACCTACCAGGACGCCACCGCGTTCGGCGGGTACTTCTATCAGCAGACCGGCAACTACCTGGACGGCTACCCCACCTCCTTCGTCGTCCCGGGCGCCGGCGGCCTGACCGGCACCGGTCTTGGCAGCCCGAACTTCACGGGTTACGAGCCGCCGACCGGCCGGATCCGGGCCCCGGGCGTGCCGCAATTGCTCGCCAACCTGTTCGTCGAATACAAGTTCCCGCAGGGCTTCGGCTTCGGCGTGGGGCCCAAGATCACGGGCAAGCAGTACGCCAATGACCAGGACACCCTCCACATCCCCGCCCAGTACTCGCTCGACGGCTATGTGTTCTACAAGTTCACCAAGCACTGGGACGTGCACGTGAACATCAACAACATCACGAACCAGCGCATCCTGGACACGATCGACACGAGTTTCGCCGGCAACGACCTGATCTTCGTCAGCGAGCCGGTCAACGCCTCGGTGACGCTCCACTACCGGTTCTGACCCGCGCGACCCCGAGAAGGGCCACCCGGCCTCCCCCGTGAGGACCCCTCTCGTCCTCGCCGCAGTGCTTACGGGCGCAATCCTCACGGGTTGCGCCCGTAAGCCTTTGGCGCCGGAGGCGGCCCCGCCGGCCGGCCTGACCAAGGTCACGCTGAGCACCGACTGGCTGCCCGAGGCCGAGCAGGGCGGCTTCTACCAGGCGCTCGCCAAGGGCTTCTACCGCGAGGCCGGCCTCGACGTCACGATCATCCCCGGCGGCCCCGGCTCGCACCCGGTCCAGAACCTCGCGGTCGGCAAGACCGACTTCAGCCTCGCCGCCAGCGACGAGATCGTGATGGACGTGGCGCACCACCTGCCGCTCGTCATCGTCGGCGCCTTCCTCGAGCACTACCCCGAGGCGATCCTGATCCACACCGAGAGCCCCGTCACCACCTTCGCCGACCTGAACGGCCGGACCGTCATCGGGGTGCCGGGCGCCGGCTGGATCGCCCACGTGGAGCGAAAGTACGGCATCAAGTTCAACATCATCCCCATGGGCTTCGAGATCGGCCGCTTCCTCGCCGACCCGACCGTGATCCAGCAGTGCTACATCACCAACGAGCCCTACTACGTGAAGAAAAGCGGCGTGTCGGCGCGCACCCTCCTCTTCTCGGACACGGGCTACGACCCCTACCGGGTGATCATCGTCGCCCGGCCCTTCCTGAAGGCGCATCCCGAGCTCGTCCGGGCCTTCGTCGCCGCCTCGGTCCGCGGCTGGAACGACTTCGCCTACAACGACCCGACCCCGGCCGTCGACGCCATCCTGCGGCTCAACCCGCAGGTGGACCGCGACTTCGTCGAGCAGAGCGTCATCACGCTGCGCCGCTACCAGATCATCACCGGCGACGCGACGGCCGGGGAGCGGGTCGGCCGCCTCGCCCCGGGGCGCCTCGCCGAGCAGATCAAGATCATGGCCGACATCCACGAGATCGACGCCGTCTACCCGGTCGACCGGCTCGCCTCCTTCGACTTCGCGCCCGAGGGGGTGCCCCCGCCGGCCCGGGCCGCCCCCTAGTCGAAGAGGAACTCGGGCCAGGCCCCGCCGGCCGGCGCCCGGGTTCCGGGGTAGTGCCGCAGCTTGCCCGGGTTCATGAGGCCGTGCGGGTCCGCCTCGCCCTTCAGCGCGTATTCCCGCCCAAAGTCCGCCCCCGGATGGAAATCCTCCAGGTAGCAGCTGTGCGGGTTCGCGATCCCGACCCCGATCTCCGCACAGTAGACCATGATCTCCTTCAGCCGCGCCTCGGTCGTGTAGCGGACGAGCGGCGCCCCGCCCCGCACCATCCGGTCGTCGGCCCCGCTGCCCATCCGCATGTACTCGATATGCTGGAGGAACTCCGTCGGGTAGCGGGCCTTCAGCAGGTCGATCTGCTCCCGGAAGTTGTCCGCAAAGCCCACCTGGAGGTAGGTAAGCCGCGGGTCCGCCTTGATCGCCCAGAGGGTCGTGTGGTTCCAGGTGTAGTCGGAGAGCATCGGCGCCCGGCGCGGCTCGGCGTGCGGGATCACGTGCGAGACCGCGAGGCCGGCCGCCGCGGCGCGGGCCCGCACCTCGGCCGTGAAAGCCTCGTCCACCTCGAGGAAGCAGACGTGCTGCCCCGCCGGGTAGAACTTGCGGATCGGCTTGAAGTAGGACGGCACCGGGTCCTCGAACGCGGAGAGGAGCCGCTTCGGCAGGCGGTCCTCGAAGGCGAGCTCGTCGGCGAAGTCCCGCACCTGCGGCCACGACGCCCCGGCGATCACGACCTGGTCCCACCGCCGGGCCGGCGCCAGCCGGAGCGTGACCTCGATGATGATGCCGTTCGTCCCGTAGGTGTGGAAGGCCCGCAGGGCCTCGCCCTCGTCGAGGGTTAGGACCCGCGGCTCGGCCTCGATCGTCAGGAGTTTCAGCCGCTTGATCGTGCCGTTGTCGCGCAGGGTGCCCCAGGTCACCGAGCCGATCCCGCCGGTTCCCCCGGAGATGAAGCCGCCGACCGAGGCCTTCATCCAGGTCGAGGGATAGGAGCGCAGCTCCCAGCCCTTCGCCCGGGCCGCGTTCTCGATCGTGACCAGCCGGGTGCCCGGCTCGCAGACCACCACCCCGTCCTCGATGGCGAGGATCTGGTCCATCCCGCTCAGGTCGACGACGATGCCGCCGCAGAGCGGGATGCACTGGCCGTAGTTGCCGGTCGCGGCCCCCCGGAGCGTGACGGGCAGTCCCTGGGCGACCGCCAGGGTGACGACCTCCCTCAGGACCTCGAGCGAGCACACCTTGACCGCGGCCGAGGCGTGGTAGCGCTCGAGTCGCCCAAGGAGCACCGGCGAGTACCAGTAGTAGTCCTTGGAGAACGTCTCCACCCCCGCCGGGTCGGTGACCACGTTCTCGGTCCCGGCGAAGCCGCCAAGCTCGTCGACCACGTCGCTGGAGACCTCCACGAAGCCCGGGGTGTGCATGCCAGCGGAGTCAGCATCCCCTGTGCCACGGGGACGGCCCTTTCTCCTCTGAAAATAGGCGGAAACGGGGCGGCCGGGGGCACGCGGTGTGCTACTGTCCCAGGGTACCCGCGCCGGCCAGAAACCCGGGGCCCACCCCTCTCCGTCCGCGTGCGCACCAGACCCATGGGAACCTACGTCAGCGCCGAGAACACCAGCCCCGAACTCAAGGCCCGCGGGGCCACGATCGCGATCATCACGGTCGGCGGCACGGAGCAGTGCGGGCCCAAGCTGCCCTGCCTGACCGACAGCATGATCGCCTGGCACTGCGCCGAGGGCTACGCCAAGGCCCTCGGGGCCTACCTGGCGCCGCTCCTGCCCTTCAACACCTCGCAGGAGCACGCCGCCTTCCCCGGGACCCTTTCGCTGAGTGCCGCCGTCCTGACCCAGGTCGTGACCGAGCTCGTGGCGGAGGTCGCCCTCCAGGGCTACAACAAGGTCATCATCGTCAGCCCCCACGGCGGCTCGATGTGGCTCCCCGCCTTCATCCGCACCATCAACCATGTCCGGCGGGACATCGTCGTCATCTCCGGCGGCGCCGGGGCCGAGCGCAGCATGGCCAAGGCCCTGAAGGCCATCGGCTGGACGAAGCCGATGGAGATGCACGGCGGCCTTTTCTCGGTCGCGAGCGTCGCCTACCTGCGCCCCGAGCTGGTCCGCCCCGGGCCGGCCGGCCGGCCGATCGAGCCGCGCCTGCGGGAGTTCTCGTCCTACGCCGTGTGGGACAAGATCGCCCCCGACGGGGCCTGGGGTCAGTTCACGGCCGAGGACGAGGCGCTCGACCTGGCGCAGATCGGCCGGGCCTACTGGGAGACGTTCCTGCGCGAGCAGTCGGCCGAGCTCGCCGCCCACCTGCGGACGGCGGCCGAGCTCCGCGGGATCCCCTGGTCGGACTGAGGCGATGCGCGCGGCTTTCCCCTGGGCCCTCTTCGCCCTCCTGCTCGCGGGCTGCTCCCGCCCGGCGGCGCCGGCCGCGGCCCCCGCGGCGGCCCCGCGGCCGAAGATCCGCTTCCAGACCGACTGGTACCCGCAGCCCGAGCAGGGCGGCGTCTTCCAGGCCGCCGCCCGCGGCTTCTTCCGCGACGCCGGCCTCGACGTGACGGTCCTCGCCGGCGGCGCCGGCCGGCCGATGATCACCGGGCTGCTCGCCGGCCAGGACGAAATCGAGATGGCCGAGAGCGTGGACGTCATCACCCGGGTCGGCAGCGGCGTGCCGCTGGTCATGATCGCCGCCGTCATGCAGCACGACCCCCTCGCCGTCATGGTCCACGCCGACGATCCCGTCCGGACCCTGGCGGACCTGGATGGCCGCACGGTGATGGCGCTCCCCGGCACGACCTGGCTCGCCTACGTGAAGAGCCGCTACGGGATCAACTTCAACCTGATCCCCATCAACTTCAGCCTCGCGCAGTTCATGGCCGACCCGCGCTTCATCCAGCAGTGCTTCATCACCAGCGAACCCTACTTCGCCGAGCAGGCGGGCGCCAAGGTGCGCGCGATCCTGGTCTCGAACTCGGGCTACGATCCCTACCGCGTCTACGTCACCACCCGAAGGTTCGCGCACGACCACCCGGCCGAGCTCCGGGCCTTCGTCGCCGCCTCGATCCGCGGCTGGGACGACTTCGCCCGCGGCGACCCCACGCCGGCGGAGCAGCAGATCCTGGCCCTCAACTCCCAGATGACGCCGGCGTTCTTCACCTACAGCGTCGCCGCCATGGCGCGCTACCGGCTGATCGCCGGGGACCCGGCCCAGGGCGACCGGACCGGGCTGATGATGACCCGCCGCCTCGAGGACCAGATCGACCTCCTCTACCGGATGAAGGCGATCCCGGAGCGGCTGCGGGTCGACCAGGTCGCGACCTTCGATTTCCTTCCCCCGGACCTGCAGGGGCTCACCGGGCGGTGACGCCCTGTTTCCTCGCCACGGCGGGGCGCGGCCCCTTGGATCCAGCGCGTGATCATTGACTGGCACAGCCACTGGATCCCCCCGGCCCTGCTGGCCCGCGTCGCCGGCCTGCGCCAGCAGGAGCTGGCCCCGGAGTTCTCCGACCTGGAGGCGCGCCTGCGCCACATGGACGAGGCCGGCGTCACCCGGCAGGTGATCTCCTGGCCGACGACGTTCGGCTTCGACGCGCTCCTGCCGCTGGCCGAGCTGACCGCGTTCTACCGCCAGTTCAACGACCGCCTCGGCGAACTCCTCGCCCGCCACCCCGACCGCTTCTCCGGGCTCGCGGCCGTCCCGGCCCTCGACCCCGAGGCCGCCGCCGCCGAGCTGACCCGGGCCCAGGCCGCCTGCGGGACCATCGGGGCCGTCATTCCCGCCGATGCCTTCCTGACCGAGAAGGGGGCCGAGCTATACCGGCCACTCCTCGCGCAGGCCCAGGCGCTCCGGAGCCACCTCTACGTCCACCCCGGCCCCACCGGGCTCAAGGTCCCGGCCCACGTCCCGATCGAGTTCCTGCGCACCGACAGGGGCAGCGCGCGGTGGCTGCTCGAGTCGGGCACGCGTCTCGGCGCCGCGGCCCTGACGCTCGAGACCAGCCCCTTCCTCGGCGGCTACCCCGGCGTCACCGTCCACGTCTCGATGCTCGGGGGCCACCTGCCCTGGATCGCGGAGACGCTCGCCCTTCGGGAGAAGGCGGCGCCGGCCGGCCCGCTCTGGCCACTCCGGAAAATCTACGTCGACACCGGGATCCTGAAGCCGGGCGGCCTCGCGATCGCGCACGCCGTCGCGGTGTTCGGGGCGGACCGGATCCTCTTCGGCTCCGACTTCCCGCAGTTCGGCACCCGCCGGCCCGGTGACGCGTTCCTGGAGAGCGGCCTCCCCCTGGAGAACCGCGAGCAGATCCTCTTCCGCAACGGCGAAACCCTCCTGGCGGCCCGTTAAAAGCCGATGCTGACGCCGCCGTCGACCGGCAGCGTGACCCCGGTCACGAAACGGGCCGCCGGGGACGCGAGGTAGACCGCGGCCCAGCCGATGTCCGCCGGCACCCCGAGGCGCCCCATCGGCGTCCGGGCCAGGATCCGGTCGCGGCGCTTCGGGTCGCCCTCGAGTGCCTGGCGGGAGATCTCGGTCCCGATCCAGCCGGGCGCCACCGCGTTCACCCGGACGCCATGGGTCGAGAACTCGACCGCGTAGCCGCGGACCATGCCGGCCAGCGCCGCCTTGGCGGCGGTGTAGGCGATGACGAGCGGGAGCCCGAAGAGCGAGGCCATCGAGGCCGTGAAGAGGATGCTGCCGGACTTGCGCTCGATCATGCCGGGGGCGGCCGCGGCCGTGAGGGCGTGGGCGCCGAGGACGTGGGTCCGGAGCACGCGCTCAAACTCGGCCGTCGTCGTCTCGACCGCCGGCTTCTTCAGGTGGATGCCGGCGTTGTTGACGAGGATCGTGACCGGGCCGAGCTCGGCCGTCACGCGGGCGATGAGCGCCGGCGCCGCGTCGAGGTCGGTGACGTCGTGCACCCGGAAGGAGGCGCCGGCGCCGATCGCCTGCGCCGCCGCCGCGAGCTCGCTCTCGCGGCGGCCGACCAGGACCACCCGGGCGCCGGCGGCGTGCATCGCGGTCGCGATCGCCAGGCCGATGCCGGTGCCGCCCCCGGTGATGAGGGCGGTCTCGTGGCGGAGCGAAAAGGCGGCGGGGAAGGCGGGGGTGTTCATGGGAGGCCGAGGGACTGCATCGCCGCCCGCATGTAGCCCATGGCGAAGGCCATGCCGGCGTGCCAGGGCGCGGCGCAGGACATCTGCGGGGTGTGGTCGGGGATCAGCACGCCGTCGAAATGGTTGCGCTTCAGGATGGCGAGGATCCGCAGCATGTCCACGTCCCCGTCGTCGATGAAGGTCTCCTTGTAGTCGGGCACCTTGCCCATGACGTTGCGGAAGTGGACGTAGCCGAGGCGCCCGGTCCGGCTGTACTGGTCGACGGCGGCGTAGAGGTCGCCCTCCGTCATCTCCGCCAGGGACCCGATGCAAAACTCCAGCGAGTTGGACTTGCTCGGGTTCAGGTCGAGCAGCCGCTGGTACATCGCCGGCTGGTAGACGAGGCGCGGCTGGCCGCGGATGGTCGGCATCGGGGGGTCGTCCGGGTGGGCCGCCAGCTTGACTCCCGCCTCCTCCGCGACCGGCAGGACCTCCCGCAGGAAGCCGTCGACCCGCCGCCAAAGCTCGTCGTGGGTGATGGGCGCCAGCGTCCCGGCCGGCGCCTCGGGGTCGAAGACCATGTTCCAGACCATCCCGTTCGGGATCGGCGGGTCGTAGGGGCCCTCCATGCCGACCGAGGGCGCGGCGCCGCGGGCATAGTTGCCGCGGGTCCGCCCCGCGACCCCGGCGATGCTGAAGTTGTAGCCCATGACGGGGATGCCCACCTGCCCGAGGCGGCGGAGGATCGTCTTCACGTTCTCCAGGTGGCGCGCGCGGAGCGGGCCGTCGAGGAGGATGTCGTGCCAGTGCGCCGGGTCGAAGTTCTCGACCGCCTCGAGGACCAGGCCCTCCGCCTCCACGGCGCGCCGGAGGGCCTGCAGCTCCTCGAGGGTCCAGAGCTGGGCCGGGTCGCCGGCCAGCCCCCAGCCGAAGTCGGTGCCGGTCGGCTGGTCGTCCCGCGTCCGGTGCCCGCCGCCCTTGTGGTAGTCCACCAGGTGGGCGACGACGTGGGTGGCGCCCGCCTGCCGCGCGAACTGGAAGTTCTCGCGCGTGAGCATGTGGCGGTAGAGTCCGATGCCGAGCTTCATGAGGATCTCAGGGCAGCACCACGGTGACCTCGGGCGCCGGCGGCCCCGACGGGAGCCGGAAGGTCGCGGTCGCCGTGCGGCCGCCGGCCGCGACCTCGACCTGGTAGTCGCCGTAGAAGCCGCGGGCCGCCAGGCGGCCGTCGCCGCCGGTCGTGCCATCCGCCCGGGTGCGCCATTGGTCCAGCACCAGCGCGCGGTAGACGGCTCCGTTCGGCTTCTCGCTCCAGTCCGCCCGGTACATGGCGCCCTCCGGGCGCCAATGGGCCTTCTCCCAGAAGCCCCAGACCTGCACCCCGATGACCGCGGGATGGCTGAACATGAGGATGAAGAAGTCCCGCGTGTAGTCGGCCTCCAGCTGCTCGTCCTTCGTGCGGATGTCGAACTCGGTCACCCGGATCGGCAGGCCGAAGCGGCCGTACCGGTCGAGGACCTTCAGGACCTCCACGGGGGCGTTCGGCTGCTCGCCGATGTGGGACTGGAGGCCCAAGCCGCCGACCGGGGCCCCGTGGCCGAGCAGGAACTGCACGGTGGCGTCGAAGTCGGCCACGTGGTCGGCGTCGGTCGTCACGTCGTGGTTGCTGAAGTCATTGTAGAAGAGCCGCACCCCGGGCATCGCGGCGTGCGCCGTCTTGAACCAGTCGACCATGAGCCCGCGGCCGAACACGTCCATCAGGTCGTGGTTGGTGTAGGGCTCGTTGAGCGTGTCCCACTCCTCCACCAGGCCCTTCGTCGCCGCGGCCATCTCGCGGATGTGGTCGTCGATCATGGCGGGGATCTCCCCCTGCCGCGGCGTGCCGAGGAGCGCCAGGACGGACTTCGGCAGGTTCTTCCGGCCCGGCCAGACCAGCACGTGGCCGCGGGCATGGAAGCCGTTCGCCTTCAGCCACCGCAGGCCCTGGATCGACTGCTCCGGGTAGTAGTTCGGGCCCCAGTCGCCGACCCAGGTGACCCACTTCAGGTCGTTTTCGGGGCTCGCGGCGTTGAAGAGCTCCTTCGCCTTCCGGCGGTAGACCAGGTTCTCCGGGGTGTCGTGCACCAGCCGCGCGAACTGGAGCGCGGAGCCCCACTGGAATTCCGAGTTCACCTCCCGCAGGTGGACGGAGGCCCCGGGCACCGGCCGCCCCGCCGGGTCCACGACCCGGATCGCCAGGTCGCCCTTGCGGATCCGCTCGATGCGGGCCAGCGCCGCCTGCCGCCAGGCGGCGCCCGGCTCGCGGCCCTCGTAGGTGTAGGCGTTGCGCGGCAGGTCGGACAGCTTGACCGCGGAGCCGAAGTAGGTGACCGCGACGCCGGCCACCTCGACCGTCTGGCGCATGAAACCGAAGCCGAAGGAGATGATGGCCTGCCCGGGCGCGAGGCCGGACGGGAACCGGAAAGGGAAGCTGAAGTCCTGCCACTGGCGGCCGAAGGAGACCCGCTCCTCGAGGGCCGGCTCGCCGGCCGGCCCCTGCACCTTCACCTCGACCCGGCCGGTGCCGGACTCATCGGTCGCCTGGAGAGTCCGGGCCCGGAAGCGGACGAGCCCGACGCCGCCGGCCTCCACCGCCCCGACGCTGGGGGCCTGGAGGGCGATGGCGTCGCCGCGGGTCAGGTCCGTCTCGGTCACGACCTGCCAGGCGGCGGTCCCGGGCAGCGCGAACGGCGGCGCCGGCCCGGCGCGTCCGGCCTCGGCCCACTGGAAATCCTGCGGGCGGGCGAGCGGGACGCCGGGCGGCAGGTCCGCGGCCCGGACGCCCGCCGCCGCCAAGGTGGCCAGGAGCAGGGCCTTCGGGAGGGTCTTCAAGGTGGGGCTTCGGTTGCGGGCCGACGGCGGCGCGGGTGGCCGGGAAATTAGGCTTTTCAAGGATGCCGGGAAAGGACGATCTTTCGGCATGACCCGACGACTGCCGGCCCCGGCGCTCTCCCTCCTCACCCTCGGCCTCGCGCTCGCGGCGCCCGCCTACTGCTGGGGCCCCCAGGGCCATGCCGCCGTCGGCGTGGCCGGGTCGGCCGGCCTGACCCCGAACGCCCGGGCCCACGTGATCAAGATCCTCGGCGACGACAACCTGGCGGCCGTGGCCTCCTGGATGGACCAGGCCCGCTCCGCCGTCTTCCACGACGGCCCCCTGGCGCACGACCCGGAGGTGCTCAAGTTCAACGCCGACTTCCGCCACAACGGCGAGTGGCACTATGTCGACCTGCCGCTCGGCACGCCGGCCTACACGCTCGATGACCCCTTCGCGAAGCCGGACGACGTCGTCCACGAGCTGGAGGCCGCCGTCGACCGCCTGGAGGGCAAAGGCGACCCCAAGCTCACCCAGCGCGAGGCGCTCTTCATGATCATCCACTTGGTCGGCGACCTCCACCAGCCGCTGCATACCGCGAACGGCTACTTCGTCGTCAACCCGGACTCGAGCGTGCAGCTGGTCACCGACCCGGCCGCGGCCAAGGAACTGCCCAACGACAAGGGCGGCAACACCGACTTCTACGGCCCGGGCAAGTATGACGAGCTCCACGCCTACTGGGACGGGGACCTGCCGGAGAAGGTCGCCGGCTCGAAGGATGCGGCGGCGCTGGCCGCCATCATGGAGAAGCGGATCGCCGCCGACGGAGGGTCCTGGAAGACCCCGGGCGACTACCACCACTGGCCCGAGGCCTGGGCGACCGAGAGCCTGATCGCGGCGCGGACCGCCTATGCCGGGATCGTCTTCGGCAAGGAGACCGAGTGGCCAAAGGGCGGGATCAAGCGGATCGAGATCACCTTCCCCCCCAACTACGACGCGACCTGCGTCCCCCTGGCGGCGGAGCGGCTGGCGAAGGCCGGCTACCATTTGGCGGAGATCCTGAACGCGATTCAGTGGTCTGACCAGTAGGGCCCCCGCCACAAAATTCTCGCCCCTCGGGGCGGCGTTTGCAGGCTGGGGGCAGACAGTAAACCCCCTACCCCCCGAATATGAAGTTACCCAAGGCTTTGCAGTTGGGCGCGGCCGCCGCATTGGCCGTTTCCCTGGCCCCCACGACCCGCGCGAGCGAGTCTGACATCAAGATCCCCGACCTCAACACCGTCACGTTCCTGCACGGGTCCCTGAGCGGATCCGCCGTCCTGCTGATCGGCCTCGCCGTCTGCGTGGGCGGGATGCTCTTCGGCTGGCTGCAGTACATCCAGACCCGCAACCTGCCGGTCCACTCCTCGATGGCGGCGGTCTCGAACATCATCTGGGAGACCTGCAAGACCTACCTGGGCCAGCAGGGCAAGTTCCTGGCCGTCCTCTGGCTGCTGATCGCGGCCTGCATGGCCTACTACTTCGGGAGCCTCTCGGGCGAGTCGGCCGGCCACGTGGTCGTCATCCTGCTCGCCTCGGTGCTCGGCATCCTCGGCAGCTACGGCGTCGCCTGGTTCGGCATCAGGATCAACACGGTCGCCAACTCCCGCGCCGCCTTCTCGGCGCTGCGCGGCAACGCCCTCGCCACCCTCCTCATCCCGCTCAAGTCGGGCATGAGCGTCGGGCTCCTCCTGGTCGCGATCGAGCTCTTCTTCATGATCTGCATCCTGAAGTTCCTGCCCTCCGAGCTGGCGGGGCCGTGCTTCATCGGCTTCGCCATCGGCGAGTCGCTCGGCGCATCGGCGCTGCGGATCTGCGGGGGCATCTTCACCAAGATCGCCGACATCGGCGCCGACCTGATGAAG
>Ga0302196_10005056_pt1 | contig 11830 bp, 10 predicted proteins | sample II_Bog_N1_3_FD_198794 | JGI IMG/M metagenome (GOLD analysis project Ga0302196, IMG submission 198794) | Peat permafrost microbial communities from Stordalen Mire near Abisko, Sweden - II_Bog_N1_3 | ecosystem: Environmental > Terrestrial > Soil > Wetlands > Peat | place: Sweden: Abisko...
GGAGCGGGCCGCCCCCATCACCCTGGGCGACAACGTGTGGCTGGGCGGCGGGGTGATCGTGCTCCCCGGCGTCACCGTCGGGGACCACGCCGTGGTCGGCGCCGGGTCGGTGGTGAGCCGGGACGTGCCGCCCGGGGTGCTCGCCCTGGGCAGTCCGGCCCGGGTGGTGCGGGAGCTCTGAGGCGCCGGTCCCGGTCGCCCGGGGTGCCCGGCCGGAGAGGTCCCAGGTCAGCACCGCACCACGTCCGCGGTGGCGCGACCGCGCTATCGTCGGAATCACACCGTTGTAACTCGTCCACAGCCTGTGGACGGCCCCCGTGGGGTGTTCCGCAGGCCCGGACGACCGGATCGAGGAAGGCACCCCACGACGTTGGCCGAGCGGTCGTTCACCCACCTGCACACCCACACCGAGTTCTCGATGCTGGACGGCGCGGCGCGGGTGGCGGACCTGGTGGAGGCGGCCGTACAGGACGGCCAGCCCGCCCTCGGGATCACCGACCACGGCAACATGTACGGGGTCCTCGACTTCTACGCCGCCTGCCGCAAGGCCGGCATCAACCCGATCATCGGCACCGAGGCGTACATGGCCGCCGAGTCGCGCCACGAGCGCCCGGTGCGCCGGGGCAAGGTCGACGACACCGGCGGGGACGCCGGCGGGGGCGAGAAGCTCTACTACCACCTCACCCTCCTGGCCGAGTCGGACCAGGGCTACCGCAACCTGTTGAAGCTCTCGTCGGCCGCCTACCTCGAGGGCTACTACTACAAGCCCCGCCTCGACTGGGAGCTGCTGGAGCGCCACGCGTCCGGGCTGATCGCCACCACCGGCTGCCTCGGTGGCGTCGTCCTCCAGGCCCTCCTGGCCGACGACCAGGTCAAGGCCGAGATGCTGGCCGGCCGGCTCCAGGACATATTCGGCAAGGACAACCTGTTCGTGGAGGTCCAGGACCACGGGCTCCCCGAGCAGCACAAGACCAATCCGGCCCTGGTGGAGATCGCCCACCGGATCGGCGCCCCGCTGTTGGCCACCAACGACAGCCACTACACCCACCGGGAGGACCACGTCGCCCACGACGCCCTCCTGTGCGTGCAGACCGGCGCGCTGATCGACGATCCCAAGCGGTTCAAGTTCGAGGGCCAGGAGCACTACCTGAAGACCGCCGCCGAGATGCGGCACCTGTTCGCCGAGCTGCCCGAGGCGTGTGACAACACGCTGCTCATCGCCGAGCGCGCCTCGGTGGAGATCGAATTCGGCAAGCCCAGCCTCCCCCGGTTCCCGGTGCCCGACGAGTTCACCGGCGACACCTACGAGCTGCGGGCCGCCGCCTACCTCCGCCACCTGAGCATCGAGGGGGCGAAGGAGCGGTACGGCATGCCGATCCCCGCCGTGGTGATGGAACGACTCGACTACGAGCTCGAGGTCATCGCCGACATGGGGTTCTCGGCCTACTTCCTGGTGGTGTGGGACCTCATCCGCTTCGCCCGGTCCCAGCGCATCCGGGTCGGCCCCGGACGGGGCTCGGCCGCCGGCTGCTGTGTCGCCTACTGCCTGCAGATCGTGGACCTCGACCCGATCAAGTACGACCTCCTGTTCGAGCGGTTCCTCAACCCGGGCCGCATCCAGATGCCCGACATCGACATGGACTTCGACGAGCGCTACCGCGGCGACATGATCAAGTACGCCGCCGAGCGGTACGGATCCGACCACGTGGCCCAGATCGTCACCTTCTCGACCATCAAGGCCCGGGCCGCCGTCCGCGACGCCTCCCGGGTCCTGGGCCTGCCCTACAGCGTGGGCGACAAGATCGCCAAGGCCATGCCCCCGCTGCTCATGGGGCGCGACACCCCGCTGGCCGCCTGCCTGGCCCGGACCGACGGGTTCGAGGACGGCTTCGCCGCCGCCGGCGAGCTGCGCACCATGTACGAGACCGACCCCGAGGCCAAGCGGGTCATCGACGTGGCCAAGGGCCTCGAGGGCCTCCGCCGGGGTGACGGCATCCACGCCGCTGCCGTGGTCATCACCGACCTGCCGCTCACCGAGTACGTGCCCATCCAGCGCAAGCCGGACAGCGCTAATCCCGACGACGCTCCCATCGTCACCCAGTACGAGATGCACGGGGTGGAGGACCTCGGGCTCCTCAAGATGGACTTCCTGGGGCTGCGCAACCTGTCGGTGATCGAACGGGCCCTCGACCTGATCGAGATCTCCACCGGCTCGCGCCCGGACATCGACGGCATCCCGCTCGACGACGAGGCCACCTTCGTCATGCTGCGCAGGGGCGACTCCATGGGGGTGTTCCAGCTCGAGGGCGGCCCCATGCGCTCCCTGATGCGCTCGCTCGCCCCGACGTCGTTCGACGACGTGGCCGCCCTGGTGGCCCTGTACCGGCCCGGCCCGATGGCGGCCAACATGCACCGGGACTACGCCGACCGCAAGAACGGGCGCCAGCCGGTGACCTACGCCCATCCCGACCTCGAGGAGATCCTCGCCGACACCTACGGCCTGATGATCTACCAGGAGTCGGTCATGCGGGTGGCCCAGAAATTCGCCGGGTACACGCTCGCCGAGGCCGACAATCTGCGCAAGGCCTGCGGCAAGAAGATCCGGGCCCTCATCCAGGCCGAGCGCGAGAAGTTCGTCGCCGGCTGTGTCGCCGAGGGCTACGGCGAGGAGCTGGGCACCGCCCTGTTCGACATCATCGAGCCCTTCGCCGACTACGCCTTCAACAAGTCCCACTCCTACGGCTACGGCTTCATCGCCTACCAGACGGCCTGGCTGAAGGCGCACTACCCGGTGGAGTACTTCGCCAGCCTCCTGACCTCGGTGAAGGACAACAAGGACAAGACGGCCATCTACCTCGGTGAGTGCCGGTCCCTCGGCATCGAGGTCCTGGTCCCCGACGTCAACCGGTCGCTGGCCGAGTTCACCCCGGACTTCACCGCCGGCGAGGGCGCCATCGGCACCTCGGGTGACAGCCCCGGGGCCATCACCTTCGGGCTGGCCGCCGTGCGCAACGTCGGCGAGGCGCTGGTGGCGCTCATCGTCGCCGAGCGCGAGGCCGCCGGCCCCTTCCTCGACTTCTACGACTTCTGCCAGCGGGTCGACCCGCAGGTCCTCAACAAGCGGACCATCGAGTCACTGATCAAGGCCGGTGCCTTCGACTCCCTGGGACACGCCCGACAGGGCCTGTTCCTCACCTTCGAGGAGATCGTGGACCGGACGCTCGAGCGGCGCCGGGAGCACGACGCCGGGGTGATGTCCCTCTTCGCCTCCCTGGAGGAGCAGACCGAGGGCCAGACCACCGGCTTCGCCGACACCCGGCTGCCGGTGCCCGACACCGAGTTCGACAAGTCGCTCCGGCTCGCCTTCGAGAAGGAGATGCTCGGCCTCTACATCAGCGACCACCCCCTCATGGGGCTGGAGGGCTCCCTGGCCCGCCTGACCGAGTGCAGCCTGGCCGAGCTCCGCGACTACGACCCCGAGGCCATGGCCGCATCCGGCTACGACGGCGGTGGGGTCAAGGTGGTCGGTGGGGTCATCACCGAGCTCCAGCGCCGCTACACCAAGAAGGGCGACCTGATGGCCACGTTCGTCCTGGAGGATCTCAACGCCTCCATCGAGACCTTCGTGTTCCCGAAGACGATGGCCGACTACGGGGCCCTCCTGGACGACGACGCCATCGTGGTGGTCAAGGCCCGGATCGACATGCGGGACGAGCGGCTGAAGCTCGTGGCCATGGACGTCTCCCGCCCCGAACTGGTGGCCGACGGCCTCCGGGACCTGAGGATCTCCCTGCCCCTCGGGACGCTCACCGACCGCACGGTCGACGACCTGAAGCGCCTGCTGTCCGAGCACCCCGGCCACTCCCCCGTCCTGCTCCACGTGGGCGACAAGGTCCTGCGCCTCCCGTCCGAATTCAACGTCGACTCGAGCCGGGGGCTGATGGGCGAGCTGCGGGTCCTGCTGGGCCCCCACGCCATCCAGGCCTGACGCCCAGTCAGATCGGTCGGCCGCTCCCGCCCCGGGGCCGGTCGGTAGCCGGTGCCTCCCGTCCCTGGTCAGGGCCTCGCGGACCCTTCCGGCGACCCCGGATACGACAGGGGCGCAGAAATCCCGTAAAATCTACGAACGGCTCCTGGCGCAGGAGACCCGGGATGAGGCCCCACCCCTGCGGCGGCACCTCCCGGCGACTGCGGCCGACCAGGTGCGGGGGATGACGACGCAGGGAGATAGAGGAGTACGGAACGACCTATGTCCATCCAGGTGGAGACCAAGGATTGCACGTCGATCAGTGACGCCGAGCTGGCCGAGATGGCCGATCTCTGCGCCGAGCGCGAGCCCCGATTCGATATCGGCTTCCTCTCGAAACAGCGCGAGGAATGGGTGCTGGTCACCCGGGCCCGTGAGGGTACCAAGCTCCGGGGCTACTCCTTCTCCACCCTCGAGCGGATCGGAGGCACCCCGTCGCTCCTGATCGGACTGGCCACCGTGGATCGCACCTCCCGGGCCGACACCGTGCTGCGGGCGATGATGGGTGACAAGTACCGTCGGGCGCTCCTGGCCTTCCCCGACGAGGACGTGCTGGTCGGCACCCGCCTGCTGGGACCGGACGGCTTCAAGGCCTTCGCCGGTCTGACCGACGTGGTTCCCGCCCCTGACCAGCGGGCCTCCGGCGAGGAGCGGGCCTGGGGACGCCGCCTGGCCAAGCGCTTCGGTGCCGACGGCCGCATCGACGACCGTACGTTCGTGGTGACCAGCGACGGGCTGGAGGCCGGCGGGTTCGACTTCGCCAGCCACAAGTCCGACCCGACCCCCGAGTACTGTGCGTTCTTCGAGCAGGTCGAGGTGTCCTCGGGCGGACGCCTGGTCACCTTCGGGTGGGCGATGGCCGAGGACCTCGCCGCCGGCAAGCTCGGCGGACGCTGATCCCCGACGCCGGCACCCGGGGCCGGACGGTGGATCGAGCCACCGGACGGGCCCCAGGCAATAGCATGGTCCCGTGAAGGTATCCACCCGAGGGGACTACGCCAGTCGCGCCCTGCTGTCGCTGGCGCTGCACGCCGATACCCACGGCGACGTGCCCACGGCGGTGCGGGACATCGCCGAGCGCACCGGCCTTCCCCAGCCCTACCTGGAGCAGATCCTCCTCGCCCTGAAGGGCGCCGGACTGGTGCGGTCCAAGCGAGGGGTGGGTGGCGGCTACGTGCTGGCCCGGTCACCCCAGGACATCACCCTCTCCCAGATCGTGTCGGCCGTGGACGGGCCCATCGTGGCCGGCGACTTCGGGCTCCCCCACGAGAACGGAGCCTGCGACCACGAGGGTCAGTGCGTCCTGCTGAGCGTGTGGGCCGACGTCGGTGAGCACATGCGCACCCATCTCGAGTCCTTCACCCTGGCGGACATGGTCGACCGCGCCCAGGGCCGGGTGCCCGCCGTGCACGACGCGGCTGTCTGAACCACCGCCCCTCCGTTGACCGTACTCCGACTGGTCGTCCTGGTGGCCGGCATCGCCGTACTGCTGGCCGACGCCTACAGCGTGCTCACCGTGCTGATCGTGCCCCGGGCCGCCTCCAGCCATCTCACCGCCCCGATGCGGGCGACCCGGAGGGTGTTCCAGGCCGCCGCCGGCCGGTCACGCTCCTACGACACCCAGGACCGGATCCTGGCCCTCAGCGAGCCGGTGGCCCTGATCGCCCTGCTCACCACCTGGCTGGCCCTGGCCGTGGCCGGCTTCACCCTGGTCAACTGGGGCATCGGGAACCAGTCCTTCGGGACCGCCTTCTCCGAGGCGGGGTCGTCGGTGTTCACCCTCGGCTTCACCCTGTCCCACGCCGAGGGCTCGCAGGTGGTCGACTTCGTGGCGGCCGGGACCGGCATGGTGCTGGTCGCCCTCCAGATCGCCTACCTCCCGACCCTGTACGCCGCTTACAACCGCCGTGAGACCCTGGTGACCCTCCTGGAGAGCCGGGCCGGCTCCCCGGCCTGGGGGCCCGAGCTGCTCATCCGCCACCAGCTGGTGGGCACCATCGACAACCTGGCCAACCTGTTCGCCGAGTGGGAGCGGTGGGCCGCCGACGTGGCCGAGAGCCACTCCACCTACCCGTCGCTGCTCTACCTGCGGTCACCCCGGACCAGGAACTCCTGGATCGTCAGCCTCATCGCGGTGATGGACGCCGGGGCCCTGCTGCTGGCCATCGACCCCGAAGGCGCCCCGTTCGAGGCCCGCATGTGCATCCGGATGGGCTTCACCTGCCTGCGCGACATCGCCCTCGCCACCCACATCCCGTTCGACCCCGACCCCCAGCCCGACGACCCCGTCGCCCTGCCCCGGGCCCAGTTCGACGACGCCCGGGAACGCCTGATCGCCGCCGGCTTCGCCTCCTCCCGGCCCGAGGACGAGGCCTGGGCCCACTTCTGCGGCTGGCGGGTCAACTACGAGTCGGTCGGCTACGCCGTGGCCGCCCGGTTCAATGCGCCTCCGGCCATGTGGACCGGGCCCCGGCGGCTCGTCCACGGTGAGTCCATCGAGCCCACCCGACCGGTCGACCGCCAACCGGCAGGGGTACCGGGTGGGCCCGGGACGATCCGCCGGGACCTGGTTCCCGAGCCCCGGCCCGAGCTGGTGCGCGACCCGGAGCCGGAGCCGCCCGGCGGCGGGGACCGTCCCTGACCGTCCCCGGCCCTGCCCGTCCGAGTCCGGCCGTCCCGGTCCGACGTCGTGGCGCCGTCAGGTGTTCCAGTGCTCGATGACCGGCTGCTCCCGCTCCCATCCGAGGACGCTGAGGGACGCCGGCCCGAGGACCAGGTACCGTGCCGACACCGGATCCACCCCGAGCCACCGCACGGCGAACACCCGCAGCAGGTGGGCGTGGGCCACGCAGGCCACGTCCCCGGTCCCGGCCCGCACCCGGGCGATCACCCGGTCCACCCGGGCCGCCACCTGATGCAGCGTCTCACCGCCGGGGACCCCGTCGCCGAACAGGTCCCAAGCGGGTCGGTCCTCCCGGATGGACCGTGTGGTGCGCCCCTCGTAGGTTCCGTAGTCCCACTCGACCAGGTCCTCACAGGTCTGCGGGTCCTCCAGGCCGGCGAGCTCGGCGGTCAGACGGGCCCGGGACAGCGGACTGACCAGGACCTGGGTGAAGTGCCAGGCGGCCAGCCGGGGGGCCAGGGCGGCCGCCTGGACCTCACCGAGCGCGGTCAGCGGGATGTCGGTGCGCCCCGTGTGGCGCCGGTCACGGCTCCACGCGGTCTCTCCGTGACGTACGAGCACCACCCGGGGAGGTTCGTTGGTCATCCACGCAGCCGACCACTCCGAATACCCGGTGCGCAAGCCGTTCCGGCCCGGAATCCCCGTCCCGGGCAGGAATGTTCGGGGCGGTTGCGGGGTTGGGGACGGGGAAGAGCCATCGACGACACGCAGAGGAGAGGGATGACGACCCGCACGGCATCAGCGAAGAACCAGGCAGCTGCACCTTCCGCCGTGCCCGGCCGCCGGGCGGCCGCGTCCACGTCACCCGCCAACCGGACCGGCGGCCCGTCGACCTCGGCCAAGGCGGCAGCCAACCGGAACCGGGGGTCGGATGCGGACAGCCTCGGGCTGTTCCTCCGGGACCTCGACCACCACCCGCTGCCCGACCACGACGCCCAGACCGAGCTGGCCAAGCGGGTGGCCGTCGGTGACGACGTGGCCCGTCGGGAGATGGTGGCGGCCAACCTCCGGCTCGTCGTGCACTGGGCCCGTCGGTACCAGGACCGCGGCGTCGACCTGCCCGACCTCATCCAGGAGGGGACCTTCGGGCTCATGCGGGCCGTCGACAAGTTCGACTGGGAGCGGGGATTCCGGTTCTCCACGTACGCCACCTGGTGGATCCGTCAGGCGCTCCAGCGGGCCGTCCAGCAGCACGGGCGCACCATCCGCCTCCCCATGGAAGTGGCCGAGCGCAACCAGCTGGTGGACGCCGCCCAGTGGGAGCTGACCCATCAGCTGCAGCGGCCGCCGACCGACGCCGAGCTGGACGACGCCACCAACACGACCGCCGCCGTCCGCTCCGACCTGTCCCAGGCCGCCCGGGTGGTGGCCAGCCTCGACCAGCCGGCGGCCACCGACTCGACGGCCACACTGGGCGACCTGGTCTCGACCGACCAGAGCGACTTCGAGGACGACGTGGCCGTGGGCCTCACCCTCGACCTGGTGCGCCAGGCGGTGGACGGGCTGTCCGACCTCCAGCGTGAGGTGATCCGGCACCGGTTCGGCTTCGACGGCAGCGACCCGGCCTCACTACAGACCACGGCGGAGCGGATGGGCATCGGTGTGCGCAAGGTCCGCCAGGCCGAGGCCGAGGCGCTCGAGATCCTGGCCGTCAGCGACGTCCTCGAGGCCGCCCACGAGGCGGCCTGAGCCCACCCGACCGGTGGGTCCGACCGGTGGGCCGGCTCGCGGCTCAGGCCTGCAGCTCCCCCAGCTGGGAGGCCAGGTCCTCGGGTAGCTCCGAGGTCCACGACACCCGCTCGCCGGTGACCGGGTGGTCGAAGGCCAGGGCGAAGGCGTGGAGGAACGGCCGGGTCACCGTGGCGCCCGGCAGCGACCGTCCCTGACCGTAGGGCTGGTCCCCCACCACCGGGTGGCCGATGGCCGACAGGTGGACCCGGATCTGATGGGTCCGGCCCGTCTCCAGCGAGGCCCGCACCAGCGTCGTGGGGGCGGGCAGGGTGTACCGCTCCTCCACCCGGTAGCGGGTCCGGGCCTCCTTGCCCTTCCGGGAGATGGCCATCCGGGTCGGTGAGCTGACCGAGCGACCGATGGGTGCGTCCACCACCCCGGACTCACCCTCGACGGAGCCGAGCACCAGCGCACGGTAGGTGCGGGCCACGGTGCGGTCCGACAGCTGCGCCACCAGCGACCGGTAGGCGTCCGGCGTGCGGGCCACCACCAGGAGGCCCGACGTCCCACGGTCGAGACGGTGCACGATCCCCGGTCGGTCGGGCTCGGAGCCCACCTGTCCGGGCAGCCCGGCGAGGTCGGGGAAGCGTGCCACCAACCCGTTCACCAGCGTGCCCGAGCGGTGCCCGGCCCCGGGGTGGACCACCAGGCCGGCCGGCTTGTCGACCACGACGATGTCGTCGTCCTGGTGCACGACGGTGAACTCCACATCGGGGTCGGGCTCCGGTCCGGGCGCCGCCACCTCGTCGGGCCGGTCGACCTCGAGGGTCTGGCCCACGACCAGCCTGGTGCTGCGGCTGGTGACGGCCCGCCCGTCGACCACCACCCGGCCGTCGGCCACCAGGGCGTCCACCGACGACCGCGAGACGTCGGCCAGCAGGGCCACCGCCCGGTCGACCCGGACGCCGTCGAGCGAGGCCGGGACCACCAGGGACAGCGTGTTCACGACCGGGCCTGGCCGCGCAGCAGCGACAGCGCCAGCAGGATGCAGCCCACCGTGATGCAGGCGTCGGCGACGTTGAAGGTGGGCCAGAAGTGCAGGGCGACGAAGTCCACCACCGCCCCGTGGTCACCCCGGAAGAGCCGGTCGGACAGGTTGCCCAGCGCGCCACCGAGGATCAGGCCCAGGACGGCCGCCCGCCCGAGGGTGGGGGCCCGCCACACCAGCACCCCCAGCACGGTCACCAGGGCCAGGGCGATCACCACGATCACCGCGGTCGCCCCCTGGAACAGACTGAATGCCGACCCGGTGTTGTAGGAGAGGATGAGGTCGAGCCGCCACACCACGTGGACCGGGCCCGAGGCCAGGCGGTCGACGGCCCACCACTTGGACAGCTGGTCGGCCAGGAGGACGGCGACCACCACACCGGCCGCCACCGCCACCCGGACGGAGCCGGTCGGGGGTGCCCCGGGGTGCCGGTCCCGGGTCACCTCGACGGTCTCACCGGTCAGCGTCGTGACAGGCCACCGCTCTTGCAGGCGACACACAGCCGGGCGAAGGGCAGCGCCTGGAGCCGGGCCTTGGGGATGGGCTGGTAGCACCGCTCGCACCACCCGTAGGTCTTGCGGTCGAGCTTGCGGAGGGCGTCGTCGATCTCCTCGACGGCGGCCACGGCCTGGGCCGACAACGCGAGATTGCGCTCCCGGTCGACGGTCACCGTGCCACCCTCGCCGGACTCCTCGTCGAACTGCACGTCCCCGGGCTCGCGCTCGAGGGCCAGCGAGTCCGCCTCGGCCCGCAGGTCGACGGCCTGACCGCTGTAGATGGTCCGCTCCTCCAGGAGCAGCACCCGCTGGGCGTCGAGGAACTTGGTGTCCTTGGCGTACGGGCCGACGGTGGGCCGCTTCGGGGCCTCGGGGACGGCCTTCTTGACCGGGGCGGCCTTCTTGACCGGGGCGGCCTTGGTGGCCGGGGCGGCCTTGGTGGCCGGTTCCTTGGCCACCGTCGTCTTCTTGGCCGGGGCCTTGGCCGCCGGGGCCTTCTTGGCCGGAGCCTTGGTCGGAGCCTTGGCCGCCGGGGGCTTCTTGGCCGGCGCGGACGTCTTGGCCGGGACCGACTTCTTGGCCGTGGCCCTGGCCGGGGTGGTCGTGGCGGTGGACCGGCTCGAGCGGCCGACAGCGGCCTTGGTGGCCGGAGCGGCCTTCTTGGCCGGAGCGGCCTTGGTGGCCGACTTGGACGCCGACTTCTTGGCCGCGGTCTGCGCCTTCTTGGCCGGTGCGGCCTTGGCTGCGCCCGCCGGCGACTTCTTCACTGCGGTCAATTCGACCTCCTTCGGGGATCAGCCCGTCATGTCGTGCACGGTGGTCGGGCACTCCGGCACAGCCGTGCCGCCGACATCGACGAGCGGGTGACCCTACCGTGCCAGGAGGGTTGCGGCAATCCGGAGGATCCGCCCGGATGTCCCTGGCACCCTAGTCGTGGGGGAAGGCGCTCCGGACACCGACCGCAGGGCCGGACGGGGGACTCACGGCCGCCCATCCCGTCGTCACCGGCACCCGGGCCCCGGCCCGGCGGGAGGTCAGCTCAGAGCGGGAGGGATCCCGACGAGGCGGCCGAGGGGCGCAGCCTCGTGACCTCACCCGAACCTGGACCCCGGGAGGCGTCCGAGATGTTGGTCACCGGCGACCCCTCCTCGGAGCCACTGGACGCCAGGTTCCCGTCCACCCAGCGGAGCATCTCGGACAGCGCTGAGCGCAGGCGCTCGCGCTCGGTCTCCAGCTGGCGCGCCATGAGCTCCACCTCGTGCGACAGGTGGTTGCGGTTGGACTCCAGCCGGGTGACCTCCTCGCGGAGGCGCTGCTCGGAGTCGGCCTGGATCTGGCGGGCCTGGGCCTCGGCTTCGGCGATCAGACGGGCCGCCTCGGCCTGGGCGTCGGACCTGGTCTCGTCCACGAACTTCTGGGCCAGGAGCAGGGTGCGCTGCAGCGTGTCGTCGGCGACCACCGGCTCGACCGGGGCCGGCTCGGCCACCGGTGCCTCCGCCTTGGCCTTCAGCTCGGCCTCGAGCTGGGAGATCGTCTCGGCCGCCTTGCGGAGGCGTTCGGAGTTCTGGCGCAACTGCTCCTGCAGGCCCTCGGCCTCGACCGCGGCCTTCTCCAGGTACTCGTCGACGTCGTCGCGGTGGTACCCCTTCAGGGTCTCCCGGAATTCCACGGTGCGCAGCGAGTCGAGTGCTGATTGGGATGCGTCCATGGGGCCATGGTAGCGGCGCGTCACGGGAATTCCAGGGATTCCACGGCAGGTGGCATCGTCCCTGTTCAGCCTGGCCGGGACGGCCGTGACACCCCGGCCGGACCCGGTCGGGGGCGACTCCCTCGGAGCGCCGGTGCCGCTCAGAAGACCGCGCCGCTCAGAAGACCGCGCCGCTCAGAAGACCGCGCCGCTCAGA
>Ga0302196_10005070_pt1 | contig 11816 bp, 11 predicted proteins | sample II_Bog_N1_3_FD_198794 | JGI IMG/M metagenome (GOLD analysis project Ga0302196, IMG submission 198794) | Peat permafrost microbial communities from Stordalen Mire near Abisko, Sweden - II_Bog_N1_3 | ecosystem: Environmental > Terrestrial > Soil > Wetlands > Peat | place: Sweden: Abisko...
AACTCCGCGCTCCAATCGCGCAGGAAGCACATGATCAGCTGCGAGCGCACCCCCAGCTGTTGCTCAGCGTCGATCTGCGCCCGGCGCAGGCCCCGGATCACCGTGTCGAACGACACCCCGCGCGAGGTATGGGCCTGGGGATCGAAGAAGATTTCGGCATAGAGCACGTTCTGCGCATGGGCCTTGGTCAGATAGGCCATGGTCAGGTCGTAGAAGTCCGGCTCCTTCAGCAGCACGTCCATGCCGCTGTAATAGAGGCCGAGGAAGGAGGGCAGGTCGTGGAAGCGATAGGAGGCCCGCATCTCCGCCACGTCCTTGAACGGCAGCGCCAGGTGATTGCGGGCGGCCAGCTTGAACTTCAGCTCAGGCTCCAGCGTGCCTTCGATATGCACGTGCAACTCACACTTGGGTAGGGTGCGAATAAAGCGCTCGATGGACATGGCCTTGTTCCTATTTATAAAAATCCGGCTTGAGGATCAGGCTAGCCCCCTCGCCGGCGCCGTAGAAGCCGTGGATCCGGCCACCGTGTCGGTGTCGCCATCTGTGATCATAAACCAAGCCGCATCGCCTGGCCGGCGCCTGGTTCACGACCTGAGCGATCAGATCGCGGCGCCGTCCATCTCGGCTCCTGGCGGCGCGGAGCCTGGAGGCGATAGACGAGGGCGATGGGCGCGTTGCGGGAGTTCAAAGTGCTAAAGCATATGGCGGCTTGGAGCCGCTTCTATCGGCGCGGGCTGGCGGCCTTGGTGTTCATCATGGCGGCCGTCGCTGGCCCGGCCCTGGCCGCGCCCGTCCAGTCCACAGGGGCCAAGCCGATTGAAGTGCGCGTGGTGATCGTCACCACCTGGGAGGTGTTCGATAAGGGCAGGGACGTGGCCGGCGAACTGCACGCCTGGTTGACCCGCTGGCCCTTCACCAAGGCCCTGCCGTTTGCGGTCGGCGAACATGCGCTGGAATATGATCCCAAGCGCCACGTGCTGGTGATCCTGACCGGCATGGCCACCGCGCGCGCCGCCTCGCAGATCATGGCTCTGGGGACCGACCCCCGGTTCAATCTCAGCCACGCCTATTGGATCGTAGCCGGCACGGCGGGGGTCGATCCCAAGACGGCGTCGGTCGGCTCGGCGGCCTGGGCGCGCTGGGTGGTCGATGGCGACCTGACCCAGGAGATCGATCCGCGCGACATGCCGGCGGGCTGGCCCACCGGCATCGTGCCCTATGGCCGGACCACGCCCTACCAGGCGCCCGCGCCCGACGGACATATGGACGACGGCAACATCGTCTATGCCCTCAATCCCAAGCTTGTCGATTGGGCCTACGCGCAGACCAAGGACGTGAAACTGCCGGATGACGCCGTGATCGGCGCCCTGCGCGCGCCCTATGCCGGGCCGGGCGGCCAGCCGCCCTTCGTGCTGGAGGGCGACGCCTTGATGTCGGCGCGTTTTTGGTACGGCGACCATCTGAACGACTGGGCCGAGCGCTGGGTGCCCTACTGGACCGGCGGCAAGGGGGTGTTCGTGATGTCGGCGGAAGAGGACACCGGCATCATGCAGGCCCTGACCTACCTGGCCAAGGGCGGGCGGGCCGATCTGAACCGGGTGCTGATCCTGCGCGCAGCCAGCGACTACACCCTGGCGCCGCCGGGCATGTCGGCGGCCGACTTCATGGTCAAGGAATCTCAGGACAACTTCCCCGGAACCCCTGCGGCCCTGGACAGTCTTTACCGGGTCGCCGCCCCGGTCGCCCAGGCCCTGGCCGATCACTGGAGCCAAACGCGGGACGCGCCGCCCTGAGCCCTATGCCCGATTGATCGGGGTTCCGCCTCGCGCCGACCTGGGCTAACCCTTGGCCTTGGAAACGACCCCGCGAGGCGAACGCCGTGGATGAGCGCGCATTGATCCTGGCCATTGACCAGGGCACCACCTCCAGCCGCGCTATCGTGTTCGACGCCCAGGCGCGGGTGGTCGCCTCGGCCCAGGCGGAGTTTCCGCAGATCTATCCGGCCGAGGGCTGGGTCGAGCATGACCCGGAGGCCATCTGGGACACCACCCTGTCCACCGCCCGGCTGGCCTTGCACACCGCCGAACAGGCCGGCGGGCGGGTGGTCGCCATCGGGATCGCCAATCAGCGCGAGACCGCCCTGATCTGGGATCGGGCCAGCGGCAGACCGATCTACAACGCCATCGTCTGGCAGGACCGGCGCACCGCCGAGGCCTGCCGCGCCCTAGAGGCCCAAGGCCTGCTGCCCAGGGTGCGCGCCCGCACCGGCCTGCTGCTCGACCCCTATTTTTCGGCGACCAAGGCGGCCTGGATTCTCGACCATGTGGAGGGTGCGCGCGGTCGCGCGGGGATGGGCGAACTGGCCTTTGGCACAGTGGACAGCTTTCTGCTCTGGCGTTTAACCGGCGGCCAGGTCCACGCCACCGACGCCACCAACGCCAGCCGAACCAGCCTGTATGACATTCACCAAGGCGCCTGGTCGGACGAGCTGTGCCGCCTGCTCAACGTCCCGGCGCAGGTCTTGCCCCAGGTCCGCGACAGTTCGGCGATGTTTGGCGAGACCGCGCCGGAGTGGTTTGGTCGCTCGATCCCGGTGCTAGGCCTGATCGGCGATCAGCAGGCCGCGACGGTGGGGCAGTGCGGCTTCGCGCCCGGCGATATCAAGGCCACCTTCGGCACCGGGGCCTTCGTGCTGGTCAACACCGGCGCGGTCCCGATCGCCTCGCATCACCGGCTGCTGACCACTATCGCCTATCAGCTGGACGGCCAGGCCACCTACGCCCTGGAAGGCTCGGTGTTCGTGGCTGGGGCGGCGGTGCAGTGGCTGCGCGATGGTCTGGGGATCATCCGCACGGCGGCTGAGACCGAAGGTCTGGCGCGGGGGCTGGCCGGCAATGGCGGGGTCTATCTGGTGCCGGCCTTCACCGGTCTGGGCGCGCCGCACTGGGATCCCGACGCGCGCGGCGCCCTATTCGGCCTGACCCGCGCCACCGGCCCGGCCGAGCTGGCCCGCGCGGCGCTGGAGTCGGTCTGCTATCAGACCCATGACCTGCTGGCGGCCATGGCTCAGGACGGGATCGCGCTCAGCGCCCTGAAGGTCGATGGCGGCCTCAGCGCCAATGACTGGGCCATGGGCCTGCTGGCCGATCTGGTCGCCCTGCCCGTCGAGCGGCCGGCGGTGCTGGAGACCACAGCCCTGGGCGCCGCCTATATGGCGGGGCGTCAGGCGGGGGTGTATGGCGATCTGGACGCGTTTCGCGGCCTGACCCGCGCCGGCGCCCGGTTCGCGCCGACCATGGGTCCACGGGCGCGCGAGGCCCTGCTCTCCGGCTGGCGCGACGCCGTGCGCCGCACCCTGTCCAGCCCAGGCGGCGCGGCTTGAGCCCCACGGTGATCCGTATCGACGATCCGGACGATCCCCGGATCGCCGCCTATCGCGATATCCGCGAGGCCGATCTGGTCGGGCGCGAAGGCTGTTTTATCGCCGAGGGCGAGGTGGTGCTGCGCATGCTGCTGACCGCCTCACGCCACGCGCCCCTGTCGCTGTTGATCGCCGAGAAACGCATCGCTCGGCTGGCGCCCCTGCTGGCCGCCGCGCCGCCGGGTCTGCCGATCTATTGCGCCGGGCAGGCGGTGCTGGACGCGATTGTCGGCTTTCCGATCCATCGCGGCGTGCTGGCCTTGGGGCGGCGCGCGCGGGAGCCGAGCGCGGCGGAACTGCTGGCCGGGCTGCCGGACGCCGCCCTGGTCCTGGTCCTGTTCGGGATCGCCAATCACGACAATCTCGGCGGCCTGCTGCGTAACGCCGCCGCCTTCGGGGTCGGGGCGGTGCTGCTCGATCCCCACTGTTGCGATCCCCTCTATCGCAAGGCCATCCGGGTCTCGGTCGGCGGCGCGCTGATCACGCCCATCGCGCGGCTGGCGCAGGGCGAGGATGCGATCGATCTGCTGCGCGCCCACGACGTCGTCCCCGTGGCGCTCAGCCCGCGTGGGGCGCTTCGCCTGATCGACCTGAACCGCGCGCCGCGCACGGCCCTCTTATTGGGCGCCGAGGGTCCGGGCCTGGCCGAGGACCTGATCGCGCGGGCTGTCGCCGTCAGCATCCCGATGAGCGCCGGCTTTGATTCGCTCAACGTGGCCACCACCAGCGGCATCGCCCTGCATCAGTTAGCGTTCGGTTCGGGGGTATAGACCCTCGGCGCCCCCGCGATCTTGAATGGTCCCAGCCACAGCGCGCCGTCCCGCAGCTGCATGTCGGTGCTGAACAGGCTGGCCAGGATCGCCGCCTCGCCCACGAACAGCGGGCCCTTTCCGTTATGCAGTTTGGCGGACAAGGGTCCCTCGACCCGGCCGTCCGGGCCGACGGTCAGTCGATCAGCGCTCAGGGTTAGATCCAGACCGGCGGCGCTGAGTTGGCCATGGGCCTGGACCAGGCCGCCGCCGGCGGCGCTCCAGGCCTGGACCGCCGCCGGCCAGGTGCGGCCGTGTAGGGCCGAGACCTGGGTCAGGCTCTGATCCCAGACCAGGCTGAGCGTCTGACCGGGGGCCAGACGCTCAATCAGCGCGCCCGCGCTGGGGCTCGCGCCCTGCAGGTTCAGCTGAAACTCGGCCTGATCGCCGGCGGTTGGGCGCAGATAGAGGCCCAGATGATCGCACGCGCTGATCGGCAGCGGCTTGGCGCCCGGCGCCGGGGTCAGGGTCAGGCCAAGGCCTTCGATGGCGACGCGCGGCGGCCGGTGGTCCAGTGACGCGGCCACGCTGGCGCGCAGGGCGTGACCGGCGATGACCACCGCCCCGCGACCGGGCCGGGTCAAGGTCAGGCCGCCCGGCGCCACCAGCACCCAGTGGGTCGGCGCATAGGCGTAGGCCTCGCTGTCGATCCGGGGCGCTGCAATGGCCCAGCCGGAGGGCTCGGCCAGGCGCGGGTCCCTCAGGCTGACGTCGATGCGGAACGGAAACCCGCTGACCGTGCGGGCGGACCAGGCCACGGTCCAGCCCTTGGCCCGCAGGCGGACTGCGGTGGCGTCCATTCGCCCAACCGCCGCCGCGCTGAGCACAAACCAGGCGGCGCTCCAGGCCAGGGCGGCGATCAGGGCGATGACATAGGGCGCGAACAGCCAAAACCGACGCGGCGGTTTACGCGGGCTGGACATGTCGGGCATGGTCAAAACCTGGAGCGGAATGAAGCAAGGTATGAAGCGGCTTTCCGCCCGTAAACCGCTCTGAGATTATGATATAGAGCTGTGGTTTGAGGACGAGGATGAGTGCGGTCGAGGACAGCGCGACGGACGGGCGCTGGGTGTTCGGATACGGCTCGCTGATGTGGCGTCCGGGGTTCGACTTTGTAGAACGCCGCACCGCCGTGCTCCATGGGCGCCGGCGAGCGTTCTGCATCTATTCGGTCCATCATCGCGGCGCGCCGGAACGCAAGGGCCTGGTGCTGGGCCTGGCGCCGGGCGGGGCCGTGCGCGGGGTGGCCTATCGCGTGGCGGAGGCTGACTGGCCGCGCATCTACGCCTATCTGCTGGAGCGCGAACAGCCGACCGAAACCTATTTCGAGGCCTGGGCCAAGGTGCGCCTGGACGGCCACGCCCCGGTCTCGGCTCTGGTGTTCCTGTCCAATGTCAAACATCCGCAATGGGCAGGGGTGCTGGACCTGGACGCCCAGGCGCGCTTGATCGCCGGCGCAGCGGGGTTGTCGGGGCGCAACGTTGACTATCTGCGCGATCTGGTGGCCCACCTGCGCGACGAGGGCGTTGCCGATCCGGTGATGGAGCGCTTGTTGACCCGCGTGGAGACGCTGGAGGCGCAGGCGGCCTAGAGCCTTCGACCGCGCGCTGGAACCCGTGGAGGGGGCCGCGGCGGATCAAATCAACCGTCGAACAGTCTAGATTCCCTCCGCCAACAGGGCGTTGGACGCGGTCTCGATGCGGCGTTCCAGCTCGGCCATGAAGGCCCCGCGCTTCAGCCCGGCCGGGATCGGCTCTAGAAATTCGAACACCATCACGCCCGGCTTGCGGATGAAGCCGTGGGCCGGCCAGTGGACTCCGGAATTGGTGGCCATCGGCGTGCAGGGCATGCCCAGGTCGCGATAGAGGGCGGCCACGCCGGGCTTGTAGTCGGGCGCCTCGCCCGGGGCCATGCGGTGGCCCTCGGGGAAGATCATCAGCTGACGCGCCTCGGCCAGGCGCTCACGGCTGTCGGTGACCAGCTTGCGTAGGGCGGCGGCGTGGCCGGAGCGATCCACCACGATGTTGCGGTCCTTGAGCGCATACCAGCCATAGAAAGGAATCTTGGTCAGTTCTTGCTTCAGCACCAGGCAGGCGTCGGGCAGGAAGGCGAAGGGGGCCATGGTGTCGAACATGCACTGGTGCTTGGCCGCAATCAGGGCCGCGCCGTCCGGCAGATGCTCGCGCCCGCGCACCTCTATCTTGAGGTCGCAGATCACCGCCAGGGCGGCCACCGCCACCTTGCCCCACAGCCGCAACCCGACCACCAGCCAAGCGCGGGGGGCGAGCAAGAGCGGGGTCATCAGCAGAGCGACCAGGGTGGACCAACCATAGAAAAAGGCGGTGAACAGCAATGAGCGGATCAGGATCAAGACTTGGCTCCGGCGGCGTCGGGAAGCGCCTGGGGTTCGGATGAGGACGCCGGGGGCGGCGAATGGGTCTTGGCGCCCAGGCTGATCAAGCTCTCGCGAAAGAGAATGGCCAGGAACTTGTCATATTCTATGATCATGCGTCGGGCGCCGTCCTTGCCGCGCCACCAATGGCGAGCGTCCAGCTCGCGGGTGCGCACCGGATAGGCGACGAAGCTGGCCTCGGGCATGGCGCCCTTCAGCTCCAACATCGCGCGCGGCATGTGGAAGTCTGAGGTGACCACGATCAGGGTGGTGAAATTGTGCCGCCGGGCCCAGCGGGCGGTCTCGCGGGCGTTGCCGACGGTATTGGTGGCCTGGAAGCCCAGATCGACGCAGCAATCATAATAGCGACGGGTGGCCTTGGCCACGCCGCGAATATCGGCGCGGCTGGCCTGGGGATTGACGCCGGAGATCAGCATCCGCCGCGCCTTGCCGTCCTCCAACAGGCGCATGGCCTCGGTGATCCGGGCGTCGGAGGCGCCGGTCAGGGCCACGATGGCGTCGCTGACGGGGGGATCGGCGGCGGGGGTGGATTGATCGACGCGGCTGGCGAAGGCCAGCAGGCCGACCACCCACAGCACCGCCAGCAGCAGAATCACGGCGGCGCTTCTCATACCATCCTCTTCAACAGGCGCATCGCCGTGACCCGCGCGGCCAGGGCCGCCACCAGGGCCGCGATCAGCGGACAGGCGGGCAGGACGGCCAGGTCGCTCCAGGCCAGGGGCAGCACCGGCGTCAGGCCATCGCCGCCCCCGGCCAGTCGGGCCAGGGCGGCGATGATCGCGGCGCCCGCCGCGCCGATCAATCCGGACAGGGCGGCAAGGCTCGCAAACCTAGCCTGGAACAGGCCGGCGATGAACCGATCCTCCGCCCCGGCCTGATGCAGCACGCTAACCAGGTCACGCCGCGCGGTCAGCCCGGCGCCGGTGGCGAAGGCGATCACAGCGGCCGCCGCGCAGCCGAGCAGGGCGGCCACGGCGGCGGCGGCGGCGCGGGCCAGGACGCCGGCGCGGATCACGTCCTTTAGCCAAAGACTATGGTCATCGACGCTGGCGTCGATCCCGGCGGCGGTCAGGGCCTGGCTCATGGCCTGGGCCGTGGCGGGCGCGCGCGGGTCCAGGTCAACCGTGACCAGCCGGGGAATCGGCAGATTATCCAAGACAGAGTCGTCGCCGATCCAGGGCTTCAGCAGGGCGCGGGCCTTGGCCGGTTCCTGGGCGGCGGCCTCGGCCACGCCCTTGACCCCGGCCAGGGCCTCGGCCGCGCGGGCGGCGGCGGCGTCGGGCGTCTCATCGCCCTTAGGGCGCACGATCACCGTGGCTGAGCCGGCCAGGGCGCCGCGCCAGCCGCCGGCGGCGCGATCCGCGCCCAGGGCCGCCACCACCGACAGGCAGGCCAGAAAGCAGAGCACGGTGATCACAAACATCAGGGCCGCATCCTGAGCGTCGCCGGGTGGCAGCAGGGGCGCGGGCCTTCTGCGGACCGTCGGCGCCGTCTTGGCCGCCGGCTTGGTCTTGGCGCGTTTGGCGGGTTTGCGGCTCATGGGGCGGGGTCGCTCAGGGTCAGATGACCGCCCTCGATGCGCATCACCGGCTTGCCGGAACGGGCGATCAGCTCCTCGTCGTGGCTGGCGATCAGGATGGTGGTGCCCAGCCGGTTCAGCTCGACGAACAGGCGCAGAATGCGCAGGGCCATCTCGTGGTCCACATCCCCGGTCGGCTCATCGGCCAGCAACAGATCGGGACGGGTGACCACCGCGCGGGCGATGGCCAGGCGTTGCTGCTCGCCGCTGGACAAGGCTGCGGGATAGGCGTGGACCCGATCACTGAGCCCGACCCAGGCCATCAGTTCGGTGATGTCGGCGGCGTAGTCCGCGACCTTGCGACCCGCCAGCCGCAAGGGCAGGGCGACGTTCTCAAAGGCGTCCAGGTGATCGAGCAAGCGTCGATCATGCAGCACCACCCCGATCCGGCGGCGGACAAAGGGCAGATCGCTCCGTTTCAGGCGGCCGACGTCGCGCCCGAACAGGCTGATCAGGCCCCGCGTCGGCCGCAGATCCAGCTGCATCAGCCGAAGCAGGGTGGTCTTACCCGCGCCCGAGGCTCCGGTCAGAAAATGAAACGAACCCGGCGCCAGATCGAAGGTCAGGTCGCTCAACACCTCGGGCGCGCGGCCATAGCGCAGGCCGACGCCGCTGAAGCGCACGATGGGGTCTTCGTGAAGGGGATCAGTCACGGCGGCGTTTAGGTCGCGGATGTCGGCGGTTCTGGACATGGCTGCCGAAATCGGCGACCTCGGTGGAGAGGGCGCTTATGCATCCGATTCGAATAGCATGATACTGACCTGTCCTGACTGCGCCACCCGCTATTTTGTGGCCGATGACCGCATCGGGCCGCAAGGCCGAACTGTGCGCTGCGCGTCGTGCGGGACCAAGTGGACGGCTATGGCTGAGACGCCGCTGGAGCTGGCGGTCTCGCCTGATCAGGGGGCCATGGCCTTCGATCCCTATGACCCGGTGTCCTTCACCGATCCCGCGCCGCCGCCGCTGAGCGAGCTGCCGGGCGAGGACCTGCCCAAGGCCTTCCGCGAGCGCGCCCAGACCCGCGAGAAGATGCGCGAGGCGGCGACCCAGGGCGTGGTCTGGGCCTGCCTGGCCGGAGGTCTGGCGGTGCTGATCGGCATGGCGGTGGTCCTGCGCCAGGATGTGGCGCGGATGTGGCCGCGCACCGCCGGCGCCTACGCCATGGTCGGTCTGCCGGTCAATCTAGTCGGGCTGGCGATCGAGAATCAGCACGCCCAACCGGCCCTGCGGGACGGTCACGCGGCCCTGGTGGTCACGGGATCGCTGCGCAATATCCGCGACCGCGCCGTCGTCGCTCCGGCCCTGCGCATTAGCCTGCTCAATCCCGCCGGCAAGCCGGTGGCGGTCAAGATCGCCGATCCGGACGGCGCCAGCATCCCGCCCGGTCAGGCGCGGCGGTTTTCCGTCGATCTGCTCGATCCCCCGGTCAGCGCCACCGATGTGGAGATCGCCTTCGACGTCACCGTCCCCCATCACCATGGCGTGGCCGCGCCCGCCGGAACGCCCGCCCCGGTCAAGGCCAGCTTGCGCGGCCTGACCGGCGTCTCCGACGCCGCGCCCGCCACCGAAATCGCCCCGCCGGACGAAGGCGGCCCGCGGCCGCCCGCCCCCGCGCCGACCAGCCCACCCACCCAGCCGATTGCGACCTCAACGACCCATGGATAGCCCTCCCCTTCTACTCACCGAGGCGCAGGTCGCCGAACGCGTTGAGGCCCTGGCGGCCCAGATCGCCCCGCGCATCGATGACGAGGCCGTGGCCCTGTGCGTTCTGACTGGAGGGCTGTGGTTCGCCGCCGACCTGATGCGCGCCTTCGCCAGGCTGGGCCGCCATCCGCTGTTCGACGCCCTTTGGCTGTCCTCCTACGCCGACGGGCGCGAGACCAGCGGCCAGGTGGTGATGCGCTCTCCGCCGCAACGGCCGGTGACCGGTCGGCAGGTGTTGTTGATCGACGACGTGTTGGATTCCGGTCTGTCGGTGGCGGAGGGACGGCGTCTGATCCTGGAAGCCGGCGCGAGCGAGGTGCTCACCGCCGTGTTCGCCCGCAAACCCTGGCCGACTCCGCGCCCCGACGTCGATTTCGTGGCCTGGGAGGCGCCAGCCCGGTTTCTGGTCGGCTACGGCATGGACCACGCCGGCCGCCTGCGGGGCCTGCCTGGCGTGGGCGCTCTGGACTAAATCAGGCTGCGAGGCGGTTTCCCGCCCGCTGATCTGATCAGCTCTGCGGCGGAACGCTCGCCGTAGCGAGCAAGAGCCGGGCCGCGTCGGAGAACCGGCCGGTGCCCTGCTGCGACAACACCAGTTTCAACCGCCGCCAATCGCGTTCGGTGCGGACCACGTCCTGCGCGCTGGCGCCGCCAGCCGCGAAGGCCTTGCGGACCATCTCCAGCCGCGCCTGCGCCGCCTGGGTCGCGGCGTCTTGCTCGGCATAGGCCTGGTTATCGTGGGCGATGGCCTGCAGGGAATCATCGACCTGGTTGAAGGCCTCCAACACCGTCTCTTCATAGGCGGCGAGCGCCGCGCGGGCTTCATCCTGCGCCTGGCGTTGCTGCGCCTTCAGCTCGCCGCTGTGGAAGATCGGCGTGGTCAGGCCGGCGCCGAACGCCCAGCTGTCGGCGATCTGGGAGAACATGGTCTGTGGCGTCAGCGCGTTCTGGGCGATGTTGGCCGACAGGGTGATGTTCGGATAGAGGGCTGCTGTGGCCACGCCGATCTGCGCGGTGGCCTCATGCAGCTGAGCCTCCGCCTCCAGGATGTCCGGGCGTTGCCGCACCAGTTGCGACGGCAGGCTGACCGGCAAGCTCTGGGGCAGGCTGCCGGAGGTCTCGTCGAAGTCCGGCGGCGCCCAGTCCATGGGCGACTTGCCCACCAGCACCGCCAGCCTGTGGCGCGCCTCGGCCAGGCGTTGGCGCTGTATGGGGATGGCGGCGGAGTCTTGCGCCAGCATCCCCTCCGCGGCGGAGACCTGGGCGTCGGTGGCGCCGCCGGCCGCCCGCGCGCGGCGCAGCATGTCCAGATCGGCCTGATCATTGGCCCCGATCGCCTCCAAGGCGCGGATCTGGAGGGTGGCGTCGGCTACGGTCAGGGCCTGCTCGACCACCTTGCCGGTCAGGGTCAGGTAGGCGGCGTCCAGTTCCCTGGCCTGGGACTCCGCCGCCGCCTGCAGCGATTCCACCTTGCGACGTTTGGCGCCGAACAGGTCGACATTGTAGCTGACCGAAGGGCTGATCGTATAAAGGTTGAACTCAGGATTAGTGGGGAAGCCCAAGGCCCCGGCCGAGCTGAAGGCGCCGCCGGAGAAGGCGTTGAGGTTGGCGCGCTCGCGTTGAACCCCCGCGCTGAGATCGGCGCTGAACAGGCCGCTTTGGGCCGCCACCGCCTCATGCGCGGCGGCCAGCCGGGCTCGCGCCTGGGCCAGGGTGCGATTGTTGGCGATGGCCTCGCGGACCATCTGATCCAGGGCCGGCGAATGGAACAGGGTCCACCATTGGGCGGTCACCTGATCGCCGACTGCGGCCTGCACGACGCCGGTGTTCGGATCATCGCCGGCCATGGCGTAGCCCTGGGCGGTCGGCGGCGCCGGCGGGGTGAAATTG
>Ga0302196_10005078_pt1 | contig 11805 bp, 16 predicted proteins | sample II_Bog_N1_3_FD_198794 | JGI IMG/M metagenome (GOLD analysis project Ga0302196, IMG submission 198794) | Peat permafrost microbial communities from Stordalen Mire near Abisko, Sweden - II_Bog_N1_3 | ecosystem: Environmental > Terrestrial > Soil > Wetlands > Peat | place: Sweden: Abisko...
CAAGCTCGGCGGCTGGGACGGCTACAAGTCCTCAAAGCCTCCAGGACCCATAACCCTCGCCAACGGCCTCCAAGAGTTCAGAGCCATCGCCCAAGGCTGGAGCCTGAGAGATGTGTGAATCCCGTAGCGCGAAAGCGGGGACCCAGGGCGGCTCGCGCTGTGGACGGGGCTCTGGATCCCCGCCTTCGCGGGGATGAGCGGATCAGGGTTATTCGAACTCAATCTTGATAGGCTTTAGCCACCGCACCGGTCAACCGGGCGAGCTCAAAGTCGGTGATCACGAACGGCGGCGTCAGGTAGATCACCTTGCCCATCGGCCGGATCCACACCCCGGCTTGGGCGAAACGTGTGCAGAGGTCGGCGACGTCGACCGGGGCGTCGAACTCGACCACCCCGATCGCCCCCATCACCCGCACGTCGACCACCCCCGGCGCGCCGCGGCAGGGCGCAAGGCCGGCGCGCAGGCCCTCGGCGATACGGGCGACGTCCGCCCGCCAGCCGCCGGTCTCGAACAGGTCCAGCGAGGCGTTGGCGGCCGCGCAGGCCAGCGGGTTGGCCATAAAGGTCGGCCCGTGCATCAAGGCCGCGCCCGCATCGTCGGACCAGAAGGCCTCGAACACCCGCGTGCTGGCGATCGCCGCTGATAAGGGCAGGGTGCCGCCGGTCAGGGCCTTGGACAGGGTGATGATGTCGGGGGTCACGCCCGCGCCCGTGCAGGCGAACAGATCGCCCGTGCGGCCAAAGCCGGTGAAAATCTCGTCGAAGATCAGCAGCAGGTCATGCTTGTCGGCCAGCCGCCGCAGCCGCCCCAGCACCGCATCGTCATGAAACAGCATCCCGCCGGCGCCCTGCACCCGCGGCTCGACCACGATGGCGGCGATCTGCCCGCCATGCCGTTCAAGCAGGGCGCCCAGCGCCGCCTCACCGGCGTCGTCGCGGGGCAGGGGGACCACATGCTGAACCGGCATCACCCCGGCGAACAGGCTGTGCATGCCCTCCTCCGGATCGCACAGGGTCATGGTGGCCAGGGTGTCGCCGTGATAGCCGCCGAGGAACGAGACGAACCGCGTGCGCCCGGCCAAGCCGCGGTTGATCCAGTATTGCAGCGCCATCTTCATGGCGATCTCGACGGCCACCGAGCCGGATTCGGCGAAGAACACATGGTTCAGATCGCCCGGCAGCAGCCCGGCCAGCCGCGTCGCCAGCCGGTAGGCCGGCGCATGCGCGAGCCCGCCGAACATCAGGTGCGGCGCCCGCTCAAGCTGGGCCTGGATCGCGGCGCGGATGTGGGGGTGGTTATAGCCATGGCAGGCGGTCCACCAGGAGGCGATCCCGTCGATCAATTCGCCGCCGTCCTCCAGGATCAGCCGCGCGCCCTCTGTGCGGGCTACGGCCAGCGGCGGCGGCGCGGTCTTCATCTGGCAATAGGGCCGCCAGACATGGGCGGCGCCTTGGGTCAGCCAGTCGGGTGGGGTGGGGGGCGGCAAGCGGGGAACTCCGGAACGTGAGCCACTGTCCCTTAGCACCACGACGATCCCCAACAACACGGGGCGTTCGCCGCGCCATGGCTCAGGTTTGATCTCTATGCGTTTGGGCCGAATAAACTATTATCCGCTCATTCCCGCGAAAGCGAGAACCCAGGTTTTTCGTTGGTCCCGCCAGACTCAAAAAAGGCCTGGGTCCTCGCTTTCGCGACGATGAGCGGAATTTTCCAACTATGTCAGTTACTAAGAATATATGCACAGCCTCGACACCTTCGCCTCCGCCAAACTGAACGCCCTTGAGCGGCAATCCCTGCGCCGGCGCCTGTCGCCCACCCGCCGGATCGACGGGCTGTGGGTCGAGCGGGATGGGCGGCGGCTGTTGTCGTTTTCCTGCAACGACTATTTGAACCTGTCGCATCATCCGCAGGTCAAGGCGGCGGCGGCGGCGGCGCTGGAGACCTACGGCCTTGGGGCCGGCGCTTCGCGCCTGATCACCGGCGACCACCCGCTGCTGGCGGCGCTGGAGGCGCGGCTGGCGGCGCTGAAGGGGACTGAGGCCTGCTGCCTGTTCGGATCGGGTTATCTGGCCAACACCGGCCTGATCCCGACCCTGGCAGGGCCGGGCGACCTCGTTTTGCTCGACGAGCTGGCCCACGCCTGCCTGTGGGCCGGGGCCAAGCTGTCGGGGGCTCAGGTCGCCGCTTTTCGGCACAATGACGTCGGCCACCTGAACACCCTGCTGGCCGAGCGCCGCGCCGGCGCCGGCCGCGCCCTGGTGGCCACCGATGGCGTTTTCTCGATGGACGGCGACCTGGCCCCGCTGCAGGCCCTGTCCGACGCCTGTCTGGCCCACGACGCCTGGCTGATCAGCGACGACGCCCACGGCGTCGGCGTGCTGGCCGAGGGGCGTGGTTCCGGCGCGGTGTTTCCCGGCGCGTTCATTCCCCTGCAGATGGGCACCCTGTCCAAGGCCCTGGGTTCCTATGGCGGCTATGTCTGCGCCAGCCAGCCGGTCATCGACCTGCTCAAGACCCGCGCCCGCACCCTGGTCTATTCGACCGCCCCGTCGCCGGCGGCGATCGCCGGGGCCCTGGCGGCGCTCGATATAATCGCCGCCTCGCCGGACCTGTCCGCCGCGCCCCTGGCCAGAGCCTGCGCGTTCACCACCGCCCTGCAGCTGCCCGCCGCCCAGAGCCCGATCGTGCCGATCGTCATCGGCGAGGCGAGCGCGGCCCTGGCCGCCTCGCGCGCGCTGGAGGCCCAGGGTTTTCTGGTGGTGGCGATCCGCCCGCCGACGGTGGCGGCGGGGACGGCGCGGCTGCGGGTGGCCTTCACCGCCGCTCATTCGGAAGGCGACGTGCTGCGGCTGGCCGAGGCCGTGCGGCCGTTCCTGATCCGCGCCGCCGCATGAGCGCGCTTTTCGTCGCCGGCGCCGGCACCGACGTCGGCAAGACCCACGTGACCTGCGGCCTGATCCGCAGCCTGCGCGCCGCCGGCGCACCGGTGCGCGCGCTCAAGCCCCTGGTCAGCGGGTTTGATCCCGATGATTGGGCGCAGAGCGATAGCGGCCGCCTGCTCGCCGCCCTCGGCCAGCCGCTGGACGGCGCGAATCTGGAGGTCATCTCCCCCTGGCGCTACCGCGCGCCGCTGGCCCCGGACATGGCCGCCGTGCGCGAGGGACGCGCCGTCGATCCGGACGCGATCTTCGGCTTTTGCCGCCAGGCCATCGCCGCCCCTGCGCCGGGCTGGCTGCTGATCGAGGGCGTCGGCGGGGCGATGTCGCCGATCGAGGCGCACCTGACCAATCTGGACTGGATGCGAGGGCTGGGCCTGCCGGTGCTGCTGGTCGGTGGCTCCTATCTGGGCGCCATCAGCCACACCCTGACCGCGATCGAGGCTCTGCGCCGGACGGATCTGACCATCGCGGCCGTGGTGATCAGCGAGAGCCCCGACAGCGCCCCCTTCGACGAGACCGTGGCCAGCCTGACGCGGCTGTCGTCCGCGCCAATCATCGGCGTGCGCCGGGATGCGGCGGACGCGGATTGGACCGGGGCGCTGCTCCCGATACTGAACCAGCTCGATGAAAGGGCGCGCGGCGCATGACCCATGACTATGGCCATCGTGGCGCCCGACGGATCGATCCGAAGCTGATCGCCTCGGCGATCGTCGCCGTGGGGCTGATCGCGGTGTTCGCGATGCTGATCGGGCGCTGGAACCAGGCCAAGGCGGTGGCCTTGGCCCAAGCCTGGACGGTGACCGGCCCGCCCTGTCCGAGCCTTGCGCCCGCCGCGGCGGCCGCCTTGCCCGACCCGCCCCAGACCGCCTTCGACGACTATGACATCCACTTCGCCCGGGTCAGCGGCGCGGTCAGCTGCATGCTGATCAAGAGCGACGGGGGCCGCGGGATGGACGACGTGGCCGTCTGCAAGTTCAACAGCCCCCAGGCGCTGGAGATCAAGACCGGCTCAGCCGACGCCGCCTTTGGCCCGGGCCTCTATCACGGGGTCTTCGTCACCGTCGCCCATGGCCAGCCGCGCTGCGTGGTGGTGCCGCGTGATCAGCTGCGCGACAAGATGGCGGAGTTCTCCACCCCCGGCTGACCTGGGCGCTCGCGAAGCCTCCGGCTCCGCTTGCCCTGATCGCGCTCGCCGGTCCAGGATGGCCGGCATGAATGACCATGCCGACTACGACGCCCAGCTGCACGCCCTGCAGATCGATCTGGTCCGCTACCAGCAATGGGCGATGGCCAAGGGCGAGAAGGTGGTCATCGTCTTCGAAGGCCGTGACGGCGCTGGCAAGGACGGGACCATCAAGCGGATCACCGAGCACCTGGCGACGCGCAACACCCGCACCCTCTCCCTGCCCAAGCCCTCCGACCGCGAGCGCGGCGAGTGGTGGTTTCAGCGCTATGTCCGGCATCTGCCGGCCGAGGGCGAGATCGTGATCTTCAACCGCTCCTGGTACAACCGCGCCGGGGTCGAGCCGGTGATGGGCTTCTGCACCGATGTGCAGCACGAGAACTTCCTGCACGACGCCCCGACCTTTGAGCGGATGCTGATCGAGGCCGACATCCGCATCGTCAAGTTCTGGCTCGACATCTCCAAGGACGAGCAGGAAAAGCGGCTGGAGGCGCGGCGCAAAGACCCGGTCAAGGCGTTGAAAGTCAGCGACCTGGACGGCCTGGCGCAGAAGAAATGGAAGGCCTACTCCGCCGCCCGCGACACCATGCTGCTGCGAACCCACAGCGCTGACGCGCCTTGGACCTGCGTGCATACCGACAAGAAGACCCACGCCCGCCTGGCGGTGATCCAGCATCTGCTGCACCACCTGGCCCCGTCCGAGATCCACGAAAAGGTCCCGACCCCCGACCCCAAGGTGCTGTTCAATTTCGAGGCCGAGGCGCTGGAGGATGGGCGGTTGGAGCGGTAGGGGTAGCGCAACCTCCGCAGCCGACCCCCGCCCTTGAACACCACCCTCTCCGCCCGCGACGCGCGCCGCATCGCCATCAACGCCCAGGGCCTGGACGCCGCGCGCCCCGGCGCGGCCGACCGCAGACATCTGGGCCGATTGTTCGAGCGGTTGGGGGTGGTGCAGATCGACTCGGTCAATGTGCTGGCCCGCGCCCATTACCTGCCGGCCTTCTCGCGGCTGGGCGCCTATCCGCGCGAGGCCCTGGAGGCGCAGGCCTGGGGCGCCACGCCCAGCCTGTTCGAATATTGGGGCCACGAGGCCTCGCTGCTGCCGCAGGCGTTGCAGCCGCTGCTGCGCTGGCGGATGGCGCGGGCCAGGGACGGCGAGGGGGTGTGGAGCGGTGTCGCCGCCTTCGGGCGCGAGCGGCGGGCCTATATCGACCAGGTGCTGGCGCGGATCGAGGCGCAGGGTCCGGTCACCGGCGGCGACTTCGCCGAGGGCAAGCGCGGTGCGCCCGGCTGGTGGGACTGGAGCGACGGCAAGCGGGCGCTGGAATGGCTGTTCTGGGCCGGCCTGATCACCACCAAGACCCGCCGCGGGTTCGAACGGGTCTATGACCTGACTGAGCGGGTGCTGCCGGCCCAGATCGTCGACGCCCCGACGCCGAGCGAGGCCGAGGCCCATCGCGCCCTGCTGTTGATCGCCGCCAAGGCCCTGGGCGTGGCGACCGAGGCCGACCTGCGTGACTATTTCCGCATGCCGCTGGCTGCGACCCGCGCGCGGCTGGCCGAGCTGGTCGAGGCGGGCGAGCTGACCCCGGTGACGGTCGAGGGCTGGGGCAAGCCCGCCTATCTGCATCCGCAGGCCAAGGCGCCGCGCAAGCTCGCCGCCCAGGCCCTGCTGTCGCCGTTCGACAACCTGATCTGGACCCGCGAGCGGACCGAGCGATTGTTCGGCGTGCGGGTGCGGCTGGAGATCTACACCCCGGCGCACAAGCGCGAGCACGGCTATTACGTCCTGCCCCTGCTGCAGGGCGAGCAGGTCACCGCCCGCGTCGACCTGAAAGCCGACCGCGCCGGCCGCGCCCTGCTGGTCCAGGCCGCCCACTGCGAGCCCGGCGCCGACGAGGCCGCGGCCGTCGACGGCCTGGTTGCGGAACTGACGCTGATGGCCGCGTGGCTCGGCCTGGAGCGGGTGAGGGTGATCGGCGCGGGGGATCTGGCGGCGGCGTTGGGGGAAAGGCTGGGGCGTCGATCGTGAGCGAATTTCTCTGATTATCCCCGCGAAACTTGAAAAATTCAATAAATTCGAATATTTTCGCGATGAGAGGTGTCTATGACCAAGGTTACAGTCTCATCCGGCGAATTTCTGAAGGCCTATGGTCGCATCAGCGAGACCGCGCTGCGCGAGCCGGTTTCGATCACCAGCCATGGACGCGAGCGGCTGGTGCTGCTGTCGGCTGAGGAATATCGCCGGCTCAAGCAGAACGACCGCACGCCGCTTTATCCGTGGGAATTGAGCGACGATGATCTGGGCGCGCTGGCCGCCGCCGAAGCGCCGACTGAAGCGGCCGCCTTCGATCACGAAGTCGCGCCCACATAGGTGGCGCTTCCCGACCCCGTTCCCGGCCTGGTTATCGGCTATGCCTATTTGTGGCGCGACGAGGCGCTGCGCGGTCAGGACGAGGGCCGCAAGGATCGCCCCTGCGTCATCGTCCTGTCGGTCGAAAATCAGCGTGGCCGCAAGGTGGTGACTGTCGCGCCGGTCACCCATTCGCCGCCCACCCACCCCGATACCGCCCTGGAAATTCCCGCCGACACCAAGAAGCGCCTCGGTCTTGACGCCGAACGATCCTGGATTGTCGCCGCCGACCTCAATCGGTTCATCTGGCCGGGCGTCGATCTTCGGCCCACCGCGCGGGGGCGGTCGACCTACGCCTACGGGCTGCTTCCGGCGGCGTTCTACGCACAGCTGCGCGACCGCGTGCTCATCCTGGCCCGCGCCGGCCGCGCTGCGCTGACGGCGCGCGGTGAATAGCGGGTCACCAACCGCCGCCGTCCCTCACGCAAACGTCCACACCCCGGCCTGCTTGACGACCACGTCCTCCAGTTCCAGCGTGGTCTCGACCGCATAGTCGGCCAACCGCACCAGGCGCTGGCGCGGAAAATAGCTGCGGCCGGGATCGCCGATCAGCACCCGGGTCCCGGCGCCATGCGCGCGCGCCAGCCAGGCGACGACACGGCCGGCCATCGGCTGTTCGTAACAGATGTCGCCGGCGCAGATCAGGTCAACCGCTGGCGGCGCGGCGTCCAGCAGATCGCCGCCCTCGAACCCGATCGCCACGCCATTGGCGGCGGCGTTGAGCGCGCAGGCGGCCTGGCAGAACGGATCGATGTCGGCGCCGATGACGCTCGCCGCGCCCGCCCGCTTGGCGGCGATGGCCACCAGGCCGGAGCCGGTGGCGAAATCGATCACGGTGCGGCCCGCGACTTCGCCGGGATGGTCGAGCAGATAGCGGGCCAGGGCCTGGCCCCCGGCCCAGGCGAAGGCCCAGAACGGCGGCGCGACCCCGGCGCGGCCAAGTTCGTCCTCGGTCATCCGCCAGATCGGGGTGATCTCGTCAGCCAGATAGAGGGCGATCTCGGGGATCAGCGGCGGGCGTTGCAGGCGGGTGTTGGCGACGATGAACTCCTGGCGGCTGGCCGCGCTCACGCCGCCGCGCCGATCATCCCCAACAGCGGCTTCCAGGCCCCGGCGACCAGGGCCAGGGCCAAGATCAGCCCCGCATCGCGGTTGGACTTGAACAGGGCCAGCGCGCCGGCCGGATCATCCAGCCGCAGCCGGAATGGCTGGCGCACCAGATGGGCGGCGTAGGCGATGGCGATGAGGTAGAACAGCGGCCCCAGCCCCGCCGTCGCCCCGGCGGCGAAGGCCGCCACCACGGCGATCTGATAGAACAGCAGCACCCCGCGCGCGGTCCTGGCGCCCAGCCGCCGCGCCGACGACTTGACCCCGGCCAGGGCGTCGTCCTCCAGGTCCTGCACCGCATAGATCGTGTCATAGCCCAGGGTCCAGAACACGCCGCCGGCATAGAGCAGCACCGCCGGCCAGGCGATGGTCCCGGTCGCCGCCGCATAGCCCAAAAGCGCGCCCCAGTTGAAGGTCAGGCCGAGCCAGGCCTGGGGCCACCAGGTGATCCGCTTCATGAACGGATAGGCCGCCACCAGGACCAGGGAGAAGACGCCCAGGGCGATAGCCAGCGGCCCCATGGTCAGCAGCAGGACGAAGCTGACCAGGCTGGCGCCGGCGGCGAAGGCCAGGGCCTGCCGCACGCTGATCTGGCCGCTGGCCACTGGACGGGCGGCGGTGCGGGCGACCTTGGCGTCGATGTCGCGATCGACGATGTCGTTGAACGCGCAGCCGGCGGCGCGCATCAGGGCCGCGCCCAGCAGGAACTTGCCCATCAGCACCAGGTCGGGACCGCGCCCGGCTTGCGCGCCGGCCAGGGCGATCGCCTGCCAGCCGGGCAGCAGCAGCAGCCAGATCCCCGCCGGCCGATCGAACCGGCCCAGCCGCAGCCACGGCCTCAGGGCCATCGGCGCGAGGCGGTCGACCCAATTGGCCGGAGCGGCGTCTGGAAGGGGTGAGGCGGTCATCAAAGATCCGTTTGGCGCCGGCTCTCGCTGATCCTTGCGCGCGGTTCGGTCAAGGTCATTCGTTGCGGGCGGTCCGGGGATCTGGCGAAACAAGAACTTGACCACAAAGGCACGAAGGACACGAAGGAGGACAGCAGAGGGCGGATTTCAATTCGCGCGAAGCGCCAAATTCGAATGGCGTGTCTACCTTTGTGACCTTCGTGCCTTTGTGGTTAAATCCTTTTGTCTACGCAGCAATCGGCATCCGGACCCGACCCGATCGAATGAACCCAGCAGGCGCGGCGCGCACACGACGGCCGGTGGCGCTGGTTGCGCTGGTTCTGGCCGCAGCCCTGCTTGGCGGCTGCTATGTCTCCGGCGACCTGCTGCTTGACCCCTCGGCCGCGGTCCATCCCCTGGCCGACGGGATCTATGGGCGCCAGGGCGATCCGGGTGACCGCTTCAAACTCTCGCTGGAGCCCGACGGCTGGTACGCGGTCGAGCGCGTCGATCCGAGCGGCGTCCTGGGCCAGACCGAGCGGGTGCTGGTCAATCCATCCGGCGACGGATTCGCCCTGGCCGACGAGACCCCCGACGGCTTTCGCTACGCCTTCGCCCGGGTGGCAGGCCAGCGCCTCTACCTGGCCGCACCCGACTGCGCCGATCCGCTGGACCGCGACGACGCCGAGGACCAGGACGCGCTCAGCGACGACGACGCCCCCGGCGCCTGCCGCTTCAAGTCCCGCGCCGCCCTGAGCGCCGCGCTCACCGCCTTCGCCGCCCACGCCGACTTCGGCGCACCGTTCGTGCGGCTGTAGATGCGCCTGTATGCTGGACACAGTCCTACGATGGAGTCATAAAGAACAAATCAGAAACAGCGGGGCGCGCCATGCTGACGGACGGCCACATCGGCTACATTGAGATGCCCGGCGGCGACCTGCCGGCGACCAAGGCCTTTTATCAGACCGCCTTCGGCTGGCGGTTCACCGACTATGGGCCCAGCTATGCGGCCTTCGACCAGGCCGGGCTGGATGGCGGCTTTCAGGCCGATCCGGCGGCGGGGCTGAGCCGGCCTCTGGTGGTGCTGTTCGCCGATGACCTGGAGGCGATGCAGGACCGGGTGATCGCCGCCGGCGGGGTGATCAGCGTGCCGATCTTCGCCTATCCCGGCGGGCGGCGGTTTCACTTCAACGATCCGGCCGGCAACGAGCTGGCCGTGTTCACCGAAACGACATGACCGCCGAAGAGGCCGTGGCTGTCATCGTCAGCTTTCCGGAGGTCACCGAGGGGACCGCCTGGGGCAAGCCCGCCTATAAGGCGATGGGCAAGTTCTTCACCCGCTTGCGGGCCGAGGACGACAGTCTGGTGCTGATGGACGTCGGCTTCGACGAGCGCGAGATGCTGATCGACGTCGAGCCTGCGACCTTTCACCTGACCGACCACTACCGCAACTATCCTGCCGTGCTGGCCCGCATCGCCACGCTCGATCCAGGCACGCTGCGCGGCCTGCTGGAGCGGCGCTGGCGCAAGCTGGCGACCAAGACACAGCTCAAAGCCTATCAGGCGGAACGCGACCGCCAGTTGTGATTTGCGCCGAGTTGTGAAATCTTTGTGCGAAATGGTGTCTGGGGAACGTCAGATGAAAATGATCGCTAGCCTTTGCGTCGCGGTGACTCTGCTCGCCGGTCCTGTCGCCGCCCAGTCCGCCGCCGCGGCCCCCTCCGCCCCGGCCGAGGCGGCCCCGAGCGCCCGTCAGCTGGAGCTGGCCAACGAGCTGGTCGAGGCGCAGAATGTTCGCAAGATGTACGAGACCAGCATCGTCCCGATGATGTCCAAGGTGATGTCCGCCGCGGCGGTCGACTCCTCCAGCCCGGATAGCCAGAAGGAAGCGGCCGCCACCAAGGCGGCGCTGACGGATTTCATGAATCAGATCATCCCCAAGCTGCTCGCCTCCAGCGCCGACATCTATGCGCGTACCTATTCCGAGGCTGAGCTGGAGCAGATCGTCGCTTTCTATAAGGGCCCGGCGGGTCAGGCGATGCTCAACAAGATGCCGGAGGTGATGAACCGGATGGCCCAGGTGATGATCCCGATGATTCCGCAGATGAAGAAGGACTTTGTCAACGACCTGTGCGATCGACTGGCCTGTGCGCCGGCCAAGCGCGAGGCCATGCTCGCCGCCACGCAGCAATAGACCCGCCGGCGGGCCAGGCCGGTTATCAATCCAGCCGCAACGTCACTTTGCCGCCAAGGTCAGGCAGGCCGCCGATCAGGTTGGCCTTGGCGATCTCCCAGCCGAACTTCACCGGACCGGCTTCGGATAGCCAGATCTGGGCGTCGTGGCAGGTCAGGCAAAGCATGGCCAGATGCGGATCATCCTTGCCGCGCGGAAACCACGCCGCGACAGTGGCGCTCCAATACTTATCGCGATGCAGCGAATCCCAGCGCAGGGCAAGGTCGCCGGCGATGCAGGCCTGCACATCGCCGTCGCGGGACGCTACTACGAACATCGCTGCGACGCCCGGCTCGGCGGCGCGGGCGAGGTCAGTTTCAGAGTTGGTGAAGAACCAGATCTTGCCCGACTCCGGCTCGGCGAAGGCGGTCATCGGTTGAAAATGCTGCACCACCTCGCAGCCGACCGGGCCCAGCATGCCGAAGCGGGCGTGCTCGATCTCGCTCCACAGCCGCTTTTCCACTTCAGCCTTGTCTTTCAGATCGGTGGTCATGGCTGTCACTCCTACTCAGGCCCAGGGCTTCCGCTGCGTCGGAAACACGTCGCGGCCGCCATCGTTCCAGCCTCGAGCGAGCCCGAATTCGCGGGCATGACGGGTGATCTGTGCTAAGGTGCGGTTTCGGCGCGCCCTTTGGGGCGTCGTCGGCCCTGCTCCGCGGGGCCGCGCGCCGCCCCGGAAAGGGGTCAGATGTCCATGACGATCGAACAGCGGCGCGACGAGATCCTCGCGTTGGAGGATCGGCTGCTGGAAAGCGCCCAGTCGATGACCCGCGACGCCAATGAGGCCCATGTGCTGGTGGCCGAGACCCTGATGGCCGCCAAGGACCTCGACTACGGCGGGGCCGACCCGACCAGCGCCGAGGCCTGGATTTTTCGGTTGCTGCGCCGGCACTTCTACTCGGTCGAGCGCGACCGCGACTATCGTCGTTCGCGCAGTTCGGTGATCACCGAGCTCGGCTATGCGCGCAAGCGGGCCATGCTCGCCAAGGCCGCCGCCCAGGCGCTCGACGTCGTCTGACCGCCGCCTGGCGCGATCAATCCA
>Ga0302196_10005079_pt1 | contig 11804 bp, 8 predicted proteins | sample II_Bog_N1_3_FD_198794 | JGI IMG/M metagenome (GOLD analysis project Ga0302196, IMG submission 198794) | Peat permafrost microbial communities from Stordalen Mire near Abisko, Sweden - II_Bog_N1_3 | ecosystem: Environmental > Terrestrial > Soil > Wetlands > Peat | place: Sweden: Abisko, Stordalen...
ATGAAGTCGCGGTCGTGGCTGACCAGGATCAGCGTGCCGTCATAGTCGGCCAGCAGGTCCTCCAGGAGATCCAGCGTGTCCATGTCCAGATCGTTGGTCGGCTCGTCCAACACCAAGAGGTTGGCCGGCTGGGCTAGGGCGCGAGCCAGGAGCAGGCGGTTGCGCTCGCCGCCCGACAGGGTCGAGACCGGCTGGCGCAGCTGGCTGTCCTGGAACAGGAAGTCGCGCGCATAGGCGGCGATGTGGCGCGGGCGGCCCTGGACCATCACCTGGTCGCCGCCCGAGGGGGCCAGGGTGTCCCATAGCGTGGCGTCGCCCTTCAGCTCGGCGCGGGCCTGGTCGACATAGGCGATCTGCAGGTTCGAGCCGAGCTTGACCGAGCCGGCGTCGGGCTCCATCTCGCCCAGCAGCAGCTTGACCAGGGTGGTCTTGCCGGCGCCGTTGGGGCCGACAATGGCGATGCGGTCGCGGCGCTGGATGCGGGTGGAGAAGGCCTTGAGCAGAGTGCGGTCGCCGAAGCTTTTGGCGATGCCGCGCGCCTCGATCACCCGCTGGCCGGACGCCGCGCCGGCTTCGACGCCCATGGCCATGGGCCGGCTCTGATCGCGCAGCAGGGCGGCGCGTTGCTGGCGCATGGCGGCCAGCTCGCGGGCGCGGCCCTCGTTGCGGGTGCGCTGGGCGGTGATCGAGCGATAGAACCAGTAGGTCTCGCGCTCGATGGCCTTGTTCAGCCGGCGCAGGGTCTCGGCCTGGTCGGCGGCGATCTTGTCGGACCAGGCCTCGAAGGCGGCGAAGCCCTTGTCGAGACGCCAGATGCGGCGGTCTTCCAGCCAGAAACACCGCTGGGTGGTGCGTTCCAGGAAGGCGCGGTCGTGGCTGACGATCAGGGCGGCGCAGCGGCTGGCGCGCAGCTGCGCCTCCAGGGTCTCGATGGCGAAGATGTCGAGGTGGTTGGTCGGCTCGTCGAGCAGCAGCACGTCGGGCTTTTCGGCCAGGGCGCGGGCCAGGGCCACGCGGCGCCCCTCGCCGCCGGACAGGCCCTCGGCGGAGCGCTCCGGGTCCAGGTCGAAGGTCTGCAGCGCCGCCTCGGCCTCATGTGGCTCCGCGCCGCCGGCGGTGGCGTAATCCAGCAGGGTCGCGCCAGTAATCTTCGGTTCCTGGGCCAGCAGCACCACGCGGGTGGCGGGACGCAGGAAGCGGTCGCCGCCATCCGGCTCGATCAGGCCGGCCAGGATGCGCATCAGGGTCGACTTGCCGGCGCCGTTGCGGCCGACCAGACAGGCGCGCACGCCGGGTTCAAGGCCCAGATCGACGCCGTCGAACAGCATGCGCGGGCCGTCGGCCAGGCGCACGTCCTTCAAGGCGATCAGGGGGGCGCGTGCGTTCAAGGGTTGGGATCCGGTGAGCGGTCATGTGGCGGCGCCGCGTCGGGATCGGAGGTCGGTCCCCGCTCTTGACGGTCTGGCTCTCGAGGGCTGGGCTCGCGATAGCGTTGGCCCCCCTCGGGCGCCTCGTCACGCGGTTCATCGCGCGGGGCGGCGGCGGGGTCCTCGGCGGCGCGGTCGAAATCGCGCGACAGGGAGTCGTAGAAACCGGTCTTGGGGTCCGCGTCTGGCTCCACGGCCGTCTGCGCGGACGTTTGCGCGGCCGGGGCGTCGGACGGCGGCATATCGGCGCCGGTCTGCATTCCGGCCTCGGCGGCGGCTATCCAGTCGAAGTCGTGCGGCGCCAGGTTGGCGTGGGCGACGACCATCATTCGCCGCCAGATCTGGGCCGGGATCGCGCCGCCGGTGACCTTGTTCATCGGCGTGTTGTCGTCATTGCCAACCCAGACGCCGCAGACCCAGTCGGGGGTGAAGCCGACGAACCAGGCGTCGCGGAAGTTCTGGCTAGTGCCGGTCTTGCCCGCCGCCGGCCGGCCGAAATTGGCCCGCACGCCGGTGCCTTCGAGGACCACGCCTTCCATCATTTTCACCATCTGAGCGGCATGGCCGGCATCATAGACCCCGATGCCCGACGACGGGGCGCGCGTGAACAGAATATCGCCCCGCGCGGTGGTGATCTGCTGGATCAGGTAGGTCTGGGTGCGTTGGCCGCCCGTTTGGAACACCTGGTAGCCAGCGGTCAACTCCAAAAGGTTCACCTCATAGGCGCCCAGGGCGATCGAGAGGTCCGGCGTGGCCGGGATGCTGGTCAGGCCGAAGCGGTGGGATATCTCGCCCAGCTTGTCGGTTCCCACCTCATTGGCCAGCCGCACGGCCACCGAATTGATCGAATGGGCCAGGGCGTCGGCGACAGTCACCGGGCCGCGATAGCCGCCGCCGAAATTGCCGGGCGACCAAAGGCCGATGCTGACGGGCGCGTCCTGGCGGATGTCGGTCGGCTTGACCCCGGCCTCCATGGCCGCGGCGTAGATGAAGGGCTTGAAGGCCGAGCCGGGCTGCCGCTGGGCCTGGGTGGCGCGGTTGAAGGCCGAGGCGCGGTGATCGGTCCCGCCGACCAGGGCCCGAATCGCCCCGTCCGGCGCCAGCAGCACCAGCGCGCCCTGGCTCACCCCGGCGCGCGCGCCGTCATGGTCGATCGCCTCGCGCACGGCGGACAGGGCGTTGGCCTGCAGGCCAGGATCGATGGTCAGATGGACCACCAGATCGGGCGCCGCGCCGCCGACGATCCGAACCGCCTGGACCGCGGCCATGTCGAGGACGTAGCCGTAGTCGCCTTCGCCGGGCGCCTCCGCGGCCAGTTTGGGCGGCAGGGCCAGCGCCGCCTCTTCGTCCTGGGCGGTGATCCAGCCCTCGGCGCGCATGTTGGCCAATACCAGGCGCGAGCGGCGCAGGGCGGCGGCCATGTCGTTGGTCAGGGCCAGCCGGGTTGGCGCCTTGGGCAGGGCGGCCAGCAGGGCGGCCTCCTGCAGGGTGAGCCGCGAGGCCGGCTTGGCGAAATAAGTCTGGGCGGCGGCGTCGATCCCATAGGCGTTGTCGCCGAAGAAGATCCGGTTGAGGTACAGTTCCAGCACCTCGTCCTTGCTCATCTTTCGCTCGATCCGGTAGGCGATCACCGCTTCCTGGAACTTGCGGGTCCAGGTCTGCTCGGGCTTCAGATAGAGGGTCTTGGCCAGTTGCTGGGTCAGGGTCGAGCCGCCCTGGACGGTGTGGCGGGCGCGCCAGTTGGCCCATAGCGCGCGGGATACGCCCTGCAGGTCGACCGGCCCGTGATGGTAGAAACGCCGGTCCTCGGCCGCCAGAAAGGCGCGCGGCACATAGGCCGGCAACTCGCTCAGCACGACCGGATGGCCGTGATGCGGGCCGCGCGTGGCGATCACCTTGCCGGTCGCGTCCTCGAAGGTCATGCCGGGGGCTTCGTTGGTCGCGGCCTGGGCGAGATTGTCCGGAACCTCCGGGACGCCGTCCAGCAGCTGTCCGACCTTCCACGCCGCGGCCAGTCCGGCGGTCAGCAGGATCACCGCCAGAACAAGCAGCGCGACGCCCCAGGCCGGTGGTCCCCGGCGCCGAGAGCGCGGCGGCGGCGTTGGCCCACGACCGCGCCCGAACCGCGGCGCCCCTGGCGGGCTCGGCGGCGGTGGCGGCGGGGCCTCGGCGCTAGAGGAAGGTTCGATGATCCAGTCGTTCACGGTTTAGCTGGGCACAGGTTAAGTGGGCGCGGGTTAATTTGGCGCAGGTTGGATTTGGCTTTTGACGGGCCTTGTGCGCGGAACCCCTTTAAGAGCTTTCCGATCATGACGCGCAAACCTTATTGGGAGACCAAGACCCTCCGCCAGATGACCGTGGCGGAATGGGAGGGTCTATGCGACGGCTGCGGTCTTTGCTGCCTTATTCGTTTCGAGGACGAGGACACCGGCGAGATCATTCCCACGCGCGCGGCCTGCAAGCTGTTCGACTCGCAAAAGTGCCAGTGCTCGGACTATGCCAACCGCAAGGCGCACGTGCCGGACTGCATCAAGCTGACGCCGGACAATATCGACGATCTGATGTGGATGCCGATGAGCTGCGCCTATCGCCGGCTGCATGAGGGCAAGCCGCTGCCGTCCTGGCATCCACTGATCACCGGCGATCCGGAGAGCGTGCACGCCGCGGGGGTCAGCATTCGCGGCCAGACGGTTTCCGAGGCCGACCTGGACGATCCGGAAGACGCCATCGATTTCGAGGATCGCGACCTGTTGCGCGACCGCAGTGACGATTAGCGGCCAAGCTTACGGCCAAGCTAGCGGACAGGGCCGGCGATATGTTGCATTAATATCACATTGGCCCTTGCGCGGATCGCCGAACCCCTTAATTGAAACCATTCACTTCGATTGAGGCGGCGATCCCTTTGGCGCAAGACCCCTACCAGGAACTGGGCGTCCCGCGCACGGCGAGCGCGGACGAGATCCGTCGCGGCTTTCGCAAGCTGGCCAAGCAGTTCCACCCCGACAAGAACCCCGGCAACAAAAGCGCCGAGGAGCGGTTCAAGCGCGTCAGCGCCGCCTTCGACCTGCTGGGCGATGCGGACAAGCGCAAGAAATTCGATCAGGGCGAGATCGACGCCGATGGGCGCGAGATCAATCGCGGTTTCGGCGGCGGCGGCGATCCGTTCGGCCGCGGCGGGTTCGATCCGCGCGGCGGAGGCGCCCAGTTCGAGGGCGTCGACCTGAACGACATCCTGGGCGAGGTGTTCGGCAATCGCGCCGGCGGCGGCGCGCGGGGCGGCTTCGGCGGCCCGACCCGGGGCGCGGACGTGCGCGCCCAGGTGGCCATCGATCTGGAGGAGGCGATCCTGGGCGGCCGCAAGCGGATCGCTTTCGCCGACGGCCGCACGCTGGAGATCACCATCCCCAAGGGCGCGGCCGAGGGCCAGGTCCTGCGGCTGAAAGGCCAGGGCTCGCCTGGGCGGGCCGGACCTGGCGACGCCATGATCGAACTGGCCATCCGGCCGCATCCGGTGTTTCGGCGCGAGGGCGAAACCCTGGTGATGGACCTGCCGGTCTCGGTTCCCGACGCGGTGCTGGGCGCCAAGGTGCAGGCGCCGACCCCGGAGGGTCCGGTCACCCTGACGGTTCCCAAGGGCTCCAACGCGGGCTCGACCCTGCGCCTGAAGGGCCGGGGTCTGCCGGATTCGCGCGGCGCGCGGGGCGATCTGCTGGCCCGGCTGCAGATCGTGCTGCCCGACCCGATTGACCCGGAGTTGGAGCGGTTCGCCGAGACCTGGCGCAAGCAGCGACCCTATACCCCGCGCAAAAAGGGCTGAGCGGATGGACGCGGCCCGGCCCACGGCGACTGTTCAGGCTGTGTTCAGCGCCGGTGGTCTACGGATCGCCCTATGAAACCCCTGGCCGCCCTAGCCATGAGCCTCGCCGTGCTGGCGACGGCCGCGCCGACGCTGGCGCAGCAGCAGCATGACCATGGGCGTGGCGGCGGGCAGGGCGCGGAGCATCGCGGCGGCTATCCCGGAGGCGGGTATCCTCAGGGCGGCTATCCGCGAGGGGGGTATCCCCAAGGGGGTTATCCCCGTTCCGGCGGCTATCCCGATCCGCGCGGCGCCTACCCGGACCCGCGTGGTTATGGCTATCCCGCCGCGCCGCCGCCGGCCTATCGCCGAGGCCCGGATTCGCTGGGCGCCGACTGGGGCGGCCAGCAGGACGAGGTGCGCGCCGGCGTGCGCCAGGGCCGCTATATGGGCCTGGCGCGGGTGATCGGAACCATCCGCCAGCGCACGCCTGGACACCAGCTGGACGCGGGCCTGGAGCAGTGGGGCGGCCGGGCCGTCTACCGGGTGCGCTGGGCCGCGCCAAACGGGCGCCGGGTCGACTATATCGTCGACGCGCAAAGCGGCGCCATTCTTCAGGTCGACGGACGATAGAGAGAATCACCCATGCGCATCCTGCTAGCGGAAGACGACGCCGATCTGTCGCGCCAATTGAAACAGGCGCTGGCCGACGCGGACTATGCGGTCGACCATGCCGCCGACGGCGAGGAGGCCCACTTCCTGGGCGATACCGAGCCCTATGACGCGGTGATCCTTGACCTCGGCCTGCCCAAGATCGACGGCGTGTCGGTGCTGGAGCGCTGGCGTCGCGACGGCAAGGCCACGCCGGTGCTGATCCTGACCGCGCGCGGGGCCTGGAGCGAGAAGGTGGCCGGGTTCGACGCCGGCGCCGACGACTATCTGACCAAGCCGTTCCACACCGAGGAACTGCTGGCGCGGCTCAGGGCGCTGCTGCGGCGCTCGGCCGGCCACGCGGCGGCGACCCTGGCCTGCGGCGGCCTGCGGCTAGACCCGCGCGCGGCGCGGGCTTCGGTCAATGGCGAGCCGCTGCGGCTGACCTCGCTGGAATACCGGATGCTGCATTATCTGTTGATGCACCAGGGTCGGGTGATCAGCCGCACCGAGCTGGTCGAGCATTTGTACGATCAGGATTTCGACCGCGACTCCAACACCATCGAGGTGTTCGTCGGCCGGGTGCGCAAGAAGATCGGCCAGGAGCGGATCGAGACCGTGCGCGGCCTAGGCTATCGGCTGGTGGCGCTGGAGGGCGAGGCGTCCGAGCAGTGAAACTCCCGGACCTGCGGCGTCCGTCTCTTGCGCTGCGGCTGGTCCTGCTGGCCGGGATCTGGAGCGTCGTCATCCTGGTGGTGACTGGCGTCTTCCTGACCGCGCTGTTTCATGAAGAATCGGTCAGCCGGTTCGACGATGGGCTGTTCGATGTGGCCAACGGGCTCTATGCGGGCTCCAACGTCAATGAAAACGGCGATGTCGACGCGCCGCCGCTGACGGATTCGCGGGCGACCCGCGCCTATTCCGGCAAATACTGGGAGATCGGCGAGCCGGCGCCGGGGCGCATCCACCCCCTGGCCCGCTCCCGCTCGCTGTGGGACAGCGAACTGAAGGGTCCGGACGGCGGGGTCGCGGCGCTGCAGGCGGTGGCTGGCAAGCCGGTCTATTACGACGCGGTCGGCCCGGTGGGCGAGCCGCTGCGCGCCGTGGCCCTGCTGGCCCGGATATCCGGCCGCGCGGCGCCGGTGATCTTCATGGCCGCCGAGGATCGCTCGCCGCTGGAGGAAGATGACAGGCGTTTCGCGGTGGAGACCGCGGGGGGGTTGTTGTTCCTGGGCGTGGGTCTGATCCTGGTGGTGTTCGTGCAGGTGCGGGTCGGCCTGCAGCCGCTGTTCATGCTGCGGCGTGAGGTCGCGGCGGTGCGGACCGGCCAGGCCGACCGGCTGGTGAATGAATATCCGTCGGAGCTGGAGTCGCTGGCCGAGGAACTCAACGCCCTGGTGGCGCACGACCAGGAGGTGGTGGAGCGTCAGCGGACCCATGTCGGCAACCTGGCGCATGCGCTGAAAACGCCGCTTTCGGTGATGCTGGCGGAGGCCGAGCGGCATCCGGGGCCACTGGCCGAGGTGGTGGATCGCCAGGCCGTGGCGATGCGCGACCAGGTCGATCACCACCTGCGCCGCGCGCGCGCCGCCGCCCGCTCCCAGAGCCTGCGCGAGCGCACGCCGATCGCGCCGGTGCTGGAGGAACTGACCCTTACGCTTGAACGGATTTTCCGCGACCGCGAGGTCGAAATCGATTGGCGCGCGCCGGACGAACTCTGCTTCCAGGGCGAGCGGCAGGACCTGATGGAAATGATCGGCAACGTCCTGGAAAACGCGTGCAAATATGGCGGCGGAAGGGTCCGCGCGACCGCCGAAGTCCTCGACGCGCGCCGCCTGAGCCTGGTGGTCGACGACAATGGGCCGGGATTGCCGCTGGAGCGTCACGGCGAGGTGCTTAAGCGTGGCGCGCGGCTGGACGAGAGCGCGCCCGGCTCGGGTCTTGGCCTGTCGATCGTCGACGAGCTGGCGCGGGCCTATGGCGGGTCTTTAGTGCTTTCAGACTCTATTTGGGGTGGGTTGCGGGTCACTTTGGAACTGCCGCGGGTCGAAGGTTGAATATTGCATTCGGGAAGCCTTAACCCGCGTTGAGCATGTTGAATTCGCGCGACCTCCCCGCGCTTGATTGGAAGTCATGACAGGTCTCACCGAAGCCCAAACCTCGGTGCTCAGCACGCTCTTCGGCATGGCCCCCGACAGCGCGGTCGGCAATCTCGAACGGGCGCTTTCGTCGGAATCCAAGGGCGGTGGGCCAATGGCCACCGTCTACGGCCTGTTGGCGCGCGAGGCCGGCGAGCGCCGCGCCAAGCACGCGGTGTTCGAGCCGCTGATCGCGTTTTGCGTCCCCGGAGCCGGGCTGTCGGTTACCTTTCCGCCTTACGCCCTGACCGCCCTTTGGACGGCGCTGCGCGGAACCTCCGCGTCCGACGCCGCCGCGGCGGTGATTTGCGCCAGTGCGGCGCGGCCCACGGAGGAGAGCCTGGCCGAGGCCGCGAAAACCTATGACCGGCTTTGCCTGTTCGCCGCGTCGGCTTTGCGCGAACGCGCGCCGGCCTTTGCCCAGGCCGTGGAGATCTTGAGCGCCGGACGGCCCGACGGGCCGGAACAGTTCGCCAAGATGCTCGACCTGACGCCTCTGGTCCGCGCCGCGATGAAGCGGCTGCCCGAATGGGTGGGCCGGATGACCGACGATCGCGCGGCGGCCGTGCGGCTGGCCTATAAGGACGCCTCGAACCTGGACGACGACGCTGGTCCCCGGTTCATCGAAATGCTGTTGGCCAATCTCTCCGAGCCCTGGCTGATCATGCGGGTTCTGTCGGCGGTGATGGACCATCCGGCGGAACGCTATGTGGCGGTGTCCGAACTGTCGCAGGTCTCGCAATTCGTCCTGGACGACATCGACCGGAACCTGGAGCGGTTCAAGGCCTTCGATCCCAGCCTTGGGCGGGAGGCCGGCGTGGCGGCCGGCGAGACTATCCACATCGCCGCCATGGAGATCGTCGAGTTCGAATCCGCCATCGAACTCAGCCGGGACGGACCCTGGGGCAAGCGCATCGCTCAGCAAAAGCAGTCGCTCGCCCGCCTGGCCGAGGCCCGGCTCGCCCAGATCGAAAAGGCCGTGGACGCGCTGATACCGCTGGAGGCGGCCAAGTTCGGCAAGAGTTCGCGGGGCCTGCCCAAGCTGGCGGCTGATCCCGATCCGGCGGCCTTGCGCGTCGTCGAGGGTCTGCTGGCCTTTTTCGACCATTCCCGACAGTTCGCCAGCCAGTCCGGCTATGGCGCCGTCCGCGCCAAGGTCGCCGAGAAGATCGAGGCGCGGTTGGACCAATATGTCGAGGATCTGTTGGAGATGCTGCGCGCGCGGCAGATCGAGGCGCTGGACCGCGTGCGCCGCTATCTGGACGTCTCCGCGCGGGTGACGGACATGGTGCTGGGACCCAAGGCCGGCCAGATCATTCGCCGGCGGGCCGCCGCGGCCTGATCCAGCTAGAGCCTTTTAGCTTCAGATGGAATCATCCGAAGCGTTGAAAAAGGCTCTAACTCATTGAATCTAGAGCGCGATGGCCGCTTTAACCGGCTTCCACTTAAAGCTATCGCGCCCTAGGGACCTTTGGCGTTACGCCGCAAACACACTATCTTAGGACCCCGAAATCACTTCGCGCTTTGCCTCAACCTGCTCTAGATCGGCGGCATGATGACTCTGCTACCCAAATCCAGGAAGGCTCGGCGGCGGCTGATCGTGATCGCGGTCGCCGCGCCGGTGCTGATCGCCGCGGCGGGCTTGGCCTTCTATGCGATGGGCGACGCGGTCTCGCTGTTCTATTCGCCGTTCCAGGCCAAGGCGGCGCATGTGCCGGCGGGGCGGCCGATCGAGCTCGGCGGGCTGGTGGCCAAGGGTAGCGTCGCAAAGCATCCCGACGGCGAGGTGCTGTTCACCATCGAGGATCACGCGGCCAAGGACCTGGTCAGCTATCGCGGCGACCTGCCGGACCTGTTCCGCGAGGGCCAGGGCGTGGTCACCCGGGGGGCCTTCCGCGCCGACGGCGTGTTCGAGGCCAGCGAGGTTCTGGCCAAGCATGACGAACGCTACATGCCCAAGGAAGTGACCCGCGCGCTCAAGGCTTCCGGGGAGTGGCGCGGCCAGTGAGCGCGAAACCGGCGAGCGCGAAAAACGTCGCCGGATTAACCGAAATCGGAGCATAAGCGCTTGGCGCGGCGACCAGATCAGGAGCCAATTCGCTTGAATTGGATTTCATGCGCGGGGAATTGAGGTTAGGCCCGTTTTCATGCGCGAACCCGCTGACGCTCCGTCGGAAAATACACTAGAGCGTGATAGCCGAAAGTGTTGGCGGTTTCGGCGGCTATCACGCTCTAGATTCAAAAGTTTAGAGCCTTTTTCAACGGTTCGGATGATTTCATCCGAACCTAAAAGGCTCTAGCTTAATGATGTAACCGCTCTCGCCACTGGGTTGGCCTGGGCCTGAGGATCGAAGACGACATGGCTTCCAAGAAGACCGGACTGATTATCGGGGTCGCCGCCGCCGGCGTGGCCGCCGCGGCGCTGGCCGGCGGGGGCGTTCGCTGGACGCCGACCTTCGCCGCGCTGCGCGATCATCGTCTGCCGGTCACCGACGTTTCGACCGCGACCATCTTCGCGCCGCCGCCCGGCGCGCCGCTGTCCTTCGCCGACATCTTCGACAAGGTGTCGCCGGCGGTGGTGACCATCGATGTCACCTCGCATGTCGACGCGCGCGCGGCCATCGCCCACGGCCTGCATATTCCCGGACTGCCGTTCAATGTGGTTCCGCCCGCGCCCAAGGGCGGCGGCGGGGGCGACGACGGCGATGACAGCGCGCCGGCCGGACCCAAGGCGCAGTCGTCGGGCTCGGGGTTCTTCATTTCGGCCGACGGCTATATCGTCACCAACAACCACGTGGTCGAGAACGCGGACGACATCAAGGTCACCTTGAAGGACGGCCGCGAGATGCCGGCCAAGATCATCGGGCGCGACGAAGCGACCGACCTGGCGGTGATCAAGGTCGACGGGTCGACCTTTCCGTTCGTGGATTTCGAGAACTCGGCCAAGCCGCGCGTGGGCGACTGGGTGATCGCGGTGGGTAATCCGTTCGGCCTCGGCGGCACGGCCACGGCCGGCATCGTGTCGGCCTATGGCCGCGACATCGGCGACAGTTTCGTCGACTTCATCCAGATCGACGCGCCGATCAATCGCGGCAATTCCGGCGGCCCGACCTTTGACATCTACGGCCGGGTGATCGGGGTCAATTCGGCGATCTTTTCGCCATCGGGCGGATCGGTCGGCATCGGCTTCGCCATTCCCGCCGACGTCGCCGACAGCATCACCAAGCAGCTGATCGCCGGCGGCAAGGTGACCCGCGGCTATCTGGGCGCGACCATCCAGAACGTCACGCCGGAAATCGCCGAAAGCATGGGCATGAAGGGCCGCAAGGGCGCGCTGGTGGCCGAACTGGCGCCCGGCGGCCCGGCGGAAAAGGCCGGCCTGCAATCCGGCGACGTGGTGGTCGACCTGAACGGTCATCCGGTCTCCAGTTCGATCGAGCTGACCCGGATGGTGGCCATGTCGCACACCGGCGACATCCTGCATGTCACGGTGCTGCGCGGCGGCAAGCAGCAGTCGATCGACGTCAAGTCCGGCACCCGGCCCTCCGAGGGTCAACTGGCGCTTAACGGCCGCGAAGACGAGAACGGCGGCGGCCAGCCCGACACGCCCGAGGCGCAGCATCCGAACGCCCTGGGCATGACCCTGGGCGCGCTGGACGAGGCGACGCGGCGACGTCTGGGAATCGCCGCCGACGTCCACGGCGCGGTGGTGCTGAGCGTGAAGTCCTCGTCCGACGCGGGCGAAAAGGGCCTGCACGCCGGCGATCTGCTGGTGCGGGCCGGCGATGTGGG
>Ga0302196_10005083_pt1 | contig 11800 bp, 11 predicted proteins | sample II_Bog_N1_3_FD_198794 | JGI IMG/M metagenome (GOLD analysis project Ga0302196, IMG submission 198794) | Peat permafrost microbial communities from Stordalen Mire near Abisko, Sweden - II_Bog_N1_3 | ecosystem: Environmental > Terrestrial > Soil > Wetlands > Peat | place: Sweden: Abisko...
ACCTGCTGGAGTGCGCCGATCTCGACGAGGCGATCGAGGTGGCCTCCAAGCATCCGGTCGGGCGGTTCGGCGCGATCGAGGTTCGCCCGTTCTGGGAGGGATGAGCGAGGATGCGACAGCCGCGATTGCGGAGGCCTTCACGGCGGAGTGGGGGCGGATCGTCGCGACGTTGATCGGGCAGACCGGTGACTGGGACCTCGCCGAGGATTGTGCGCAGCAGGCGTTTGCCGAAGCGGTCCGGCGATGGCCCCGGGACGGCGTTCCGCTGCGACCGGGGGCGTGGTTGACGACCGTTGCGCGCAACCGCGCGATCGACCGGCTGCGCCACGAGAAGATGAAGGGCGAGCGGCTACGCGAGGTGACCAGGCTGCTCGCTGACGGCGTCGAGGAAGACGATCCGTTGTGCGCGGGCGAGGACGGGATCGAGGACGAGCGGTTGCGGCTCATGTTCACGTGCTGTCATCCGGCGCTGTCGCTCGAGGCCCGTGTCGCGTTGACGCTCCGCACGCTCGCGGGCCTGAGCACAACCGAGATCGCGCGGGCATTTCTAGTGTCCGAGGCGACGATGGCAAAGCGCTTGGTTCGCGCGAAGCACAAGATCGTCAATGCCCGAATTCCCTACCGTGTGCCGCCGGCACACCTGCTCCCGCAGCGCACGAGCGGAGTTCTCGCCGTCCTGTATCTGCTGTTCAACGCGGGATACACAGCGTCCGCCGGCCCGGAGTTGATTCGCGCCGACCTTTGTGCTGAGGCGATCCGCCTCGCGCGCGCACTAAACCTGCTGATGCCCGAGGAGTCCGAGGGCAGCGGCCTGCTGGCGCTGATGCTCTTCCAACACTCGCGGCGGCTCGCACGGGTGGACCGCAATGGTGATCTGGTGACGTTGGAGGATCAGGACCGCTCGCTCTGGGACAGACGCGAGGTCAGCGAGGCGAACGCGCTGCTCCACGCTGCCCTGAGCGCCGGCGCCGCCGGGCCTTACCAGCTACAGGCGGCAATCGCGGCCTGTCACGCCAACGCCGAGGACGCTGCAGCGACCAGCTGGAGCCAGGTCGCCGGCCTCTATGAGCGGCTGCTCGAGGTCATGCCCCAGCCACTCGTGCGACTCAACCACGCGGTCGCGATTTCGATGGCCGAAGGGCCGGCCGAGGGACTGATGCTGGTTGATCAGATCCTTGCGTCCGGCGAGCTGCGCGACTACCACCTGCTGCACGCCACGCGCGCGAACCTGCTCTCTCGTCTCGAGCGCCCACTCGACGCAGCCGAGGCATTGCGAGTCGCGCTGAACTGCTCCCCCTCGGCGGCAGAACGCCGCCATCTCAACAAGCGGTTGGCGGAAGCGCGCGGGTCATGAAGCGCCGCGCCAAGGCGCCCAGCGCGCCGGCGTAACCGACGAGTCTCCAGCGCGCCGAGCAGGCCGCTTCTCGCTACCTCTCCCGTCCCGCGAAGAAGGCGGCTTCGGCCTCGCCGAGCGGCGTCGAGGCCGGCGCGTGGTGGAGGTACTCGGCGGCGATCGCGCCCCAGTCGGCCCCTGCTCGGAGTTGCTCCAGAACGATGGCGACCAGGCCGTGCATCCTCCTGATCAAGATCGATTCGGGCGGCAAGGTGAGCTGGTTGACCTGAGTCCTCATGGCGGCCCGCTGTTGACTGTCGGGACGCTCAGCGTCTCGGCCTCGATGGCCGTGCTCTGGCGAGAACCGATGTGCTCCCGGCACGGCGTACCACTTGGTCGCCATGCGCATGAGCCTCAGTGCGAAGTCCGCGTCGATCGCCTGGGCCCGGCTCGCGGGCAGATATCCGCCGGTGGTCAGGGCTGTCCTCAGGCCTGCCGCGTCCCGGTCTCGGACCGCGAGCGCGATCGCCCGCTCGCTCGCGACACGAGCAGCGTCGACATCTCGCAGCAGGCCGAAATCCAAAAAGCAGACGCGGCCGTCGGGGCACAGCAGGTAGTTGCCGGGATGCGGGTCACCGAGGGCGATCCGGTCGCGGTAGAGCAAACCGAAGAAGAAGCGGAAGACGATCTCGCCGTAGCGGTCGCGCTGCGCCTCGTCGGCGCGACGCACGGCCTCGAAGCGCTCGCCCTCGACGTACTCGGACACGAGCACCCTCCGGGTGCAGAGTTCCGTGTGGATTCGGGGCACGCGGATGAACGGATGTCCCCACATCTGGCGCTCGATCCGGCGCTGGTTCTGGGCCTCGAGCTCGTAGTCGAGTTCCTCCCCGATCCGCTCGCGCAGCTCCGCGGCGAGCGCTTTCGCGTCCAGCCCCGGGGCGAGCCGCTGGACGAGAGGCAGCAGCAGCGTCGCGTTGCGCAGGTCCGTCTCGACGGCGCTCGCCACCCCGGGGTACTGGATCTTCACGGCGACCTCGTCGCCGTCGACGGTGGTGGCGCGATGAACCTGGCCGATCGAGGCGGCGGCAAACGCTTGCTCGTCGAAGTCCGAGAACACGCGTTTGAGCGGGCCGCCGAACTCCTTGCGCATCAGCTTCTCGAGGTCTTTGAAAGCCACCGCCGGGACGCTGTCGCGAAGCGCGGCGAGGCTGCGTTGCAACTCCTCGCGCTCGCCCTCGGGAAGACCATCGAACTCCACCATCGAGATCATCTGGCCGACCTTCATCGCGGCGCCGCGCATCTGCCCGAGCTGATCCACGAGCTGGCGAACGAGCGCCGCAGTCCGCTCGCTTTGCGCGGCAGCCGCCCGTTCGGGAGAACGGACCCGATTCGCGGTCGCCATCCCCGCCCAGCGCAAGCCCTGCCCCGTCACCAGCCCGCCGACCCGCGCCGTCCGCGCGAGCCGGCCCGTCGGCAACTTCGCCGCAACCGGCGGAGAATCGTCGGCCGGCAGATTCATCGACCGAGCGTAGCGAAGCGCAGACGCCTGCTTTCGCCTCGGTGTGAGAGCTGTCGGGCGTTCAGGCGTTGCTGAGGCGTGCCTGTTCTGCGTCGGCGCTTTCGACGATCGCCCGGAGTGCCGCGACGTGACCGTTGAACGCGGTCACGCCGGCGGCGGTGAGTCGGGCTCGAACGCGGCGGCGGTGGTCGCGGAGCGGCCGGTCGATGACGACATATCCAGCGTCCTCGAGCGTCGAGAGTTGCTTGGAGAGCGCCGAGTATGAGAGGGCCAGCTGGTCTCGAAGGAACGCGAACTCGGCCCAGTCGGCGGCGGCGAGCAATCCGACGAGTGACAGGCGAGTGCTCGGGTGGATCAGCTCATCGAAGCGGGCAGCCGTCATCGGGTGGCGGTCCGCACAACTCGACGCCGCACGGCAGCGAGGACCTGGGGTCCGCCGAAAATGAGCAGCACTGCAACGAACAGGCTCGCGATCGTGGCCGGATCGCGTGCGCCGTCGGCTGACGCGGCAAACCCGCCGGCGATCGTCAGTGCCGCGAGGGCGACCAGGCTGGCGATCACAAGTGGGTAGACGTGGCGCCCGGCGAGCTCGGCGCTGACGCTGAGGCGACGGGTGCGGTGGCGACCGCTCGCGGCCCGCGGTGCGACGGCGGCGTTCACCGCCCCGAACAGCAGCGTGGCCGCTGCGCTGATCCATGCATGCCCGAGGTCCGTTACCAAGCCAAGAGCGATCCAACCAACGGCGAGCCCCAGCCAATACCAGCGAGGCAGATCGATCTCGTCGATTACGCGAAGCCGGCCGCGATCAATCGTGTCAAGGGCAGCTCGTGCTTCCTGAGGTGTTGCTCGCATCTTCAGCCGCCGTCGTCGAGTGGGGCGGCGTCGATCACGAGATCGGCCCGCTCGCGCGGTGCTTCACGCTCGTAGAAAGCGTCCTCCTGGAGTGCCCAGCGCTGCCACTGGGGGCCGTAGAGCTCGCCGTACACGCGTGCGAGCGCGCGATCGCGGCGGTCCTGGGCGCCGAGCTCGAGCCACAGGAGGACGTTCGTGTGCCCGGCGAGCGCGCGCGCTCCAGCCCCGACACCCTCGACCACAAGCAGGGCCGGCGGTTCGAGCGCCTGTGGCGACGCCCACGCCTGCGCCAGCCAGTCGTAGCGCGGCACGCTCGCGCTGCGTCCTTCACTGAGCGGGCGCAGCACGGCGCTCGCGAGCAGCGAGACGCCATGCTCGAGGCCGTCCCAGCCGCCGTAGAGATCCTCGAGGCTGACGACCACGCCATCCAGCTGCGCCGCGATCGCCTGTGCGAGCGTCGACTTGCCCGAGCCGGATCGCCCGTCGATTGCGACGACGCTCGTCGCACCGCAGGCGGGCGCGGCCCCTTGCAGGCGAAGCGACACCTGCCCGGCCACGGCAGAGCTGCTCACCGCGGACCGCCGTGGCGCTCATCGACGGCGAGGAACTCGTCGCTGAACGCGCCTTCCCAGCGCTCCGGGTACGCCAGCACGCCGTTCTGCACCAGCCAGCGGGCGTAGGACCCAAGCAGTTCGCGTCGATGCTCGCCCCAAACGCCCGCATGTGTCCAGGTCGGCGCGATCAGCAACAGTGAGCGCGCGATGATCGCACGCGGGAAGTACGGGATCACGCGCTCGAGCACCGCACACGCGCCCGGCGGGTCTGCGGCCGCTGCAAGAAAGCCGGCGCGCGTGGCGGCAAGGAATGCGCGAAGCGCGCCCGGGTCGCGTTCGATCAGCTCGCCGCGGGTGGCGAGCAGGTAGCTGGGGTATTCGAGCGCTCCGATCTGATCGACCGGCCAGGTGATTCGCTGCGCCGGCGCAAGGCTCCCGAACAGGGCATCCCACGCCCAATAGCCGCCGAAGGTGGCATCCGCCTCGCCGGCCGCGAGGTCATCGACGGTCAGCTCACGCACGCCGGCGTCGACTGTGATCACGCCGTCGGGATCGCCGCCGTCGGCGGCGACCAGATGGCGCACCATCGCGACGCCGCGGGGCGTCGGGTTGTACGCGACGCGACGGCCGGAGAGCTCGCGCGGGCGGGTGATCCCGGTTGCCCTGACGGTCTGCACGCTCTCGAGCGGGCGGTGGTTGATCGCGGCGACGCTGATCAGCCGCTCGCCGCCCTCGCGGCGCACCAGCAGCCGGTTGGTCGGCGCCACGGCGAAGTCCGTCTCGCCTCGCGCGAGTGCGGCGAGTGAGTCGCCGCGCAGCGGATCGGCGATCGTGACCTCGACATCCAGGCCGGCCCGTGCGTAGGAGCCGTCGTGAGCGGCGAGATAGAAGCCGACGTCATTGGTCCACGGGTGTAGGTACCCGAGCGTGACACGCAGCTTCGTCACCGCGCGAGCGCGCCAAGCGGCGTGAGCCGGCGTGCCGGATGGCGGCGGTTCAGGCGATCGGTGCCGAACAGCTGCGCCCTGATCGTGGCCGCCCGGCGCTCGAGCGGCACAAGGCCCCTTCGCGCAAGCACCGGCACGACGTGCTCGCCGAAGCTAGCGAAGGTCCCGTGCGCCGGTACGTCCATCACGTTGATGCCGTCCACGCCCGCATCCTGCCAGTGTGCGAGCTCGTCGGCGATCAGCTCAGGCGTTCCGACGATCCGCGCGCCCAGCAGATGAAACACGAGATCGCGGAAGCTCGGGGCCGTGTCGCTGTGGCGTTCGCGCACGGCGTCGATGATTCCCTGCACCCCGCTGACTCGCAACTCACCGAGCGGGCGGTCAAGGTCGATTCCCGCGAGGTCGACCCCGAGCTTGCCGCTGAGATCGGCGAGCACGCCTTCGATGCTGACCCATTCGAGCAGCTCCGCTTCGCGCCGGCGCGCCTCCGCCACGGTCGAGCCGATCACGAACCACAGCCCCTGAAAGAACCGCAGATCATCGTCGCGGCGGCCGTTGGCCCGCGCGCGGGCGCGGACATCCTCGATGTGGGCGCGCGCGCCGGCTGGGTCGTGGGCGATCAGGAAGACGCCCTCCGCGTGCGCTGCCGCGAACGCACGCCCCGCGGTGGACGCTCCGGCCTGAAAGAGCAGCGGCGTGCGCTGCGGCGAGGGTTCAGGCAGATGTGGCCCGGCTACGCGGTAATGGTCGCCGTCAAAGTCGATGGCGTGCACGCCTTGCGGATCGGCATAGACGTGCGAAGAGGCGTCGCGGCGTCGCGCATCGTCCTCCCAGCTCTGTTCCCAGAGCCGGTAGGCGACCTCGACGTACTCCTGCGCCTGGGCGTAGCGGGCGTCATGATCGCCGACCTCGGCGAGGCCGAAGTTCCGCGCAGCACCGTCGGCGTAGCCGGTGACGATGTTCCAGCCGACCCGTCCGCGGCTGAAGTGGTCGAGCGTGGAGAGCTTACGGGCCAGGTTGAACGGGTGTTCCTGCAGCGTCGAGGAGGTGAAGGTCAGGCCGAGACTCGTCGTTGCCGCGGCGAGTGCCGAGATGATCACCGAAGGATCGTTGGACGGGATGCCGATCGCGTCGATCACCGACTGTCTGCGTGAGCCGTGGTAGACGTCGTAGGTGCCGACCGCGTCGGCCAGGAACAGCAGGTCGAAGCCGTCGCGCTCGATCCTTCGGGCCAGCGCGATCCAGGCATCGAGGTCGTTGTGATCGATGCGCCCGGCGTCTGGATGCCACCACAGCCCGGGCCCGTGGTTCGGCAGCCCGAGGCCGGTGAAGGCGCTGAGCAGCAGACGTCGCGGCGGCGCCGCCACGGGCCTCAGCGCGATCTGGCGCCCGGCGCGGGGACGCGGTAGCCGGCGGCCGGGTGCTCCGGCGCCACGCGCGTGGCGCCAGGGCCCTGGAAGTACTCGCGCAACGTCTCGCCCTGGTAGTGCGCCCAAACGCGCCCGCGCCGCTGCAGTTCCGGTACGACCAGCTCGACGAAGTCGCGCAGCGTCACCGGCGGGACCGGGTCGGCGATGTTGAACCCGTCGATGTCTCCCTCCGCCATCCAGCGCTCGAGCTCATCAGCGACGGTTTCCGGTGACCCGACGAGCACCGGACCGCCGCCGCCGACGCCGACGAACCCCGCGATCTCCCGCGGCGTCCAGGTGCGCGTGTCGTCAAGGCGCGTGAACAGCTCGACCATGCCGCGAATCCCGTCCGTCTCGACGTAGCTCAGCGGCTCATCGGGATCAAGCGCCGAGAGGTCGATGTGCATCAGCGCGCTGTAGCGGGCGAGCGCGCCTTCGAGGCTCGCGTAGGCGCGGTAGTCGGCGTATTTCTCGGCGGCGAGCTCGTCGGTGGGGGCGACGATCACGGTGACGATCGTGAAGAACCTCAGTGAGCGCGGGTCGCGGCCCTCGCCGGCGGCTGCGGCGCGGATGTCGCTGACCAGCGCACGCGCCATGTCGGGGCGATAGGTGCTGATGAACACGCCTTCGGCGTGGCGGGCGGCGAAGGCCTTGCCGGCCGGCGAGGTGCCGGCCTGGTAGAGCACCGGCGTGCGCTGAATCGAAGGTTCGGACAGCGCGATGTCGGGGACGTGATGGTGGACGCCGTGATGGCCGATCGGGTGTACGCGCGAGGGGTCGGCGAAGACGCCTGAGGCGACGTCGCGGACCACCGCGTCGTCCTCCCAGCTGCCCTCCCACAGCTTGTAGACGACCTCCATGAATTCCTCGGCGATCGCGTAGCGCTCGTCGTGGGGGATCTGGTGCTCGAGCCCGAGGTTGCGGGCGGCGCTGTCCAGCGCGGAGGTGACGATGTTCCAGCCGATTCGCCCGTTCGTCAGATGGTCAAGCGTCGTCATCTTGCGAGCGAACTGGTAGGGACGCTCGTAGGTCGATGAGACCGTGACGGCGAATCCGAGCCGCCGTGTCGCCGCGGCCATCGCACTGATGAGCAGCAGCGGATCGTCGGTCGGGGTTTGAATCCCGTCGCGCAGTGCGGCGTCGACGCGACCCTCGTAAACGTCGAGCGGCCCGAGTGCGTCGGCGATGAACAGCGCGTCGAAGCAGCCCCGTTCGAGGATCCGCGCCGTTTCGATCCAGTAGTCGAGCTCACGGTATTCGTGAGCCCGGCTACTGGGGTGGCGCCACAAGCCGATCGCGGTGTGACCGACGGTGGACTGGCGAAGGGCGTGCAGCCGGATGCGTGGCGGCGACACGGCTGCCTCAGCCGGACGGCAGCAGCGAGTTGGTGTAGAGGTCGCTGAGTGACGGCGAGCTCTTGATCACCTTGGCCTTGGCGAGGATCTGCTCGAGGCCCTCGTAGTCGGAGTTGGTCTGGGGACCCCACACGCCGGCTGCGTCGACGAAGTGCGGCGCGGTCGCGTTGCCGGTCGCCACGACGATGTTCTTCTCGTTACCGAGCGCCGACTGGTTGGCGGCGATCAGGATCGACTCCGCCGCGGCCGGATTGTGATTCGCGTACTCGTAGCCTTCGGCCAGCGCCTTCAGCGCCCGCCGCAGGACCGGGCCGTTGGTCGCGATCTCCTTGTCGCTCGCGACATAGACGGCGTTCGGGTAGTTGCCGGCAGCGCCGAGGTAGCGGTTGTAGGGGAAGGTCCGCAGCTTGATCCCCTGCAGCGCGGCGGTGACATCGTCGATGCCGCCGAAGACCGCGGTGTAGCCGATCCGGTGCGCCTGGAGCGCGGTGATCACCGAAGCGTTCTCCACGACCTGCTTGAAGACGACATGCTTGACGCCCGCGGCGCGCAGGATCGCCGAGATGATCGGCGGGTCGCTCGAGATGCCGAAGCCGCCGTAGATCTGGCCGTTGAGCTGCGCGACGTTGGTGAACTTGGAGGAGGCGAGTACGGCCAGCGCGGTCGTGTTGTCGGTGACGAGCGCCGCGACGGCCTTGTAGGCGAGGCCCTGGGAGCGGTTGATGACGATGTCGGGCGGATAGCTGATCGCCAGATCGGTCTTGCCCGCCTGGATCAGCTGCTCGGCCGCGACGTTCGCGTAGGGCAGGATCACCGGCTTGATGCCCTGGGCGGCGAAGTAGCCCTTGGCGATCGCGGCGTAGATGCCGAGGTAGTCGACGTTCGGGGTGTAGTCCAGGGCAATTCGCACAGTCGCCGTCGCCAGCGCCGAACGGGCGCGCGGAGCGGCCGATGAGCTCGATCCCGACGCCGCCAGGGCGCCAAGCAGTGCGCCAGCTGCCAGCAGCGCCAGCAATTGGCGGCGGCGCGGGCGCCCGGCGGATCCTCCGAGGCCGCGCTCGCGCGAGCGATTACTCAATACAGACATGTTTCTCCCTCCGCTGGTATGAGCCAGATCAGGTTCGTCGGGTCGGCGCCACAAGCGCCCTCTCAGCCCCATTGGGGACTCCCCGGATCGGTTGTCAGAGCGTCGACGGTACTGCGATCGCGGTTGTTGGTCAACCGGCCGGCGAAGCAGGCCGCGATCCCCCGACGTCCGACCCCGGTACCTTCCGTGGCAATCTGGAAGTAATGATACCTCACTTTGTCGATGAAAAATACACAGTTTCGTGGTGTGCGCGACCTCAGGCGCGATGAAGCCGGCGCTGCGTCGCGCGCGCCGGCGGCTCGTTGGCGCAGGCTCGCGCATGACATCTGGCCGCCGGCGCTCGCCTTCGCGGCCGTCATCGTCGTCTGGGACTTTGCCTCCCAGGTCCTGGTCTCGAAAGCGAACACGCTGCCGGGCTCCTCGTTCACAGGCCCGCTGCCGGGCCCCTGGCTGGTCGTGCGTTCGACCTGGAACGATCGCTCGAACCTCTGGCCGGCGATGTGGACGACGATCCGGGAGGTCGTGTTCGGCGTTTTGATAGCGGTCGTGATCGCGGTGCTCCTGGCGATCGCGATCGACTGGTCGCGAAGCTTCCGCCGCAGCATCTACCCGTTGATGGTGGTTTCCCAGACCATGCCGATCATCGCGCTGGCGCCGCTGGTGGTCATCTGGTTCGGCTTTGGCACGGAACCGAAGATCGCCCTGATCGCGCTGTTCACGTTCTTCGCGATCGCCGTCGGGCTCGTCCAGGGCCTGGCCTCGAGCGACCCCGACGCGATGGACCTGCTGCGCACGATGGGTGCAAGCCGGCTGCAACTGCTGCTGCGTGTGCGCCTCCCGAGTGCGCTGCCGCAGTTCTTCACCGGGCTGAAGGTCTCGATCACGTTCTCCTTCGTCTCGGCGATCCTCGCCGAATACGTCGGGGCGACGCAGGGCCTCGGCGTCTACATGCAGACCAACTATCGCGGCTTTCGAAACGACCTGGTGTTCGGCGCCGTGATCGTGACGGCACTGTTGACGCTGCTGCTGTTCGGGCTCGTCGTGGCGCTCGAGCGCCTTTCGATGCCGTGGCGGCGCCCGGCGCAGACCGACACGCGATGGTAGAGCGCCGTGGAGCGCGACTCGAGGTTCGCGGCCTGGCGAAGACCTTCCCGGGCGACGGCGTCCCCATCGTCGCACTGGAGCGTGCGGACCTGATCGCGGCGCCCGGTGAGTTTGTGGTCGTGATCGGGCCCAGCGGCTGTGGCAAGAGCACCCTGTTTCACATCCTCGCCGGGCTCACGCAGCCAAGCGCCGGGGAGGTCCGCTTCGACGGCCAGATCGTCGAGAACCGTTTGGGTGCCTGCGCCTTCATGCCCCAGCGTGACGGCCTGCTGCCATGGCGGCGCACGATCGACAACGTGACCGTCGGTTTGGAACTCTCCGGGATGCGGCGGGCCGCAGCGCGCGAGCGTGCCCGTCCTCTACTTGCGCGTTTCGGCCTGGCCGGCTTTGAGGATGCCTGGCCGTGGCAGCTTTCCGGTGGCATGCGCCAGCGCGCCGCTTTCCTGCGCACGGTGCTGCTCGGCAAGCCCGCGATGCTGCTCGATGAGCCGTTCGGGGCGCTCGACGGGATCACCCGCGCGCAGTTGCAGGAATGGTTGCTCGACGTGTGGGGCGAGGTCGGCTCGACCGTGTTGCTGATCACCCACGACGTCGCCGAAGCGGTCTTCCTCGCCGACCGGGTGTATGTGATGACGCCCCGCCCCGGGCGCGTCGCCGCGGTGATCGAGATCGAGCTGCCGCGCCCGCGCACGCTCGCGATCGAAGAGTCAGCCCAGTTCGGCGCCTACGAGGCGCGCCTGCGCGAGCTTTTGCGCGAACACGCGTGGGCTGGCGGCGACGCTCAGCCGAGCTCCAGCGGGAGCTCCGGATCGGCGCTCCACTCGGTCAGCGAACCGTCGTAGAGGCGGGCTTCGCGGCCGATCAGCGCCAGCGCGAAAAGGTCGACCGTCGCCGAGATACCGCCGCCGCAGTAAGCGATCACGTCGGCTCCTTCGCTGACGCCAGAAGCCTCGAAGACGGCCTCGATCTCGTCCGGGCTGCGAAAGCGGTTCGTCTGCGGATCGATCAGCGCCCTCCAGGGAGTGTTGACGCTGCCGGGGATCCTGCCCGGCCGGCTGTAGGAGCTCGGCCCCTCACCGCGAAACACCGGGGCGGTGAGCGCGTTCACGAGGCAGGCCTGGCGCTCGCCGCGCACGATCGACTCGACATCCGCGCGAGATGCCAGCTGCTCCGCTTGCCGGTTGGCCGAGAAGGTGGCCGGCGGATACTGGCCGGGGGCCTCGCTGAGCGCCCGGCCGGACGCCTTCCACGCAGCCAAACCACCGTCGAGCACGCTCACGTCGTCAAAGCCGTAGTGGCGCAGCATCCACCACAGGCGGGTCGCCCACATCGGCGACTCCTGCGCATAGACGACGACAGCGGCGCCCGGTCCGATGCCCGCCGCGCCGGCCGCCTGCGCGAATTGCGCGGCGCTTGGCAGGGTGAAGGCGAAGGGCGAGCCGGGATCTGAGAACTCGCCGGCGATGTCGGCGAAGGCGGCGCCGGGGATGTGTCCCGCGTCGTATTCGCGGCGTGCGGAGCGGACCGTGTAGGGGCCTCCTTCCGCCGGGCGCTCCAGCACCACGGTCGCGTCAAACAGGCGAAGCGCCGGGTCGTCCAGCGCCCCGGCGAGGGTGTCCACATCGATCAGCGGCGAGCGG
>Ga0302196_10005093_pt1 | contig 11793 bp, 8 predicted proteins | sample II_Bog_N1_3_FD_198794 | JGI IMG/M metagenome (GOLD analysis project Ga0302196, IMG submission 198794) | Peat permafrost microbial communities from Stordalen Mire near Abisko, Sweden - II_Bog_N1_3 | ecosystem: Environmental > Terrestrial > Soil > Wetlands > Peat | place: Sweden: Abisko, Stordalen...
GTCCAGCTCGGCGACCCGATAGGCCGGATTGATGGTCACCAGGATCAGGCCGGCCTTGGCGGCGGCGAACTGGGTCAGGGTCCATTCCGCGTTGTTCGGCGACCAGACGCCGATGCGGTCGCCGGGGGTCAGGCCCAGCGCCAAAAGCCCCGCGGCGAAGGCGTCGGCGTGGGCGTTCAGCTCGGCATAGGTCCAGCGAATGGCCTGGTGAACCGAGACCAACGCCTCGATGGCCCCGTAGCGCTCGGCCGCGTTTTCCAGCGCCTGGCCGATGGTGGCGGTCAACAGCGGCGGCGTCGTCGCGCCGATGACGTGGCTCAACTGCGCATTCATGAGGCGACTATAGCGCGAACGTTGTTGTCCGCCACGGTTTGCACGGCCCACGCGTCGTTTCCGTAGCGACAGGCGCTTGGCGCGCGTTTATGGCTGCGCCGAGTTGATTGCGTCTCGCTCCGGCGGAGAAAACCCATGTCGGTCAAGCCAGCAAACCTAGATGTCGCGCCGCGCCCGTCGAGCGCCAGCCGTGCGGCCATCCGCCTGCTCGGCCGGCTGCTGGGCGAGGTGATCCGCGAGCAGCACGGCCAGCGCGCCTATGAGCAGATCGAGGATATCCGCCGCCAGTCTGTCGGCGACTATCGCGACGGCGCGGCCGACTCCGGGCTCGGCGCGCGGCTGGCGCGGCTGTCGTTGCCGGACATGCTGCTGCTGATCCGCGCCTTTTCGATCTTTTCCCAGCTGGCCAACATCGCCGACGACCATCTGGCCCGGCGCGAGCTGCAGCTGCACGAACCGGAAGCCTTGCAGAGCCTGGAGGACCATCCCCTCGATCCGGCCCGCGCCAAGGCCTTCCTCGACAGGGCCCAGGTCTCCCCGGTGATCACCGCCCACCCGACCGAGGTGCGGCGCAAGAGCATCCTCGACCGGGAACTGGCCATCGCCGAGCATCTGCAGGCCTATGAGCGGCGCAATCTACGCACGGCCGACCGGCTGGACCTGGAAGCGCGCATGAAGCGGGAGATCCGCACCCTGTGGCAGACGCGCATGCTGCGACCCGCGCGGATCCAGGTGACCGACGAGATCGACAACGCCGCCTCGGTGTTCGCCCGCACCTTCCTGACCGAGGTGCCCGCCTTCAACCGCGTGCTGTCGCGCGTGCTGGGGATCGAGGGACCGCTGCCGCCCTTCATGGCGCTGGGATCCTGGGTCGGCGGCGACCGCGACGGCAATCCCTTTGTCGGCGCCGACAGCCTGACCTATGCGGTCACCCTTCAGTCCGAGATCGCCATCGACTACTACCTCGAGCAGGTCCACGAACTCGGCGCGGAGCTGTCGCTGTCGGAAGAGCTGGTCAAGGTCTCCAACGCCCTGGCCGAGCTTGCCCACGGCGGCGGCCACCAGTCCGAGCACAAGGCCGATGAGCCCTATCGCCGGGCGCTGACCCGGGTCTATGCGCGTCTGGCCGCCACCCGCCGCGACCTGCTGGGCCGGCTGCCGGCGCGACTGCCCCGCCTGGAGGAGCCGGGCTACGCCCTGGCCGGCGCCTTCGCCGCCGACCTGGAGCTGATCGCCGAGTCGCTGATCCAGAACGGCGACGCGGACCTCGCCCAGGGCCGCCTGCTGGACCTGCGCGAGGCGGTCGGAGCGTTCGGCTTCCACCTGGCGGTGATGGACCTTCGTCAGAACTCGGACGTTCATGAGCGAGCCGTCGGCGAGCTGCTGGCCCAGGCCGGGGTGGTCGAGGACTATGCGGCGCTGGGCGAGTCCGAGCGCCGCGCGCTGCTGATCGCCGAGCTGTCCAGCCCGCGGCTCCTGCGGTCGCCCTACCGCGTCTACAGCGACGAAACGCTCCGGGAGCTGAGCATTGTCGACGCCGCCGCGCGCCTGCGGGGCCTGTTCGGCGAGGCGACCATCGCCAACTATGTGATCTCCAAGGCCGCCAGCGTCTCCGACATGCTGGAGGTGGCCATCCTGCTCAAGGAAGCGGGCCTGTTCACGCCGGGCGAGACGCCCCGCTGCGGCATGCGCATCTCGCCCCTGTTCGAGACCATCGACGACCTGCGCGCCAGCGCCGAGATCATGACCGACTGGTTCGATCTGCCGCTGGCCCAGTCGATCCTGGCCGGCCAGGGGATGCTGCAGGAATCGATGATCGGCTATTCCGACAGCAACAAGGACGGCGGCTACGTCACCTCGGTGGTCGAGATCCGCGCCGCGATCGGCCGGCTGGTGGCGCTTGGCGAGAGCCGCGGCGTGACCATGCGCTTCTTCCACGGCCGCGGCGGCGCCGTCGGGCGTGGCGGCGGCTCCAGCTTCGAGGCCATCCAGGCCCTGCCGGCGGGCGCGGTCGCGGCCGGCGTTCGGATCACCGAACAGGGCGAGGTGGTGTCGAGCAAGTACGGCTATCCCGACGTGGGCCGCGCCAACCTGGCGACGCTCGCGGCCGCCACCCTGTTGGCCGATTTCAACCATGCGCCCGACGCGGCGGACACCGACGGCGGCGGCGGCCTGCTCGCGGCGCTGAGCGGCGGCGCCTACGCCGCCTACCGCGACCTGGTCTACGGTACGCCGGGCTTTGAGACCTATTTCCGCCAGTCGACGCCGCTGCCGGAGATTTCCGAGCTGAAGATCGGCAGTCGCCCGCCGTCGCGCACCGCCTCGACCAAGATCGAGGACCTGCGCGCCATTCCGTGGGTGTTCAGCTGGTCGCAGGCGCGGGTGATGCTGCCCGGCTGGTACGGCTTCGGCTCGGCCGTGGCCGGGCTTGCCGACCAGGGCGGCGTCGACGCGCTGAGGGACCTCTACGAGGGCTCGGCCTTCTTCCGCACAACCCTGTCCAACATGGAGATGGTGCTGGCCAAGTCGAACCTGCGCATCGCGCGCCAGTACGCCGACCTGGTAGAGGACAAGGCGCTGGCCGACGCGGTGTTTGCTCGGATCAGCGGCGAATGGGAGGCGACCCGTGACGCGGTGCTGGCCATCACCAGCCAGGCCTATCTGCTGGCCAACGCTCCCCGGCTGGAGGAATCGATCCGCCTGCGCCTGCCCTATATCGACGGGTTGAACCTGCTGCAGGTTGACCTGATCCGCCGTCGGCGCCGGGGCGAGGACAGCGACGACGTCCGCAACGGCGTGCACATGTCGATCAACGGCGTGTCGGCGGGTCTGCGGAACAGCGGCTAGGCGCCCGGCCCGCCGGCTGTGCTAATCTCGACCAAACACAGCCAAGGGAGCGCCCGCCGTGACGTCATCGTTCAACGCCGATATCGAAGACACAGGCTCGGCGCTCGCAGGGCCGTGGCGCGGCCCAAGGCAGATGCTGGCCAGCCAGGAATACGACGGCCACGCCTCGATCCATGACGACGCGACCGCCCAGAAGCTGGGCTTCAAGGGCGCGACCATCGAGGGGCCGACCCACTTCAGCCAGTTCGCGCCGCTGGGCGAGGCCTTCTGGGGCAGGCGCTGGTTCGAGCAGGGCTGCATCTCCGCCCACTACCGCAATCCCGTGTTCGAGGGCGAGGAGGTCCGCGCCTTCATGGATAAGCCGGTGGACGGCGCCGTCCAGGTCGCTATCCGCATGGAGAAGCGCGACGGGACCGAGGTGCTGCGCGGCACGGCCCAGGTCGGCGCCGACGGGCCGCCGACGGCGCTGGAGGCGCGGTTGGCGACGCTGACGCCCTTGGCCGATCCGGTGATCCTGCACGAGGTGCCGGTCGGCTTCAAAACCGGCCGCCAGCGCGTGCGGATGGATCCGGACCAGAACATGGGCGCCCTCTATCCGTTCTCCCTGAACGAGAAGCTGAAGGTGATCACCGAGCCTTCGTCGCTCTATGCGGACGCCGCCGGCTCGCCCTTCGGCCGCGCCATCGTGCCGATGGAGATGATCAGCGTGCTGGTGCAATACACCGCCCGCGACGACCGCATGCCGACGCGCGGACCGGCTGTCGGCCTGTTCGCCGACCAGGAAATCCGCCTGATCAAGGGGCCGCTCTATGTGGGCGAAGACTATGACGTCGAGCGGGAGGTGGTCTACCTGAGCGGCAGCCGTCGCACCGAGAGCCTTTGGGTCAAGACCCGGGTCTACGCCCCCGGCGGATCGGAGGTGCTGGCGACCATGCTGCTCAACAGCGCCTCGATGAAGGAATCCTACGCGCCCTATGCGGAAGAGCATGCGGCGCTCTATGGGGCGACGGAGATGGTCTGAGCGCGTTGCGTTTCGGCGGACGCCCAGCACTGAACGCCTTACGCACGCCCGATCCGGCTCAAGGCCGGGATGAAACCGCCCCGGCCGCCCCATTCCTAGAAAAGCGATAGGACCACGCACAAAAACTCGAAAGACGGCGAACGCCGTTCGGCGCCATAAGGCCGCATGCTGTTTCGCGCGCCAGAATCCCACCCTAGGTCCTTCGTCAAGGCGGTCAGCTGGCGCATCGTCGGCAGCATCGACACCTTCATCTTGAGCTGGATCATCACCGGCAAGCTGCGCTTCGCCTTCTCGATCGCGGGCGTCGAGACGATCACCAAGATCCTGCTCTACTATTTCCACGAACGCGCCTGGGCCATCATTCCCTGGGGCCGGGGCAAGGTGATCGACGTCGACCCGGCCCTGGCCGAGAGCAAGCCCGCCGCCGCGCCGGCGCTTGCGACGCGGGCGACAGCGACCTGATCAGCGCCGATAACCGGCCCGCCTGGCGGCGCTGAACGGCACCACCTTGCGGCCGACGCCGACATCGACCCTGGGGCACTCGGCCTTCAGCGGGCAGCGCCCGCAGGCCGGCGGCGTGTCGGTGCAGATCGACTGACCCAGGCCCTTCAGCAGCCAGTGCAGCTCGAACACCGTCTCGGCGCTCCAGTTGCTGGGGGCCAGGTCCATCAGGGCGTCGTAACTCTGGGCCGGCTCGCTGGCGCGTCCGGAAAGGCCAAGCCGCCGCGCGACCCGGTGCACATTGGCGTCGACCACCATCGCCCTCTTGTTCAAGCTGCTGAAATTCAGGGTCGCCGCCGCCGTGTGGCGGCCGACGCCGGGCAGGGCTTCGAGCCAGGCCATGGCCTGATCCACCGGCCAGTCGGCCAGGAAACCCAGATCGAGGCCGCCGGCGCGGTGGTCGATCACCTGCATCAGGATCGGCAGCTGCCGCCCCTTCTGGTCGGCGAAGGTCACCGCCGCGATGGCCGCCTCGACCCGCGCCGGTTCGGCGGTCTTCAGCGCATCCCAGGTCGGGAAGGCGCGCCGCAGGTTGGCGAAGGCCGCCGCCGAGACCGAGTCATAGGTCCGCGCGCTGATCAGCGACTTGATCAGCTGCGACACCGGATCCAGCCGCGTTTGTGGGACCTGGGGTCCGAACGCCGCCTTCAGCGCGTCGCGCAGGCGCGGCAGGATCGGCGAGGGTTCGAAGTCGAACAGGGTTTGCATGGCGACTCATCCGGTAGGGATGACTCATCATGGAACAAAAAGAGAACTTGTCAACCGGGACTTACCCGCGAAGGCAGGGTCTCCGCTTGCTGTCGCCTAGAACAGCGCCGTGATCGCCAGCCTCGCGGACACCGGCTCCAGCGGATGCACCTGAAGGCCCGTGACCTCCGGCCCGCCAACCACCAGGCGAGAGGTGTAGTCGTAGGCCGACGCGTTCGCATGTGAATTCAAGGCGTTGTAGATGCTCAGCTGCAGCTTGAGCCTGTCGCTGACCTTGTAGCCGACATCGATGTTGAGCTCGCTGTAGCCGGGATCCTGCGGGTTCTGCAGCCCGTCCGCGACCGGATAGGGGCCAAGATCGCGCCACTGCAGTCCGCCGAACCAGGGCCCCAGGTTGTCGACCAGCACGCCGAAGGAGCCGATGAAGGTGGGCGAATTGGCGATGAACGAACCGCCCAGGCCGAAGGCGGCCAGGGTCGCGGCGGAGCCGACGTAGCGTTCGTGGGTGAACGCCAGGTCGGTGTTCAGCTCGATCCAGGAGAACGGTCTGTACTGGCCGGAAATCTCCACGCCCTGGCGGCGGCTGGGCGCGCTGGCGGTGTCCTCGCCCTGGTCCTGATCGTAGCCGAGCTCGGAGCTGAAATCCTCTTGGAACACCGCCACCTGGATCTGCACCTTTGGGATCAGATTGGTGCGCAGACCCACCTCTTCACCGGTCGCCGGCGATAGCAGCGGCGTGGCGCCGGCCGCGCTCGGAATTCCCTCCAGCGGCACGGTCTGCAACACCCCGCGCACGTCGTTGGAATGGAAGCCGCGCCCGGCGCTGAGGTAGAATTCGGTCTGGTAGAAGGGCCCGAAGATCAGGCTGCCTTTGGGCTGGAGCAGCGGCAGCGCGGTCGAGCCCGAAAAGCCAGTGGTCAGGCTGCGGTCGCTGGCCTGGTAGCCCTCTTCGCGCAGCCCCAGCTCGGTGCGCAGCCAGCCGGTCCAGCGGGTGGTGTTCTGGATGTAGACGCCCAGGTCGTTCAGCCGGACCCGGTCGGCGCTGCAGGCGCCGCCCGCGGCCGCATAGGGGGTTGCGGCGGTCCCGGCGGTGTTGGCCAGCTCGCAATAGTCCAGCGCGACCCGGTCCAGCGTATGGCGCCGGTCGACATAGGCGCTGTCGTAGCGGTCCTGAAGCCCGACCACCGTGTCGCTGCGAACGGCGCCGAAATCGTGAGTCAGGGTGAAGGCCGAGTCGAGGCCGTAGGTGTTGCGGGTCTCGTCCTGCTGCTCCTGGTCGCCGTTGACCGGGTCGAACAGATAGTGGGTGAAGTTGTTCCACAGCGTCATGGTCGAATGGATGACGTAGACGTTGGAGGCGAATTTCCAGTGGTCGCCGGTCGCGCCGTAGTGGCCGGAGAGGCTGTAGCGTTCCGATCGGCTGTGGTCGGTCGGATCGAGCGTGCCGTAGCGCCCGATCAGGCCGTCCTGGTGGGCGTAGATCGACTGGTCCGTCTCCAGGCCGCCGTTGCTGTTGTAGTATAGGCCCGTCAGGCTGTAGCCGTCGGCGTCGTCGCCGTGGCTGAAACGCACCGCCGCGTTGGCCTTGCGAAAGTCGCTGGCCGGCGACCAGGGGCCGTCCAGATGGCTCAGGTCGACGGCCGCCAACAGCCGGTCGGCGTCGTCGAAATGCACCGTCCCGCCGGCGAACAGGTCCTGGTCCCGCAGCGTGCCGGCGCTGGCCTGGATCTGGGCGGGCAGGTCGTCGATCAGCCGGACGTGGGCCGACCCCACGGCGCCGAAGTCGCCGACGGCGGCGTAGTAGGGACCCTTGGTGAAGTCGACGCCGCCGACCAGTTGCGGCATCAGGAAGTTCTGGTCGGAATAGCCCTGGCCGTGGGCGTTGGTCGGCCGGTTCACCGGCATGGCGTCGACAAAGCTGGCGAAGTCGGTGCCATGGTCCAGGTTGAAGCCGCGCAGCAGATACTGGTTGGCCTTGCCCTCGCCGGAATGGACCGTGACCACCAGGCCTGGCACCGTCTCGTAGAGCTGGCCGATGCGGTAGATGGGGCGAAGCTCCACCTCCTTGCGGGTGACCGACCCCTGGCTGGCGGTGGCCGCCACGCCCAGCAGATTGACCCGCGAGGCGGTGACGACAACGGCGGCGACGGAGGTCGCGTTGGCGGGCGGTTTTTTCGGGGCGGCCGCGTCCTGGGCCGAGGCTGCGCCGGCGAGCAGGCAGGCGAGGGCCAGCGCCGCGCCGCCCTGTTTCGGCAAAAGCCCGACCTGTCTCTTCACGCGACGCAAAACCCCCGATGCCATGGACGGCTCATGGCGTGCTCGGCGCCGAAGCGCCAGCCGATAACGGTTCCGGGATGTTCATCAACGTAGGCGGGGCGCTATTTCGGAGACAGTTTACTTATCTCATGGCGCGCCACGGCCAACGATGACGGGCTCGGATCGAGATAAGTAAACTGTCCCCGAAATAGCTACAGCGGCTGCGGCGCCGGCGGCGGGGGCGTGTCGTCCGGCAGGGGGATGAACTCGTCGTGGTCGCTCTGGGGCAGGGGGATGCGGCCGGCCTTCCAGTCGGCCTTGGCCTGCTCGATCCGGTCGGTCGAGGAGGAGACGAAGTTCCACCACAGATGCCGCTCGCCGATCGGCTCGCCGCCTAGCACCATCACCGTCGAAGGCTGGAGCGCCGTCACCGCGACCGTGTCGCCGGGCGCGAGCACCAGCATGCGGCCCTCGGCGTAGGCGTGGCCGTCGACCTCGATCTCGCCCTTGGCGATGAACAGGGCCCGCTGCGGGTGATCGGCCGGCACGCCCGCGCGGGCGCCGGCGTCCAGCTCCCAATGGGCGTAGACCATGGGCGAGTGGGTCTTGACCTTGGCGGTCGCGCCGAAGCCGGACCCGGCGATCAGCCGCGCCTTCAGGCCCTCGCCCTCGTAATAGGGCATGTCGTCGGCGCCGTGATGGGCGAAGGCCGGGTCGATCTCCTCCAGCTCGGTCGGCAGCGCCACCCAGGCCTGGATGCCGTGCAGCCGCCCGCCGTGGTCTCGGATCGGCCCGTCGAAGCGCTCGGAATGGCTGATGCCGCGCCCGGCGGTCATCCAGTTGACCTCGGCCGGCTTGATCGCCTGATCGGAGCCGACGCTGTCCTGGTGGCGCATCTGGCCCTCGAACAGATAGGTGACCGTCGACAGGCCGATATGCGGATGCGGCCGAACGTCGGTGGAACGCGGCACGCCCGCCGGCATGTCGACGGGGCCCATATGGTCGAAAAAGACGAACGGCCCGACCATCCGCCGCTTGGCGAAGGGCAGCACCCGGCCCACCTCAAACCCGCCCAGGTCCCGGCGGCGCGAGTCGATGACGAGTTCGATCATGGGGCCCTCCTGCACGCCAAGCCTTGATCACCAGGCTTTGGCATAAGACAAGGCTCACGTGACCAAGCAACCTGAATCCTTCGATATCGACGCCATCGTCGTGGGCGCGGGCGCCGTCGGGCTGGCGTGCGCCTATGCCCTGGCCAAGGCCGGACAGTCGGTGATCGTGCTGGAGAAGCAGAAGGCCATCGGCCAGGGCGTCTCCTCGCGAAATTCCGAGGTCGTGCACGGTGGGCTCTACTACAAGACCGGCTCGCTGCGGGCGAAGTTCTGCGTCCAGGGGCGGCGCAAGCTCTACGCCTTCCTGGACAGCCACGGCGTCACCTACAATCGCTGCGGCAAGCTGGTGGTCGCCACCAAGGACGACGAAATCCCGGCCATCGAGGCGATCGAGCAGCAGGCCCACACCAACGACGTCGAGGGTATCGCCCGGCTGACCGGCGCCCAGGCCCGCGCGCTGGAGCCGGAGCTGAACGCGGTGATGGCGCTGATCTCGCCGGAAAGCGGCATCTTCGACAGCCATGGCTACATGCTGGCCCTGCAGGGCGAGATCGAGGACCGCGGCGGCGCGGTGGCGCTGGATGCGCCGCTGGACCACGCCCAGCCCCTGGATGGCGGCGGCTTTCGCGTGCGCACCGGCGGCGCCGACCCGGCCGAGCTGACCTGCCGGCTGCTGGTGACGTCGGCGGGCCTCGGCGCCCAGACGGCGGCGGCGGCGATCGAAGGGTTTCCGCCCGAGCGCATCCCCAAGCTGCACTACGGCAAGGGGGTCTACTTCGCCTACAACGGCAGGGCGCCCTTCTCGCGCCTGATCTATCCGCCGCCGATCAAGGGCGCGCTCGGCACCCACTATCGCCGCGACCTGGGCGGCCAGGCGCGGTTCGGGCCGGATCTGGAATACGTTGACAGCGAGGACTACACGGTCGATCCGGCCAAGGCGGCGGCCTTCACCGCCTATATCCGCAAGTTCTGGCCAGGCCTGCCCGACAACGCCCTGGTCCCCGACTACGCCGGCATCCGCCCCAAGATCCACGGGCCGGACGAGCCGCAGCCCGACTTCCTGCTCGACGACGAGACGGTGCACGGCATTCCCGGCCTGGTCGCCCTGTTCGGCATCGAGAGCCCGGGCCTGACCAGCTCCCTGGCCATCGGCGAGGCGGTCGCGGGCCTGCTGGGATTTTCGGTCACGACATGAGCAAGGCGGGGGCGCTGGCAGGGGTCTCGGCGCTCAACCTGATGCTGGGCGCCGGCGAGGGCGGGCTGGAGGCGATGGCGCTGAACGTGCACCGCGCCCTGCTCGCTGAGGGCGCTGAAGTCCTCTCCATCGCCGCGCCGCGCAGCTGGTTCGCAAACACCCTGTCCGAGCGGCTCGTCAACTTCGACACGCTCAGGCTCTGGACGCCGCTCGACCCGACCGCGCCGCGGCGCTTGCGCGCGCTGGCGGCGGATTTCGAGCCCAATCTGGTGATCGCCCACGGCTCGCGCGCCGTCAGCCTGGCGGTCAAGGCCTACCACGGCCGCGCGCCGATCGCCGCCATGGTCCACAACTTCCGCGCCAAGCCGGACCTCGCCAAGGTCGACCTGGCCCTGTGCGTCAGCGCGGCGGTGGCGCGGGACGTGGCCGGGCGGTTTCCGCGCCTGGCGACCACCGTGGTTGAGAATTTCGAGGCGCTGGCCAAGGCCCCGCCGCGGACCGCGCCGGAGGGCCGGGCGCGCCTGGGAACGGTCGGACGGCTGCACCGCAACAAGGGCTACGATCTGCTGCTCCAGGCGGCCGGACTGCTGCGCGATCGCGGCGTCGACTTCAGCCTGACCATCGCCGGCGACGGTCCCGAGCGGGCGGCGCTGGAACGGCAGGCGGCGGGCCTGAACCTGGCCGGCCGGGTCAGCTTCAGCGGCTGGGTCGCCGAGCCGATCGACGCGCTGGCGGAGATGGACCTCTTCGTGCTGAGCTCGCGCGTCGAACCCTTCGGCCTGGTGGTGATCGAGGCGATGGCGGCGGGGGTCCCGGTGGTCTCCACCGACGTGGGTGGTCCGCGCGACATCCTCGACGGCGGCCGGCTGGGGCGGCTGGTCGCGCCGGGCTCGGCCGAGGCGCTGGCGGACGGGATCATGGCCGCCCTGGCCGATCCGGCCGGCGCGCTGGAGACCGCACGCACCGCCCAGGCCGAGGCGCTCGAGCGCTATTCCATGGACGCCGGCGGCGCGCGCATCGCCGCCGCGCTGGTGCGGTTCAAGCCTTAGCCGCGCGGTCTAGATTTGGTGCAACTGAAGTGGGTTGGCGCTGGCCCCCTCCGTCATGGCCCTCTTCGCGCCATGACGGAGGGGGCGACTTCCGGCCACGGCCCTGGCCGCCAGTCGCAAGCCTGCCCTAGCCGCCTGGCATCAGATCACCCAGCTCGCGCGCCACCTGGGCGGCCGGCAGCTGGGCCAGGTCGTCGACCTGGAGCGTGCGCATCTTCGCGCGCGGCGCATAGTGGCGCGGACTGGAGACCTTGGACATCAGCATCAGTCCCGGCGCGCCCGCGTAAGCCGCCATATGCCCGGGTCCGGTGTCGTTGGTGACACAGAAGGCGCACTCGGCGCCGAGCGCGGCCAGGTCGATCATCCGCGTGCGGCCCGTCAGGTCCACCACCCCCGGCGCGACCTCGGCGATGGCCACGCCCAGGTGGGTCTCCGCCGACGAGCCGGCCACCGCCACCGTCATGCCGCGGGCGGCCAGGGTGCGGGCGAGCGAGCGATATTCGGCGATGGGCCAGAACTTGGCCGGCCGCCCGGCCGAGGCGCCGGGAATCAGCAGGGCGAAGGGCGGCTTGACGCCGAAGCGCTCGGCCACGGTCTTGTCCTCGCCCCGCGCGCGCCGCACCGCCCAGATCAGGTTCGGCGCGGGCGCCTCGCCGGGCGCGTAGGCTGGTCCGATCCCGGCCACGTGCAACTGGTCGGCCATCCGGTCCAGGTTGTGCATGGTCTCGCGGTCGGGCCGGGTCTGGCGGTGCGAGGCGCCCGGCGCGATGC
>Ga0302196_10005101_pt1 | contig 11782 bp, 13 predicted proteins | sample II_Bog_N1_3_FD_198794 | JGI IMG/M metagenome (GOLD analysis project Ga0302196, IMG submission 198794) | Peat permafrost microbial communities from Stordalen Mire near Abisko, Sweden - II_Bog_N1_3 | ecosystem: Environmental > Terrestrial > Soil > Wetlands > Peat | place: Sweden: Abisko...
TATTCGGCGAGCGCCACGACGCCCGCCTCGCTCGCCACCGTGCCGCCGAAGCCCTCGCAAGGCCCGATCGCGGACAATTCCGCCGCAACCTCCTCACAGGCTTCCGCCTTGCGCGAGGCGATCAGCACCCGCGCGCCCGCGCTCAGCAACGCCTCCGCGCAAACCCGCCCGAGCCCCGTGGCGCCGCCGGTGACGAGGGCGGTTCGGCCCTTGACGGAGAAGAGATCGGAAAACGTGAACATGCGGCGGATCCTCCTTTTTGAGTCCCTTCTCCCGCTCGGGGGAGAAGGTGTCGGCGAAGCCGACGGATGAGGGTCCGCGAAACGGCCTCAATCATCCGGCGCTTCGCGCCACCTTCTCCCGTTTCACGGGAGAAGGGAACCCACGCTTGACGCGCGGCGCGGCGGAGGCGAGACTCGGCCCGCATCACAAAGGTCGGTCCATGAAAGTCTCGCTCATCCAGATGAATTCGATCGCCGACAAGGCCGCCAATCTCGCGGCGGCGCGCGCGTTGATCGAGAAGGCGGTGGCGGAGGAATCGCCCGATTGGGTGCTGCTGCCGGAGCAATTCGATTGGGCCGGCGGGATCAAGGGCGACAAGGCGCGCAACGCGGAGACGCTGCCCGGCGGCCCCGCCTATTCCATGGCCCAGGAACTCGCGGCCAGGCACGGCATCTTCCTGCACGCCGGCTCCTTCATGGAAAAAATCGAAGGCGACGAACGCATCCACAACACCTCGGTCGTCTTCAATCGCCAGGGCGAGGAGATCGCGCGCTATCGCAAGATCCATCTGTTCGACGTCACCACGCCCGACGGCGCCGCCTACAAGGAGAGCGCGACGGTGAAGGCGGGCGATCTCGTCGTCACCTACGATTGCGAGGGCGTCACGTTCGGCTGCGCGATCTGCTACGATCTGCGCTTCCCCGGCCTGTTCCAGGCGCTCGCGGAAAAAGGCGCGCAAGTGATAGCGCTGCCCGCCGCCTTCACCCAGCAGACCGGCAAGGACCACTGGGAAGTGCTTCTGCGCGCCCGCGCGATCGAAACCGAGACCTATGTCTGCGCGAGCGCGCAGACGGGCACCTTCACCGTCAACAACGAGACCCGCGCGACCTACGGCCATTCGCTGGTCGCCGACCCCTGGGGCCTCGTGGTCGCCAAGGCTTCGGACGGAATCGGCGTGGTCTCGACCCGGCTCGACATGGCGCAGGTGAGTCGCGTGCGCCGAATGATCCCCGTCGCCGAGCACAAGGTCGCCTTCGCCGCCGCCTGAAATTGACCCAACGCAAAATTTGGCGGCGACGCGTGATAATTATGCTTTGTGCGTAAGACGTTCGCCCGAATAGTGGTAGCAACAGAGAATCCCGCGTGGACGGGTCGTCCCTCCAAGCCTCAAGGCAGCTTTCATGGCCGAAGACGAACTCGACCTATCTTCCCTATCCGACGAAGATCTCGTCTCGCAGATGCACGACGATCTTTACGACGGCCTCAAGGAGGAGATCGAGGACGGCGTGAAGATCCTGCTGGACCGCGGCTGGACGCCCTACGACGTGCTGACCAAGGCGCTGGTCGAGGGCATGCGCATCGTCGGCGTCGATTTTCGCGACGGCATTCTGTTTGTTCCCGAAGTGTTGATGTCGGCCAACGCGATGAAGGCGGGCATGTTCATCCTGCGCCCGCTGCTGATCGCGACCGGCGCGCCGAAAATGGGCAAGATGGTGATCGGCACCGTCAAGGGCGACATCCACGACATCGGCAAGAACCTCGTCTGCATGATGATGGAGGGCGCCGGCTTCGAGGTGTTCGACATCGGCATCAACAACGGCGTCGAGAAATACCTCGAGGCGATCGAGAAGCATCAGCCGGAAATCCTCGGCATGTCCGCGCTGCTGACGACGACCATGCCCTACATGAAGGTCGTGATCGACACGTTGAAGGAAAAGGGCATCCGCAACGATTACATCGTCCTGGTCGGCGGCGCGCCGCTCAACGAAGCCTTCGCCGAAGCTGTCGGCGCCGACGCCTACTGCCGTGACGCCGCCGTGGCGGTGGAGACGGCCAAATCGCTGCTCGCGCGTCGTCAGGGCTCCGCCCACGCGAACTGAAACGGAGCGGTGCCGCCGGGACAAGCCATGAGCCTTGACGCCGCGCAAGCCGACGAGACAGCCATCGAGACGCACTACGCGCGACGCGTAGAAGCGCCGCGCCGCGTGCTGGTGCTGGCCTGCGGCGCGCTCGCGAAGGAAATCCTGTCGCTGCGCGATGGCCCGCTCGGCGCCTTTGACGTCACATGCCTGCCGGCGAATTTGCATAATCGGCCCGAGCGCATCGGCGAGGCGGTGCGCGGCAAGATCCGCGAGCATCGCGCCGCTTACGACGACATCCTGTGTCTCTACGGCGATTGCGGAACCGGCGGCGAACTCGACAAGGTGCTCGCCGAGGAGGGCGTGACGCGCATCGAGGGTCCGCATTGCTATTCCTTCTACGCCGGCGCGCCGGATTTCGACGCGCTGATGGACGCCGAGCCCGGCACGTTTTTCCTCACCGATTTCCTCGCGCGGCACTTCGAGCGGCTAGTCATCGAGGGTCTCGGTCTCGACCGCTTCCCGCAATTGCGCGACGACTATTTCGGCCATTATCGGCGGCTGGTTTATCTCGCGCAGACCGAAGATCCCGCGATCACCGCGCGGGCGGAAGCGGGGGCGGCACGGCTCGGGCTGAGTTTCGAGCGGCGCTTCACCGGCCTCGGCGGCCTGGAGACATTCCTGCGATCGACCAACGCGGTCGCCGCCAACATCCGCGCGGCCAACAAGGTGGAGGACGCATGGCGAACCTGACCGTCCTTTACTGGCGCGACATACCGAGCCAGGTCATCGTCAAGCAAGGGCGGACGAGCGCCAAGCGCGAACTTTCCAAGCGCTTCATCGAGGCGATCGACGCCGCCGCGATGCGCGGCGGCGCGGATGGCGCGGACGATTATCTCGCCGACTGGCGCCGCGCCGATCCCAGCGCCTGCGGCGACGATCTCGAAGCGGAGGCGAACGCCGCCGCCGCCCGGCTGGAGGCGGAATACGACCACGGCCGCCTCGTCGCGCTCGTCAAGAACGACGGGCGCGAGGCGACATGAGCGCGCCGCTCACGCCCAGCGCCTTCGAGCCTCGCGGCAAGCGCCCGCCGCCCGGACGGACGCCGCGACTTCGGCTGTGGAGCGTGCGCAACGCCGCGCTGTTGGAGCGTATCTACAACGGTTTCGAAAGAGCGCTGGTCGGCGCCGCGCCGTTGCTGAAGCGCATCGGTTTCGACCGTCTTGAGCGCCCCGTAGCCGCGATGGAGCGGACAGTAAAGGGCGCGCTGTTCGATTGCCGCATGTGCGGCGAATGCGTGCTCACCGCGACCGGCATGTCCTGCCCGATGAATTGCCCGAAAGCGCTCCGCAACGGCCCGTGCGGCGGCGTGCGCGCTGACGGCCATTGCGAGGTCTATCCCGCCATGCCCTGCGTCTGGGTAAACGCCTACGAGGGCAGCCTCGCCATGAGCGCGGGCGCGCGGATCGCCGAGCGCCAGCCCCCCATCGACCATCGCCTGAAGGGCGGTTCGTCCTGGCTGCGGATCGCTCGCGAACGCGCGGAGGCGCCGTGACGCTTCCCGAACCGCATCCGCACGACATCGGTCCTGATCCCGGCGCGCCGCTCGTCGATCTGCCGGGCCATTCCTCGCGCGGTCGGCTGGAGCGCGTGCTGAGGCGCGGCGAGTTCGCGGTCACCGCCGAGCTCAACCCGCCCGATTCCGCCGATCCTGCGGACGTTTATAGCCGCGCGAAAATCTTCGAGGGCTGGGTCGACGGCATCAACGCCACCGACGGCTCGGGCGCGCATTGCCATATGTCGAGCGTCGCGATCTGCGCGCTGCTGACGCGCGTCGGCTATTCCCCGGTGCTGCAGATTTCCTGCCGTGACTACAATCGCATCGCGATCCAGGGCAATGTGCTCGGCGCGGCGGCGCTGGAGGTCGGCAATATCCTCTGCCTCACCGGCGACGGCGTGCAATGCGGCGATCATCCCGAGGCGAAGCCGGTGTTCGACCTCGACTCGACGTCGCTGCTTTCGATCATCAGGCGCATGCGCGACGACGGCACGTTTCTGTCCGGCCGCAAGATCACCACGCCGCCGCGCGTCTTCATCGGCGCCGCCGAGAACCCGTTCGCGCCGCCCTATGATTTTCGCGCGTTGCGGCTCGCCAAGAAGATCGCGGCGGGCGCGCAGTTCGCGCAGACGCAATATTGCTTCGACCTGCCGCGGCTGAAGAGCTTCATGACTCAGGCGCGCGATATGGGCATCGACAAGACATGTTTCATACTGGTCGGCGTCGGGCCGCTGGCGTCGGCCAAGACCGCGCGCTGGATGCGCGCCAACGTCGCGGGCGTGCATATCCCCGACGAGGTGGTCGCGCGGCTCGAGGGCGCGAAGGATCAGAAAGCCGAGGGCAAGCGCATCTGCATCGAGATGATCCAGCAATTGCAAGAAGTGCCCGGCGTCGCGGGCGTGCATGTAATGGCTTATCGGCAGGAGCACTACGTCTCCGAGATCGTCCACGAATCCGGCGTGCTGAAGGGCCGCGCGCCGTGGCGGCGGGATTTCGTGCCGAAGCTGCAAGCGGTGGAGAGCTTGCAATGAAATGTGAAAACCGAGGAATTCCGACCCAGACTTCAGGTTGCCTTTCGACGGATCAGCTCGATGTCAAAGCCCGGCATTTTTGCCCACGCGGCATCGGCGGTCATCGCGGGAAGCCCGCGCTGCTGGGACAGGGCAAGACAAGCCCTATCTCCAAGAGACAAGCCGTAGGCGCGCGTGACTGCTCGCAAGCTGGCGGTGTCGACCGCAAGTTCCTTCGAATAGTCGACAAGAGTGAGGCCAATAGTCTCCGCCTCGGATACGATCACTTCGATCGGCGCCCCGTAATCGTGGAGCTTTGTCATGACCTCCGCGAAATTCACGGTCGACATGAGCGCTCCCGGAAGCTGGGCGGCAACGCGTTCCGCGCCCGGTTCTCGACGAAACAACGCGACCAACGCGGAACTGTCGAGAACGACGTTACTCATCTCGCGCAGCTTGGCGACGCTCGTCGATCAATTCCTGAACCAAATCCACATCGGCCGGGACATATTTCGCTACAAGATCTTGAATGCGTCGAATGGCGGCGGCGTGTGGCTCCAGCACGATTTTGCCGTTTTCGGTCCGCACGACGAGCTTCTCCACGCCGTGCAAACCGAGTTCCGCCCGGATTTTGGCTGGAAGCACTAAGCGGCCATTGTCGGCCATATTTATTACCGCGCTGGCCATGAGACCCTCTTCGTCAATCTCTGTCAGACGGTTAGTTTGTGCCACAAGGGTTAATATGTGTCAAAAAACTACGTGCTGCCCGTGAACCCTGACTCTATTGCCGAGCACGAGTTTCCGCTCTCCTCAGGTCGATGCCCAAGTAAATTAGCTTCTCCCCTTGAAAGTCCCCGCCATGACCGAAACCCGCGTTTCCTCAGACAAGCAAGAGGTCATCATCGGCTTCGAGCGCCGTTTCGTCATGATCGGCGAACGCATTAACCCCACTGGGCGTAAGATCCTCGCGGCCGCGATGGCCGCGGGCGATTACAGCGGCGTCGTCGCCGACGCGCTCGCGCAGGTCGCGGCGGGCGCGCGGATGCTCGACGTCAACGCCGGCATCCCGCTCGCCGACGAACCGCGCATTCTGGCCGAGTGCATCAAGCTGGTGCAAGAGACGGTCGACGTGCCGCTGTCGATCGATAGCTCCATCGTCGAGGCGCTGGAGGCGGGGCTCGCGGTCTACAAGGGCAAGCCGTTGGTCAATTCCGTCACCGGCGAGGAGGAGCGGCTGGAGCGCGTGCTGCCGCTCATCAAGAAATACGGCGCCGCCGTGATCGCCATCTCCAACGACGAGACTGGCATTTCCGAGGACCCGGACGTGCGCTACGCCGTCGCGAAGAAGATCGTCGAGCGCGCCGCCGATTTCGGGATTCCGCGCGAGGACATCGTCGTCGATCCCCTCGTAATGCCGGTCGGCGCGATCAACGATGCCGGCGGGCGGCTGATGCATCTGCTGCGCCGCCTGCATGGCGAGTTGAAGGTCAACACGAGCTGCGGCGCCTCCAACTTCTCGTTCGGCCTGCCCAACCGGCGCGGCCTCAATGCGGGCTTCCTGCCGATGATGATCGGCGCGGGCCTCACCTCCGCGATCATGAACCCGCTGCACCCCGAGGACCGGCAGGCCATACTCGGCGCCGACGTCGTGATGGGCCATGACCCCAACTGCGCGGCGTGGATACGCGCCTATCGCGAGCCCGCTCCCGAGGGCGAGGCGGGCGCCGGGCGACGCGAAGGTCGTCGTCGGGCGCGGGGCTGAGATATTGGGCATGCATCGCATCGTATTCACCCCGTCGGGCAAGCGCGACGAATTCGCGGACGGCGTCAGCGTGCTGGAAGCGGCGCGCAAGTTGGGCGTCGACCTCGATTCCGTCTGCGGCGGCCGCGGCATTTGCGGCCGCTGTCAGGTCGACATCGCCGAGGGCGAATTCGCCCTTCACGCGCTCGTCTCCGCCGCCCACCACGCGACGCCCTGGAACGCGGTCGAGCAGCGCTACGCCGACAAGCGCGGCGCGCTGCCGGCCGGCCGGCGGCTCGGCTGTCAGGCCAAGCTGTGCGGCGATCTCGTCGTCGATGTGCCCGAGGTCAGCCAGGTGCATCGCCAGGTCGTGCGCAAGCGCGCCGAGACGCATCCGATCGACATCGATCCCGTCATCCGCCTGCATTACGTCGAGGTCGCCGAGCCCGACATGCACGACCCCTCCAGCGACCTGCGCCGGCTGCAAATGGCGCTGACCGCGCAATGGGGCGTCGAGGAGGCGCGGGCGAGCCTGCCGATCCTGCAAACGTTGCAGAAGACCCTGCGCGCGGGCGCCTGGAAGGTCACCGTCGCGCTGCGCAAGGGCCGCGAGATCGTCGCCGTCATGCCCGGCTTCACCGACCGCGCGTTCGGCGTCGCGTTCGACATCGGCTCGACGACGATCGCCGCGCATCTCTGCAACCTCGAGACCGGAGAGGTCGTCGCGTCCCGCGGCGCGATGAATCCGCAGATCCGCTTCGGTGAGGATCTTATGAGCCGCGTTTCCTATGTCATGATGAACCCCGGCGGCGAGGTCGAACTGACCAGGACCGTGCGCGCCTCGGTCGATTCGCTCATCGGCGAAGCCGCCACGGAAGCCGGCGTCGCGCGCGGCGAGATTTTCGAGATGACGGTGGTCGGCAATCCGATCATGCATCATCTCTTCCTCGGCCTCGATCCCACCGAGCTCGGCGGGGCGCCTTTCGCGTTGACCATCGACGGCGCCTACGAGACGCGCGCGCATGAACTCGGCCTCGACATCGCGCCCGGGGCTTATGTCTACGCCCTGCCCTGCATCGCCGGTCATGTCGGCGCCGACGCGGCGGGCGTCGCGCTCGCGGAGGGACCTTACCTGCGCGACGAACTCACGCTGATCGCGGATGTCGGCACCAACGCTGAAATCCTGTTCGGCAACAAGGACGGCTTGCTCGCCTGCTCCTCGCCGACTGGACCGGCGTTCGAGGGCGCGCAGATCTCCTGCGGCCAGCGCGCCGCCCCCGGCGCCATCGAGCGCGTACGCATCGACCGCGAAACGCTGGAGCCGCGCTTCAAGGTGATCGGCTCCGATCTCTGGTCCGACGATCCCGGCTTCGCCGAGGCGACCGCTTCGCTCAGCGTCACCGGCGTCTGCGGCTCGGGGATCATCGAGGCGATCGCCGAGATGTATCTATCGGGCATCATCAGCCAGGACGGCGTGCTCAACGGCGAACTAGTCGGCAAGACCCCGCGCATGGAGGTCGTCGGACGCTCGTTCGCCTACGTCCTGCATGAAGGCGAGCCGCGGTTGCTGATCTATCAGACCGACGTGCGCGCGATCCAGTTGGCCAAATCCGCGCTCTACGCGGGCGCGAAACTGCTGGTCGAGAAGCGCGGCGCCGGCGCGCCCCAGCGGGTGACGCTGGTGGGCGCGTTCGGCAATCACATCGATCCCGTTTACGCGATGGCGCTCGGCCTCATCCCCGATTGCGATCTCGCCCACGTCGCCAACGGCGGCAACGCGGCGGGCACGGGCGCGCGCATCGCGCTGTTGAACCTCGCCGCGCGCGCGGAGATCGAGGGAGTGGTCCGGAGTATCGAGAAGATCGAGACCGCGATCGAGCCGAAGTTCCAGGAACACTTCATCGCCGCGATGGCGATCCCGCACGCGAGCGATCCTTTCGAGAATTTGGGACGGGTGCTGAAATTGCCGGAGCGGAAAGAGGCGTCGGGCGGGAGAAGGCGAAGGAGGTAGGACCTTTTCCCACGGTCTTACCGCACCTTCTCGCTGAGCCACATTTTGATCAGCGACTGATACGGCACGTCCCGTTTGTTCGCCGCGATCTTGATGGCCTCCAACAGATGCAACGGAAGGCGCAAGGAAATGGCCGTGGTGCTTGGCCGCAAACTAGGCAAGCGAACAGGTTTCCCCTTGCTCCAATCAATGTGATCGGTCGAATCTGTCCGCTCCCAGAAGGCGCGCTCCTCGGCCTCGTCCGCGAACGTCGGAATCGGTCTACGAACCTTTTTCATAGACGATCCTTCCTTGACGCTCATGTCTCGTGCGGAAATCACGCGTGTCAAAGTCATGGATTTGCGCAGAGTGAAAGTAACATGCAAACGCCGAGCCTCGTTCGTCCTCCCCAGCGCGTGATAGCGGGTCTCCGCCGCGCTGTGCGAGGCGTCGGCGAGGACTATGAGCGGGGCGTTGAAGAACGCTTCCTCCGCCTCGATCTGGCTGACGCCACGTTTAACGACGCTCTTTCGCTCGTTCCCCGCGTCCCATTCGAAGCCGACAATGAGCGACCAATCGAGCATGATGTATATTACCAAAATATACAACTTCGTCAAACTCAAGTCCCGATGATGGCGCGCGGGCGCGTAGGGCCCCCTTCAAACTGGCGCGCCCATTGCCGTGACGACCGCTGCTCGCATAAGCTCCACCCGATCTGGTAGGGGCGTGAGATGGCAAGCCAAAGCGACGACAACGGCCCCTACGATCTCGTCATCGCGGGCGCGCGGGCGATCGACCCGGAAACCGGGCTCGACGCCATCCGGGATATCGGCGTGAAGGGCGGACGGATCGCGGCGATTTCCGAGCGCCCGCTGTCGGGCGCGACGCGGCTCGACACGGAGGGCCTCGTCGCCGCGCCCGGCTTCATCGACATGCACGCGCACGGCCAGCAATTGCCCGCCGCCTGGATACAGGCGTTCGACGGCGTGACGACCGCGCTCGAACTCGAACTCGGTATGCTTCCGATCGGCGCCTTTTACGCCGACGTCGCGAAAGAAGGCCGGCCGATCAACTATGGCGCGGCCGTCTCTTGGGTCTACGCCCGCATCGAAGCCAAGGAGCGCATCACGGCCGAGCCGACAATTCTCTGGTTCCAGAAGGCGTTCTCGCGACAGGGCTGGCAAAACACGCTCGCCACGCCGGAAGAGCTGGAGGCGATCATCGACAAGGTCGAAGCCGGGTTGAAGGAGGGTGGCCTCGGCGTCGGAATCAACGCCGGCTACGCGCCCGGCTATGGCCGCCGCGAATATCACGAGCTCGCGCGCCTCGCCGCCCGCTACGACACGCCGACCTACACCCACGTGCGCTACATGAGCGCGAAGGAGCCGCAAAGCGCGTTCGAATCCTTGGAGGAGCTGGTCGCGCTCTCCGCCGCGACGGGCGCGCACATGCACATCTGCCATCTCAACAGCTCCAGCGGCCGCGATGTCGTCGCCTGCGCGGAGCTCATCCGCGGCGCGCAATCGCGCGGTCTGCCGATCACGACGGAGGCCTACCCCTACGGCGCCGCTTCGACGGCGATCGGCGCGGCGCTGCTGCGCGGCCCCGATTGGTTGGAACGCTGCGGCGCGAACAGCGCCGACAATATCGAACTCAACGGACGCAAACTGACACAGGAGAAGATCGACGAGTTGCAGGCGAGCCAGCCCGGCGCGGTTATCGTGCTGCATTTCCTCAGGCCCGACGACGACGCGCGCGATCGCGATCTGATGGACCTGTCGGTGCTCTATCCCGGCGCGCCGATCGCCTCCGACGCGATGCCCTGGGGCTACGCCAACGGCCGGCTGGTCGAAGGCGACGTCTGGCCGCTGCCCGAGGACGCGTTCTCGCACCCGAGGTCCGCCGGTTGCTTTTCGCGTTTCATCGCCCGCTGGGTGCGCGAGCGAAAGGCGATTTCGTTGATCGAGGCGCTGCGCAAGACGAGTTTGCTCCCCGCGCAAATCCTCGAACGCGCGACGCCGCAAATGCGCAAGAAGGGGCGACTGCAGGTCGGCGCGGACGCCGACATCGTCGTGTTCGATCTGGCGACGATTCAGGATCGCGCGACCTTCGTCGCGCCGAGCCGGCTGTCCCAAGGCATGCGCCACGTCGTCGTCAACGGCGAGCCGATCATCCGCGACGGCGAGCGCATCGCCGACGCCCGCCCGGGCCGGCCAATTCGCCGACCCGTCTGAGCGTGCCGCGCGCCGACACACGACGCCAGGTCCCGGTGACGATCGTCACGGGGTTTCTGGGCTCTGGCAAGACGAGCCTGATTAACCATATCGCCTGTAGCGAAATGGGCCGCCGCCTCGCGCTACTGGTCAACGACTTCGGCGCCGTCAATATCGACGCCGGCCTGATCGAGAAAGGGGCCGGGGAAATCGTCACGCTGGAGAACGGTTGCATCTGCTGCAGCCTGAGCGACGGCTTGCTCGCCGGCGTCATAAGGTTGATCGGCCTGCCCGAGCCGCCCGAACGCATCGTCATAGAAACCTCGGGCGTCTCCGACCCGCTGGAGGTCGCCCACACGTTCGCCGACCCGGAGTTGCAAATCCACGCGCCGCTGGACGGCATCGTCACGCTGGTCGACGCCGAAACGGCGCCCACCCTGGACGGCGAAATCCGCGAGCTGGCGCGGCGGCAGGTCGAGGCCGCCGACATCGTGCTGTTGAACAAGATCGACATTGTCGACGCCGAGGGACTACGGCGCGCGCGCGCATGGCTGCGTGCGATCTCGCCCTCGGCACGCGTGCACGAAACATTCGGCGGCCGCGCGCCGCTCGAATTGATCTTCGGCGGCGCCGGAGCGGCGGCGGGCGCGCCAGGCCGATACGCATCCGCCCCGGCGAGCGATCTCTTCGAGAGCTTCGTATTCGAAAGCGCGACGCCGCTCGCCCTCGCCGACGTACAGGATACGCTGGCCGCCCTGCCCGTCTCGATCTACCGCGTCAAGGGCCTCTTGAACTTGCGTGAAAAGCCGGAGCATCGCTGCTGGCTGCAAGCCACCGGCCGGCGCGCGGCGCTGACAGTCGGCGACGCCTGGGGCGATACGCCGAGCAAGAGCCAGATCGTCTTCATCGGCGCCCGCGGCGGGGTCGACGGGCGACAGTTGACGAAATGGCTGACGGGACGCTGACTCCTCCCACGCCTTGGGAGGCCGGACCCCGCTCCGCGAAGAACTTTCACGCCCACCGAAGCGACCCACGGTTGTCGCGCTCAAGCGATGTTCCTTAACCAAAGGGCGCTCAGATGTTCAAGTTTCGAAAATCCTCCTCGCCGCGACCGCGCTCATCGCGATCGTCGCCTCCTCTGACGCCGCTCAGGCGCGGAGGGCGTGGTACGGACCCGGCTCGGGCCCGA
>Ga0302196_10005103_pt1 | contig 11779 bp, 10 predicted proteins | sample II_Bog_N1_3_FD_198794 | JGI IMG/M metagenome (GOLD analysis project Ga0302196, IMG submission 198794) | Peat permafrost microbial communities from Stordalen Mire near Abisko, Sweden - II_Bog_N1_3 | ecosystem: Environmental > Terrestrial > Soil > Wetlands > Peat | place: Sweden: Abisko...
GTGCATCCTCCGCGGCCCCCCAGGCCACCCGCGGACGAATGCGCGATCCCGTTCACGATCGGTGCCGACGGGAGTAAGGTCTACAAACGAAATTGTCTGCGCTGATTCCTCGCGCCGTCTTCCTGGCGCCACTCCTCGCACTCTCCTGGCTGACGCCGTCCATGGCGGCCGCAGACACGGCCGATCAGTGTGCGACCACGGCCGAAGGGGCGCAGGCCCTCGTGAAGGCGCACCGGTGGGTCGCGGCCCGGCGAAGCCTCGTCGTATGCGCCGCCGACTCGTGCCCGATCGTGGTTCGTCGCGACTGCGTCCAGTGGCTCGCCCAGCTCGACGCGCGCATGCCGTCGGTCGTGGTGCGGGGGCGAGACTCGCGCGGACACGACGTCATCGGGGTTCGCGTCATCGTCGATGGCACGCTGGTACTGCAGCGCCTCGATGGCGTAACGCTTCCGCTCGATCCGGGTCGTCACCACTTTCGCTTCGAGGTTCGCGGCGCCGCGCCGATCGACGAGGACCTCCTCCTGGCGGAGGGAGAGCACGATCGCCTGGTGACGGCCGGCTTCCTTGCGCCGCTGACGGCCGACGGCGAGGCCGACGCCGCGCCCGGCGACGGGAGGGACGCGGACGTACGCTCGTCCAGGCCCGCCTCCGCGTACGTGTTCGGCGGCGCGGGGCTCGCCCTGCTGGGAGCGTTCGCGATTCTCGATGCGACGACGTACTCCGAGTACGAGAGCCAGAGCAACGGCTGTGGGAAGACGCAGTCGTGCAGCGCGTCGGAGGTCTCGTCGCTCCGGACGCGCTTCACGCTGGCCGCCGTCGCGCTCGGCGTCGGCGTCGTATCGGTGGGTATCGGCTCGTGGCTCTTCTTCACGGCCACGCCGCGCCAGGCCGGCGCCACCGTCGGCCTGGGCACCCGCTTCTAGCAGCTCACGGCGCGCAGAAGCCGACCTGACCGCCCATTTCCTTGGACGGCTGGCACGTCGTGCCGGCGTCAGAGCCGGCGCAGTCGGCGTTCGACTCGCAGATGACGAAGCCCGGGGCCGGGCAGGAGGTGACGCACTGGGAGCCCGTGAAGCCGGGGTACTCGGTCCACGTCACCCCGCACGCGGTGAGCGGCGACGGCGAGCCGCCACCGCAGCAGACGGTGCCGGTGGTGGCGCCCGTGCAATCGAGGGGCGAGGTGCACTCCCACAGAGTCGAGCCCGCGACGGGACACGCAGCTCCCCTGGCCACGCACGTCGAAGAGGCGCTCGACGATTCGGGCGTCTCGCAGCACTGCTGGCCGGCCGCGCACGTGATGTTGCTGCCGCCGTTCACGCTGCTGAAGGGGCAGTAGACGCCGGCCGCCGTCTCGGGGTGGAGCGTCGGCGGCTGTTCGCAGCTCCCCGTATCGGTGGTCCCGCCGCTCCCCGTGTCTGCGGGCGGCGCGGTCGCGCTGTCACCCATCGCAACCGTGTCGGAGTCGCCCGTCTTGACGGTGCCGGTATCCATGTTGCCCGTCGGGACGCCGCTGTCCGCCGTCGCGGCGGGAGGAGTGCTGCTGCTGCTACACGCCACGAGGCCGAGGGCGCTCGCGGTCACCAGAAGGGCCGCGCCGCCGAGGATCGAGACCGTCTTCATCAACGTTGCCATCTTGCCTCTCCAGGTCAATTGCCAGCGCCGGACCTTGAGCACGGTCCCGGGCAGAGAGTCAACGGACCTCGCCCGGATCCCGCTCGACGAGCCACGCTCGCTTTCCGCGGACCGAGCTGACCGCTGGCCCCGGGCGGCGCTGCAGAGCGTGCGGCAACCACACCACCGCGATGAGCACCGTCAACGCCAGGTTGTCGATGGCCATCAGCGGGTACATGAGACGGGGGAGGGCGCAGGCGACGAGGAAGCTCGCGGCGTCCGTGGCAGCGCATAAGCCGAACCAGGGCTCCACCCACACGGAGACCAGGGTGAGGGACAGGCACCAGGTCAACATGTGGAGGAGCTGCCCGTGGAGGGGCGAGATGCCCGCCAGGTACGTGCCGACCGAGAGGAGGAGCTCGCAGGAGAGGTGGAGACCCAGGGTGAGCGAGACGCGACGGTTCAGCCGCGTCTTCGTCAGGCTCTCCCGCGCCCAGGCGAAGAAGCCGAGGCCCAGCAAGACGAACGCGGCGGGTGCGCACAGCATGACCGGGTAGGTGACCGTGCCTCCTCGCCCTTGCCACCACCACCCGACGAGGGGAGCCACGGTCCAGAGGACCCCGAAGATCGCCCCGATGAGCGTGCGCGTCCGTCCGCCGACCGTCGGATCGGCGTCCTGCTCCAGCTTGGCGAGGCGCCTGTCCTGATCGGCTCGCGCGCGGATCGCGGCCTCGACGCGGGCACGCACGTCCGCGGGCGGCGCCGCCACCTCGCGCAGCAGCGTGGCCGCCGCGTGCGCGTCCCCCTCGTGCAGCTCGTGGTGGACCATGGCGAGGAGAGCTCGGTCGAGCCCGCTCCGGGCAGCGTCGTTCGCGGGCCACGCTTCGAGGGCGGCGCGGTAGCCGAACCGGCACTCGCCGAGCCGGTTGAACGCCGCGAGCGTGCGCTCCTCGCCGGGTGGCTCGTCGGCGAGGGTCTGAAGGAGCGACGTCAGGCTACGCTCGGCGTCGCGCGCCAGGTGCCTTGACCCCCTGTGCCGTAGGTACTCGTCCACCGCGACGCGGAACGCCTCCGCGCTCTCGTAGCGCAGCGCGGGATCCCGCTGCATCGCCTTCTCGCAGATGCGCTGCGCCTCGGGGGGGACCCCCGGCGGAAAGCCCGGCGCCGACAGGAGGACCTGCGCGATGAGCGCCTGGAGGTTGTCCCCCCGGTGTGGCGGCTGGCCCGTGAAGACCTCGTAGAGGATGGCGCCGAGCAGGTAGACGTCCGTCCGCTCCGACAGCATCGCAGGGTCTCCAAGGAGCATCTCGGGAGCCATGTACACGGGTGTCCCGGCGACATCCGTGGCGGACGCAGCGGAAGGGAGCCGGCCGCTCGGGTCCTCCCGGAGGCTCACCGCGATGCCCCAGTCGAGGACGTAGACCTCTCCGAACGAGCCGATCATCACGTTCTCGGGCTTGAGATCGCGGTGCACGATGCCGCGGCTGTGGGCGAAGTGAACGGCGTTGCAGACGCTCGCGAGCACGCGGAGGTTCCATTCGAGCGGATCGGTCGCCGAGAAGCGGCGCTTGATCTCGCCGGGCGACCGCATGATCTCGCCCCAGTGAAGCCCCTCGATCCGCTTCATCAGGATGACGGGCGCGCCCGACGCGTCGAGGCCGACGTCGTAGATCGGGACGACGTTCGGGTGCTCGAGCGTGCCCGTGACCCACGCCTCGCGGAGGATGCGGAGCGTGGCGTCGACGCTCGCGGTGTCGTTGCGCAGCGTCTTGAGCGCGACGTGCCGACCGAGCGTCACCTGCGTCGCGAGGCGCACTACGCCCATGCCTCCTTCGCCGAGCGTCTCGTGAATCGAGACCTTGCCCTCGAGCGAAGCGCCGACCGCGGCGAGAGCCTGCAGGGCCGCCTTGCCCGCGCTCGATACGCGAGCGCCAGGCTCGATCGTGGCGCGCGGATGCTGGACGATGGTGCGCGCGAGGTCGCTGGCTTCCTCGATCCGGGCTTCGATCGTGCGCGCAAGCTCGAGATCGTCCATGGGGAGACGCGATCTTCGCACCGCGGGGGGGCGGTTGCGAGCGGTTCGGCGCGAGCGATGTCTCGCCGGCGTCCGGGTCGTGCTGACATGGCCGCCCATCCTCGGCACGCTCTGGCACACTGGAAGTGGCTGGATCTGCTCGCGCGCGGCCTCCCCGTCGTTGGCGCGAGTGTTGTAAGGAGCCGCGGGATGCGGATCGCGCGTGCACTCTTCGTCGTAACTGTGTTCGCGCTCGCCCTCGCCGCCTGCGGCGGACGGACGGTCTCCGTGGGGCCGGCTCCAACCTGCCCCGCCCCTCTGCAGGTGGTCGACGGGGCGTCGTGCTCGGCGCCAAGCCAGACGTGCGCCGGCGCCGTTCAGAACGTCGACTGCGGAGGCAACCCGACGGGCCCGGAGCAATGCACGTGCGCGGCCGGCACATGGAGTTGCGCGAAGGATACGCCTCCTTGCCCTTCGCCTCCGCCCGCCCAGTGTCCGTCACCTGCAGCCGTCACGAACGGGGCCTCCTGTTCCAGCGCGGGCGCGTCTTGCCCGTCGAGCGTCGCGATCGTCGGGTGCAACGGCACCTCGGAAGGCCACGTCTACTGCTCCTGCGCGGGGGTCTGGTCGTGCAGCGAGCCTTCTCCGCCCGACTGCGTCGATGCTGCCCCCCCTCCTCCCGCCTGTCCGGACCCCACCTTGGTGGGCCCGGGCGGCGCGTGCACGGGCTCGCAGGTCGACTGCCCCGGCAACCCGCAGCCGTGCGGCTCGGCGACGTTCTACGACGTCTTCGATTGCAGCGGCGGCGCCTGGATGAGGATCGTCGCGACGGCGTGCGACGTAGACGGCGGTGTGCCCGACGGCGGGGAAGGCGACTGAGCGCCTACTGCGAGCACGACGAGACCGCGACCTGCGTGCCGTCGCACCCCGTGTTCTCTGCCGTGCACCCGTCGACCGGCGTACCGTCGCATGACTCGTTCGGCGAGCAGGTGCACTGCCCGTCGCCGGGGATGCAGCAGCTCATTCCATCCGACACGCTCGGGCTCTGGCTGCTGGCCGGGTCGTAGGACGAGGTACACAGGACGTTGCCGAACGAGTCGACGGTGCAACTGAAGGGGTTACACTCGCAAGACGTGCCGGGCACCGTCGGGTAGTTCAAGTCCCGGCAGCAGATGCCCTGACTGAACGCTGCGGCCGTGCAGGCGGTGGTCGTGCCCGATCCGAAGGTGTTGTATTCGCAGGAGCACGAGGTCGCCCCGCTCGTGCAGCTGATCGTCGCGCCCGTGCCGGAGTCCACCGGCGTGACCTGCTGGGCGCACTCGGGGCAGCTTGCCGTCACGCACGCACCGATGCCGGTCAAGAGGCCAGTCGGGCCGTCGATCGTGCCCGAGGTCAGGGCCGTGCAGGAGGCGACGTCGCCCGACGCGCAGCCGTCCAGGTAGGAGAGGTCACCCTTGCACGTCCCGTCCGTGCAGCACGCGTTGATCTGGCTGCGGCAGCTCGTGGCGATGCAGGCGCCGCACCCGGGGTTAGTGCTCCCCTGGAACGAGCACTCGCTGCTCTGGAGGCCGCTCGAGCTGTCGACGAAGAAGATGCACCCCGGCGCCCACGCCGCCGCGGCAACGATCGTCACCCCGCACGCGAAGACTCTTCGGGCGAACAGGCGGCTCCAGGTGCGCACTCGTCGTTAAGTAGCACGGCCACGCGGCCGCTACTGGCCGGCGCATCCTGACGGCCCCAGCGCGACACGGTCTCGATCAAGAGGTCTCGCGCGATGGGCTTCGTGACGAAGTCGTCGCACCCCGCGCGGACGCAGCGCTCGCGGTCCCCGGCCATCGCGTGCGCGGTGAGCGCGACGATCGAGCCGGTGTACCCCTCACGCCTCAGTAACGACGTGGCGCCATAACCGTCGAGCACAGGCATCTGCATGTCCATCAGGATGACGTCGAAGCCCGTCGCGAGCGCGGCGTCCACCGCCAGCCGCCCGTTGTCGACGATCGTGACGTCGGCGCCTGCCCGGCGGAGGTAGGTGGAGATGAGCCGCTGGTTGTCCGGGCCGTCCTCGGCGAGCAGGATGCGTATGCCGGCCGCGCTGCGCACCTCGGCGCTCTTCTTCTCGGGCGCCAGCATCGCTTCTGCCGCGCTCTCGAGCATCTTCACGGCGCGGAGGTCGCCGGTGGGCACGACCAGCTTGAAGACGCTCCCGCGGCCGCGCGAGCTGTCGACCGTCAAGTCCCCTCCGAGCAGGCTCGCGAGGCGCTTGCAGATCGTCAGCCCGAGGCCTGTCCCGCCGAAGCGTCGCGTCGTCGACGCGTCTGCCTGCGTGAACGGCTTGAAGAGGCCGCCGAGCTCCTCCGGCGACAGCCCGATTCCGGTATCGACGACCTCGATGGCGAGCTTCGGCGAAGGCCCGTCCGCATCGTCGCATCGCACCACGATGCGGACGCTGCCGAGCTCGGTGAACTTGATCGCGTTGCCCACGAGGTTGAGCACGATCTGTCGCAGGCGCAGGGTGTCGGTCTGGATCGACTGCGGGATCCTCCCGACGAAGCAGACCTCGAACCCGATCCCCTTCTCCTTCGCGCGAAGACGCATGAGCGACGCGACCTCCGCGATGACCTGCGGCAAGGAGCACGGCAGGAGCTCGACGGTCATCTTCCCCGCCTCGATCTTCGAGAGATCGAGGATGTCGTTGACGATCTGGAGCAGGTGCGAGCCGTTGCGGCGGATGGTCTCGACGTGGGCGGAGCGGTCGCCCTCGGTGATCGTGGGGTCCAGCAGCAGGTCCGCGTAGCCCAGAATGGCGGTCATCGGGGTCCGGATCTCGTGGCTCATGTTGGCGAGGAAGTCGCTCTTCGCCCGGTTTCCCTCGAGCGCGCCGGTCACCATGCTGCGTAGCTTGGCGGTCATCTCGTTGAACGCGGTCGCGAGCTGCCCGAGCTCGTCACACGTGTCGATCGCGATCGTGTGCTCGAGGTCGCCCGCCTCGATGCGCCGCGCGCCGACGGAGAGCGCGCGAATCGGACGGAGCAGGCGCGAGGAGAAGAGCGAGCCCGTGACGATCGCGACGAGCAGCGACACGAAGGCGCCGTAGGCCAGCCGTCGTCGGACGTCGAGCACGTCGGCGTCGACCTCGCTCATCGGGATGGAGCTTCGGGCGAAGCCGAGCGTCTTGCCGTCCGAGACGATGGATCGGGCCACGTACATGCGGCCATCGCGGATGCTCTGGCCGGAGCCGGACGCTCGCGCCGAGGCGATCTCGGGCTCGGAGCTCTGTGAGCCGGCACGCGGGCCCGGCGCGGAGTCGGCCACGATGGTGCCATCGTTGGCGATGACCGCCAGCTCCGTGTGTACGGCGTTGCCGAGCGCCCGCACGGGCTCGTCGAGGCTCGTGTCGGTCGGGGACAGCTCTCCGAAGAGGGCGGCGACCGTCATCTGGGCGAGCATCGTCGTCTCGGACGCGAGGCGCGTCTCGAACGTGGCGACGCTGGTTCGCTGGACGTTCCTGTCGACGAACATGCCGGCGGTCACGGCGCAGGAGATGGCAACCGTGCCGAACGCCCCCAGGAGCTTCGTGCGAAGAGACGTGTGGGTCCAGCACGCGGGCTGCGCGCTCGTTGGTTCCTCCCGTCCCATGGCACTAGTAACGGCCTTTCTGCCGGAACCTTGAGGGAGAAACGCAATCCTTGCGTCGCTCGGCGGCGGAGGCCCCGTCAGCCGCGGGCGCGTGCTCGCTGGCTCTCGGGCTCCTCCTCCTCGTCACAGGCCTCGAGCGCGCGCTCGAGGGCGCCCACCTCCGCCGTCTCCACCGCCGCCGCGTGAAGCGCCACGCGGACCCTCGGAGAGGCGCACTGGTCTGCCACCGCGAGCACGCGCGCGCGCCCCTCCTCGTCGAGCGAGCCGCGCAGGGCGACCGCGGCCCCGGCGCGTGCCGTCGCGTCGCTCGAGGGATCCTCGAGGATGCGCCACATCTCCTCGGCCGGGAGGGCGAGGGCCCGGTAGCTCTCCACCTGCTCGGAACCCAGGGTGCGAAGCGCGCGCGTCCACTCCTCGACGCTCCGCCCGCCGCGAGCGAGGAGCGCGGCCGCGTGAGTCTCGCCGCGCACCGCGGCGAGCTGTGCCACGCGCTTCTCGACGCAGGCGAAGAGCGCGTCGCGGCTCGGCGAGGCCTTGCCGTTCTCCTTGCCCTCGGTGCGAATCTCGACTTCGCGGCCGTTCTCCCGCACGAGCAGCACGCCCCAGCTCGTCCTGCGGACATGCGTGATCTTCGCGAAGGGGTGGAACGTGCGGCGCAGCAGTCCCTTGACGAGCACGCCGTCGGCGCCGACCGAGATGTGCGTCGGCCACGCCAGGTTGACGGCCAGCAGCGCCAGCACGGGAAGCGCGAGCCACCAGAAGGCTCCGAAGGGGCGCCACCAGAGGTACGAGAAGCGAAGGGCCATCGCCATCGCCGCCACGAACGACTGCGCCTTCTTGCTCGAGAAGACGCCCGCCCGCACCCGGAACGTGGACAAGGACCGCGATCGGTCGAGACCGAGCGCCTGGAGGACCCTGGCGCCCCGTTCCGCATCTTGCAGCACGAGCGTGACGCGCTCCCGGCGGCTCTTGCCGACGAGGTGGAGGAGCGGCGTCGTTCCGACGCGCGGCTCGAGGTAGCCCGTGCGTAGCGCGTCCCGGGCGATGGCGAGCCGGCCGTCCAGCCAGACGCCGCTGCTGTCGGCCTTGAGCTCTACCGGGCGCGTGGTCGCGCGCTTGCTCCCGAGGTGAAGGCCCGTGAGGACGCCCACGACCGTCGCCACCATCGCGAACGCCTGCAAGGCGAGCCACCCGAGGTCGAGCGCGCAGGCGAGGACCACCGCGCCCACCAGCGCGAGCCCCCACGCGCGCGCCTTCGACCTCCACGCGGGCAGGACGAGCGCCGCGTCCGTCAGCTCGAAGGTTGCCACACGCTCAGTCTACGCGGAGGCGCGCGCCTACGCTTCCGGGCCGGCGCATGGCCCCGGTCGCGCGGAGGCGGGCGAGCGTTCTGCCGACCCCCAGGGCGGAGTTCGCCTAGACTGTGCGCATGCAAGGTGGCGGCAGCGGCAACGGTCCCCCGAACGGCGGCAACCCTCCTTTTCCTCCCGGGGGCGGTGAGCCTCCTGGCGGTGGCAGTCCGCCGGATGGCGGCTACGGTGCGCCGCCGCCTCCCGGTGGCTACGGCGCGCCCCCGCCCGGAGGCTACGGCGCTCCTCCGCCTCCTCGTGGCTACGGCGCACCGCCTCCCGGCGGCTACGGCCTGGCACCGATTCAGCCTGGCGGGCTCATCCCGTACGCCGGTCCTCGGCTGAACCCGCAGGCGGCGCAGGTGCTGACGCCGCGGACCTCGCTCAACGTCGTCCTCTTCACGCTGCTCACGTGCGGCATCTACGGCATGATCTGGATGTACCAGACGACCGACGAGCTGCGCGTCGCCACGGGCGACGAGTCGCTCAAGCCCGGGCTCGATCTGGCCCTTGCGCTCCTCACGTGCGGCGTCTGGTGGATCTACGTGGACTACAGGAACGCGCAGAAGGTCTACGAGGTCTTCCGCGCGATGGGCGTGCCCAGGAACGACCAGTCGACCGCCATCCTGCTGCTCGCCATCTTCTTCCGGCCCGTGGCCTTCTTCCTGCTCCAGGAGGAGTACACCGCGCTCGGGCGGCTCGCGCGTGGCGAGCCCGTGTGAGCCCTTCCTGGCCGTCACAGCCGGGCGCAGCCGTACCCGAGCCGCCCCGCGTGGAAAGCTGAGCTGGCTCGAGGCGAGCCGGACCCCGCCTTGCATCGGACCGGGCCATGCCCGACGGCCCGCGCCACGACCTGATCAAGAGCTACTGCGAGACCCGCGATCGGACCGACACCCTGGCGGCCGAGCTGTCGCCGGAGGACCAGATGCTCCAGTCGATGCCGGCGGCGAGCCCGACCAAGTGGCACCGCGCGCACACGACGTGGTTCTTCGAGACGTTCGTCCTCGCACCGAACGGTATCGCGCCGGTCGAGCCCCGCTTCGGCAGGCTCTTCAACTCGTACTACGAGGCCGCGGGCCCGCGTCATCCGCGCGCCCAGCGCGGCATCCTGTCGAGGCCGTCGTGCGACGAGATAGCGCGGTACCGGGCGGCCATCGACGCTCGCGTCGTCGACCTCGTGCTCCACGCGCCCCGCGAAGCCTGGAGGGCCATCGAGCCGGTCGTGCGGCTCGGCATCGCGCACGAGGAGCAACACCAGGAGCTCGTCCTCACCGACATCCTGCACGCGCTCTCCCAGAGCTCTCTCTCTCCGTCCTACCGGCGCGCGCCGCGCCCGCCCGGCTACCGCGCCGGCCAGGACCCCGAGGCGCTGCGCTTCGTGCCATTCGAGGGAGGCATCGCCGAGATCGGCGCGGCGGATGCAGCCTTCGCGTTCGACAGCGAGCGGCCGAGGCACCCGGTCTGGCTCGAGCCGTACTCGCTCGCAGACCGGCTCTTGACGGTTCAAGAGATGAAGGCGTTCATCGCTGACGGGGGGTACCGGACGCCGACCTTGTGGCTGTCGGAAGGCTGGGAGCTCGTTCGAGCCCAGCGCCTCGAGGCGCCTCTCTACGCGCGGGTCGAGGGAGGCTCGTACGTCGTGTTCGGCCTCGATGGTCCGCGGCAAGCGTGCGACGACGAGCCCGTGAGCCACGTCAGCTTCTACGAGGCGGAGGCGCTCGCGCGCTACCTCGGGGGCCGGCTGCCGACCGAGGCGGAATGGGAGAGCGCCTCGTCGCATGCCCCACGGGACGGCAACTTCCTCGAGGGCGGTGCGCTCACGCCTCGGCCCGCGGACGCAGGCGCGTTCGCCGTCCGCCAGCTTTTCGGCGATGCCTGGGAGTGGACGCGCTCGAGCTACGAGCCCTACCCGGGCTTCCGGCCGCAGGCTGGCGCGCTAGGTGAATACAACGGTAAATTCATGGTGAACCAGATCGTGCTCCGCGGCGGTTCCTGCCTCACTCCTGCCAACCACGTGCGTCCGAGCTACCGGAACTACTGGAGCGCCGACACGCGCTTCCAGGCGACGGGCGTGCGCATCGCGAGGGACGCGTGAGGCGCGCCGGCAATCACGTGGCTCCCCGCGCGCCGGACGCCGGGCCCGTCGCCCGCGCCGTGCGCGAGGGGCTCCTCGGCGCCCGTAAATCGCTGCCCCCGTGGCTCCTCTACGACGACGAGGGCGCGCGGCTCTACGAGCGCATCACGCGCCTCCCCGAGTACTACCTCTCGCGGGCGGAGCGGGGCATCTTCGAGTCGCACGCCGAGGCGATCGTCGCGGCGGCGCGCGGACACGAGCACGCGCGGCTCTACGTGGCCGAGCTCGGGGCCGGGACGGCCAAGAAGTCCCAGCTCCTGCTCCGCGCCGTGGCCCGCGCGCAGGGAAGCGTCTCCTTCCTCGCGGCGGACATCTCCCGTCCCGCCGTGGCCATCGCCGCCGAGCGCCTGGCCCAGGAGGAGCCGATGGTTCGCGTCCGCTCCCTCGTCGGCCGGCACGAGGCGGCGCTGCGGGAGATCGGCGTCCAGCGCGGTCGCAAGCTCGTCCTGTTCATCGGCAGCTCGATCGGCAACTACGACGACCGGGAGGCGCGCCTGCTCCTCGGCCGCATCCGGAGGAGCGTGCGTCCCGACGGGGTGCTCGTCCTCGGGACGGACCTGAAGAAGGACCCGCGCCTGCTCGTGCGGGCCTACGACGACCGATCAGGCGTGACGGCCGCCTTCGACAAGAACGTGCTCACGCGGATCAACCGCGAGCTGGGCGGGCGCTTCGATCCCGACAGGTTTCGCCACGTCGCCATCTGGAACGCTGCCGCGTCGCGGATCGAGATGCACCTCGAGAGCAGGACCGACCAGCTCGTGCCCATCGACGGCCTTCGGATGAAGGTCGCGTTTCGACGGGGAGAGCGCATCCACACCGAGTCGAGCGTCAAGTACGACGAGTCGATGGTGGACGCGCTCTTCGACGCCTCGGGCTTCGCCCGGGTCGCCACCTTCGTCGACGCGCGCCGCGGCTTCGCCGTGCACCTCGGGCGCGTGGCGGGCGCGCAGAACGCCCGCGTCCGCGCCGCGTAGATCACCCGTGCTCCACCGTCTCAGGTGCCGCTGGTCGCGGCGGGGGCGGCCTTCTTGGTCT
>Ga0302196_10005107_pt1 | contig 11775 bp, 9 predicted proteins | sample II_Bog_N1_3_FD_198794 | JGI IMG/M metagenome (GOLD analysis project Ga0302196, IMG submission 198794) | Peat permafrost microbial communities from Stordalen Mire near Abisko, Sweden - II_Bog_N1_3 | ecosystem: Environmental > Terrestrial > Soil > Wetlands > Peat | place: Sweden: Abisko, Stordalen...
AGCCCTCGTGCACATACCGCACCCGGCCATCGCGGCCGATCAGGTAGCTGGTCGGCATGCCGGGAATGGCGACCGTGCTGACGAGGCCTTGGTCCCGGTCGCGCACCGTCGGGAAGGGCGGCCGATGCTTCCGGACAAAGGCCGCATAGTCGTCGGCGGAATTGTCGATGCTCACCGCCACGACGACCAGTCCGCGCGGAGCGTAGTCGGCGTAAAGGCGGGCGTACGCCGGAAACGACGATTTGCACGGCGCGCACCACGAGGCCCAGAAATCAACCAGGACGACCCGGCCCGAGGTGGCGGGCAAGCCGGGATCCGCCGGGCCCGCCGCCGCAAGCGGTGGGAAGACGTCGCCCACCTTGATCTCACCCCGGGCGGTTCCCGCCAGCGCGAGGGCGAGGGCGAGGACGGCGGCGGCCCGGGGAAGTTTATGCGGAGACGACATAGCGAAAGAAGCCGCGGGTCTGGGCGCGGACCTGATCGGCGAGAAGCAGGCCTTCGGCGCCCGGGCAGGCCTGGATGAAATCGATGCCCTGGGTCAGGCCAAGCACAAACGCCGTGGTGGACAGCACGCCGGCCTGGAGGCAGGTGGCGGCGATGACCGTCGCCTGGATGCAGCCGTTGGCGACCGGGCGGCCGTTTCGCGGGTCGATGATGTGCCCGTAGCGCCGGCCGTCGGCCACGAAGCAGCGGAGGTAATCGCCAGAGGAGGCGATCCCCAGGCTGCCGCTGAGCGCGACACTGCCCCAGGATTGCCCGGGCCGCTGGGGATCCTCAAGGCCGATGTGCCAGGCCGGGCGGCCGGGCGGCGCGCCCAGGACGCGCAGGTCATGGCCGAAGTCGACCAGCACCTGGACGATGCCGCATTGCGTGGCGATCTGAGCCACGAGGTCGACGGCATATTCCTTGCCGAAGCCGCCGAAATCGATCGCCATGCCCGCCTCCGGGAGAAAGATCCGGCCCGGCGCGCGCTGGACCTTGCCCCAACCGACCAGCCGGCGGGCGGCGGCGACCTGCTCGGCGGACGGCACCACGGGATGGGGATCCTTCCAGTTCCACAGGCGGATGAGGGGCAGCGCGGTGGGGTCGAGCACGCCCTGGGTCATGAAGGCCAGCGTGTCGCACAGCTTGAACATCTGTTCGGCGTCCGCATCGACCTCGACCCAGGCTTGTCCGGCCGCAGCGTTGATCCGGCTGAGCAGGCTCGTCGGGCGGAAGCGGGAATACTTCGCCTCGAACGCCTCGACCCAGCCCACCGCCTGGCGCTCGAACTCCGCCGCCTGGGCGTCGCCGCCGGGCGCCGCGTACTGCAGCTCGCACTGCGTGCCGAGCGCGGGAAACACCCGCCGGCGCAGCGGGAGGTCGGACCCCGCCGGGGTCGGCGCGGGAGCGGGGGTGCGCTGGGACTGGGCGATGAAGGCCATTACCAGGATACCTTGGCGGCGAGGCTCGTGATGGCCGCGCGGTAGTAGGCACTCTGCGGGGTGACGCCGTCCGTGCCATGCTGCGCGTAGCGCTCGAGCGCGGCGGTGAGCTGGAGCCAGTCCGCCGCGTTCCAGACCGCCTTCATGCCATAGTTGACGCTGGTGAACGCCGAGAGGCGGGCGTCCGAGGAATAATTCGGTCCGGCGGCCACCGGAATCCGGGTGGGCACGATGGCGGCGGCGTCGAGATCGTAATAGTAAAAATCCGCCGCGCTCTGCCCGTAAAGCCGGACTCCCGGCTGGAGGATGAATTTGGCCCCGAATTTCTGAAACCAGGCGAGGGCCGCCGTCTGGGCATTGATCCCAAAGGAGTCGCGATAAAAGCGATAGCTGGCCTCGACGGAGCCGTGCCAGCGGGGAAACGCCCGGTCGAGCGACAGCAGCGCCGTGGAGCGGTTGCGCTGGTCCGGCCGGTTTTCCGAGAAGGTCTCGGGCAGGAAAACGCCCGTCAGGACCGCGATGTCCTTTTGCACCAGCTTGTAGGGTTCGTTGAGCATGCCGGTGACGCGCGCCTGGGTCACGTCCAAGGATACCGCGGTGAGGGGATCGAGCAACTGGGTGACGCCGACGATGACGTCGCCGCTGCGTTTCCCGAGCCATTCCGGCAGGAAGAACACCTCGACGTGGTCATCGGTGCCGGCGGCTCCGACCAGCAGGGTGGTGTTCTTCTGGTTGAAGGTGGTCAGGGTGTTGACGGACCAGCCGTTCGAGACGTAGTCGTGCTCGAGGCTGCGGGCAAAGCCGGCCGAGACGCTGACCCGCGGGAGCTGGTCGGAGAGGTCCGCGTTCCAGGCCTGGCGGCGATCGTGCAGCTCGGAGAGCACGACCTGGCCGCTGCCCGCGGGCGCCGGCTGGCCGGTGGGCGTCGCCCCGGCGATGGTGTCGATCACGCCGCCGACCGTGACGTGCAGGTCGGTGCCGAGGTCCTGGTCGGCCTGGGTCCCCTGGGTCCGCACGTCGATCCGGCCGCCCGACTCCTGGTAATTCTCGTACTCGTAGGCCAGGCTGTCTTCGGCCCGCGCCGCGCGGGGCGGCGCGAGCGCCAGCGCGATCCCGGCCAGCGCGGCCGTGAGGCGGAGCGGGGGGGCGGAACCCGGCCGGGCGGAGGGGAAACGTGTCATGAAAACGTGGATACGAAGACGGTCACTGCTGGACCGCGCCCCCGGGCGCCGTGAGGACGAGCGCGAGGGCGAAGCGGGCCCGGTCGGCGGGCAGGGTGGAGCCCGCGGGCAGGCTGGCAAGCCCGGAAATGATCAGCTGCTGCGCGGCGGCGCTCAGATTCCCGCCGCACAAGAGCAGGTTGAGGGTGGCCACCAGGGTGGGGTCGTCGGGCGCGGCGGTAAGCGCCGAGAGGTCGAGCACCACGGTGGACGGGGCCGGGGGCACCGGCGAATAAACGTCGCCGGCGAGGGTGTTGGCCACGCTGACCGCGGTCGCGGCCGTCGTGATCTGGAACTCCGGCGCGCAGCAGGCGGCCGCGGCCAGCGGGCCGGGCGGCTCGTAGTCGGGCAGGAAGAAGTTGAACACGGTGGGCGACCGCAGCGGCGCCTGGCCGAGGTCCTGGTCGGGGGTGAAGAGCGGGAAGCGGCTCGGCGCGGAGGCCGCGGCGAACGCGCGAAACAGGGCGGTCTCGCGCAGGAGCGGCTCCTTGAGCTTGCCGTAGCCGACCTGGGCGAGCAGGGCGGGCGAGCGCGCCTCGTAGTCGAGCAGGATGGCCGGGATCACGGCGGCGAGGTTGCCCCGCGTGCCGGTGCCGTCGTCGGCGAACACCTGGGAGACCCGGTAGACGTAGCCGGCGCTCGGATTGCTTGTGACCAGGCGCTGGATCAGCTGGCGGCAGATGAACGGCCCGGTGTTCGGGTGCTGGAACAGGGCGTCGAGGGCGGCGGTGAGATCGGCGGCGCCGCCCTCGCCGGCCGGGAGGACGGTCCCGCCGACGATGGTCTTGGCCGAGTCGTCGTGATACGCGGGATAGAGCTGCATCGGGTCGAACCAGTCGGGCGCGGCGCCGTAGAAGCTCGGGCCCGGGCCGGCCGCGGCATAGGACCAGCCGGTGAGCGCGTTGGCGGTCTGCACGATCGTCGCCTGATCGTAGGTGGGCACGGGCTGGCCGTGGTGGTCGAGCGCCAGGGAGCCGTCGGGATTGAGCTGGTTCAGCCCGATGGTGAAGAGCTGCATGACCTCGCGCGCATAGTTTTCGTCGGCGCTGGTGCCCAGCGCCGGATTGGCGGCTGCGCTCTGCAGCAGGTCGAGGTAATGGCCCATGACGGGGCTGAGCGTGACATCCTGCAGGAGCTGGCGGAAGTTGCCAAAGGCGTCGGCCGCCAGCAGGTCGTAGTAATGGGCCAGCGCCTCCGGCTGGCTGGCGAGCGACGGATCGACATCGGAGACAACGAAGATCTCGCTGAGGGCGAAGGCGACGCGCTGGCGCAGCTGGTCGGGCGCGGTCACCACCGTCTGCCACCAGGCGGCCATGCGGTTGTCCGCGGTGATCGGGTACGCCCCGTCGCTGGGGAAGGCGGCGGCATCGGCCCGCGTGGCGGCGAGGTGTGACGTGGCGGGCAGCGCCAGCTGGTTCGCGATCCACGGGGCATAGCCGGTGGCGGCGACGCCGGCGATGTCGGCCAGCGTCGGGCCAAACGTGGCCTGGGTGAGGAAGCGGGCCGCGTCGGTCGCGGAGGGACTGCCGAGGTCGATCGCCGGCGCCGGGTCCGGCGGGGTGAAGCTCTCCGAGCCGCGGGTGAGCTCGAACTGGCCGGTCAACTCCGCCGCCGGGTAGTCCTGGCTGCCGATCTCGACGTAGATGTTGCCGGCGGCGAGCGCGGCGACCAGGTCGGCGGTCGAAGCGGCGCCGGCCGGGCTGAAGGTCCAGAGCTGGTTGGCCACCGGGCCGGGATAATCGAGGTTGAAAACGAAGTTGGCGCTGGTGCCCGGCGCGCCGATCGTCAGGTGGGGCGCCTGCTCGGCCGAGGTCAGGTTGGCATAGGAAACGTTGACGACGGCGGCGGTCCCGGCCGGATTTACCAGGATCGTGGCGGTGCCCGAGGCGGTGGAATTGACCGCACCGGGGGCGGGCTGAAGCGTGGCGACGTAAAGGGTCGCCGGGAGGTTCGTGATCGTGACGGTCGCGGAACTGCCGGCGCCGACGGCATAGCCCGGGCCGGCCGCGACGTTGAGCACGACCGTCTCGGTCGGCACCGCGGACAGCGTGGGATTGGGGGAAACGGCCACCGCGACCGAGCTGCTGCCGGCCGGGATCACGACCGCGTCGGGCAGGCTGGCGTAGTCGGCGCCGCCGACGGCGGTGCCCCCGATCGCGCAGGCCACCACCAGTGGAAAATAGGTATCGCCCGTGCGGGAGAGGGTGAAGAGCCCGGGGTGGGTGCCGCTGGTGTCGGCATTGGGCTGGGCGGCGGTGACCGTCACCGCGGCCGCGGTCGCGGGCGTCAGGTCATAGACCTCGACGAGGACCAATCCCGCCGCGCCGGCCGGACCGGTGACGGCGACCGTGTAGTCGCCGGGTGGAAAATTGGCGAGGAGGGCGGAGTCCCTGCTGCCGCCGGCGAGGGGGAAGGCACCGGCCTGGGCGAAGGCGGCCGCCAGGGCGGCGGCGTCCACGGCGCCGGGCCCGACCGGCGTGTCCCAGTCGTCGTTGCTTGCGACCACCGCGCCGCTGGCATCGAGCACAACCATGGCGGGATCGGCCAGGACCCCGCCCTGGCCCAGGGCCGACTGGAGGGAGGGACCGACCGCGCGCAGCAGCAGCAGGCGCGGACCGCCCCCCGGCGCCACCACCAGGCCGGAAACCACCCCGTCGGCGCCGACCTCGACCCGGGTGGAAAAATTGGTCAGGGCCGACGCGCCCGGGCCGGCCCCGGTTTCGTAGATCTCGCTGAGCGCCAGCCCGGCGCCGCCGGCGGCGCCCGTCACCACCGCCGTGTAGCTGCCGGGTGCAAACGTCGCGACCACGGCGGTGTCGCCGCCCCCGGGCGCCAACGGAAAGGCGCCGACCGCGGCCATGGTGGCCGCGAGGGGCGAACTCCAGCCGGCCGCGTCCGCGACCGGGTCGTTGGCGGCGTTGAACACGGTGACCGTCGGATCGGGCAGCACCCCGGCGCAGCCGAAGGTGGCGGCCAGGCCCGGGCCGACCGCCCGGAGGAGCAGCGTGTCACCGGACCCCGGACCGACGACGAAGCCGCTCACCATCGCGCCGGCCCCGGCGCCGACCGGGCCGCGGGTCGACAGGTTGACCAGGCGGGAGTTTTGGGCCCGCAGGCCCCCGCCGCCGGCCGCGACGACCGCGGCCAGGCAGGCGGAGCCCCGGAGCGAGAGGAAGGACATGGAAAAAACGGCGGTAAGTGTACGCCCGATACGCCGGGATTTCCAAATGTCAAGCGGGACCCCGCGTTCATTACGGGATTGGCACGCCCGGCGCGCCGGGACAGGATGGCCGCTTCACCCATGATTCTTGGAATTACCGGCGGGTTGGGCTGCGGCAAATCGACCGCGGCGGCGATGCTCGAGCGACACAGCTTCCGCCGCCTCGATTCCGACGCCTTGGTGCGCGAGCAGGTGCTGACCGCGCCGGACGTGCGGGACGCCCTGCGGGCGCGTTACGGCGAAGCGGTGCTGGCACCCGACGGGACGGTGAACCGGGCGGCGCTGGGGGTGCGGGTGTTTGGGGACGACGCCGAGCGCGGCTGGCTCGAGGACCTCACGCATCCCCGCGTCTTCGCCCTGTGGCGCGAGGCGCTGCGCCCGGCCCGGCCGGACTCCGCGGAGGGCACAAGCTGGGCCGTGGAGGTGCCGCTTTTGTTCGAAAAGAGCCTCGAGAATTGGTTTGATTTCACCATCTGCGTGGCTTGTGATGTGGGCCAGCAACTCGCCCGACTGGAGCAGCGCGGTCTGAATCGCGCGCTCGCTGGGCAACGCATCTCCAAGCAATTACCGCTGGCGCGAAAGATCGAGCTCTCCGATTTTGTCCTGTGGAACGAAGGATCCCCCGGGTTTCTACAGGCCCAAGTTGACCGGCTCGCCGATTCGCTGGCGGCCTGAGCGCCCGCGGCGAGGTGGTTGAACCACCGCCCGGGCGCAGAAATTGCCGGAGCGCACGCTCCCCATCCCCATTCGCCATGAGCAACCCTGACAAGACCGACGACGCCACCACCTCCCGCGAGGCCAAAACCGACGCCAAAGGAGCGGGCCGGCTGAGCCGCGGCCGCCCGCGGGGGCGCAAGCCCAAGGGCGAGGCGGCGGAGGACGACCGGCCGGCGCCGGCGCAGCCGCCGCCATCTGAGCCGGCCCCGGCGCCCGTGGCGTCCCGCCCGGGCGACCGCACGATTTTCATACCCCAGGGGGCGCCTGCCGCCTCCGCCGAGGCGCCAGCCGACCGGTCGGCCGGCGCGCCGCGGCCGGATGGGGGTTCCGACGGCAGGGCCGCGCGGGAGCCCTCCGGGGGGGAGGGACCGGCGTCCGGGGGCGGCTCAGCCGGACCCGAGGGGGCCTCGCGGGGCAACGGCAACGGCGGGCACCATGGCCAGCCGGGCGGAGGGCAGGGCGAGTGGCAGGAGCGGGGATTTTGGAAACGGAACAAGCGCAAACGCGGCCGCTTCGGCGGGGGCAACTGGCAGGGCGGACAGGGCGGCGGCGGGGGCGGCGGCGGCGGGCCCCAGCACCCGCCGCAACCTCCGCCCCCGAACGCGCCGCAAATCTTCGGGGAGCTGCCCGATGCGGCCCGCCTGGCCGACCTCGCGGCGCTCGACGCGCTGGCCCGGGAGATTTCCGCGGGGCCGGGCGAGCCGATTCGCCTGGACGAGCTCTATGCCAGGCCACTGGCCGAGCTCACGGCCTTTGCCCGCGACAGCGGGATCACGATCGAGGGGGCGCCGAACCGCCGGCAGCTGATCACGCAGATCTTCGCCACGGCGGCGGAGCAGCACCGCCCGATCGTCGATCGGGGCTATGTCGACCTGACCGACCGCGGGGCCTTTGTCGTGCACGAGCAGGTGAACTACCGGCTCTATCCGGAAAATTCCTTCCTGCCCGAAAGCCTGATCAGGCGCTACGGCCTGAAGCGCGGGCACCGCGTGGCGGTGCTGGTGCAGGCGCCCCGGGAAGGCGAGCGCTGCCCGAGTGTGGTGCGGATCGACGAGGTGATGGGGCTGGACCCCGAGGCGATCGCCCGGGTCACGCCCTTCGAGGAACTGGTGCCCTACTATCCGCTCCAGCGCATCCTGCTCGAGGCGCCGGCGGTCCAGAAGGATGTGTCGATGCGCGCGGTGGACATCCTCACGCCCATCGGCTTCGGGCAGCGCGGCCTGATCGTGGCGCCGCCGCGCACGGGCAAGACCATCCTGCTGCAGAACATCGCCAATTCCATCTCGGAAAACAGCCCGGAGACCAAGCTCATCCTCCTGCTGGTCGACGAGCGGCCCGAGGAGGTCACCGACTTCCGCCGCCACACCAAGGGCGAGGTGGTCTCGTCGACCTTCGACGAGTCGCCGGAGAGCCATGTGCACTGCGCCGAGATGGTCGGGGAGAAGGCGCGGCGCCTGGTGGAGCAGGGCGGGCACGTCGTCATCCTGCTCGACTCGATCACGCGCCTGGCCCGCGCCTACAACGCGCTCGCCTCCAACGCGGGCAAGATCATGTCGGGCGGCCTCGAGGCCACGGCGCTGCAGAAGCCCAAGCGCTTTTTCGGCGCGGCGCGCAACATCGAGGGCGCGGGCAGCCTCACCATCATCGCCACGGCGCTGATCGACACCGGCAGCCGGATGGACGAGGTCATCTTCGAGGAGTTCAAGGGCACCGGCAACATGGAGCTGCATCTCGACCGCGGCCTGGTTGAGCGGCGGATCTTCCCGGCGATCAACATCGACCGGTCCGGGACCCGCAAGGAGGAGCTGATCTACCATCCCGAGGAGCTGCAGCGGATCTACGGCCTGCGCCGGGCAATGCAGGGCCTCGGGCCGATCGAGTCGATGGAGATGCTGATCACCCGGCTGAAGAAGACCAAGTCCAACGCGGAGTTTCTGCTCACCCTAACCAGGTAGCTTCTGCAAAACCGGCTCCCCAACCAGGACGCCGAGCTGCTGGGAGACGGCGCGGAAAAATTCCGGGGTCAGCTCGTCGGCGGGAAGCTCATAGATCCCCTTCGACTTCAGGTGCTCGAGGCGCTGCCGGGCGCCGTCGGCGGTCAGGCCGCGCGAGCGCAGGAGCTTCTTGCGCTCGAGCATGAGGGCGAGAAACTGCACCAGCCGGACGTTCTCGGGGGTCGGCTCGGTGGCGGGGTCGGCCAGCGCCAGGAACAGGGTCTCGGCGGTGAGCTTGAGCGCGCGGTCGCGGTTCTCCTCGCGGGCCCGGGGCTTGTAGACCTGCACCCAGCGGCAGGCCACGATCCCGTCGGGCAAGAACTCGGCCGAGCGGTCCTCCCGCAGGTCATAGCGCCGGATCTCCAGCCCGGCGCCGCGAACCAGGTGGCTGGCGACACGATCGCCCTCGCCAAACGGCAATCCGGAGATACAACACGAGCTCGCCAGCGGTTGAAGCGTCAGTTCCATCGGCTTTCTTGTTTACTTCACCGCGCCGGCGACGCTAGCAAATTCCCGCCTCATGAACGGACGCCTCATCGCCATCGGTGACATCCACGGCTGCCACCTGGAGTTCGCCGAGCTGCTCGACCGCCTCGAGCCGACGCGCGACGACCGCATTGTGCTCCTGGGCGACCTGGTGAACCGGGGCCCGGACAGCTGCCGCGTGCTCGACCTTGCGCGCGAGCATCGCGCCCTCTCGCTCCTGGGCAACCACGAGCTGCGGCTGCTGAAATACCGGCGCACCGGGGACCGGAAGTACGTCAAGGAGCACGACCTGGACACCTACGAGCGCCTGCGCCCGCAGGACTGGGCGACCCTCGAGGCCATGCCGCTCACCTTCGAGGAGCCCGAGCTCAACGTCGTCCTGGTGCACGGCGGTTTCCTGCCGGGCGAGCCGTGGCAGCGGCAGCCGGCGGAGGTGGTCACGCGCATCCAGGTGGTGGACCGCGACGGCCGGCCGAGCAAGCGCTCCGCGGCGCCCGACGCCCCGCTGTGGGCCGACCGGTGGAGCGGGCCGCCCTTCGTGGTCTACGGCCACACCCCGCGGCCGGAGGTCTACAAGCTCAAGTGGTCGGTCGGCATCGACACCGCCTGCGTCATGGGCGGATCCCTCACCGCCTACGTCCTGCCCGACCGGAATTTCGTCCAGGTCCGGGCGCGCAAGGCCTACTATCCCTGACCCCGCCATGCCCGATCCCCTACCAGCCACCGTGCGGGAACTCAAGGCGCTCGCCGATGCCAGCGGCCGGCCCTTTGCCAGCCTCCTGATCGTGCGACGGCTCACCGTCAAGACCGCGTCGAACGGCAATCCCTTCCTGGCCGTCGAGCTGGGCGACCGCACCGGGTCCTTCGGCTGCACGGTCTTCAGCGACAGCCCCGCCTTCGAGGCGCTCAAGTCGGCCGCCGAGGGCTCGGTCGTGCGGGTGGAGGGCAAGGTCGAGTATTACCAGAGCCGGCTGGCGCCGCGCCTGCTGCGGGCCGCGGCCGTGGGCGAGGCCGAGCTGGCCGCGCCGGAGGCGCTGGAAAACCTGGTCGAGACCGCCCCGGAGGACGCCGCCGAACTCTGGCGGGAGTGCCAGGGTTTCGTCGGCGGCATCGGCCGGCCCGAACTGCGGGCCACGGTGGCCGCGGTGCTGGACGAGATCGGCGACGGGTTTCGCACCGCCCCGGCGGCGGTGATGATGCACCACGCCTACCGTCACGGGCTGCTGGAGCACACCGTGCACATGGCGCGCGCGGCCCGGGCGCTGCTGCCGCTCTATCCGGAAGTGGACCCCGACCTCGCAATGGCCGGCGTGCTGCTCCATGACGTGGGCAAGACGATCGAGTACACCGGCGCGCTCGCCCCGCGGAAGAGCCGCCGCGGCATCCTCCAGGGGCATGTCGTGCTCGGCTACCAGCTGGTGCGCAAGGCGGGCCTCAAGGCCCGGCTCGACGCCGACCGCCTGGAGCGCCTCGAGCACATCATTCTCAGCCACCAGGGCGAGCTGGCGTGGGGGGCGGCCGCGCTCGCGGCCACGCCGGAGGCCGTCTTGGTTTCGCTGGTCGACAATCTGGATGCCAAGATGGGCATGGTCCAGCGCGCGCTCCGGCAGGCCGAGGGCGGCGATGAGTTCACCGAGAAGCTGCCGGGGCTGAACGGGCCGCTGCTGACCAAGCCGCTGGAGTAGAAAAAGTGGCACGGGCTTCCAGCCCGGGTGATTGCGAACATGGGCTGGAAGCCCATGCCACGTCGCTATCGCCTCACCGGGACGCCGCGGGCGGCGAGGTAGTCCTTGACCTGCGGGATCGTGAACGTCCCGAAATGGAAGAGGGAGGCGGCGAGGACGGCGCTGGCGTGGCCGGCGTCGAGCACCTCGGCGAAATGGGCCAGCGTCCCGGCGCCGCCGCTGGCGATGACGGGGACCTCGACCGCGTCGCTGATCCGCCGGGTGAGCTCGAGGTCGTAGCCGGCCTGGGTGCCGTCGCGGTCCATGCTGGTGAGCAGGATCTCGCCCGCGCCCAGGGCCACGCCGGCGCGCGCCCACTCGATCGCGTCGAGCTCGGTGGGATAGCGGCCCCCGTGGGTGTAGACCCGCCACCGCGGCACCGGCCCGGGCTCGCGCTTGGCGTCGATCGCGAGCACGATGCATTGCGCGCCGAACCGGTCGGAGGCGGCGCGGATCAGCTCGGGCTGCCGGATCGCCGCGGTGTTGAGCGAGGCCTTGTCCGCGCCCGACCGCAGCATGGCCTCGATGTCGGCCACCGTGCTCAGCCCGCCGCCGACGGTCAGCGGCATGAAGCAGCGCTCGGCGGTGGCGGCGACGACATCGCGCATGATCTTGCGGCCGTCGCTCGACGCCGTGATGTCGAGGAAGACCAGCTCGTCGGCGCCCTGGAGGTCGTAGGCCCGGGCGCACTCGACCGGGTCGCCGGCGTCGCGCAGCTCCTGGAAGCGCACGCCCTTGACGACGCGTCCGGCGGTCACGTCCAGGCACGGGATGATGCGGCGGGAGAGCATGGCACGCGGTCGCCCGCGCCTAACCCTCCGCGTGCCCGACGTCCGGATCGAAATTGACCGCGAGGCGGTAGACCTGCCCGGGGCGCATGATCAGCGGATGGTCGCGCACGAGGAACTGCAGGTAATGGATCTTGCCGTAATTCGTCCGGTAGGTGGGATCGGCGCTGACCACCTCGGTGTCCTGCCAGGTCGCCTGGAA
>Ga0302196_10005121_pt1 | contig 11756 bp, 10 predicted proteins | sample II_Bog_N1_3_FD_198794 | JGI IMG/M metagenome (GOLD analysis project Ga0302196, IMG submission 198794) | Peat permafrost microbial communities from Stordalen Mire near Abisko, Sweden - II_Bog_N1_3 | ecosystem: Environmental > Terrestrial > Soil > Wetlands > Peat | place: Sweden: Abisko...
TCAGGATCGACAGCACCGGGAAGAACCACATCTTGACCCGCAGCTTTTCGGCCGGAGTCCGGCGGCGCAGGACGATCTGCGACAGAGCGATCAGCCAGTAGACGAACAGGATGATGGCGCCAGAGGAGTTGAGCAGGAACAGGAACACCGTGTCGGGCGCTAGCCACGCCATGATCACGCAACCGAAACCGACCGCCGACGAGAACAAAATGGCGATGTAAGGAACCCCGCGTCGGCTGAGCTTGACCAGCCGCGTCGGCGCCTGGCCGCGCCCGGCGAGCGCGAACAGCATGCGCGATGAGGTGTAGAGGCCCGAATTCAGGCAGGACAGCACCGCAGTCAGCACCACCGCATTCATCAACTGGTCGGCGCCGGAGAGACCCATGTGCTTGAGCGCGGCGACGTACGGCGATGCCCCGAGCTCCACCGAATTCCACGGCATGATCGCGACAAGCAGAAAGACCGAACCGACGAAGAAGATCCCGATACGCACGACCACCGTTCTCGTCGCTCGCTGGACCGCAAGCCCCGGGTCCCGGCTTTCGGCCGCGGCGACGGTGACCACTTCCGCACCAACCATCGAGAAGATCACCACCACAATGGCGGCGAAGACGGCTCCCACGCCCTTCGGGAAGAAGCCGCCGTGCGAGTACAGGTTGGACAGACCCTCGTGATGACCCGGAATGAGCCCGAGAACGAAAGCGGTGCCGACGGCAAGAAAGATCACGATCGTCGCGACTTTGATTCCCGCGAACCAGAATTCGAATTCCCCGAACGAAGACACGGAGAACAGGTTTGTCGCCGTCATCAGCAGCATCAGACACAGCGACATCACCCAGAGTGGTGCCGGAAACCAGTAGTTGAGGACCTTGCCCCCGGCGACCGCTTCGAAGCCGACCACGATCACCCAGAAGTACCAATACAGCCAGCCGACCGAAAATCCCGCCCAATCTCCCAATGCTTTACCGGCGTAATCGGCGAACGATCCGGTCGATGGGTGCGCGGCGGCCATCTCGCCGAGCATCCGCATCACCAGAATGATCAGCAGACCGCAGATCGAGTAGGTCAGGAACGCGGCGGGTCCGGCGTCTCGTATCACCACACCCGACCCGACGAACAGCCCGGCGCCGATGACGCCGCCCATCGCGATCATGCTGAGCTGCCGCCGCGAAAGCCCTTGGTGCAGTTGTGGATTAGCATCCAGATCAGCCGCCGGGGGCTCGCTTTGGTTCTCGCCCCCGGGCCCGGAGCTCGCCTGGCCTTGCGTGCGCGGCATGACCGGACGCTAGCAGTTGTGGGCCGCTGGCGCGGCTCAGCGTCGAGCCTGCGGTGGTGGCGCTCAGCCTGCGTGTAGGGCCTAGGTTGGCGTGAAAGTCACGCCGCCAGCGCAGTCTCGACGCTCAGAGATACAGGTCTTTCTCGCGGATCAGCGCCGTGGCGTCGACGGTGCGCGGCCGCCGGCGCCGCTGGTCATCAGTCTCGTCAAGTGCTTCTGGCGCGGCTGTAGCCACGTCGGGCAATGTGGTCGCCATGATCGGTCAGTGCGCCGAGGCGACGGCGAAGGGTGTCGCCGGGGCTGGTTGTGACTGACGGCTGGGATGGCTCCACAGCCCCTTGCGCTCGAGCAGCGGCAGGACGCCCTCGCCAAACCAGTAGGCCTCTTCCAGGTGCGGATAGCCCGACAGGATGAAGTGGTCGATACCCAGCTCCGCGTATTCGACCAGCCGTTCGGCAACCTCGGTGTGCGAGCCGACCAAAGCGGTACCGGCGCCGCCGCGTACCAGCCCGACCCCGGCCCACAGGTTGGGCGCGACCAACAGGTCGCCGCTGCCGCCGCCGTGCAACTTCAGCATGCGGCGCTGCCCTTCGGATTCGCTGCGCCCCAGGCTGGCTTGCACCCGCTCGACATCTGCCGGATCCACCGCCGCCAACAGCCGGTCGGCTTCGGCCCAGGCTTCCTCGGAGGTGTTCCGGCTGATCACGTGGATCCGCAACCCGTACTGCAGCTCCCGCCCGTTATCGGCGGCCAATCCACGAATCCAGTCCAGTTTCTCGCCGACCGCAGCCAGCGGCTCGCCCCAGGTGAGGTAGACGTCGGAATATCTGGCCGCGACCGGACCGGCAGCCGCCGACGATCCGCCGAAGAACACCGGGGGCACCGGGTCGGGCCGGTTATTCAGCGCCGCACCCTCGATACGGATGTGCTCACCGGCGAAGGACACCGGCTCATCCGACGTCCACAATTGCCGCACCACATGCAAAAACTCGGCGGTGCGGGCGTACCGCGACTCTTTGTCCAGAAAATCCCCGTAAGCCCGCTGCTCATGCGGCTCACCGCCGGTGACGACATTGAGCAGCAGTCGACCGCGCGAATGCCGCTGATAGGTCGCCGCCATCTGCGCGGCCAGCGTCGGGCTGAGTAGCCCGGGCCGGAAAGCAACCAGGAATTTCAGCGTCTCAGTGTCCTCGACCAGCATCGCCGTGGTCAGCCAGGCGTCCTCACACCACAAGCCGGTCGGCGTCAGCACCCCCTCGAAGCCGTTGGTTTCGGCGGCGGCGCAAATCTGGCGCAGGTAGTTCAGCGTCGCGGGCCGGTCCCCATGCATCGACGTGCCGTGTCCGCCCGCGACCAGATTCCGCGAATCCTCGTAGGTCGGCAAAAACCAATGAAACGCCAGGCCCATCCGTTAACTCCTCCTAGCTCAAAACGAATACGGTGCCCGAGCACCAGCAAACGCGCGAGGGTTGAAACCGCACAGATTTAGAACCCCGAACGCGGCGTGGAGTATTACGCCGTCATCACAACTGCCTTGCGATACGGCGTGGCAGGGACGTCAAACCCCCTCCGGCCCGGCATCATTGATGATCATGTCTGACCTGACCCGACGTGCCCTGCTGCGGAAGGGCTTCGGCGCCAGCGTGGGGGCTGCGGGCGTGTGGGCGCTGAGCGGCCTGCTGGATCCGATCCAGCCGCAAGCGGCACCCGTTGCGCGGGGTCCGGCGCCGTTCGAGCCCCGAACGGGCAGTGCCCTGCCGACCAAGCTCACCGGCTCGTTCGTCTCGGCGGCCCGCGGCGGCGTGCAGACCAATTGGGTGATCGTCATGCCACCGGGGCAAACGGAATTGCTGCGTCCCGTGATCGCGCTGCACGGCGTGGACGGCGACGCGAACCAGATGCTGGAAGCCGGTGTCGAGGACGGGCTGGCCCAGCTGGTAAGACAAGGCAAGCCGGGATTCGCGGTGGTGGGCGTCGACGGCGGAAATACCTACTGGCACAAACGCGCATCAGGCGAGGACTCGGGAGCGATGGTGCTCAACGAGCTGCTGCCGATGCTGTCGTCGATGGGCATGGACACCTCTCGAGTCGGCTTCATGGGGTGGTCGATGGGCGGCTACGGGGCGCTGCGCCTGGGCGCGAAGTTGGGCCCCACCCGCACCGCCGGTATCTGCGCGATAAGCCCGGCCCTGTACGCCTCGTTCGCCGACAGCGCGCCCGGGGCGTTCGACAGCTACGACGACTACGTGCAGAACAGCGTGCTGAACGTTCCGGCGCTGTCGCAGATTCCGCTGCGGGTGGACTGCGGCACCTTTGACCGCTTCTATTTCGCCACCCGCCAATTCGTCGGCCAGCTGACAACGCCGCCGGCTACCAGTTTCACCCTGGGCGGCCATGACATGGGTTGGTGGCGGCTGCAGCTGCCCGGCGAGCTGACCTGGATGGCGTCCTAGCCAAAGCAGATGACAATCCAGCGAGAAGACGCCTACCGCCCTCCACGTCGAGTGCAGCGGCGGGTTCGGCCGACCCGATTCCGTCCGGACATCGAGGGATTGCGTGCCGTCGCGGTGATCGCGGTAGTGCTCTACCACGCAGGCATACCCGGCGTCGCCGGCGGCTACATCGGCGTCGACGTCTTCTTCGTCATCTCCGGCTTCCTCATCACCGGGCTGCTCTGGCGCGAGGTCGCGGCGACGAATACCGTTCGGCTCGGCCGTTTTTACGGCGCACGGGCCCGCCGCCTGCTACCGGCCGCGGCCACTGTCGCCATCGCCACCGCGATCGCCGCGGCCATCGTGCTACCGCCCTTGCAGGCACGAAGCGTCTTCGTCGACGGCATCGCCAGCGTGCTGTACGTCGGCAACTACCGGTTCGCTACGCAGGGCACTGACTACCTGGCCTCCGACGTGCCACCGTCACCGTTCCAGCACTACTGGTCGCTGGGCGTCGAGGAGCAGTTCTATCTCGTGTGGCCGGTGCTGATCATCGGCACGGCATGGCTGCTGCGGCGGGCTCGCTTGCATGGTCGGAAAGACGCAGCGTTACGAGCGAAACCGTTTGTGGTGGTCCTGGCGTTGGTGGCCGCGGCGTCGTTGGCGCTTGCCGTGCAGTGGACCCACACGTCACCGACCTGGGCGTTTTTCTCACTGCCCACCCGGGCCTGGGAGCTGGCCGCGGGTGGCCTGGTGGCACTTTCGATCCGGCAGTGGCGCCGGCTACCGCCGCGATCCGCTGCGATCGTCGGATGGGGAGGGCTGGCGCTGATCTTGTTGACCTGCACCCAGCTCGACCTGGGTACCCCGTACCCCGGCACGGCGGCGCTGCTGCCGGTGCTGGGCACCGTGCTGGTGATCGGCGGCGGTTGTGTCACCGGCGCGCTGGGAGTCGGTCATGTGTTGTGCCTTCCGACGATGCGGGCGATCGGCCGGATCTCGTATTCGTGGTATCTGTGGCACTGGCCGGTGCTGCTACTGATGCCGCCGTTGCTGGGCGAACCAGCAGGCCTGCTGAGCGGGCTGGCCGCAACCGCGGTCTCGGCCGGGCTGGCGCTGATCACCATGCACCTGGTCGAAAACCCCGGCCGGTTCACCGCCGCTCTGCGCCGGTCGGCGAAGGCCAGCCTGACTCTGGCCGGCGCCGCCAGCGCGGTCGCGGCGTGCGCGTGCCTGCTGCTGCTCACGGTGACGCCGGCGCCGGTCGGTCACGGCACGGCCGCCCCGGCGGCGAGTATCGTCGCGCTACCTTCGTCGGCCTTCCCCACCGGCAAGCCGCACGAAGCTGAGCCGCCAGCCATCGATCCACGCGATACCGCCGTCGAAAGCGTGTTCGCGCAGGCGCGTGATGCGATTGCCGCCGCCGCCGGCGTGCGGGTCGTGCCATCCAATCTGAACCCGTCGCTTGAGCGTGCGCCAGACGACAAGGCGGCCGTCTTCGTCAACGGCTGCGTGCGTTCCTGGCGCGACGTCGGCCAAAGCGATTGCGCGACGGGCGATACCGGCTCGCAGTCGACCATAGCCCTGATCGGCGACTCGCACGTCGCCATGTGGAACCCGGCGTTCCAGCAGTTCGCCGAGCAACGGCACTGGCGGCTGGAGACGCTGGCCAAGGTGACCTGTCCGATGCAGGACCTGCCCATCGACAGCCCGTATCTGGGCCGTGAGTACACCGAGTGCGAACAGTGGCGTAGCCAGATCATGGCCCGGATGATGGCCGAACACCCGCGCCTGGTGGTGCTGAGCATGAGCCGGCGCTACGGCGCAGACTTCGGTTTCACGTCGTACGACCCGGCGTGGATCGAAACCTTGAACCGTACTGTGGCGCAACTGCGCAGCGTCGGCAGCACCGTCCTGGTCTTGGGGCCGGTCGCGGATCCGCACTCATCCGTGCCCACCTGCCTGGCCGGGCACCTGGACGACGCCACGGCCTGCGCGCCGGCACGGTCGGTCGCGGTCAACCCCGACGGTATCGGCGCCGAGCATGCGGCAACCACCGCCGGGGGCGGCCACTACGCGGACTTGACCGACCTGTTCTGCACCCGCGACCGCTGCCCGATGATCGTCGGCAACACCCTGGTGTTCCGGGATGACAACCACGTGACAACCGAGTACGCGCAACTGCTGGCACCCGTTATGGGCGCGCTGGCCGATCGCGCACTGAAGGGCGGCTGACCCACCGGTGCAGAGCATGAACTTCTTAACGCGGATGAACTTCTTTACGCAGATGACCGTCTCAACAATGAAAGGTTTTTGGAGGTTTTGACATGACGCCGCTGCTGCTGATCTGCTTGGCCGCTACCGCGCCGGTCGCTGGACTCGGCCTGCTGCACCTACAAGCTCGCCTTGAGCAATGGGATTACGAACGGCACGCAGAGGACTGACGCGGCGCCGCGGTCACACCAAATGCCCTGCGCTGCATGTGCCCTGGCGGTAGACCCGACTCATTGGGACAGCTGGGTGCGAATCAGTGGAGCGATCTTCTCCGCGAGATACGCATGCCCCGCGTCGTTGGGGTGCACACCATCCGGGCCGATCAGGTCGGGCCTGTCGAAGAACCAGCGATCCCCGATCGGATCGACGAACGCCGATCCGGCGCCCTGAGCCACAGCGTTGAGGACGTCACGAATCTGTAGCACCGAGTCAGGTACATCTGCCGTTGGCCACGGCGGTCCGATCACCAGGAGCCTCGCGGATGGCGCAATGTGGCGCGCCGCATCGACGTCAGCGAAGGCCCGGTCGGCCAGGAGCCCAAGATCGACGCCCTGGTCGTTGCGCGAACCGAAGAACACCACCAGTGCATCGTCGGGCTTTACCGCCCTGGCCGTCAGGTCCCCGAAGACGCCGCCATGGACGCCGGGCATGCCATAGCCGGCGTGGGCCTCGGCTGCCACATCGGCTGCGACCGGCACGCCATGCTGAGCGAGCGCCCGCCAGGCACGGGCGGTCCATGATTTCGGGCCCAGGCCGCCCTCGTCGGTCCCGGTGGTATAGGAGTCGCCAATCACTGCGACGTGGGTCAGCCGCGAATCCACGATCAGAATGTCGTAGGACCGAATCCGCTCCGGGTGCGCCACCACGGCGATCAGGAGAGCGAGACCAACGACGAATGTGGCCAGACGACTCACCCACTACCTCCACAATGACCGGCATCGTCGTATGCCTCATCCAACCAGACAACCGTCACACCGCGCGGATCGAAACCGCTTCCCGCGCTAAGTCGATCTGATGAAGTTTGGTGTCGACCGGCTCGTCGGGCTCGATTTCGGCTTTCGCGGCTCTGACGTCAACCATCCTGCGCATCCAGCGGCGCGCGGGCTCCTCGACGAGGTGATACAGCAGGATCGAGGCGACCACAGCAATGACGAGCAGGCCGATTACGTTCCATTTCCACGGGTTTTCCTGCGGAATGAGCTCGAATTGCTGCACGGCCCATCCCCAGGCGGTGTGCACGAGCTCGTGCACCATGTACAGGCTGAACGAGATCTCCCCGCCGTAAACCATCAACCGCGTCGACAGCAGTCGCGGCAGGCTGCCCATGCCGATCGTCAGCGTCATCACCAGCGGCACGAACAGCATGTCCACCACCCCGCTGCTGTCGTACAGCCCGGTGATCGGGTGCGCGTCAAACAGGTAGAGGGTGCCCACAATCGCGGCGATCAGCAGCACCGAACCGTACCCGGCGACGCGGCGGGCGCGATCGCTGAGCCGCAACCTACGCACGGCGGCGCAAGCCAGCGCGCCGGCGATGAACTGCGTCACGGTACGCGGCAGCCAGCTCCACGGCGTGTAGAACTGGCCGCTGGCCAATAACAGCAGCACCGGCGGCAACGACGCCGCGAACGCCAACAACGTCAGGCTTCGCGCCCTCGTCACATGCTGCATCCGGAAAATCACCACCACGACCACACCGAACAGCAGGTACGCCAGCCATTCCGCGCTGATCGACCAGGCGGGCCCATCCCAACTGGACCCGTCGAAGAATGGCTGAAACCACAGCTGCACCAACAGGACTTGACGCAGATAGCTGACCGCGGTGAGGTCTCGCACCTCTGGTAACGGCACATGACCGACATGCAGGCTGAGGATCACCAACAAGGCCGCAAGATGCAAGGTGACCAGGTACACCGGCCATACTCTGGCCAGCCGCAGCCAGAGGAAGTGCAGGGTGGCACGCGTCGACCACGACTGGCCCATCCGGTCGAGATAGTTCCAGGTCAGCACGAACCCACTGAGGATGAAAAACAAGTCGACACCCTGCGCGCCGCAGTTGAGCACCGGCGACAGCGCATCCGTGAAATCGGGCGACGCATCGTTCAGCATCGGCCGGAAGTGAAACAGCACTACCCATACCGCGGCGACTATGCGGAGGCCTGTCAGGGCCTTGATCTCTCCCTTTAACTCACCGAAGCGCACGACGCTCTTTCCGTCTGAACTCTGCTACTACAAGGCCATATCGCGAGCCCCCCGACTGGCAACCGGCAGCCATTGGAGCCTAACAGCGCGATCGCCACGGCCCCGAAAGCCTTAGCAAAGAGTTAGGCGTGGCTTTCGGTCTCCTTAGATTATGCGGGGACCGTTAGAGGCAGGTCGGGTCGACGCTGAGTCGGCCTCCACGATCGCCACGGTGAATGGGGCTGCCAATGAGTAACGTCGCAACTCGACAGGGGAACTGCACCTTCGACTGCGGTGGCGCCCAGATTCGGGCGCACTGTCGGCACCTGGCGACAGTGGTGACCATCCGGGGCGAAATCGACGCCGTCAACGTCGACTGGGTCAGCAAGTACATTCGGCGTTTCTTCGTTGGATCAAACCCTGTTGTGATCGACATGAGCGACATACGCCAGTTTGCTGTGTCCGGCATTTCCCTGTTGTACGCCATCGACGAGGATTGCCGCGCCGCCGGGGTGGAGTGGACGCTGATCGCGAGCCCGGCCGTCACCGAGGTGCTGGGCGCCGACCAAGATGAGAACGGTGCCACGTTCCCGATTGCGCCCTCGGTGCACGAGGCGCTGCACAACTTGGCCGACGCCATTGTCAGCCGCCGTCAGCTGGTGCTGCCGCTTATCAAGAAGTCGGCCTAGAGCGGCGCAGCCTCGCCGCCCCGACCACTGCCAGCACAGCGGCGATGGTCGCCAGCACCAGAGTCAACAGCAAAAGCTGAGGGTTGTAGACCAGCGACGTGGTGGCCGGCTGCCCGTCCGCGATGGGTGCGACAGCCACCGTGTAGCGCGCGTGCGCCCAGCTCAACCCGGCGCCCACCAGCGCGGCACCGGCCAGCACGAATTCGACCAGAGTCCGGAATTTGGTGATCACCGCTGCGATCCTGCGTCGTCGTCGCCCTCGACGCTGATCACGGGTGGCTCCACCCGCTCCTGAACCAGCGGGGTCAGCGCTGCCCGAAGGTGACGATGACGTCGCGCCCAGGCTTGCGCGGTGCGTCCCCCGGTGAGTTTCAGTCCGATGCCGGTGCGGCGGCGCGGCACCCCGAACAATTCACCGAGCGCCCGCGCCGACTGCCACGGCGCCAGCTCCTTGTCGGAAACCACGGAATGTTCAGCTTCGGGATAGATCTTGACGATTTCGCGTATCAGGATCGTTTCGGTGCCTTCGCGTAGGGCGTCTTGGGTCAGTTCGACCGAGACGTGGATCCGCGCGGCCTTCACCTGCAACGCGATGAACGCCGACACCATCACCAGAAAGATCGCCGGAGTCACCAGCTGTATTGCGGCACCGCTCCACACTTCGATCAGAATCATCGACAACGCCGCGGCCGGACCTGCCAGCACCCAGAGCCAGCTGGCACCGGGTTCGTAGAACAACGGCTTTGCATCCTTCGCTGCTGCCATCTCCAGCCTCATCTGGTGGTTGTTGCCCGCCGACGGGCCTGTCACGATAGCCAACCCGCCGCCGCCGCGGCCCAGTAGGTCAGCACGATATCCGCTCCGGCACGCCGGATGCTGGTCAGCGATTCGAGCGCCGCGGCGCGGCCGTCAATCCAGTTGTTCGCGGCCGCAGCGCAGATCATCGCGTACTCCCCCGAGACTTGGTAAGCGGCGACCGGCACCGGCGACACCTCCGCCGCGGCGGCGACCACGTCGAGATAGCCCATCGCGGGTTTGACCATCACGATGTCGGCGCCCTCGTCGAGATCCAGTGCGATCTCACGCAGCGCCTCGCGGACGTTGCCCGGCTCCTGCTGATAGGTACGGCGGTCCCCGGAAAGGCTGGAACTCACCGCCTCCCGGAACGGGCCATAGAACGCCGAGGCGAACTTCGCCGCGTAGGCCAGGATCACCACGTCGGTGTGGCCCGCGGCGTCCAGTCCGTCGCGGATCGCGCCCACCTGACCATCCATCATCCCGCTCGGCCCTACCACTTGGGCGCCCGACTCCGCCTGTACCACTGCAAGTTCCACGTAGCGCGCCACGGTCGCGTCGTTATCAACCCGACCCCGCCCGTCGATGACGCCGCAGTGCCCGTGGTCGGTGAACTCGTCCAGGCAGGTGTCGGCCATCAGCACGGTGGCCTCGCCGAGATCCTTGGCCAAGTCACGCAGGGCGACATTGAGGATACCGTCGGGGTCGGTGCCCGACGAGCCGGTCGCGTCCTTGTCCTGGTCGCGTGGCACGCCGAACAGCATCAGCCCACCCACCCCGGCGGCAACGGCTTCGGCCGCCGCGCCGCGTAGCGAATCGCGGGTGTGCTGCACAACGCCTGGCATCGAAGCAATGGGCCGCGGTTCGTCGATACCATCGGCGACGAACATCGGCAGCACTAAATGCCTTGGCTCCAAAGACGTTTGCGCCACCAATCGGCGTAACGCGGGGGTGGAACGGAGCCGACGCGGGCGCTGCCGCGGGTGGCCGCCCATGCTCATCGCACGTCGTCGCCGCGAGCGTGCTCAAAATGCCAGCCGTGACGGCGTGTCGGTGTACAGACACGCACGCTCGACTGCCCGTGGGCCATTTAGCGCCTGCGGCTCTTCTTGCGTGGTGGTGGCAACGCGCCCTCGGCGCGCAGCCGCGCGGCATGTTCGGCCAATGCGTCGACCAGCGGGCCGACTGCAGCGGTATCGGGCTGGACATCCACCCGCAAGCCGAATTCGGCTGCTGTCTCGGCGGTTTTGGGGCCGATGCAGGCGATGATGGTCCGCGTGTGCGGCTTGCCGGCGATGCCGACCAGGTTTCGCACCGTGGAGCTGGAGGTGAAGCACACCGCGTCGAAGCCGCCCGTCTTGATCATCTCGCGGGTGGTCGCCGGCGGCGGTGCGGCGCGCACGGTCCGGTAGGCGGTGACGTCCTCGATCTCCCAGCCACGCTCGCGAAGTCCCTCGGCCAGCGTTTCGGTGGCGATGTCGGCGCGCGGCAACAGGACACGGTTCACCGGGTCGAAAATGCTGTCATAGGGCGGGAAGTCGTCCAGCAGGCCGAGCGAAGACTGTTCCCCGGCCGGCACCAACTCGGGGCTGATCCCGAAAGCGCGAACCCGGTCGGCGGTCGACTCGCCGACACAGGCGATCTTCACCCCGGAGAACGCACGCGCGTCCAGGCCGAACTCGCCGAACTTCTCCCACACTGCACGCACCGCGTTGGTGGAAGTGAAAACCACCCATTGGAAACGGCCGTCGACCAGGCCCTTGACGGCGCGCTCCATCTGAGCGGGGCTGCGCGGCGGCTCAACGGCGATGGTCGGCACCTCGATCGGATGCGCGCCGTAGGACGTCAGTCGCTCGCTCATCTCGCCGGCCTGGTCCTTGGTGCGCGGCACCAGCACGGTCCAGCCGTACAGCGCGCGACTCTCCCACCAGTTGAGCTTCGCCCGGCTGGTCACGGTCTTACCGATCGTGACCACCACGGGTCCGGTCAGCGGACCCGCCGGGTCGGTGCCGCCCAGGGCAGCGAGGTCGGTCAATCCGTGCAGCGTCGTCTCGACCGAACGCTGCTGGCAGGTGGTGCCCTCCGCGGTCACGACGCATGGCGTGGAGT
>Ga0302196_10005137_pt1 | contig 11738 bp, 7 predicted proteins | sample II_Bog_N1_3_FD_198794 | JGI IMG/M metagenome (GOLD analysis project Ga0302196, IMG submission 198794) | Peat permafrost microbial communities from Stordalen Mire near Abisko, Sweden - II_Bog_N1_3 | ecosystem: Environmental > Terrestrial > Soil > Wetlands > Peat | place: Sweden: Abisko, Stordalen...
CGGAGCTCGATGGGCTGTGCACCGGCGGGGAGGCTCCGGCGTGCCGGACCCTCGGGAGCTTCTACGTCAAAGGCGTCGGCTCGGACGTGCCGGCCGACCCTGTGCGCACGCGCGAGTACGAGAGGAAGGGCTGCAATCTCGGGTCGAAGGAGGCGTGCGCGGACGATGCGTTTCTCGCCGCGGCCGACCGGGGGGAGACGCCGGGGGGGCAGCTGATCGAGATGCTGGTGAAGCGGTGCGACGAGGGGAGGCTGTTTGAGTGCGGGCTGCTGGGGGAGGATCTGATCGACGGGAACGGGATGGGGGTGGACCGGGGGAGGGGGATGGGGCTGCTGGAGAGGGCGTGTGAGGGGAAGGTGGAGAGGGCGTGCGGGAGGTTGAGGAGGGAGAGGGGGGAGTGAGGGGTAGGGCCGCCGGCCGGCGAGTCCGCGCCCACGACGGCTCCGTCGCGGTTCTCGATGCGTGGCCTCCGGCTCTCGCACGGGTGTAATCCACCGTCCACTCTGGCGGAAATGGCGACGCGCGGGGCCGCCTTGCACCGGGAAAACGTGGGCTCCCCGACGGCGCGCTCAGGCGCGGTGCTTGCTGTACTTCGGGCATGGTTTCGAGCCGGAGCGCCTCATTCCTCTTTTGCGTCACTCCTCCTTCCGTCCTTGATCTGCATTCCCGGCTGCGACGACGGCGGCCCCCGCGACGACTGCACCCCGATCTTCCAGATGACCATCAGTCCTCCGGAGAGCTGTCTCGTCGTCGAGCCCGGGACGCCGACGAGTTTCCCGACGCTGAGCGGCACGAACGATTGCACCGAGACGTTCACCGTCGCTCCCTCGCCGGCCATTGACGCCGCCGATGGCGCGAGTCTCGCCTTCGGCGCTGGCAAACCCTTCTCAGTTCCGATCAGCCCGACCAACCCCGCGCTCCCCGCGTCGAACGCCCCTGGAACGTGGACGTTCCCTGCTGCCCTCGGCAGCCAGTCGCTCACCATCACGGTGTCGCGGGCGCCTTCGGACGAGTGCCCGTAGAGGCGACCCTCGTTTGCAGCTCAGCGTCCTGGAAGAACGCCGCCAGGGCGAGGCGAAGCTCAGCAGCATCTCGTCCGACGAACTCTCGATCGTCGTTCGATCGCTCGATCGCGCGGGACACATGGGAGTCGAGGGCACGATCGGTGCGCGTGGTCATAACTACAGTGCCTCGCTGCAGGTGGCGGTGCTCGAACTCGATCCGTCGCAGCTGCCTGCGTTGGTCCACGGCGCCCGGGCGATCGCGGGCCACTTATCCTGATTGCGCTCACGTTGGCAGGAGCACCTCACCGTGTGGCCCGCTGCTCTCTCCCTCGTTCGCAGCGTTCACCCCGCAGCGATCTTGACCTCCGCGAAGAACCCCGCGGGCATGGCTCGCTCGAGCTCCCAGATGATCCTCATGGGTCGCTCTCCCTCGTGCGAGACGTACCGCGCGGGTCCGAGAAACAGGTACGGACTCGTCATCCCGCGCGAGTCGAATTTCGACTGCCGCACGAAGAGCAGGGTACGCCAGCCGTCGGTCCCGCCCTCACGGTAGCGCCGGCCCGTCTCCGATTCGGCGCTGGTCTTCGATTGGGATTCCCAGTGAAATCGCGTCGGCGACACCGGGTAGTCGTTGAAGAGGGTCGTGGGGGTGAAGTGCTTCGGGTCCTTGTTGAGCGTCACATAGAGAACGTCCGCGCGTGCCCCTTCCGCCCTGTACACACCTCCTTGGGTTCGTAGAAGCTTTCCCTGCCGCTCTTCGCGCAGACCAGCCGCCACCTCGTCACGGGCGTAGGTCGCGTGCACCTGGAACGGCAAGCCTGCCAGCGGCCACGTCGCCCGACGGCGCCGGTCATCAAGCAGGCCAAGCAGGTCGATCAGCTCGGCGCGCAAGTCGTCGAGACGCCATAGCTCCGTCAGGGCGGCGCCGAGTTCCGCGATCGGGCGCTGCACCTGTCCCATGGCCACGAACAGCATCCACTGGAGTGGATCTTCGAGGTCAATCTTGGGCGGAGCAGGCTGCGACAGCCACGCGCTCCATTGCCCGAGACGTCCGGGGTCGTCGACGTACAGGAGGCGCGCGATCGATCGCGCGATGGCGTTGTCCGGCGCGTTACCCTGCCGATGACCGGCCGCGTGGAGCACTGCCGTGTAGGTTCGGCCCTGTGTGGAGAACAGGTCCTCGAGCTCTACGCCGGTCTCGTCGACGAACCGCCTGAGGCCGACCGCACCCACGTTACGCGACTCCTCGACGAGGCTGCGGAAGCTCCCGTCCAGGCCAAGCCGCAGGTTGGTGAGCACCGCTTCCTGGCTCTCACGGTCGAGCCGTATGTCGCAGCCAGCCGGCAGAAACGGGAAGCCCTCCGCTATCGCGTCGCCGATCGCCTTGCGCGACCCTCCACCGAGCAGGGCGCGGAAGCGCTGGTCGAAGCGAAACCTGCGGTGGGCGTTGCCGATGAAGTCGAGGACAGTCAGGCACGCCTTGCCGTCCGCTTGGCGGAGCCCTCGCCCGAGCTGCTGGAGGAACACCGTCGCGCTCTCGGTTGGACGCAGAAACAGGACTGTGTCGACTGTCGGCAGATCGACTCCTTCGTTGAACAGGTCGACTGAGAACAGGACGCTGACGGTGCCCTGGCTAAGGTCCCGCAGTGCGGCGGCGCGCTCGGCGTCTGGCGTCCCGCCATGCACCACTCTCGCTGGGATCTCGCTACGGTTGAAGAACTCGGCCATGAAGGTCGCGTGCCGAACCGAGACGCAGAATCCAAGGGCGCGCATCTTCTGCGGTACGCGCACGTGCGCTGCTACGGCCCGGAGCACCGCCCTCGCTCTCACGTCATCGGCCGTGAACACGCGATCGAGCGCGTCCACATCGTACCTCCCCGCTCTCCAGTCGATCATCGACAGGTCGGTGCCATCGTGGACGCCGAAATACTGGAACGGCGAAAGCAACCCCTGGTCCAGAGCATCCCAGAGGCGGATCTCCGCGGCGACGCGGCCGTCGAACCAACCCAGGATCGAGCGACCGTCCGCACGTTCAGGCGTCGCCGTTAGACCGAGCAACAGCTGGGGGCGGACGTGCTCGAGAAGCCGCCGGTAGCTATCAGCTTCGGCGTGGTGGAACTCGTCGACGACCACGACGTCGTATCGCTCTGGGGCGAGCTCGCGGATGCGGTCCGCGTGGAGAGACTGAATCGACGCGAACACGGCATCCGCCATGACGGGTCGGTGACGACCGACGAGCAGCTCTCCGAAGTGCCCATCCTGGAGTGCGGCCCGGAATGTGGCCAGGCTCTGCTGGAGGATCTCCTCCCGATGGGCAACGAAGAGGAGCCGCGCGGGCCTTCCCTCGGCCCGGTACCGTGCGTAGTCGAGCGCGGCGACGACCGTCTTGCCGGTCCCCGTTGCGGCGACAACCAGGTTCTTCCAGTGGCCGCGCGCCCGCTCCACCGCCAGCGCTTCGAGGACGGCCTCCTGGTGCGGGTACGCCCGGAGGCGGACGGCGCGAGCCAGGGCATCCCGCTGCTCGTCACGCCGGGTGCTCACCTCGAGGAATCGCGCGCGGTCGTAGGGTTCGAACCCGGGGTCGTCCCAGTACTGCTGAAAGGTCACCGCGAGCTTGCTCAGGATGGCCGGGTTGTCGATCGTCGAGAGGCGGACGTTCCACTCGCAGCCATCGAGGAGCGCGGCGGCAGACAGGTTCGACGATCCGACGAAGGCCGTCGAGAACTCGCTCTCGCGGTGAAACAGCCAAGCCTTGGCATGCAGCCTCGTCCGCCTATGGTCGTACGAGACCCGGACCTCGGCGCCGAGGCTGATGAGGTCCTCGATGGCCTCCGGCTCCGACGCCCCGAGATAGGTTGTCGTCAGCACCCGCATTGCTCGAGGACGCCGCTCCAGGAAGCGCGCCAGCTCGGGCCGAAGTGCCGAGACCCCGCTCCACTTCAGGAAGGAGACAAGCACGTCGACACGGTCGGCAGACGGCAGCTCGCAACGCAGCTCGTGCCCGAGCCGGAGGTCGCGCGGACCATTCACGAGCAGATCGCTTTGCCGCAGCGAGAGCGACGGACGTGGCAGCGCCCCGGTTCCGAGTCCCGCATCATCACGGACCGCGAGCAGGATCTCGCCGGGAGTCGCCACGTGGTCGCCGAGCAGGACGCCGGCGTCGGGCACCTCGGTTGCAATGACGTCGAGCAGCCGGTTGGCCAGTTCAATCTGGTTGTCGATGCGCCGGTCGCGTGGCACCGCGCGCAGCGCATGCACGAGGCGGTCGTGCAGCAGGCGAGCCAGCGCATGCGGCGCTTCATCCTCGGATAACTCCCCGAGGTCGACCTGGTTTCGGATCGCGCCGATGGCCTTTCTCAGGCCGGTGGTGACGATCCGTTCGTAGAGCCCAACCGGGAGTGCCACGCTCGGACTCTACGGCAAGGGACGAAGATGTGCTGCTTCCAACGCTCTTGCCGTCACCCATCGTCGGCGGCTGGCCCAACGCGAGGCTGCGTGAGCTGCTGCCCGGTCGGGTTGTAGCCACGCATCCGGATCTCCACGTCGGTGAGCACTCCGCTCCGCAGCCGTCCGCCCCGCCTCAGCTCCTGAGTACGTGACGGCCACCAACGCCTGCCGTGGTCCCCGAGTATTCCCGCCGGCGGGCCTCAACACGCCGTTCGTGGATGTTTTACGTTTGAGCAACCGAGCAACCGATAGGGCTTCCGACGTTCCAAACGCTCCCGCGAACGACCTGGCTGTGGCGAGCGGGCGATTAGACGTCACGCACAAGCCCCCTACCTCTCGCCCATGCCGCGATCGCCCACCCGGTGTCGATCCAGCGCGTCGACCCCTTCGGCGTTCCCTCCAGATACCGGAGTCGGTTGACGCGCTCCTCGTTGAGGATCCCACCGGCTACCCGCACGTCCTTGTCCGCCGCGACGACCCACGCCAGGTCGGCAACGGAGACCGTCCGCTCGGCGAAGCCGCCTTCGCCGCCGTCGATTCGCAGGCCCCCTCTTGGCGCCTCGCCGACAACGCGCGCTCTGCGCTGCCCCGCCTGTTCAATCCAGCGGTCTCCCTCGCCGAGCGACACGATCGCTGTGGCAATCTGCTGCGCTTGGGCAAGCGCGCCGTCCGGCAGTCGCCTGGAGACCTCGCGGCCCTCGCCCCAGGCGCGCCATGTCGCGAAGTCGACTTCCGGGATTGCCCAGAGCGCGTCGTCGTCCAGCCAGCGTGCGACGCCGAGGTAGCGCCAGGCGCCGTCGGCGCGGCGTGCCACGGCGAACGCTGTCTCGCCGGGGCGCCGGTCCGCGAGCGGCAACCGCAAGCGGTCGGGCGCTGCGAGCAGTCCCTTTGCGTCAACGAAAGCGAACAGGTGCCCCCCGTACCTGCCCGTGGTCGCGAGTACCTCCTCGAGCCCGAAGCGCGCCGCCAGCTCCTGCTCAACAATGACGGTGCCCACCGGTGGCGCGAGATCCTCCGGGCGGACCGATCGGTCGAGCCGCGCGATGGCGACCATGTCCCCGTCGGGCGCTACTGTGGGCCCCGCCGGGTTGTCCGAGGCGAGGACGAGCGTGCTGTTACGACGCACGAGTCGCTTGATCTGATACTGACTGCCGAAGGCTTCGCCTGGAACCTGAACGAGCACTACCCGACCGAGGAGCGCGGCGGCTGTCGCGCTCCGCGCAAGCCTCATCACCGCCCAGTCGCCGTCGTGCAATGGCTCCTTGCCACCGTCCATGGAGGTTCCGGCGACGCGAACGGCGAAGAGCTCGGGGTCGCTTGCGTCGACGGGCAGTGCGACGTGCTCCGCCTCGATGGCCTCGATCGACGCCTGAGCATGCCCCGCCGCGGCGCGAAGGTCAGGGTACGCGACGATCGCGTGCCGGGGTTCGGGGACGTCCCCGGCTCGCGTCTGGACAGGCTCGATCCATAGTCCATCGGGGCTTGCATGAAACTGAACCTCGAAGGCGGTCCCCGGCTGTCCTGCGCGGGGGCCGAACCAGCGTCGGAGCAGGTCAGGAAGCTCGTTGCGCCCCGAACCGACCGGTCGCGCAACGTTGCAGAACTCCTTGGCGAAGCGAAACTGCCAAACCGACCCATCGGGCAGCCGGACGTCTGTCTCCCCCACCGGTACCGCCGTAGCCGCCCGGGGCGGTAGCTTGAGGATCGGGTCACGACGGTTCCAGGTCAGCTTGCAGCAGAACCCCTCCGCGGACGCCGCGCCGAGCCGCTTGCGTGCGCGGTACTGGGCGAGCCGCCAATCGACAAGCTCGCGGACGAGCGCTCCGAGCGCGGCCCAGATCTCGGGATCGAGATCGAGGTCGAGGACGAACCGATCGCCCTCGATCCGAAACCACGCCCGACGCTCGGTTCTTGGTTGAGACCAGGCTGCGATCGGATTCTTTCGCCAGTACGCGACCCAGCGCCCGCTGTTGGCGTCGTCGATCGCCTCGAAGCGGACCTCTTCAGCGACGTCCTCGAAGAGCTCAGGTGAACGCCGGAGGATGGCATGCGAGCGACGCGCGATAGCCTCGAGCGTCATTCCGCCTGCTAGCGCATCCTCGTCGAGGAGGGCTTCGAGCGTGACCATCTTGAAGCTCTTCGTCATCTCCGTGGTTTCGAGGTCTCGCAAGAAGGCCTCTGCCACGTCGAGGGTACGTGTCTCGGCTGGCGCGAGGTCTCCCTCTGCGCGCACGAAGCCGAACCAGCTCCCATGGCGCTCGCGGAGGCGGCCCGGCAGGTACCCGACACGCTGCATCTCCCCAGCCGTGGGCCGTGCGCCGCGTGTTGCGCGAAGCTCGCGGTACACCCGCTCGACCTCGTCGGCGCCGCCTACGCGGAACAGGCTAGCGAGCAAGTCCTTGGCTTCGAGCTCGAGCTCAACCGAGCACCCCGACGGAAGCTCCTGGCCTCCTGTCTCCAGCAGCGCGCGGAGGCTCGCTGTGGGCTGGCTCGATGCCAGTGCCAGGAGAGCGCGCACCCGGTCGAGGAACACCCGGTGGTTGCCGACGAAGTCGACGACAGTGACGGAGGTCTTTCCCTCGCTTGCTCGCAGACCTCGCCCGAGCTGCTGGAGGAAGACGACGCTGGACTCCGTCGGGCGCAGCATCACGACCCGATCGATGGCCGGTACGTCGACACCCTCGTTGAGCACGTCGACCGCACACAACGCGTCGAGCTCGCCGCCGGAGAACCGAACGAGCGATGCCTCGCGGTCGTCGGAACCCTCCCCGGCGTAGATGGCAGCGACGCGAACCTCGCGAACGCGAAGCCAGTCGCGAACGTAGTTTGCGTGGGCAATGCTGCAGCAGAAAACGAGGGTGCGCTGGCCGGGATGCTCACTCCACGCGCGCCAGAGCGTCTCCATTCGAGCTTCGGTTTGCGCCGCGTCCGCGAGGGCCTCGGGGTCGAAGCGGCGGTTGCGCCACGGGATGTGCTCGTAGTCGATCGCGTCCTTGATTCCGAAGTACTGGAAGGGGACGAGGCGGCCGAGGGAGACGCCGCGTCCGACGTCCGCGCGGCACGCGACAAAGTCGTCGAACAGACCCCGCACGTCGGCTTCATCGGCCCGGTCGGGTGTCGCCGTCAGGCCGAGGAGAAAGCCAGGGTCGAGCGCAGCGAGAATCCTGCGGTACGAGTGAGCAGCCGCGTGGTGCACCTCGTCGACAACCACGTAGTCGAAGGTCTGGGCCGCGAGCTTCGCAAGGTGCTCGGGGCGAGCGAGCTTCGCAACGGAGGCGAACACCAGGCTCGCGGCGAGGTCCGACTCGTGGCCGAGAAACCACCCTACACGCGCCGGCTCACCGCGCTCGTGGAGGAGCCGGCGGTAGGTCAGTGCGGCCTGCCGCAGGATCTCCTGGCGGTGTGCCAGGAAGAGTAGCCGAGGACGCCGTCCGAGCTCCTCCTGGAGCTGGACATAATCGAACGCGGCAAGCCACGTCTTCCCGAGCCCAGTCGCAAGGACGACGAGAGCCCGACGCCGACCCTCCGCGCGGCCTGCGCGGAGCGCCGCCAGCGCCTCGAGCTGGACAGCGTGCGGGCTGGGCGGCTTCTCGAGTGGCTCGGGCTCCACCTCGGCCGCAGGCAAGACGCCGTCGTTACGGCGGGCGCGCTCGGCGTACGCGTCGATCCACGCCGAATCGAGCGGTCGAGCGCCGTTCCACAGCGCCTCAAACGCGTCGGCGACCCGACGGTAGGCCCGCCCATCGCCGTCGCGGTCGACGCGAAGGTTCCACTCAATCCCCGTCTCGAGCGCGGAGTGAGAGAGGTTACTGCTCCCCACGAACGCAACACCGAAGTCGCGACCCTCGAAGCGCCATGACTTGGGGTGGAAGGACCGCGTCGGCTGCGGAAGCGTGTTCACCTCCACCACGCGCGCCTCGAAGCGACCGGTCCAGGCAGGGACAGACTCGGCGTCATCGATCTCGACGTCCGTGACCGCGCCGGCTGCGCTTGCCTGCTGCCAGTCGAGCAGCTGCTCGAGCGCGCGGGCCTGGGTGATCTCGAGGTAATCGCCGGTGACGAGGCGGACGTGCGCGCCGCGCCCGAGCGCCCGGCGAAGGGCGCCTTCGATCCGCCGCACGCCGCCTTCCTGGACGAAGGCGGCCACAATGGCCACGTCGGTCGCCTGGTCGAACAGCGGGATGACGTGGCGCGCGAGCGGGTCCCCGACGCCGCCGGTGGACAGGGAATGAGCCTCGGTCGCAGGCCCGGCCAGGTAGTTGCCTTTGCCTGGAATGACGTGCCGGGTGCCGCCCCGGGGATCGTCCACATCCCCGCGGTAGCGGGGGATGACGTGCACGTGGAGGTGCATCACTGTCTGGCCAGCGGCTGCGCCAGCGTTGAAGCCAACGTTGTAGCCGTCGGGACGGGGCGTCAGGTCGTCGAGGCCCTGTTTCACGTGCCCGACGAGCTCCATGACCGCGGCGCGCTCCTCGTCGGTTGCCGAGAACCAGTCAGCGACGAGGCGTCGAGTGATGACGAGGGTGTGCCCCGGCGAGACCGGGAACGCATCTCGGATCGCGAACGCGAGCGCGTTCGAGGCGATCCAGCAAGACGGGGGAAGCGCGAGAAATGGCGACAATTACCACGAGTGTCTCATTGAATGACCGCGGCTGGCAGCCTAGACGCGTTTTCCGGGAGTTACACAATGTGGCCGGGACCGGTCGCAGTTAGCACTCGGCACCGTCCCTGGCGAATCGCAAGGTGGCCGCACGCGCTCGCGCCCGGATCGCTGGCTGGGTCGTTGACCGTCGACGTCCGCTGGCCGACGATGCCGGCATGTCAGATGGGGTACAGGGTAAGTCGCCGTTCGCGTGGATCGTTACAAGCGAATTTCGAGCGCTAGGCCGCGCGATGGGTGCAACCGCGGTCGGCATGACGATGCTCGCGAGCACGGGGTGCGCTCTCGCGGAAGGCGTGCTGAAGCAGCCCGTGGTCAGCAAGTGCACCAGCCTGGGGCTGAAGGACTGTTCCGATTTCACGGACGGCGTGGTGGACTATGCGACCGGCGACAAGGCGCTGCCCGAGGGGAACCGCGTCGAGCGCGCCGCGCCCTCGCCGCATCGGGGATCACACGGTCCGCGGTCACAGAGATTGATGCGCGCTCAACGATCGAGCCGGCGTGAATGGGGTGAACTATTGGGTACCCCCGCCGAGGGCGGTCACGGTGGGGTCGCGGGGTCGAATTGTCGGAACGTTCCGACAATCTGGGCCGAGTGGCGAATCGAATTGTCGGAACGTTCCGACAATCTGGGTCGCATGCCGCCGTTCCGGGCTTTGCCGAGCAGATTTGGGCAGGTGAAACCGGTGCCCAGCACGCACAACTCAGGCCACACGGCGCCGAGTGGTTCTCGGGCGCCATCTGTGCTCGCGACCGCGCCTCCGTGTGGCCCCCCTGCGACCCCCTTCCGCAGGGCCGCCGCGAGCGCGACGGCCGGTAACGGGGTAAGTTGTCTGCCTGATGTCGGAGCTGCCCGCCGAGTATGGGTTACGACGATGGGCTCCAGAGCTTCACCCCCATCGGAAACGCGCTGAACACCGCGGCCATCGGCACCGACAGGGATTGCCGGCCGCCGCCCCCGAAGTGCATGGACACGAGCAGGCCATCACCGGTCACGAGGGCGCCTCCGCTCGCTCCCTTGGCGAACGTATCGCCGGCGGTTTGCCCGCTCGTGATGAAGATCTCCGGGAAGGTAACCGTCTTTCCGCCAGCGTACCCAGACTGCGGCCAAGGGCCTGTCCGTTGCACGAACGACACCGTCCGCACGCCGTCGGCCGTCAGCGCGTAGAAGATCGGAGGCGGATCCTGGTCCGCGGGCAGAACGCCCTGCAGCGAGGGCACTTCCGGAGCGGGTGTCCACTGGGGGGAGGGCGATTTCGCCAGAGCGGCGTCGCACGTCCAGGGGTTTGACGGGAGGGTGACGGCGGAGCCCGTGGCCGATCCCTGGTAGGTCACCGTGACGTTCCCGAGCGATGGATCGAAGGGCTGCTGCTCGGTCAGCCCGAGCACGTGGTGGCAGCTGAGCAGCTGCGGTTCGTCCCAGTCGCCGAATTGCACGAGCGCCGCTGCGGAGCCATCTGCGAACTGCTCGTCACGAAGGGCGCTGCAATCCCACCCATGTAGCGTGGTGGGCTGTAGCTCGACGACGTCGACCGGCACGTCGACAACGACGCGGCTACGGCGTTTGCCCTGCATGCTCACCGACGCCCGCAACGTCTCCGGCAAGGCGCCGCCGCTGCGCCGACGGCCGCCCCACTTCTTGCGCACGAGCACCTGGACGCATGGCACGAACTCGTCGTGCGCGTGCAGCCGATGGCGCGGGACCCGCACGGGAACGAGGCCGCCCTCGTCGGGGGAGCGCACGTGCTCGAGCCCCACGCCGACTAGCAGGACGTTCGGCAGCCTGCGCAGCGCGGCGCCGTGCTTGCGCACCACGCCACGCACGACGCGCATCCGCTCGGCGTACGACAGCTCCTCCGGCCAGGGGTGAGACTTCGAGGCCATCAGGGGGTTCCCCCGTCTACACCGCCAGCGGCCTTGCAATCGCCCTGGCCGGCCGCGCACACGACGACCTGGCCGTTGGGGAAGGCGCAGGTGGACGCCGACAGATCGCTGCCCTTGACCTTCTTGGCTTGGGCGAGCACCTCGGTCTGCTTGACGGCGGTCATGCCCGACTTGGGGAATTGAAGGGCGATGATGACCTTGCCGCCGGGGGTCGCGCTGATCACCGTTGGCAGGATGGTCGTGGTATCGATGGGCGGCGCCTGCGTCTTCGCCCATGCGACGAACTGGTCGTGCGCGATGCCAGCACACGGCGGCTTCGCCGGTTCGCTCCCGGTTCCCCCCCCGCCTCCCGCCCCCCCGTCCACCGTGGAAGCGACGCTCGCCACCTCGAGGAGGCGTTCGGTGCGGGTTTGCAACAGGAAGTCGACGGCGCCGGGCGCCCCCACCGGGTAGAACGAGGGCGCCTCGCGGTCGGGTGAGCACGGACCGACATCGCCGCTCTTCACGGCCGGCGATAGCGCAAAGCTTGCGACGTTCTTCTGGTCTTCGACGCGCAGACGCCGATAGGACCCCGGTACGGCGTACACAATCGTGTGCACCTTGACCGTCACAGTGACGGGTGCCCCGGCTGCCGCAGACGTTGCCGCGGCGATGGTGCCCGTCTGCGCCTGAAGACCCGGGATGAGCTTCTCGATGGTTGGGAGCACCTGGCCGACGGTGTCCTCGATGAGCTTGAGCGCCGC
>Ga0302196_10005144_pt1 | contig 11730 bp, 10 predicted proteins | sample II_Bog_N1_3_FD_198794 | JGI IMG/M metagenome (GOLD analysis project Ga0302196, IMG submission 198794) | Peat permafrost microbial communities from Stordalen Mire near Abisko, Sweden - II_Bog_N1_3 | ecosystem: Environmental > Terrestrial > Soil > Wetlands > Peat | place: Sweden: Abisko...
CAGGGTGGGGGAGTTCGGCATCGGGGGGGGTCAGCCGCCCCAACGGAGGACGGCACTGGCCCAAGTCATACCCCCGCCGAACCCGGTGAGCAACACGTTGTCACCCTCGTGGATCCGTCCAGCGTCGAGGGCGTCGGCCAGCGCCAGGGGGATCGAGGCCGAGGAGGTGTTGCCGTAGCGGTCGATGACCACCACCGCCTTCTCCTCGGGGATGCCCAGGCGCTGGCAGGCGGCGGTGATGATCCGGAGGTTGGCCTGGTGGGGCACGATCAGGTCGATGTCGGCCGGGGTCAGGCCCGCCTCGGCGATCACCCGCTCCGCCGACTCGACGACGACCCGGACCGCCTTGCGGAAGACCTCCTTGCCGTCCATGACGAGGTAGCCGCCGTGGTCGCAGTAGAGGAGGTGCCGGAGGGAGCCGTCGGCCTCCAGGTGCCACGAGAGCAGCTGCCCGGGGCCGTCGACCGCTTCGAGCACCACCGCCCCGGCGCCGTCGCCGACCAGGATGGCCACCCCGCGCTCGTCCCAGTCGGTGATCCGGGACAGGGTCTCCGAGCCGATGACCAGCAGGCGCTCGGCCCCGACGGCCAGTAGGCCGTGGGCCACGGTGAGCCCGTAGACGAAGCCCGAGCAGGCGGCGTTGACGTCGAATGCCCCGCCGGGGATGCCGATGCCGTCCTGGACGGTCGCCGAGGTGCCCGGCACGATCTGGTCGGGGGTGGTGGTGGCCAGGATGACGGCGTCGATCTCGTCGGGCCGCCGTCCCGCCTTGGCCAGGGCCGCCCGCCCGGCCTCGATGGCCAGGCCCGAGGTGGTGCCCCCGATCCGGCGCTCCCGGATCCCGGTGCGCTCCTGGATCCAGGCGTCGTTGGTGTCCATGGTCACCGACAGGTCGTCGTTGGTGACGACCTTGTCGGGGACGCCGATCCCGTAGCCGGTGATGACGCCCCCCCGGATGCCTCCTCGCGTGGCGACCACCGGCTCAGCCCGCCTCGAGGACGTGGATGCCGATGAACGCGGCGTCGGTGGGTCGGCCGTCGAAGCCGATCATGCCACCGGTGTTGGCGGCGACGGCCAGGCGCGCCCCCGGCACCTGGCGCCGGCCGGCCTGGCCGCGGAGCTGCTCGGTGAGCTCGACCACCTGGGCGATGCCGGTGGCCCCCAGGGGGTGGCCCCGGGCCACCAGGCCGCCGCTGGTGTTGACGGTGACCCCCTTGCCCCCGACCGTGGTGTCGCCGGCCAGCGTGGCAGGTCCGGCGTCGCCGGGCTTGTAGAAGCCCAGGGCCTCGAGGGCGTAGAGCTCCTCGGGGCTGGTGGCGTCGTGCAGCTCCACCACGTCGACGTCGGCAGGGTCGATGTCGGCCTCGTCCCAGGCGGCGGCGGCCGTCTCGGCCAGGCGCTCGTGGTAGTCCATGTCGCCGTTGCCCGACCGGATGGTGCTGCTGCGGATGCTGGGCGCCCCCTCGGTGGGGATGAGCGACAGCACGGCGGCGGCCGCCCCGTCGGTGAACGACGAGCACATCAGGCGGGTGAGGGGGAGCACGATGGCCGGCGAGTTGAGGACCTCCTCGAGGGTCACCTCGGACTGGAACTGGGCGTTGGGGTTCATCGAGCCGTGGCGGCGGGCCTTGACGGCGGCGGCGGCGAACTGCTCGACGGTGGCGCCCCGCTCCTCGAGGAGGGAGTTGGCCCAGGAGGTGTTGAGGGCCATCAGCACCGAGCCCGAGGCGTTCTCGAGCTGCTCGTGCATCCGGGCCCGGTCGTCACGGGGCACGCCGTCCTCGATGCCGGCCAGGGTCTCGCCCCGGTCGCCGGTCCACATCTTCTCGACGCCGACGGCCAGCACGGTGGGGGAGCCGCCGAGGGTGGCGAGGGTGCCCATGTGCAGGGCGGACGCCCCCCCGGCGCAGGAGTTGTCGACGTTCAGGATCCCGGCGTTTCGCAGCCCCGCCTCGCGGAGGAACGACTGGCCCCGGATGCAGCCCTGGTCGAGCAGCCGGCCGGCGGTGGCGTTCCCGAAGATCACCAGGCTGACGTCCGCCGGGTCGACGGCGGCGTCGGCCAGCGCCTCGGCCACGACCTGGTGGGCCATCTCCTCGGCGCTGCGGTCCTGGCGGTTCATCGGCGTGATCCCGGTGCCCACGATGCGTACGGCGCGGTTCATAGTGACCTCGAATCCTCAGGTGGTGATCCCGGCCGACGGCAGGGTCGCCATCAGCCGCTCGAACTGGTCCAACGGCTCGTCCTCGGTGATGTAGACGCCCACGTGCTCCGCCCCCGCCCCACGGTAGGCGGCCACCGTCTCGGCCACCTCGGCGGCGGTGCCGCACACCAGGTGCCGTTCGAAGGCGTGGGCCGGGATGCCGTACATCGACGACATCCACCCGGTGCCCCGGGCCACCCCGCGGGCGTGGTCGTCGTCGATGGAGACGAAGAGGACCATCGCCCGGGTGACGGCGTCGGCCGGGCGACCGGCCCGGTCGACCTCCTTGGCCATCCGGTCGAGCGCCGAGCCGTACTCGGTCGGGCTCAGGAAGAGGGGCATCCAGCCGTCGGCCAGGGTGGCGGCCCGGCGGAGGGCGGCCTCGGAGGAGCCCCCCACCCAGACCGGGACGGGCTCGGGGGCGGGAAGCTGGCGGTAGCGCTCGGCGCCACCGGCCTCGGTGTCCCCGGCGGTGACGCCCTCGCCGCTGCCCCAGGAGCGGCGCAGTTCGGCGATGCCCTCGTCGAGGAGACGGCCGCGCTCGTGGTAGTCGACGCCGACCTGGTCGTACTCCCCGGCGTGGCTGCCGACACCGACGCCGAGGACCATGCGGCCCTCGGAGAGTTGCTGGAGCGAGGCGGCCTGCTTGGCCACCGCCTGGGCCCGCCGGAGTGGCAGCTGGACCACGCAGGTCCCGAGCAGGGCCCGGCGGGTGGCGGTGGCGGCCACGGTGAGCGCCACCATGGCCTCGAGGGCGGGGCCGTGCCAGAAGAGGTGGTCGGTGGCCCACAGGGCACCCGCACCGCACGCCTCGGCACGGCGGCAGACGTCGGCGAACTCCTCCACGGGGGACGGGCCGTCGGCGCCGAGCGGGGTCGTACCACCGGTGCTACCGGAGGGGGAAACCCCGAGCCACCTGGGCGTAGTGGACTGGGGGAGGGTCGGAAGTATCAGTCCGACCGGCCCCAGACGGGTGGCTGGTCGCACCATGGGCACAGCGCATCGTATCGCCACCGCCGGGCGAATGCGTCGAAACCGTTCCGGTTCTTACCGTTCGGTAAGCGATGCCCGGCCGGGACGTGCTCGGAGTCGTCGCCGGGCACGGCAGAATGGTGGGGACCGGCCGGGGCGTGTGCGCCCGGTCCACCGACGAGAGGACACCGCCGTGGGCACCGAGGAGAACGACGTGGAGACCCCGGCCGCCGCGGCCCCCCTCGGTGACGAGGAGCGGGCGGAGCGGCTGTCCCAGCTGCAGGGGATCATCGAGCTGATGCGGCCGGCCGTCCAGGCCGACGGCGGCGACCTGGCCCTCCTCCATGCCGACGTGGAGGCCGGCGTCGTCGAGGTGCAGCTGCAGGGGGCCTGCTCGTCGTGTGCGGTGAGCTCGTCCACCCTCCAGGGCGGTGTCGAGCGGATCCTCCACGACCGGCTGCCGTGGGTCGTCGAGGTCCGGGGCGGTGTGGACGAGTCGGTCGACCCGTTCGAGAGCGAGGCCCTGGGCCGCGGGGGCTACGTCCCGAGCTTCTGACGGGGCCGACGCTGCGGCGCGCCCCCCGGTGCCGAGGTCGGCGGCGTGCCCACTCCGGCGCTTGCTTCCGCTGTGGCATTAGTTAGCCGAACTAACTATACTGGGGGCATGACCGAGGCCCCCGGCGACACTGAGCGACTGAGCGACGGTGGTGCGGTGGCGCCCGACGTCGAGGAGGCCGAGCTGGCCGACCGCTTCCGGTTGGCCCTGACCCGCATCCACCGCCGCCTCCGCCAGCAGACCGGCGCCGGGCTGACGCCCTCCCAGGCCGCCGCCCTGGCCAGCACCGACCGGCTCGGGTCGCCGACCCTGGGCGAGCTGGCCGCGCTGGAGTCGGTCCAGCCCCCGTCGATGACCCGGATCGTGGCCGCCCTGGAGGAGAAGGGCCTGGTCTCCCGCGTGGTCGACCCCGCCGACCGGCGGGTGGCCCGGGTCACCGTCAGCGAGCTGGGCGCCAAGGTGCTCGAGGAGAACCGTTCCCTCAAGACCGCCTTCCTGGCGCAGCAGCTGCACCGCCTCACCCCGGCCGACCGGCGCTCCCTCGCCGAGCTGACCGACCTCCTCGAGCGGCTGGGGGAGCTGTCCGACCCGTGAACACGCTCCACCACCCGGTCCGCTCCCTGCGCACCGCCTCCGCCCAGACCTTCCGCTCGCTGCACGTCCGCAACTACCGGCTCTACTTCACCGCCCAGCTCATCTCCGTCTCGGGGACCTGGATGCAGACCATCGCCCAGGCCTGGTTGGTGCTCCGCATCACGGGGAGCGGTGTCGACCTGGGCATCGTGACCGGCCTCCAGTTCCTCCCCATGCTGCTGCTCGGCCCGTACGGCGGACTGGCCGCCGACCGCTTCGACAAGCGGCGCCTCCTGTATGTGACCCAGGCCGCCGGGGGGCTCCTGGCCCTGACGCTGGGGATCCTCGACGTCACCCACGTGGTCGAGCTGTGGCAGATCTACGTCCTGGCCACCCTGCTGGGCGTGGTGACGCTCTTCGACAACCCGGCCCGCCAGACCTTCGTCATGGAGATGGTGGGCCGTGAGGACCTGCCCAACGCGGTGAGCCTCAACACCGTGGTCATGAACGCCTCCCGGGTGATCGGCCCGGCCATCGGGGGCGTGGTGATCGTGGTGGTGGGCCTCGAGGCGTGCTTCTTCGTCAACGCCGCCTCCTACGTGGCGGTGCTCGTCGCCCTGTCGCTGATGCGGGCCTCGGAGCTCCACAAGACGGAGCCGGTGGCCCGGGCCAAGCGCCAGATCCGGGACGGCTTCGCCTACGTCTGGCACGAGCCGCCGCTGCGCAACACCCTCCTGGCCATGGCGGTCATCGGCATCTTCGCCTACAACTTCCAGGTCACCCTGGCCCTGCTGGCCAAGACCACCTTCCACGGCGGGGCCGGCACCTACTCGCTCCTGACGTCGTGCATGGGGGCGGGCGCCGTGGTCGGCGGACTGCTGGCCGCCCACCGGGCCCGGCCGACCCCGCGCCTCCTCCACGGTCTGGCCCTGGTCTTCGGGGTGCTGCTCGGCGCAGTGGCGCTCGCCCCGACGCTCGGGATCGCCGCCGGGCTCATCGTCCTGATGGGGGCGGCGTCGATCGGCTTCATCGCCACCGCCAACGCCACCCTGCAGCTCCGGGCCGACCCGACCATGCGGGGCCGGGTGATGGCGCTCTACGCCATGGCATTCCTGGGCAGCACCCCCATCGGGGCCCCGCTGATGGGCGCCATCGCCCAGTGGTCGAGCCCGCGCGTCGCCATGATGGTGGGCGCAGTGGCCACGGTGGCCGCCGCCGGCCTGCTCACCTGGCGGCACGGGGCAGCGGAGCGGCGCCAGGCCGGAGCCAGCGAGGCGGCCGGACGCGCCGCGGAGATCCGTGCCGTCCAGGAGGTCGAGACCACCGGCGTCTGACCGGGCCCCCCAGGGGGTGTCGGCCAGGCACGGACAGAGCCCTCCTGACCCATCCGGTCGGCCGGTTCCGCCGGCTCGGTGGATCGGGAGCCACCGACTCGGTAGGTTGCACGGGATCGCGGATGTCCGGCAGCCGGACAACCACGCAACGAAGGGCGGCATCGATGAGACGACGTTTCGGGATGGGGATCGCGGCAGCGGCCCTGCTGGCGGCGGGCACCCTGTCGATGGGCATGGGCACCGTCGGTGCCGGTGCGGCGTCGACCTCCTCCGCGCCGACCTCCGGCCACGTCGGCGGCAATCCGGGGGGCGGCGACGCCCGGAACGGGAACCACGCCGTCTCCCCGGCCGGGCACGTGGCGGGCGGTGGAGCGGTCCCCCACACGGTGCAGCCCGGACCGTGGTCGATCGCCACGTCGCCCAACGCCTCCACCGACAACTACCTCAACCAGGACTCGTGCACCTCGGCCACCTTCTGCGTGGCGGTCGGCAGCAATGACGCCGGTTCGAGCACCCAGACCCTGATCGAGCAGTGGAACGGTTCGACCTGGACCGCGGTGCCGAGCCCCAACACCTCACCCACGGAGGACAACCGCCTCGAGGGCGTCTCGTGCGTCACCACGACCTTCTGCGTGGCGGTCGGGTCCTCGGAGAATGGCTCGTCCAACCAGACCCTGGTGGAGACCTGGAACGGCACCAGCTGGTCCATCGCCTCCAGCCCCGACACCTCGCCGACCTACAGCGACGACCTCTACGGCGTCAGCTGCACCAGTGCCTCGTTCTGCGAGGCGGTCGGGGAGACCTACACCGGGTCCGCCGAACAGACCCTGGCCCTGAACTGGAACGGCTCGGCCTGGATCATCCAGGCAACCCCGAACCCATCCACGACCGACTCCTACTTCAACAACGTCACCTGCCACACCGCCACGTGGTGTATCGGGGTGGGGAGCGCCACCGTCGGCGGCGTCGACGAGACCCTGGTCCTCCAGTGGAACGGCTCGACGTGGTCCGTGGTGCCGTCGCCGACGCCGGCGGGACCGGGTGCATACCTCGACGACGTCTCGTGCCCCAGCCCCACCTTCTGCGCCGCGGTCGGGTACACCGCCTACCACGGCTCCGACACCAACACCGCCCCGGTCATCGAACAGTGGAACGGCACCGCCTGGACCATCGTGGCCAGCCCGGCGGCGGCCGGGAGCTTCGGCGACGAGCTGGGGGCCGTCTCGTGCACCGGGCCGACCTTCTGCAGCACGGTGGGCTACAACTACACCGACAGCAGCCAGGACTACTACGTCACCGAAGGCCTGGTCTGGAACGGGACGGCCTGGTCCCAGCAGCCGCCCCAGAACCCGGCGGTCGACACCCCCGGCACCGACCAGGCCGAGCTCTACGGGAATTCGTGCGTCGGTGGCCAGGTCTGCGTGGCCGTCGGTGACGCCTACCCGGGCAGCGGTGCCAACGATGCGACCCTCATCGAGACCCAGGCCATCACCCGACCCGGCTACCGGTTCGTGGCCTCCGACGGCGGGGTGTTCGCCTTCGGCGGGGCCAGCTTCAACGGCTCGGCCGGCAGCCTCACCCTCAACAAGCCGGTGGTGGGCATGGCCGCCACCCCCGACGGGGGCGGTTACTGGCTGGTGGCCAGCGACGGCGGCATCTTCGCCTACGGCGACGCCGCCTTCTACGGGTCCACCGGTTCGCTCACGCTCAACAAGCCGATCGTGGGCATGGCCTCGACCCCCGACGGGGGCGGCTACTGGCTGGTGGCGAGCGACGGCGGCATCTTCGCCTACGGGGACGCCGTCTTCTACGGATCCACCGGGGGCCTGCCGTTGAACAAGCCGATCGTGGGGATGGCGGCCACCCCGTCGGGCCACGGCTACTGGCTGGTGGCCAGCGACGGCGGCATCTTCGCCTACGGGGACGCCGTCTTCCACGGCTCCACGGGCTCGCTGACGCTGAACAAGCCGATCGTCGGCATGGCTTCGACCCCGTCGGGCAACGGCTACTGGCTGGTGGCCAGCGACGGCGGCATCTTCGCCTTCGGCGACGCCGTCTTCCACGGCTCCGCCGGCTCGCTGACCCTCAACAAGCCGGTGGTGGGCATGGCGGCGACCCCGTCGGGACAGGGCTACTGGCTGGTGGCCAGCGACGGTGGCATCTTCTCCTACGGGGACGCCGTCTTCCACGGCTCGACCGGCTCGTTGACCCTCAACAAGCCGATCGTGGGGATGTCGGCCTAGTCGACCGACGGGTGGCGGGCCCACCGCCGCTCCCGGACGGCGGTGGGCCCCACCCGAGCTCGGGGCCCGGCGCTCGACGGGCGCGGGCCGGCTCAGCCGGGCGCGGCGGCCAGGCGGGCGGCCTGGCGGCACTTCGGACACGAGGCCCCGACCGGGGACCCGTCCGAGGCACCGCAGGTGCGGCAGGCCCACTCGCCTCCCGGCGCCCGCCACAGCACCGAGCCGCACGCCCCGCAGGTCTCCTGGCCCTCGCTGCACTCCCACCCGGCGTACCGCTTGGACGACAGGGGGCAGCCCCGACCGTGGCAGACGGCCCACGCGTCGTCGGCCACCAGGCCGTCGACCGGGCAGATGACCAGGCAGCGCTCGCAGTCGTTGCAGAGCAGCGGATCGACCACGTAGGCCACCGGGAAGCCGGTGGACTGACCGATGGCATCGGTGGGGCACGCCGACTCGCAGGCCCCGCAGCCGATGCACTCGTCGTCGCGGATCTTCAGCGCCATCGGCCCGCTACCGCCCGGCGGCCAGCGCCGGCTCGACGCCGGCGGCGTCGAGGACGGCCTGGACCGTCCCCATGTACCGGTAGAGCTTGTCCTGGCCCATGGCGTCGGTGGACCGCACGGTGAAGGGGACGCCGGTGATGGTCAGGGTGTTGAGGGTGTGGCCGGCGTCGGCCCCCCCGTTGGCCTCGATCGACCGGACCATCTCCTCCCACGCCGACCGCGGCCCGCTCACCACCACCTCGGGGACGAACCCCGACCGCTCGGGCTCCCCGACGGCGTCGACGTCGTAGCCGTCGAACACCAGGCCGAACAGCCACGACCCGGAGCCGTCGTCGGCCACCACCTCGAACCCGATCCGGAGATCGGCGATCCCCAGCCGCTCCATGGCGGCCGTGTCGGCCTCGGCCCGGACCACCAGCTCGGCGAACCACCGGTCGGAGGGGAAGGGGGCCGCGATGGGTCCCATCACGCCACCGCCTCGGGCATCGCCCCCGCCACGCCCTCGATGAGGACGTCGGGGAGGTGGAGCCGGCCGCGGCGGTCGAGCCCGGCGTGCCGGCACCGCTTCAGGTAGTCGCCGATGATCTGGTGGCGCATCACCTCACCGGCGGCCGTCCCGAGCTCGGCAGCCTGGGCCACGCCGCCGGCGGCCAGGATGGCGGTGGGCTCGACGATCTCGGGGGTGGAGAAGATCATGGCGATGATCTCCTCGCCCTTGTCCAGGTAGGCGTGGAAGTCCTCGGCCATCGACGGGTCGCGCTCCAGGCGGTACCGGAGGTGCATGGTGCCATACGCCACGTGCCGGGCCTCGTCCTGCATGCAGAGGCGGAAGATCTGGGTCTCGACGGGGGAGGGGGCGAGGAACTCGCCGGCCCGGAACAGCGACAGCACGATCCCCTCACCGAGGAGGTGCATCAGCGCCGAGCCCTCGTCGTAGCTCTCGGCGTCGAGGATGAGCTGGAGGAACCGCTCGACCACCGCCGAGGCCCGGCCGAGGCCCCCGCCGTTGGCCAGGGCCCGCTTGCGGAAGACCTCGGTGTGCCGGGCCTCGTCCATCACCTGGGTGCAGAGGAACATCTTCGCCTCGACGAAGTCGTGGTTGATGCGCCACAGCCACTTGGCCGGGAAGTCGGCCGCCACCATCTCCACCTCGGACAGCACCGTGGCCAGCTGGCACATGGCGTGCTCGAGGTCGGGGTCGAGGTCGGGGAGGTCCCGCCACGGGATGTCGCGGGTGGCACTCCACTGGCGACTCACCGCCTCCTCGTAGAGGTCGAGCACGTTGTCCGACCACACCTCGGCCTTGTCGTTGATGGTGTACCCCAGGTCCGGCACCTCGGGGTCGATGTCCGATCCCCGGGGCGCCATGGTGCGCAACGGCGCGTGGTCGGGCACCTCGCCGTAGGTGCCGATGGCGATGTCGCGGAGGGTGAGCCCCGTCTTGCCGGGCTTGGCCCGCACCCCCCACTCGGAGGATCCGTTCCGGAGCCAGCGGAGGTCGAACTCCCCCCGGGACGAGCGATCCAGGTAGTCGAGGTCGAGGCCGAGCGTCATCGCGTTCCCCCTGTGCCATTGGTGTACTGATGAGACAGAATCCGTATCTGTGTCTCATCGATAGCTTGCGACGACCCCCCGGGTCGGGACTAGGGCCGAAAGTCCCGACGTGCGCCGGGGTAGACTCGGTGCCGTCATCCGGCGTCCGCCAGGACCGATCGCCGAAGGAGGTGCAGCCGATGAAACGGGGAGAGCCCCCCAGTAGGCATCCCGGCGCACCTCGGTCCTCCCGGGACCCACGACCCCGCTGACCTCGGCGTTCGCCGCCCGGTCGGCCCGGCGTGCCGTCCCGGTGGGCCCGGCGGGTGCGCGGCGGGCCCTGCCCGCCTCCCGACGGCCCCTCCGGGGTCACCGTGCCCTGTCGCGTCCCGGCCCACCGGTGCGGTGACGAAGGGCCGGTGAGCCCCGCCACGGTGCCGGTCCGCCACCGACCTGTGAGGTTTGCCATGACCCGACCCATGCTCCGCCTGCCCGTGCTGCCGCGCCGGGCCCACCCCGACACTCCCGACTCCGGCGGGTCGGGGCCGCTCTCCAACCCGACCCACCGGTCGATCCACCGTCCCCGCCCGCTGCGCAACCGGAGCCAGCGGCTGCTGGCCACGCGCTCGGTGCGCGACGCCATCGTCTCGCTGGCCGGCGTCATCGGCCGCCCGGTGCGCGACCAGGGCGGAGCCGAGTTCGGCCGCCTGGTCGACGTGGTGTGCCGCTGGGACGACGGCGAGACCTACCCGCCGGTCACCGGTCTGGTGGTCAGGGTGGGCCGCAGCGTCTCGTTCGTGGACGCCTCGGGCATCGACACCATCGCCCACACCGAGGTCCGGCTGCGCACCGCCCGGGTGGACCTCCGGGGCTTCGAGCCGCGCCCGGGCGAGGTGACCCTGGCCGAGCAGGTGCTCGACTTCCAGCTGGTGGACGTGGACGGGGTCAAGGTGATCCGGGCGTCCGACCTCTACCTGGCCCCGGTGGCCGGCGGGTACCGCCTGGTGGGCGTGGACGTCTCGGCCCAGAGCCTGCTCCGCCGTCTGGGGCCGGCCCGATGGCGTGGGCTGGCCACCCCCGACCGGGTCATCGACTGGGCCGCCATCCAGCCCTTCGGCGAAACCGCCCGGGGGGCCGCCCCCGAGGTCCGGCTCCGCACCACCAACGCCCGGCTCGAACGCCTCCGTCCCGGGGAGCTGGCCGACCTGCTGGAGGACCTGATGCGCCCCGAGCGCCAGGAGCTCCTCGACTCCCTCTCCCCGGAGGAGGCGGCCGACGCCCTGGAGGAGATGGACCCCGAGGAGCTGGCCTCCCTGCTCCGGGAGGCCGACCCGGCCCAGGCGGCCGAACTGGTGGCCAACATGGAGCCGGACGAGGCGGTGGACGCCCTCCGGGACCTGAACCGCGACGAGCGCGACCACGTGCTGGGGGCGATGCCGCTGGCCAAGGCGGCCCCGCTCATCCGCCTGCTCACCTACCCCGAGGACGAGGCCGGCGGATTCATGACCACCGCCTTCGTGGTGGCTCCGATCTCCGAGACGGTGGCCCAGCTCACCGCCCGGCTGGCCAACCACGACGAGTGCCCCGAGGAGCTCGACGCCGTGGCACTGGTCGACCCCGACGGGATCTTCGTCTGGGACCTGCCGCTGCTGCAGCTCATCATCACACCGGGGACGACGGTCCTCGAGGAGCTGGTGGGGGAGGCGGAGCCGGTCACCGTGGACAGCCACGCCCGGGTGGACGAGGTGGCCGAGCGGCTGGTCGACGCCCGCCGGCTCTCGGTGGTGGTGGTCGAGGACGACCGCCCGGTGGG
>Ga0302196_10005147_pt1 | contig 11726 bp, 11 predicted proteins | sample II_Bog_N1_3_FD_198794 | JGI IMG/M metagenome (GOLD analysis project Ga0302196, IMG submission 198794) | Peat permafrost microbial communities from Stordalen Mire near Abisko, Sweden - II_Bog_N1_3 | ecosystem: Environmental > Terrestrial > Soil > Wetlands > Peat | place: Sweden: Abisko...
CCTCCTGGAGGACGGTCTGGCCGAGGGCGACTGGGAGGGTTGGAAGGTCCTCAATCGCACCCTGGGCGCCACCATCGAGCTGGTCGGCGACGACATCTTCTGCACCAACCCGGCCATCATCGCCCGTGCCATCGAGGAGGACATCGCCAACTCGGCACTGATCAAGCTCAACCAGATCGGCACCCTGACCGAGACCATCGCCGCCACGCGGCTGGCCCAGTTCCATGGGTGGGGCGCCTTCGTCTCCCACCGCTCCGGGGAGACCGTGGACAGCTTCATCGCCGACATGACCGTGGCGCTGGACACCGGTCACCTCAAGACCGGAGCGCCCTGTCGGGGTGAGCGGGTGGAGAAGTACAACCAGCTCATGCGCATCGAGGAGCAGCTCGGCGCCAGTGCCAGCTACGCCGGCAAGACGGCGTTCTGCCGGCCGGTGCGCTTCTGACCTAGACCTCGGGGTACCGGTCGATCGTCGCGGTCGCCGCCCGTCGGGAACGGGCGGCGCCGCGGCCTTCGGATCCTCCGCCCTGCATGGGCGGAGGAAGGACTGTTGGCGTGCGGGCGTCTCCGGGGAGGGGGCGCGTTGACGCAAGTGGTAGGATCGAGATGGCGATGAGGCCCGCCGAACGCGCGACGCAGCGCTGATGGCTTCTAGCGAGAGGACGATCGCTTGAAGGAGCCTGCGCTTTGGTGATGTGCGCGAGCACCGGGGCGGGGAGGTCGCCGGGCGCCGGCCGTTCGACGCTGGCGGCCGCTGCCCGATGGAGGCGGCGACGCACGGCCGCCGTGCTGGGCGTGACCGCCCTCCTGCTCATCGCGGTCGCCGTCGGATCCCGCGCCAGCGTGGCCGGCCCGATCGCGATCCCCTCGACGGCATCGGCATGGCAGGCCGCCTTCGAGGCGCTCGTCGGCATCCTGGGTGGGGCGATTGCGGCGCTGAGTGTCGTGGTCCTGGTGGCGGTGGTGTTCCGGCGTCCCAGGAGGCGGCGCGGGCCGGCGGGACCCGTCTGGGCCATCGAACCACCTCCCGTTCCCTGGTGGTTCAAGCTGACCCTGGTGCTGCTCCCCGTCGTGATCATCGGTGGGCTGATCGCGTGGGTCGTGTGGGCCGCCCTCCACAGCCCCCGGCAGCTCGCCGGTGGGACGGTCGGGTCCGGGACGCTGTCCGGTGGATTGGGTTCGGCCCTCCCCGGCGCGGCGGGCCGTGCCGCCACGACCGGAGCCCCCCTGGCGCTATGGGTTGGGGTGTTGGTCGGGACCGCCGTGGTGGCGGCGATTGTCGCCCTCCTGTTCGTCTTGCGCGCCCGTTCCGGGGCGGTTCCCGAGGCGGAGGGCGTCGATGACGAGGGCCCCTCGCCGGTGGCGGCGGTCGATGCGGCCGTTGACGCTCTCGAGGCCGAGCCCGACCCGCGCCGCGGTGTCATCGCCGCCTATGCCGCGATGGAGCGCCTGCTGACCCACGCCGGCTCGCCCCGTCGAGAGGCCGATGCACCCACCGAGCACCTGGCCCGCAGCCTCGTCCTGCTCGGCGCCAGCCGGGAGGCGGCGCGGCACCTCACCGACCTGTTCGAGAAGGCGCGCTTCAGCATCCACGCGATCGACGAGCCGGTGAGGCAGGCGGCATTCGAGGCGTTGGCGGCGGTCCGGCGCGAGCTGGCGCCCGGAGGCGCGCCGTCGTGAGGCGCGCTGGCGGCCCGGTGGTCGTGGCCGTGCTGGCCACCATCCTCGCCTCGGTGCTGGTCTCCAACCGGGCGGCCGTCGCTCCCGCGGTGACCGGCTACATCGCCTGCCTGGCGGCGTGCGCGGCCTGGTGGCTGCTCCACGAAATCCGCCCGCGGGGCCTTGACGCCCACGACCTGATGACGGCAGCGCTCACCCGCGGCTCAACCCCCACCGCGCCCCCGGTGGCGGATCTCGTCCGGTTGGAGAGGCTGATCTCTGCCGCCCGGGACTCGGAACTTGACGCCCAGGCACGGCTTCGACCCCGCCTCCGCGAGCTTGCCTGCGCCCTTCTGTCCAGCCGGCGCGGTGTCGAGCTCGATCCGGCGACCGCTGACGTCGCCGCCTTTCTGGGCGCCCCCGGCGAGCCGCTTCTCGAACGCCCCCCTGCCCGACGCCCGTCGATCACGGAGCGGGGCCCGACCCTCGACCACCTGGGCCACATCATCGACCGGCTGGAGGCGATCTGACCAATGGCCAACGTCCACGACGTCGCCGCCTCCGGGGAGGCCATCCTGACCGAGATCGAGCGGGTCATCGTCGGCAAGCGAGAGACCCTGCAACTGCTTCTCGTCGGAGTTCTTGCCGGTGGCCACGTTCTCATCGAGGACTACCCCGGACTGGCCAAGACCCTCATCGCCCGGTGCCTGGCCCAGGTGACCGATCTCGAATTCCGGCGCGTCCAGTTCACTCCGGATCTGCTCCCCGCCGACATCACCGGCTCCGGGATCTTTGACCAGCGTTCGGGCGAGTTCACATTTCAGCGAGGGCCCATCTTCACCAATCTGCTGCTCGGCGATGAGATCAACCGGACACCGCCGAAGACCCAGGCGGCGCTGCTCGAGGCGATGGCCGAGCATCAGGTCACGGTGGACGGAGTCAGCCATCAGCTCAACCAGCCCTTCATCGTCGTCGCCACCCAGAACCCCATCGAATACGAGGGCACCTATCCGCTTCCCGAGGCTCAGCTCGATCGGTTCCTGATGCGAATCGGGATCGGCTATCCGACCGGCGACGAGGAGGCCGAGCTGCTCCGGCGGCGGGTGGAGCGACGAAGCGACAGCGTGAGCCTCAACCGGGTCGTCGACCGTCCCACCCTGCTCGGGCTCCAGCAAGCGGTCGAGGACGTTCACGTCGACCCCACCATCACCGCCTACATCGTCGATGTCGTACGCGCCACGCGGCAGAGGTCGGACGTCCAGGTCGGCGCCAGTCCGAGAGGGAGCCTGGCGCTTCTGGCCGCCGCCCGGGCTCGCGCCGCCCTGCTGGGGCGGGACTACGTGGTTCCCGAGGACGTCAAGGGCGTGGCCGTGCCGGTCCTGGGGCACCGCCTCAGCCTGCGCCCCGAACTCTGGGTTCGGGGGGTGCGCGGCAACGACGTGGTCCAGGCCTGCCTTGACACCGTCCCCGCGCCGGCGATCCAGGCCAGGCCCCCGGGGTGATCTGGGCTCCGACCGCCAGGCTCCTGGCCTATCCATGGCTGGTGGCGGCCCTGCTGGTGGCGGCCATCGCCGCCGGCCGCCCGGAGCTGGCCGCGGTTGCTGCGCCACTCACCGTTTTGCTGCTCGTCGGGTTGGCCACGTCGCGCCGGCCGCAACCCCCGGGATCGCGGATCTCCATCTCGCCCCAGCGGGTGGTGGAGGGGGACACGGTGACGGTGACCGCAGAGGTTTCCCCTCCCGCCGAGCTCGAGGTCCTCGAGATCGGGCTCCCCCTTCCGCCGGGCTTCCAGCTGGAGGGGCAGGCAAATCCCGCGGCCCGGAGTCGCGCCGATCCCTCCCCCCAATCCGTGGTCTTCGCGGTCCGACCCCTCCGCTGGGGCGGCTACTCGCTCGGAGATCTCTCTGTCCGCGGCTTCGACGATTTTCGGCTGCGGCGTTTCGAGATGACGCTGCCCGGCCAGATGGAGGTCAGGGTCTATCCGGGAACGGACCGGCTGCGCACCCTGATCCGGCCGACCAGCACCCATGTCTACGCGGGAAGCAGGGTGGCGAACCAGAAGGGCGAGGGCATCGAGTTCGCCGACGTCCGCCCCTACATTGCAGGTGATCGAATCCGGAGCGTCAACTGGCGCGTCTCGGCTCGCCACGGCGACCTCTACGTCAACCAGCGGCACCCCGAGCGCAATGTCGACGTCGTTCTCCTGCTCGATGCGTTCACCCACGTGGGACCGTCGGGGGCGGGCACCCTGGAGCAGATGGTCCGCGGCGCCGCCTCGTTGGCGTCGGCGTGGCTTCGCGAGCGGGACCGCGTCGGGGTCATCGGGTTCGGCGGGGCTCTTCGCTGGCTCGAGGTGGGCGGCGGCGCTCGCCATGCGTACCAGCTGGTCGACGCGCTGCTGGACACCAGGGTGGTGTTCAGTTACGCCTGGAAGGGCATCGACGTGATCCCGGTCCGGCTCCTGCCCCCTCACGCACTGATCGTCGGCCTGACGCCACTGCTCGATCCGCGCGTGGTCACCGCGCTCCTCGACTTGCGCGGGCGGGGATTCGACGTCGCGGTCATCGAGGTCTCACCGACCCCTCACGTCGAGGCGGCCGGCTCGACGATCGAGGTCATGGCCCAGCGGGTGTGGCACCTCGACCGGGAGGTGCTGCGATCGCGGTTCCTGCGCGCGGGCGTTGCGGTGGTGCCGTGGGGCGAGGGGGATGCCCTGGACGTGGCGGTTGCCGAGGTGGAATTGTGGCGTCGGCGCGCGCGACTTCGCGGTCACTGATCCCGGCGGCTCTGGCCGTCTCCTTGGGGGCGGCGCTCGCCGCCACGGTCGCCCTGCGGGCCAGCTTCGACGGGGAGCGGGCCCCGATCATCGGCCTTGCCGCCGCGACCGGCGCTCTCAGCGTCATCGTCCTGGCCGGGGCCGTCGCCAGCGACCGGTCGAATGCGATTGGCTGGGGTATAGGGCTGCTCGCCATCGAGTACGCGACCTCGGTGCTCGGCGAGGGGAGTCGCATCGACCTGGCTGCGCCACTGATCGGTGCCCTGCTGGTCATCATCGCCGAGCTGGCATACACGTCCTGTGAGTGGCGGAGGCCCCACGCGTTCATCGCGGCCGTCGAGCTGAGGCGTTGGCTGCGCATCGGCGGGGTCGTCGTCTTCGGCACCCTCGTAGGACTGGTTGCCCTGGCTCTCACGTCTGTCGCGGGCGGGGTGCCGCCCGCCCTGCTCGTGGTGGGCGGCGGCTGCGTCGTCGCCTTGATGGTGCTGTTCGCGGTGCTGCACCGACAGGTGTGAGCTCCTCGCCGCTGGCGACGACGGCGGAGGTGGCGACGAGGGGCGGACCTATCGGCCCGACATCCTCCCGGCCGTTGCGACCCGGTACATGACCACGCCGTGAGCCGGCACCGTGGCCGTGATCGCCGCCGCGGTCTCGGTGACCGCCTCGGTCCACAGGTTGCGCAGGCTGTACACGGCCGCCGGCGGCATGCCGACCCGACTGGTGGTCGTCGAAATGGTCGCCCCGGCGTCCGTCTGGTTGAAGAGCACGACCGCGCGGTCCCCGTTGGCGAGCGGCTTGGTGAGCACCCAGTGGCCGTGGCTGCTCGCCACCGAATATCCCTGCCTGGCCAGCCTGTCCTGGTCGACGGCGATGACCGCTCGGTTGGTGAGGATTCCGCGCGTCACCGCCGACATCTTGGTCAGATTGTTGCCCGCGATCAGCGGTGCCGCCATCTCCGCCCACAGGCTGAACTGCGTTCGGGAGTCGGTCGGGGTCATCGCGCCGTTGCCGACCTCGAGCATGTCCGGATCGTTCCAGCCGCCGCGGCCGGCGTAGTGGTAGTCGCGGACATCTCGGATGAAGTGGGCCACCATGCTGGTGTAGTTGGCCCGGATGTCGGGGGTGGTGCGCCAGAGGTTGGCGACCGGCGCGGCCCAGGTCCAGGCCGTGGTACGGACCGCGGTGTCGTTGACGTCATAGAGGATCTGGCGCCCGGTGGCGGCGATGGCTTGACCCATCTGCCGGGCCAGCGTCTGGCTGACCTGCTGGTGAGTCATGGACGGGTAATCCTTGTAGGGGACGTAGCACCAGTCGAGCTTGATGTAGTCGACTCCCCAGGAGGCGAAGGTGGCGGCGTCCTGGCGATAGTGGCCGTAGCTGCCGGCGCTGCTTCCCGCGCAGTTTCTGGTGCCGGCGCTGGCGTAGATCCCGAACTTGAGGCCGAGCGAATGCACGTAGTCGACCACTGGCTGGATCCCGTGCGGGAAAAGCCTGGGATTTGGCTGCAGCTGGCCCTGGGCGCTGCGCGTCCGTAGGTTCCAGCCGCCGTCGAGGTTGACGTAGGCGTAGCCGGCGGCCTTCATCCCGCTCGTCACCATGGCGCGCGCCGCCGCCTCGACGATCACCGCGGTCACCCTGCGGCCGAAGTCGTTGTAACCATTCCATCCCATCGGAGGGGTCAGGGCCAGGCCATTGGGCATGAGAGCATTGGACTGGCTCGACAGCAGGTGAACGGTCGCGGGCTGGGGCGCATGGGGCGACCTTGCGAGCGCCATCCCGCTGGTCGCGGCCGCTCCCCTGGTCGGCGCGGACGGCGACGCCATCACGCGGGCCGGGTAGATGCCCGCGCTGACTCCTCCCCCGACCCCCGCCACCGCGCACCCCGCGAGCACGACGCCCGCAAGGAGGTTCCTGGCGGCCCCTCGCGTGAACATGGCACCTCTCCGGCTGCCGACGTTCGATCGACTTAGCACGATTGTAGGGGGAGGATGGGTTAGGTTAGTAATTGATTCGCTCAAGCAACTATAGTAGGATCAGGGGATGCCCCCCAGCCGAGCGGACGTCGAGCGCATGGTGGTCGCCCTCTTCACCCTCAACGCGGGGCTGGACCGGGCCCGGCGCGACAGCCCGGGAGCGGGCAGGCTGTCCCTGCTCCAGGTCCTCACCGCCCCTGAGGGCGAGCGCCCCTCCGATATCGCCCACACCCTGCAGGTCAGCCCGTCCCTCATCACCCGGCACGTGCAGTCGCTGGAGGAGGACGGCCTGGTGGCGGTGACGCGCGATCCCGCCGACCATCGGGCGTGCCTGGTCTCCCTCACCACCCGGGGGTACGAGGAGATGCGCCAGCTCCAGGAGGTCGGTGTGGCTCGCTTCGCATCCTTCGTGGCCGGCTGGGACGTCTCTGATGTCGTGAACCTCACCCGCCTCCTGGAGAGGCTGGAGGTCGACAAGCACGCCACCGCAGAGCGGGAGGGCAGGCGCACCCGGCGTCCCCGGTGGGCTCAGGACCCGGCTCCGGCTGGCGGGCGCGGGCCGGCTGACGCGGATCCCGGGACGCTGGGGGAATCGGGGTGAGCCGGACCGTCGATCCTTTCGCGTGGCGCAGACCGCGCTCGGGTGCGTCGATGGATCTCGGCCCGACCGCGGGATGAGCGGATGACCAGCGTCGCCGGCGCCGGCTACGCGCAGGGTCGCCGGCGCCAGGCTCTCACCTGGGGGATCGTCGGTCTGCTGGCACAGGTGGTCTTCGCTGCTGGGTGGGTGATCGCTGAGACCTGGCAAGGGCCGAGGTACCGCCCCGTGACGGACACGATCAGCGACCTGCAGGCGGCGACCGCTCCGCACGTCTGGTTCCCGATCCTGTGCTTCGCGCTGGGAGGTCTCGGCACCTTCGGCTTCGCCATCTTCGGGTTGCGTCCTGCGCTATCAGGTGTGAGCTCGCCTGCAGCGTGGAAGATCGGTCTCTCCGGCCTCGCCCTGGGCAACTCCTTCCCTCTGATCCCCTGTCAGCTCTCGGCACATGCATGCAGCGCGACCAGTCAGCTGCTGAGCGCCGGCGGTTTGACCGACGCACTTCTCAGTGGGGTCGCCCTCTGGGTGCTGGCGGTGACACCTTTCCCACTTGCGCGGCGCGTGACCTTGCTGGCGGGCTGGAGGAGTCTGAAGCCGATCCTGCTGGTCGCGGGCGTGGTGACGCCGGCCCTCTACGGCCTGCTTGCCATCGCTCTGTTCACGGGTGTCTGGCAGGGCCTCGCGGAGCGCGGTCTCGTGGGCGTCTGCCAGCTGTGGATCTGCCTGCTCGCCGGCAACCTCATCAGGGTGTCACTCGCTTTGCGGCCGGCTGCCCCCTGACCCCTGGCGCCCCCCGGACCCGCGTGATAGAAACACAGGAGTGTCCCGGCGCGGGTGAGAGCCCCCGTGCCAGGAGTGTCCCGGCACGGGTGAGAGCCCCCGTGGCGGACTGATCCCGCAGGAGTGGAGGGCATTGCGTCATGGGCGTCTTCTTTGAGCGACAGGCTGATCCGGCAATCACCCAAATGCTGCGGACCGCCCTGACCGCGGAGCCCCCGGCCGACGCCGAGCAGGGAAGGTCCATGTCCGTGCAGATGGCGGGCCAGCTTCAGCCGGTGGTCAACGCCGTGAGCAAGGCCCTGGCGGCCACGCCCCCGTCGCCGGCTGCCGCCGACGCTCAGGCGAGCGGCAGCGCCGCCGACCTCACCAACCAGCTCCTCGGCGGAGCCAAGTTCAACACCGGCCGGTTCCTGGTCGCGCTCGGCATCTTCCTCCTGCTCCTGGCCGCCGGGATCACCACGGACGCCCTGAAGCTGACCAATTCGTACACCACCCTCTTTGCGCTCTCGACGACCATCTTTGGTGTCATCGTCGGCTTCCTGGGAGGGGAGAAGAGCTGACGAGCCTGCCGGCCTCAGCCGGAACCGGGACCCCGGGAGGAGCCCTCGGTCCTCAGCTGCGCCGGACCACCTTGTGGGCTGCCGCCTGCTGGAGCGGGCGGATCACGATCTCGTCGAGGTTGACGTGGGCCGGCCGGGTGACCGCGAAGGCAACGACGTCCGCCACGTCCGCGGCCGTGAGCGCGGTCACGCCCTGGTACACGCCGGCCGCCCGTGCCGCGTCGCCCTCGAAGCGGTTGAGGGAGAAGTCGGTCTCCACCATCCCGGGGGAGACCTCGGTGACCCGGACCGGGCGCCCCGCCAGCTCCAGCCGGAGCGTCTTGCTGATGGCGTGGACACCGTGCTTGGCGCTGGTGTAGCCGCTCCCGCCCTCGTACACCTCGAGACCGGCGGTGGAGGAGACGTTCACGATGTGGCCGTGCCCGGAAGCCTCGAGCGCGGGCAGCAGGGCACGGGTCATCTGCATGAGGCCGAGCACGTTGACCTCCCACATCCAGCGCCAGGTGTCGCTGCGGGCCGCGGCCAGCGGGTCCAGGCCCCGGGCGCCGCCGGCGTTGTTGACCAGCACCTCCAGCCGGTCGATTCCGGCGCAGAAGGCGGCCACGCTGCTCTCGTCGCTGACGTCCAGCGGCCGCGCCTCGGCACCGAGCCGGTCCGCCACCTCCCGGAGCCGGTCCTGGCGGCGGGCCCCCAGGATCAGGTCAAAGCCCTCCTCGGCGAGGCGCGTCGCGATCGCCTCGCCGATCCCGGCACTGGCCCCGGTGACCACGGCGAGGGGGCGCCTGGGCACCTCGGCCGGCGCGTCAGCGCTCTGCTCGTTCACGGCGTCCCTCCTGGGCTCACCCTGCTGGGTGCTGCTGCGAGTCTGTGCCGCCGGGGGTCAGGGATGCATCCGCCGGTATTCGGCGGCGATGCTGCGGAGCTTGGCGTCGGCGCCGCGCATGGCCTCCACCTTGGGGAGGTACTTCTTGGGGAACTTGGCGACCGATGTGTAGTTGGTGTCGCAGACGTTGGCCAGCGGCGAGAGCACGCCCTGGGTCACCAGCTGGTACGCGTCCATCGTCTCCAGGCCGTAGTCCTCGGCGAGCCAGTGGACGAGGTCCACCTGGGCGATGCGGAAGGCGTCCTCCAGGGGGCGCGCCGACCCGGTGGAGATGATGTGGGTCTCGGACTCGATCCGGGGCCAGGGACAGGGGCGCCCCTTGATCAGGTCGACGGCGATCACCGTGTTCATGGCGCACTCGACCGCCACCCCGCAGGTCTCGCCCTCGCCCTGACGGGCGTGGCCGTCGCCCAGCGAGAGCAGAGCGCCCTCGACGTTGACCCCGAGGTAGCAGGTGGTCCCGGCCCTCATCTCGGGCGTGTCCATGTTGCCGCCGAAGGCATCCGGGACCAGCGCGGAGCGCACCTCCAGGTTGGCCGGGGCGACCCCCACGGTTCCGTGGAACGGCTCCAGCGGGAGCGCCGTCGTGAAGTCTCCGGAGTGGGCGCGGAAGATGCAGGTCCTCGCCTTGCGGTCCAGCTCCCAGATCCAGACGATCTCGGGGAGCGGTTCGTCGAGCAGCGCTGTGAGGTGGGTGGCGGTCAGCGCGCCGAAGAGCGGTAGGGTCGTGGACGCCGCCCAGTCGCGGGCCGGCTCGATGTCGATGAAGTGCACGGCCACCGTGTCCCCGACCTCGGCGCCCTCGATGTAGAAGGGGCCGGTCTGGGGGTTGAGGAAGGGGAAGTTGCAGACATCGGACACCAGGTCTTTCTCGCTGCGCACGTGGCCCGCATAGCAGTCCTCGGTGAAGACGCGCAGCACGGTCCCGGGGCGGATGCGTGCGAGCGGGGCCGCCCCTCCGAAGGTCCAGGCGTATTGATCCGGCGTGGGGGTGAACGAGAGGACTTCCAGAGCGCTCATGCGACGGCCTCCTGCTCTTCGTCGATCTGAGCATCAAGGTCCAGGTGGATGGTGCCCACCTCCTTGACGCGTCCGGGGTACCGCTGGTAGAGGTAGACCATGTAGCCGACCCCCAGGAGCATCCAGACAGCCATCACCGGTCCCATGTAGGAGAGTGGCGCGGGCAGTGGCGTGATGAAGGAGAAGATCGGGATGCCGGCTCCGCTGAACCACGCGGGGAGGAAGACGATGATGCCGAGCACGGGCACGATGACGTGGAGGAACCAGTTGATCTGCCGCCCGTTCTTCTTCCAGAAGTAGCCGATGCAGGCGGCGTCGACGACCAGGTAGATCGCCACCAGAAGTACGACGATCCCGGTCCCGACCATGTTGAAGGCCGTGAAGGGGTTGAAGTGCAGCCCCAGCCCGAGCGTCACCCCGATGGTCACGACGAAGGCGGCGAGCAGGGCCCACTGCGGGGTGCGGTGGCGCGGATGCACGGTTGCGAGGAAGTGGGGGAAGGCACCGACGCGTCCCATGGCGTAGGCCGTCCGGCTGGAGGCGGTGGTGCCCGCGTTCGAGTTGGCGATGGTGGAGTTCACGATGGCGAGGAAGACGAGGAGCCAGAAGATCCCGTAGGAGGCGGTGGCGATCCCCTCCCAGGAGCTGGGACCGGAGCTGGTGAACAAGGCGAACCGGGCCGGCCCAAAGACCACGTCGGCCGCGTAGGTGGTGAAGACGTAGATGAGGCCGACACCGAGGGTCGCGCCCAGGACGGCGCGGCGGACGGTCTTGCGGGGATCCTTGGCCTCCTCGCCGAGCGGGGCGGCGCCCTCGAAGCCTCCGAAGGCGAGGATGGTGAACACCGACCCCGCGAAGATCCCGCTGATGCCGTGGAAACCGCTCGGCGTGTACTTGGCGGTGAAGACGCTCAGGGTGTTGGCGTCGCCCGCCTTGATCACGAAGAGGATGGCCAGCACCACGAAGACGACGATCTCGAACGTCCCCAGGATGGTGCCCATCCGGGCCGAGGTGCGGATGCCGTAGTAGCCGGCGGCCAGGACGATCAGCGCACCGATGACGCTGAAGATCCACCAGAGGTTGAGCGAGAACCAGGTGGCGTACTCATGGACCGTCGCGGCGGTCGTCGAGCCGAGCTGCAGGAGCACCAGAGCCGGGATCAGTCCGGCCGCGGCCACGTACGCCCAGTTGACGAGGAAGCCCAGCGAGGGGTGCAGGCCCCGAGCGGTATATGTGCCCAGGCCTCCCGCGGAGGGGAGCTCCCGGGCCAGCTCGCCGACGCACGAGGCACAGAGCAGGCAGGCGACCAGGGCGAGGAGGACCGACAGTGGGAGAGAACCGCCCGCGAAGTACACACCCGCCGGGATGGAGGCCGCGATCGCGGCTCCCGGGGCCATGTCGGTGATGCTCTGGAAGAGAACCTCCCGGAGTCCGATCGCTCCGCGTCTCAGTCCGACGGCGGGTGCGCCTGATCCAC
>Ga0302196_10005152_pt1 | contig 11722 bp, 8 predicted proteins | sample II_Bog_N1_3_FD_198794 | JGI IMG/M metagenome (GOLD analysis project Ga0302196, IMG submission 198794) | Peat permafrost microbial communities from Stordalen Mire near Abisko, Sweden - II_Bog_N1_3 | ecosystem: Environmental > Terrestrial > Soil > Wetlands > Peat | place: Sweden: Abisko, Stordalen...
CGGGATGGGGGCTCACGGCAGGTTTCCGGTGAATTCGAGGGTGATGGGTCCGGTCATCATGACGTGGTTGTCAGCCGCGCGCCATTCGACCGTCAATTCGCCGCCGTTCATCTCGACCACGGCAGTGCGGTCGGTGAGGTCGCGGCGGGCGGCGGCCACCAGCGCCGCGCAGGCGCCGGTGCCGCAGGCGAGGGTCTCGCCGGCGCCGCGCTCCCACACGCGCAGGCGGATGCGATCGCGCGCCTTGATCTGGGCGAAGCCGACATTGACCCGCTCGGGAAACAGGTGGTGGTGCTCGATCATCGGCCCCACCTCGCGCACCGGGGCGCCCAGGGCCTGCGGCACGAAGAAGACCACATGGGGATTACCCATGGAGACGCAGCCGGGCGTGTGCAGCACGGGCTTGTCGATGGGCCCCACCTGCAGCTCGATGCCGCGGGTGTCCATTTCTTCGGCCAGGGGGATGTCGGTCCAGTCCAGGCCGGGCTCGCCCATGTCGACGGTGATCAGGCGCTCGCCGGCGCGCGCGACCGCGAGCACGCCCGACGCGGTCTCAATGCTCGCCGCCGCGCGGCCCGACGCCTCCAGCAACAGCCACCCGACGCAGCGGGCGGCGTTGCCGCAGGCGCCGACCTCGCCGCCGTCGGCGTTCCAGATGCGCATGAAGGCGTCGGCCTTGGCCGAGGGCTCGATGGCGACGATCTGGTCGCAGCCGACGCCGGTCTTGCGGTCGGCGATGGCGCGCGCGGCCTCAGGCCCCGGGTTGAAGGGCGCGGACCGGGCCTCGACCACGACGAAGTCGTTGCCGAGGCCGTTCATCTTCAGAAACGGGCGGCTCATGGCGCCCGCATATAGGCGCAAGGTCTGAAAAAATCACGCCTTGCGCAGATCGAGCCTGGTTGACCCTGCCGGGTGAGCCGTCACTGAAGCATCGTCGGAACGAGGCTTACGCCTTCTCGACCGCCTTGGCGGCGTCGTCCAAAGCCGCGGCGAGGGCGGCGACCTGTTCGTCGTTCAGCGGGCCGGCCGAAAGCTTCAACCGGAGCGCGGTGCGCAGGTTTTCCATCGCCCGGACGATCTGGGGGGCTTCGCGGCCGCGATTGGCCACGGCGACCTGTTCCATCCGTGCGGTCAGTTCGGCGACCGCCGAGGCCTGTTCGGCCAGGAAGGCTTCGCCCTCGGGCGTGACGGCGAACAGCTTGCGCCCGCCTTCGGCCTCCGCGGCCTTGGCGTAGCCGAGGTCCTCCAGCAACGTCAGGGTCGGGTAGACCACGCCGGGGCTGGGGCTGTAGGCGCCGCCGACGCCCTCTTCGACCGCCTTGATCAGCTCGTAGCCGTGGCGCGGCTTGTCCGCGATCAGCTTGAGCAGCAGCAGGCGGAGGTCGCCCTGTTCGAACACCCGCTCGGACCGCTCGCGGCGGCCGTGACGCATGCCGTGCATGCCGCGGCCTTCCCACCCGAAGGGATGGCGGCCGTGGGCGGCGTGGTCGTGGTGGCTTCTATGTTGGTGATGTCGGTGCATTAAAGTTCCTTCTTAGATATATCGACAGAACAGATATATCTAAGATGGGTCTGACCTGCAAGGGCCGAGGTGGAGATTTCTGTAACGGTGATTCATCGTCGTCGCGGGGCCCGTGCCTCGGCCCCAGAAACGCCTCACGACGGGAGAGGTCACGCCGAAGATCGGCGTGTCAGGCTTCCAGGCGCAAGGCCTAGGATGACGGGGAGGAGAGCGGCCGCGGCCTCAAGCCCCCTTGAACACCTCGGCCAGCAACCGCCCTTCGGCGCCGCGGCTGGAGCCGGCGCGCCAGCAGATGACGATCTCGCGATGGGGGCTTTGGGTGTCCAGGTGGCGGATCGAGATCGGCACATCGTCGATCAGGCCCGCCTCGACGGCCATGGCCGGCAGAAAGGTGACGCCCAGTCCGGCGCCGACCATCTGCACCAGGGTCGCCAAAGAGGTGGCGGCGAACCCGCCCTCGGCGCCGGAGCGCGGGGCCTCGAAGCCGCAGGCGCCCAGGGCGTGGTCGCGCAGGCAGTGGCCGTCCTCGAGCAGGATCAGGTCCTCGCCCGCAAGCTGGTCCGGCGACACGGGCCCCGATCCCACGAGGGCGTGGTTGGCGGGCAGAGCGGCCAACAGCTCGTCGTCACCGATCCGCGCCGTCTCCAAACCGTAGGTGTCATAGGGAAGCGCGATGATCGCGGCGTCCAGCGCGCCGGCCTTCAGCGCGGTGATCAGAGCCGGGGTGCGGTCCTCGCGCAGGAACAGCTTCAGTTTGGGATAGCGGGCGCCGACGGCGCTGAGCACCTTGGGCAGCAGAAAAGGGGCGACGGTGGGGATCACGCCGAGCCGGAAGCGTCCGGTCAGAGGCTGGCCCGCGCTCTTGGCCGCCTGCAGCAGGTCTTCCGCCTGGGCCAGGATCAGGCCGGCGCGGCGCACGGCCTCCTCGCCGACGGGCGTGAGAATGACGCCGGACCGCGCCCGGTCGACCACCGGCGCCCCGAGAATCTTCTCCAGCTCCTGGACGCCGGCCGACAGGGTCGGCTGGGTGACGTTCGCCGCCTCGGCCGCGCGGCTGAACGAGCCGTGCTCGGCCAGGAGCTTGAGATATTGCAGTTGGCGAAGGGTTGGGAGCATGGCCAAAAGATAGGCGCGGTCTATCGAAAGTCAATTTTCGATCGTCTAGACCAATTCAACCATCCTACGCCTTTCCCGGTCCAACCCCGTTCTTCTTGAAGTGCGCCAGCAGCCGGGCCCAGCCGTCCTCGGCGTCGGCCTTATTGTAGCTGGACCGGTAGTCGGCGTGGAAACCGTGGCCGGCGTCGGGATAGACGATGATCTCCGAGCCGGTCTTGCCGTCCTTCTCCAGTTCCGCCCGCATGGCTGGCACGGCCTTGCTGAGCGGGTCCGCGCCGCCATAGAGACCGAGCACCGGGGCGCTCAGGTGTGACGCCAGATTGATCGGATAGAGCTTGTTCGGGTCGGCGGGCGCGGTGGGCGAAGGGGCTAGCTGGCCGTACCAGGCCGCGCCGGCCTTGATATCGGGGATGTCCTCGCAGGCCAGCCAGGTCCAGCGGCCGCCCCAGCAGAAGCCGGTGACCGCCATGCGCGCGGCGTCGACATAGCGCTGCGCCTTCAGGAAGCTCACGGCCGACAGGATATCGCCCATCACCTGAGGATCGGGCGCGGCGGCGACGATCTTCATGATGTCGGCGATCTGGCTCATCGGCAGCGGCGCGGGGTCGGCCACGCGGACGAAGAAGGCCGGTGCGATCGCGACATAGCCCAGCTTGGCGAAGCGGCGGCAGATGTCGCGGATGTATTCGTGGACGCCGAAGATCTCGGAGATCACCAGAACGGCGGGGTAGCGCCCCTTGGCGGCCGGGCGGGCGACATAGGCGGGAATGCCGGAGGCCAGCTGCACCGTCTCGGTCTTCAGGCCCGCCTCGTCCGTATGGATCGGGTCGGCGTCGGCGGAGAGCGCCGCGGCGGCGTAGCCGGCGAAAAAGACCCCGGCGATCGCGCCGCGACGGGAGAGGTTGAAGTCCTCCGGCTGATTGCCGTCGGGGCGCTTCAAGGCGAACATGGGCCGCTCCTCCTGATCGGGTTGGCGCCATGTTGCAGCGAGGAGGGCGGCGAAGTCAAAGGGCCCAGCCCCCGGATGCGGAAAGCCGTTGATCTCCATCATCTTCGACTGTACGTCGGCGCGCTACGTTGCAGGGGCCTGAAGTGGTCCAAAGCGCCTACGGCTCCCCTTGCGGCGGGGGCCGGAACGCCCATATCGGCTGCAACGCGGTGCGCATCTCTTCATCGGGGTATGCAACGCAGATTTGAGCGGGTTCCGTCTCGGCGGGGCCTATTGGAGACTAAGAAACCCACGGGGGCGGGTTAGACGCGGCGCTCGATGAGGCCGCAAACCCCGTCCGCCAACTAGGAGCTTTTGAGCCTCATATGAGCAAGATTATCGGCATCGACCTGGGCACCACCAATTCGTGCGTGGCCATCATGGACGGCAAGGCGCCGAAAGTGATCGAAAACGCCGAGGGCGTGCGCACCACCCCGTCCGTCGTCGGCATCCTGGAAGACGGCGAGCGCATCGTCGGCCAGCCGGCCAAGCGCCAGGCGGTCACCAACCCCACCAACACCTTCTTCGCCATCAAGCGGCTGATCGGCCGCCAGTGGGACGATCCCGTCGTGGCGAAGGACAAGGGCATGGTGCCCTATGACATCGTCAAGGGCCCGAACGGCGACGCCTGGGTGCGCGCCCACGGCAAGGACTATTCGCCCCAGCAGATCTCGGCCTTCATCCTGCAGAAGATCAAGCAGGACGCCGAGGCCAACCTGGGCGAGCCGGTGACCAAGGCGGTCATCACCGTCCCGGCCTATTTCAACGACGCCCAGCGGCAGGCGACCAAGGACGCCGGCAAGATCGCCGGCCTGGAAGTCCTGCGCATCATCAACGAGCCGACCGCCGCGGCGCTCGCCTACGGCCTTGAGAAGAACGACGGCAAGAAGATCGCCGTCTACGACCTCGGCGGCGGCACCTTCGACATCTCGATCCTGGAAATCGGCGACGGCGTCTTCGAGGTGAAGGCGACCAACGGCGACACCTTCCTGGGCGGCGAGGACTTCGACCTTCGCGTGGTCGACTACCTGGCCGACGAGTTCAAGAAGGAAACCAGCGTCGACCTGCGCAACGACAAGCTGGCCCTGCAGCGCCTGAAGGAAGAGGCGGAAAAGGCCAAGAAGGAGCTGAGCTCCACCGCGCAGTACGAAGTCAACCTGCCCTTCATCTCGATGAACGCGTCGGGCCCGCTGCACCTGAACATCAAGGTTTCCCGCGCCAAGCTGGAAGCCCTGGTCGAAGACCTGGTCGCCCGCACCATCGGCCCCTGCGAGCAGGCGCTGAAGGACGCCGGCCTGAAGAAGACCGACATCGACGAGGTGGTCCTGGTCGGCGGCATGACCCGCATGCCCAAGGTGGTCGAGGCGGTGAAGGCCTTCTTCGGCCGCGAACCCCACAAGGGCGTGAACCCGGACGAAGTCGTGGCCCTGGGCGCGGCGGTGCAGGCCGGCGTGCTGCAAGGCGACGTCAAGGACGTGCTGCTGCTGGATGTGACCCCGCTGACCCTGGGCATCGAAACCCTGGGCGGCGTCTTCACCCCGCTGATCGAACGCAACACCACCATCCCGACCAAGCGCAGCCAGACCTTCTCCACCGCCGACGATAACCAGTCGGCCGTGACCATCCGCGTGTTCCAGGGCGAGCGGCCGATGGCGGCGGACAACAAGCTGCTGGGTCAGTTCGATCTGGTCGGCCTGCCGCCCGCCCCGCGCGGCGTGCCGCAGGTGGAAGTGACCTTCGACATCGACGCCAACGGCATCGTCAACGTCGGCGCCAAGGACAAGGCCACCAACAAGGAACAGTCGATCCGCATCCAGGCCAACGGCGGCCTTTCCGACGCGGACATCGACAAGATGGTCAAGGAAGCCGAGGCCAATAAGGCCGAGGACGAGAAGCGCAAGGCGGTGGTCGACGCCAAGAACCACGCCGACGCCCTGATCCATTCGACCGAGAAGGCCATCGTCGAGCACGGCGACAAGGTCTCCGCCGACGAAAAGGCGGCGATCGAAACCGCCCTGGCGGACCTGAAGTCGGCGGTCGAAGGCGACAACGCCGAGGACATCGCGGCCAAGACCAACACCCTGGCCCAGGCCTCGATGAAGCTCGGCGAGGCCATGTACAAGGCCCAAAGTGGTGAATCGGAATCCGGTGAAGCCAAGGCCGACGACGGCGTTGTCGACGCCGAGTTCGAGGAAGTCGACGACAGCCACAAATCCTAAAGGCGTAAGGGCGTAAGCGTCATGTCCAACAGCAATCGAACCCGCGGGCGTGACGCTTTGACCCATTGTGATGAACCGGCCGGCGCCGCTAATCCCTATCTCGGGGACCGTCGCCGCCGCCTTTGCAGCACGACCGCCCCATCCCGCGCGACAAGCCTTGCAGCGGGGTGGGGAAGGTCCTACCTCAGCATGAAATCTTGGGATGCCTGACGCCGCCATGCGCGACTATTATGACATTCTGGGCGTAGACCGCGGTTGCGGGGAAGCCGAACTCAAGGCCGCCTACCGCAAGCTCGCCATGGAGCACCACCCCGACCGCAATGGCGGTTGTGAGGAGGCCGCCGGGCGATTCAAGGAAATCAGCGAAGCCTATGGCGTGCTGTGTGACCCGCAAAAGCGGGCGGCCTACGACCGCTTCGGCCATGCCGGGGTGAACGGGGCGGCCGGCGGCGCGGGCGCCAACGGCTTCAACGACGTCCACGACATCTTCAACGAGGTGTTCGGCCAGGCCTTCGGCGACATGTTCGGCGGCGGCGGGCGCCAGCGCTCCAACGGCCCGGCCCGCGGCCAGGACCTGCGCTACGATCTGGAAATCACCCTGGAGCAGGCCTACGCCGGCGCCGAGGTGCAGCTGAACGTCCCCTCGGCCTTCACCTGCGAGACCTGCTCGGGGTCGGGCGCCAAGCCCGGCACCAGCCCGACCACCTGCAGCGGCTGCGGCGGCGCCGGCCGCGTGCGCGCCAGCCAGGGCTTCTTTTCGGTCGAGCGGACCTGCCCCCGCTGCGGCGGCTCGGGCAAGCTGATCCTCGACCCCTGCGCCGACTGCCGCGGTCATGGCATGGTGCGACGCGAGCGGACCTTGTCGGTGCGCGTGCCCGCCGGCGTCGATGACGGCGCCCGCATCCGCCTGGCCGGCGAAGGCGACGCCGGGGCCCGCGGCGGCCCGCGCGGCGACCTCTACATCTTCCTGTCGGTCAAGCCGCACGAGCTGTTCGAGCGCGACGGGCTGGATCTGCTCTGCACCGTGCCGGTGCCGATGCACATCGCGGCCCTCGGCGGCGAGATCGAAGCCCCCTGCCTGCTCGGCGGCGAGAACTGCGACGGCAACTGCAAGATGCCGGTGATGGTCCCGGAGGGGGCCCAGACCGGCAAGACCGTGCGGCTGAAGGGCCGGGGCATGCCGTCGCTCCGCTCGCGCGAACGCGGCGACTTGGTGGTTGAGCTGTTCGTCGAGACCCCCACCCGGCTGACCGCCCGCCAAAAGGAGCTGATGCGCGAAATCGCCGGCCTTTGCGGCGAGCAGCAGCATCCCCAGTCGGCCGGCTTCCTGGGCAAGGCGAAGCGGTTCTGGGACGATATCACGGGGATCGAAGGGCGGGCTTAAGGTCGCAGCAGCTGTGTGCGTCCTTCGAGACGGCCCAAGCGGGCCTCTTCAGGATCACTAATTTGAGTGGCTGCATAAATCCTAGTCATGGTGAGGAGCGACGTCTTCGTCGCGTCTCGAACCACGCACAGTCCTACGCCCCAAACCGCCCCAAATCCTCCCAGCGGTAATCCACCGCCGCCACCGACGTTCCGCCGACCAGCTCCACGTGTTCGCCGTCCAGCGTCCCGCCAAGGTGTTCGTAGAATAGCCGCGCGGGGGTGTTGTCACGCAGCACCGCGACATTGATCGACGTCGCCCCACGCGCCGCCAAGGCCCGCACCGCGCCGGTCATCAGCCGCCGTCCCAGGCCGAGGCCCTGCGCGGCTCTCAACACATAGAGGGTGTGCACTTCGGCCTCACCGCTTTCCGGCCCGCGCCCGCGCGCCCAGTCGCCGGAGCAGAAGCCGACCAGCCCCTCGGCGCTCTCGGCGACCAGGGTGACCTCGTTCAGCTGCATCAGCCGCGAGCGCCAGCGGCGGGCGTGCAGGGGCAGGGACATCCGCTCCAGGTAACCGCTCGGCAGGATGCCGGGATAGGTCTCCTGCCAGGATCGCACATGCACCTGCGCCACGCCGTCCGCATCCGAAGGCCCGGCGGGGACGATGGCGAAGTCCAGCTTGCTCTGCATGACTTGAAGGTTGGATGCGTCGCGGGGCCCGTCAAGGGCGAGGGCGGCCATCACAAAGGCTGACGCGACTCATCGCACCCGTTAACCTCTCGCCGATGAACGCGCCCTCGCCCCCCTCCACCCTCGACGCCGCGGGCGCCACGCCGGTGATGGCGCAGTATTTTGAGGCCAAATCGCGCCAGCCCGACGCCCTGGTCTTCTTCCGGATGGGCGACTTCTACGAGCTGTTCTTCGACGACGCGGCCAAGGCGGCCGCCGCGCTCGGCATCGCGCTGACCGCGCGCGGTTCTCACGGCGGCGAGCCCATCCCGATGTGCGGGGTGCCGGTGCACGCGGCCGAGGCCTATCTGGCCAAGCTGATCCGCGCCGGTTTCAAGGTCGCCGTCTGCGAGCAGATGGAGGACCCGTCCGAGGCGCGCAAACGCGGCTCCAAGTCCATCGTCCGGCGGGACGTGGTGCGGATCGTCACCCCCGGCACCCTGACCGAGGACGGGTTGCTGGACGCGCGCGGCGCCAACCGCCTGGCCGCCATCGCCTTCCGCGCGGGCCAGGCGGCGGTGGCGGCGGTGGAGCTTTCGACCGGCGAGGTCGAGGTCATGCTGATGGCGCGCGACGGGGTGGCCGCGGCGCTAGCCGCCCTGCAGCCGTCGGAAATCCTGGTCCCCGACCGGGTCTTCGCCGAGCCCGATCTGGCCGCCGCGCTGAAGACCTGCAGCGGCCTGGTCCAGCCCATGGCCCAGGCGCTGGCCGAGCCGTCCGGCGCCGAGGCGCGGCTGAAGCGGCTCTACGGCGTCGACACGCTCGACGGCTTTGGCGCCTTAAGCGGGGCGGAAGTCTCGGCGCTGGGCCTGATCGCCGCCCATCTGGAAACCACCCAGGCCGGCCGCCTGCCGGCCCTGAGCGCCCCGCGCCGAGCGGGCGAGTCCGACGCCATGGCCATCGACCCGGCCACCCGGATCAGCCTGGAGATCGACCGCAGCCAGGGCGGCGGCCGGGAAGGCTCGCTGCTCGCGGCCATCGACCGCACCGTCACCTCCGGCGGCGCGCGCCTGCTGGCGGCGCGGCTGAACCGGCCGCTGCTCGACCCCGCGCGGATCGACGCGCGGCTGGACGCGGTGGCCTGGATGCTGGAGCGGCGCGACCTGCGCCGCAAACTGCGCGAGACGCTGAAGACCTCCGGCGACATCGCCCGCGCCCTCTCGCGCCTGGCGCTCGGTCGGGGCGGGCCGCGCGACCTGGGCAGCCTGCGCGATGGGCTGAGGGCCGGCGCGGCGATCGCCGCCTACATCGCCGCCCATCCCGATCCCCTCGACGGCGCGCCGGCCGAGATCACCGCCGCGATGGCGGCGCTGGCGAGCGAGACCCAACCCGACCTGACCCTGCTGGTGGAAACGCTTGGCGACGGCTTGGGAACCGAACTGCCGGCCCAGGCGCGCGATGGCGGCTTCGTCGGCGCCGGCGTGCGCGAGGAGCTGGACCAGGCGCGGCTGCTGCGCGACGACAGCCGCCGGGTCGTCGCGGCGCTGGAGCAGCGGCTGCAGGGCGAGACCGGCCTGCCGCTGAAGATCCGCCACAACGCCGTGCTCGGCTACTTCGTCGAGATCAGCGCGGCCAAGGCCGATCCCCTGTTCGCCCCGCCGTGGAACGCCAGCTTCATCCACCGCCAGACCCTGGCCAACCAGACCCGCTTCACCACCGTCGAGCTGGCCGAGCTTGACGCCCGCATCGCCCAGGCGGCCGAGCGGGCCCTGGCGATCGAGGTCGAGACCTTCGAGGCCTGGCGCGCCCTGGCGTGCAGCCACGCCCAGCCGATCCAGAACGCCGCCGCCGCCCTGGCCCAGCTGGATGTCGCGGCAGGTCTCGCCGAGTGGGCGCAGGACGCCCGTGCGGTGCGGCCCGAGATCGACAAATCGCTGCTGTTCGACGCTGAGGCCGCGCGCCACCCGGTGGTCGAGGCGGCCACCGCGCGCGAGGGCCTGCCGTTCACGCCCAACGACTGCAAACTCGATGGGATCGGCGCGGGCGCGGCGCGCCTCGCCATCGTCACCGGGCCGAACATGGCCGGCAAGTCCACCTTCCTGCGCCAGAACGCCCTGCTCGCCATCCTCGCCCAGGCCGGCTCCTTCGTGCCGGCCAAGCGGCTTCGACTCGGCGTCGTGGACCGCCTGTTCAGCCGCGTCGGCGCCGCCGACGACCTGTCGCGCGGCCGCTCGACCTTCATGGCCGAGATGGTGGAGACGGCGGCGATCCTGACCCAGGCCACGCCCCGCTCCCTGGTGATCCTGGACGAGATCGGCCGGGGCACGGCCACCTACGACGGCCTGGCCATCGCCTGGGCCTGCGCCGAGGCGCTGCACGACACCAACCGCTGCCGCGCCCTGTTCGCCACGCACTATCACGAGTTGGCGCGGCTGGAGGGGCGGATGGCCCATGTGACCAACCTCTCCATGCGCGCCAAGGAGTGGAACGGCGACCTGGTCTTCCTGCATGAAGCGGGCCCCGGCCCCGCCGACCGCTCCTACGGCGTCCAGGTGGCCAAGCTGGCGGGCGTTCCCCCCGCCGTGGTCGCCCGCGCCCGCGAGGTGCTGGACCGGCTGGAGACGGAGACGGTTTCGACCGCGCAACTGGATGACCTGCCCCTGTTCGCCGCGACTGCGCCGACGCCGGTGGGCGGGGTGAACGAACCGAGCGGGGTCGAGGCGGCGCTGGGCGATCTGGACCTGGACGGGATGAGCCCGCGCGAGGCGATGGAGACGCTTTACCGGCTGAAGGGGATGATGGGGTAGGGAGCCGATTTGGATTAATCGGCTATCTCTGGACTAGCCTCAAACACGGCGTTTCAGCGGGAAAGGAAGCAGCCAACCGCGTCACCGCGAACACCGCACGACACGACGTCAACGTTTCTAGCCCTGTCCGGGTCACTATCCCGCCATGCCAGAACAAACTCACCGCAGGCGAATGGGTCGTACACGACTAAGTACCCTCCGGCATCGTCCGCCACCACCACGACATTTAGGAATACTAGGTTCTGGGAACCAGGGTCTAGGTCGCGCATCTTGGTCCAGTAGGGCCGAACTAGCGAAGACCTCATCGTCTCCAGTTCAGTCAGATACCAATCTTCGGGTAAGCGCGAGCCCACTGCGGCAGGGTCGGGGGGGAGGAACGACGTACGCTTGCAGTTCTTGGCTTACATTCTTGGCCAAGTCGGCGAGGTCGAGTTCCATAGGTACGAGCATAACGGGCTAACGACCGGCTGCCACGCTTTCGTGACGACCTGTCGGGACCAATTCAACGCCTCCCCCAAGCTGCGTTTCGCAATTGCCGAGGTTCCGCGCAGACCCCGCCGTCGATCGCATGGATGACAGTTTTTCCGAGCCGGGCGGTTGGTCAAGGATCGCCCAAAGGGCGACCGCTTCGCGGCGGCGCGCCGCGCCGTCCTTGACGAACCGGCCGGCCTCGGAAGCACGCTCCGCCATGCGGCCGATGGAGCGGAGTCGATCGATAAGGCCAACCCTCTGCTCGTCATGCCGGGCTTCAGAAGCCAAAATCGCTGAGGCTCGGATGGTCGTCCGGCCGCCGGCCCAACGGCCAGAAATATTTCCGGTCGCCCTCGTCGATGGGCGCATCATTGATGCTGGCGATGCGGCGGCGCATCAGCCCGCGGGCATCGAACTCCCAAAGCTCGTTGCCGTAGGAGCGGAACCAGGCGCCGTCCTCGTCATGCCATTCATAGGCGAAGCGGACGGCCATCCGGTTTTCGCGGAACCCCCAAAGCTCCTTGATCAGGCGATAGTCGCGCTCCATGGCCCATTTGCGGGCCAGG